>ERZ869909.2236-NODE-2236-length-13366-cov-4.330950_pt1 | contig 13366 bp, 11 predicted proteins | sample MGYA00520892_ERZ869909 | MGnify/ENA primary metagenome ERZ869909 (study PRJEB32215, sample SAMEA104723947) | bioreactor metagenome | biome: bioreactor; feature: anaerobic bioreactor; material: water | place: China | collected 2015-03-12 ... | reverse complement strand
AGAGAGCCCCGCTCCCAAGAGAGAACCGAGGGAGCGGGACATTCTCTTGGTCCGCTCACGCAGCGGCTACGATGCACCCATGGACAGGAAGTGGGACTACAAGCGCGACGAGAAGTACCTCGCAGCCGCATCATTACTCAGCAAAGTACGTCCCGTCTGGGCGGCATGGGCCGCGATAATCAGATCATGGGCGCCCCGGACAGTTCCAGTACGCCGCACGTGGGCTATCAATCGGGCATGGTGAACGGCAGTAACCACAGTGTATTCGAGCACTTCAAGCGCATCCATGATCGCGGCCAAAGCGCGTGAGCGAGTAGCCGCACGCTCCGGGGTATCGGCCAGCTCGATACCTGTCCGGTACTCAGCCACGGTGATCGCAGCTATCGCCAGCTCGTCGTCATCGAGCAAAGCACGGTCCAAAAGTCCCCGCTCGTAATCGATCAGCACCGTTGAATCGAGAATTACCCGTCGGCCCACGGGTCTGCATCCTCATGACTTAGGCTCGCTACCGCACGGCTACGTTCTCGGCGAAGCTGACCCAATGGCCGAGTGGCGAGTCATCACACCGACTGCAGCGCAAGCCGTACGGCTTCCGGATCGCGATCTATGACTTGCAGATACGCTCGGGCTGGCCCTTCCGGCTGGCGTCGCCCCTGCTCCCAATGGCGTAGGGTGCTGACGCTGAAGCCGAAGCGGCCGGCAAACTCTTGCTGCGTCATGTCCAGCTTCAGCCGGATGGCTCTTACATCGATGGCTTCAGGAATGTGGACTCGGTAAAGGTTTCCGTCACCCGAACCTTCGGCGTATGCGACAGCCTCTTCCAGGCCCTTGCGAATGCTCTTCGCGACGTTACTCATCTCTTCCTCCGCTTCAGGGCGGCAACCAACTCGGTGGTCAGCTGCTTCAGGTCGTTTCGGTCTTTCTGGCTCAAGACCTCACGGTCGCTCTTTGCGTAAGCCGTTAGGACGAACAGTGGCATCGCGGTGCTGTGATAGTCGTAGACCACACGTGCTCCACTTCGCTTGCCGCGGCTCTTGAGCGCCCACCGAAGCTTGCGGACTCCACCTATTCCCTGGATCAAATCGCCTGCCGTTGGGTTGTAGGCGAGGTAGTCGACAAGCGCAGTCCGATCTGCGTCGTTCATGACCCTGGCAGAGGCGGCCCGAAACTCTGGCGTCTCAACGACAGTTGCTGGCGCCCCTTGGGCCAAGGTACTCCAATGGAGTATGCGAATCAAGCGCCGCTGGTCACAAAAGCACCCGGAGCATCCGACAGGGCTGCCCAATGGATTCCTGTGATGGCGCGGCCGTTGGTAACCGCGCCATCTGTGTCGCGCCAGAACTCACCGCAGCGCGGACAGGTTCACCCTCACTTCCGCCCCCTCGATCGGCAGTCCGCTCGTGCTGGCAGGCGCCCCATCGATGGTCGCGTCTACGCCCGTCAGCTGGAAGCGATACCGCAACTGCCCATCGGGCACCGGCTGGCCGCCACCCCCGCCGCACGCGGTGACGATCAGCATCAGTAGAAGGGCGACGACGATGCCACCGAGCAACCTTCGGCCGCGCCCGCTCCCGAACGCCGCGAGCGGCAGCGCGATCAGCCCGGCCAGCACAAAGTGGGCCAGGCCCATGCCCTGGGACCCACTGATGTTGACGCTCACGTACAGGCTGGCGTTTCCACCCGGCTCGCCCGTGAGTGGAGAATCGAACGTGACCACGGCGCGGCCGCTTGCGTCCACGGTCGTGGCCGATCCCAGCAGGCTGCCGTCGGCGCCGCCCAGCCGGACCTCGAGCGCGGCTATCCCGCTCGCGTCGAACGCGGCGGCGCCGCGGTGCAGGTCGTCGATCGTCACGGTGATGCCGCCCACGTCGACCGACGAGGCGTTGCCGGCGCTGAACGCGAGCGCGGCGGTGAGCACGTGGAGGCCGTCCTGGCCGGGGCCGGCGGTGACGTTCGGGCCCTTGGCGCCGGTGATGATGACGCTGGCATCTTCGGGCTTCGGATCGGTTCCCGAGCCGGACAGCGTTACGGTCGCGGTGCCGCCCAGGGCGCGGCCGCCGAGCGCGGCAGTGATCACGGCCGTACCGGGAGTGCCGCCGGCCGTGTAGGCGGCGGTGTAGGTGCCGTCGGCGTGGTCGGTCACCTCACCGAGGCTGCCGAGCGTGCTGGCCAGGGTCACCTCGCCGCCGGAACGGCCGAGCGGGCCCCCGCCCGGCAGGCGCAGCTGCACCGTGACGGTCGCGGTGCTCGCGCCGTCCGCCGGCAGCGAGGACGGCGCGACCGAAACGGTGGAGCCGTCGAAGTCGAGCGGCAGCTGCCCGCGCAGATGGACGGCGAAGTCGGGCATGTTCCCTTGGGTGCGCGTATCGGTCCAGGTGCTCAGGCCCAGCAGCGGCGACCAGATCATGCCCGGGTGGCCACCCACTTCCTGCACCTCGCGGCGCAGCCAGCGCGCGTCGCCGTACCCCGAGACGCGCCCGTCGTACATGGGGGCGATCATCAGCCAGTACGTGCCGGGCGCCAGTTCGATGCCGGCCGCCGGCTCGAGCATCGCGAGGTCGATCGTGATGCCGCCGAGCAGCTCCACACCGGGACTCAGCGGCGGGGAAACGTGACTCCAGAGGGGCTCGTCCTCCCCCGGATAACCGGCGGGCCGGCCGCCGTCGTCCCCGAACACGTACCAGCGGATCTCGCTGGTCTGGCTGAGCTGACCGCCCCTATCCTCACCGGGCAGGTGGATGTACTCAAGGATGACGTCTTCCGTGATCTCGAAGTCCACCGCGACGTAAGCGCCGCCACCCTGGGACAGCGAGACGCTGCTCAACAGGCTGCCGGCCCTGAACTTCATCTGCTCCCAGAGCAGGAGCCGACCCTGGGGGCGCGGCCGCGGATGGCTGATCGTCACCTGGTAGGTCTGGGGGAGCTGTTGACCGCCGACCCGGGCGGTCACCGTGGCGACGCCGGGGGTCGTCGCCGTCAGCGTGGCCGAGTAATGCCCGGCGGACACCTCGCGGATGCTGCCGACGGAGCCGTACGTGCTGGCGATGCTGAGCTCGTCGGCCGCGCCACCGAGCAGCTCGCCGTGCCCGCTCCTCACCTGCACGCGGATCTCGCCCTCGGCGCGCCCGCCCTCCAGGACCATGGGGAACGGTGCCAGGAGCGACGAGCGGAGGGCGGACGGCTGGGTGCTGGCCGACGGGGTCGCGTCGATCGCGCCGTCCACCTGGATGAGGGGGATGCGGCGGTTGCCGGCGTCGCTGCGCGAGTCGGTGACCGTCAGGCCGGTGCTGATCAGGGCGTCGAGCACCTCGGAGACGCTCCAGTCGGGGTGGGCCTCGCGCAGCAGCGCGATGGCACCGGCCACGTGGGCGGCGGCCATGGACGTGCCGGTGTACTCGGCGAACGCGCCACCCGGCACGGATGAGCGGATGGAGGTCCCGGGCGCGAGCAGCTGGAGGGTACCCGACGTGTTCGTGGAGCTGGCCACTTTGTTCGAGTCGTCGGTCGCTCCCACGCTGATCACGCTCGAGATGCACGCTGGCGCCGAGATGGCGGTGACGCTGTAACCGTTCCCCGACGCTGCGACGGTGGCGATGCCCTCAGCCCGCAGGGTGTCGATCAGCGGCGTCAGCAAGCTGTGGTTGCACGTGGTTGGGACCGTGGACTCGGCCAGGCTGAGGTTGACGGCGGCGATCGGCGTGGCGAAGTCGCCGTACCCTTCGGCCTCGCCATTCGCGAGCTGCAGGACGAACTCGAGCGCGGCCATTACGTCGGAGTAGAGCAGCGACGCCGACCCGGAGCCCTGCCCGCTGGCGGCCTTGATCGAGACGAGGCTCGCGCCGGGCGCCATGCCGGTGAAGCCGTCGCCGCTGCCGGCGATGATGCCCGCCATGTGCGTGCCGTGGAAGCAGTTGACTCCGGTACAGGCGGCTGCGCTGCCGGGGCCGACGTCGCGGGCCGCGCCGCCGCGGCAGAGCGAGGTGAAGAGGCTGTCCGTCGTACTGAAGCAGGCCTCCGCGACGACGCGGCCGGCCAGGAACGGGTGGTCCGCCTCGACGCCGGTGTCGATGATCACGACCGCCTGGCCGGTCCCGTCGAAGCCGGGAACGCCCTCGATCACCGCGTCAGCCCCGGTCAGGGGCACGCTCTGCTGGAGTGCGACCTGCAGCGCCGTGTCCTCATGCACGGCGGCGACCGCGGGGTCGTTCATGAGCGCGAGCAGGCCCGCTTGGTCGACGCGCAGGGCGATGAACGGGACCGTGCGCAGCTGCCGGACCGGGTGCTTTGGTGCCACGGCCAGGCTGCCGATCAACCCTTGCTGCGCGGTCGCGATCCGCAGCCGCTGGTCGGAGACCGCCTGGGCAGACAGGCCCGCCTCGGTCTCCGCGGGTACCGCAAGCTCGACCAGCACCCGCACGCTCTCGCCGGCCGCCGCGCGCTCAAGCAGGTCGGGGACGTCCGGGCCCCGGGCCGGCCAGGCCGCCGTGACCGGGTCGCCGGCATGCACGTCCGGTTCGTGCGGCGCCAGCGCCTCGGGCGTGCTGCAGGCCGCCAAAGCGAGCATCAGGATAGCCAGCGCCCCGAGCCAGGACGGGCGGGCGTTCGGTGAGCGAAGGATTTTCTGTTGCATTTCTGCCTCCCGGCCGGGACCGGCAGGACAATGGCACCGGCCCGAGTCATGTGGATTCTGGAGCAATTATGCGGAGGGAGGCGTAATTTTCTGTTAACGCCTGACTGCCGCTTCAGGCGGACCAATTCCGGTCCTCGATCATCGCAGGTGAAGCGGCATGACCAGTTGATCATTGGCTCGGGCGCCGTTAATGCAAACTTTACGGCGGTGAACCTACTGTAGGCTTGGCTCGTTCAAGGAGCAGGCAACAGCGGACTTGTACGAGGAGGAGGCAGGCTGATGAACTTCCCGCGGCGCTGGCTGCGGCCGATACTGATCCTGACGGGACTGTTCTTGCTGGCCCCGCTAGCCACGAACCTGGTCGCTCATCTGACGACCCGAGGGCTCAGGCCGAACCAGGACTGGGTGGCAGCCATCCAGGCGGGCGGGACCGTCCTGCTCGGTCCGGGCAAGTTCAGCACCGACCGCACGATCGAAGTCACAAGGTCCGTCACCATCACGGGTGCGGGTTCTTCCAAAACCACTCTTCTGCTCGACTCCGACGATGGAGAGTACGGGGAGCAGTTCGCAATAGTCGCACCCGGACCCGCCGAGGTGAGGGTGATCATCAGCAACCTTTCCATCGTCCATGGCGGCACTTACATGTCTGACCTGGTCACGGCCGCCGGCAGGGCTCACGTGGAACTCCGGGATGTCGGGATCAACCTGACCTACTTCACCGTGCGGCAACTGTTCCAAGGTAACGGCATCGGGTCGGGCTGCGGTGTTCTCGTCACGCCCGGCGCCAGCCTGAGCGTCGAGGCGGGATCCTTCCACGGCAACCTCCACGGCATCTGTGGGACGGGCGCTTCCCAGGTGAGCGTGGCCGGGAGTTCCTTCGTTGATAACCTGCAAGCCGGGATCTACGTCGAGGACACCCCTGTCACCGTTGAAACCAGCCACTTCGAACGGAACGAAGTCGGCATCGAGATACACGGTTCGGCAACTCGTGATCTGACGGACAACTCGTTCAGGGATCAGTTCCACATGGACATCCTCGAGGAGTAGTAAACCCGGGAGCACAATGCTTCGAAGGTCGACTTCCGGTGTGGCGCAACGTACTTGGAGACCACTTGTGTTCATAGTCTTGACGAATACCGCATACGGGTGTATATTGAAGATATCAATCGCGCTTGAGGCGCGATTTTTTTGTTTGTCCATCCCGGGGCGAGCCGCGGTGGTTCCGCGGTCGCCCTGCTAGACTCAAAACATGACAAAGCGAATCTGGATGTGGGGCACCGTGCTTGCCCTATGCTTGGCTGGCACTGCGCTTGGACAAAGTGACGCGGCCGCTGCCGACGAGCTGTCCAGGCAGGTTCAGCTCTTCGAGACAGCGGACGCGGAACTCAACGCCGTGTACCAGCTTGCGCGTGAACTGCTGCCAGAGCAGGTCTTCATCGCCCTGCGAGACACCCAGCGCGAATGGCTGGAGGGCAGGGACACGCGAGCGGCCGACATCGGCACCTTCAACCGCGCCATCACGGAGGACGACCGGCCGGCCGCAGAGTCGCCGGAATTCTGGGAGGCCAGGCGATGGCTGACCGAGGACCGCACGGACTTCGTGCGCGGTTGGATACGGGCTTACGACGGCTCGCTCGATTCCCTGGGCCGCTGGGAAGGCGTCTGGACCGACGGGTACGGGGGCGGCTTCAGGCTGCTGGACACCGGCGACGGCCACCTCCTGCTCGACATCCTCGTGGTGCGCGGGCCCACCGCGCACACGGGGGCGGTCAGCGGTCGGGGAGACGTGCTGGAGAACGAAGCCGTCTTCTCATGGGAAGTGCCCGGTCAGGATGATGCCGCCGAGCTTCGCATGCGCCGGCTGGGTCCACTGATCGTAATCGAGACCAGTGGTCCGATCGACTACTTCCACGGCGTGCGCGCCTACTTCGATGGTTCGTATGTGCGAGTGGACGCGCTCTCGCCTCTTCAGCGGCTGGAGCTGCTGGATGGCCACGCACCGAACTGAGGCGCCATTCTTTTGTTGGGTCGACATGGTTCAGCAGCCTAGGACGCTGAGTGCAGCGGACTTGTAATCGTCCGCTGCTTCGATCCATGTGTCCTGAGTAGCTACAACTCTCACGCCAGCTGCCAGCGTTTCGTCTATGAGGGCGGGCTGGCGTGCGTCCTCGCATTCCAGCAGCACCACATCCAGCACCTCGGTCGGTGCGATCTGCGGCAACAGTTTCAAACCCCCTACGTAACCCAGGTAGATCAGTACCGCAGCATCAGACAAAAGAATTAACCGCTTGCGCCCTCAGTTACCGGATTAGTGAGGTATGCGGATAATTGCTTGCGCACCTCCATCAGGGGTTTGCCAAGCACTTCAGCAGCACGGGAGGTCGTTATCGCGTCCTTGAGTAGCGCCCGGTAGGTGAGCCGTTCCAGGCGCGATTGTGGTTGTGACTCAGGTACGGGGAGTGAGGGGCTTTCCTCCTCGACCCCGAAACGCTTATTGAGCATTCCGACCTGCTGACCCGCCTGTCTCTGGGTGATCATGCCAAGGGCTCCAGCGCGTAACAGGACCGTCCGCATGCTGACGCCGTACTTCAGTTTCATGTCCCCAAGGACCGGTTCTGGGATCCAGCCCCTCTGCAAGCCGCGCAATTCCTTCTCCATGATTGGGCGTGGAAGCAGGGCGGCGCTGGCGAAGTAGTTGGCGGATTTTTCCCTCGGATCACTTCGACGCTTTGCTGGCTCGACAGGTCTGTCGTACTCCCTGCGGTGAAAAATCAGATGGGCAAGCTCGTGAAGAGCAGTGAAGTACTGCCGTTCCAAGGGGTGATTGCTGTTGATGACAATGATGCCACCCCAGGCATCCGTGTAGGCTGATAATCCTGAAACCTGTGTGGGCAACGGATGATCGAGGAGTTTGAGACCCTTTGCTTCAAGCAAGGCCAACACGTTGCCAAGCGGTGCGTCATCCACACCCAGCCAATCCCGGGTCTCGCGCGCGATGTCCTCCACCAGCTCGGGTCGGAAGTCTTCCAGAGGCCTTGACTCCGGCAAGATAGGCAATTCTCCGGCGAACCGCTCTACGGCGGCATAATCCTCTGATTTCGCCGAAAGAAGATCTCGAAGGCCAGCCGAAAGCACCTCTGGGTCGTCCGCCCTGAACAGAAGTGCTGGCCCTTTTCGGCCTTCAGAGCCAAGCAGCACATGCAAAGGAACCCCCAGAGCCTTCCCGATACCTGCAAGCTGTGCAACGCTCATATCGCGACTTCCCTTTTCCCAAGCCGCTATTGTCTGCCGAGTAACTTTAACTCGGTCACCAAGTTCTTGCTGAGTCAACCCAACCTGCTCACGGATCTCCTGAAGCAAGTTAACATTTGAGCGCAAGGCAAGACCTCCCTCCAAGCTATTATGTTATATCCATCTTACATCTTAGGTTGGAATGACGACATGAGCAAGCGTCGATCGATCCATGTAGTACCGAGAGGGGACAAGTGGGCGGTCCAACGTTCCGGCAGTACGCGCGCCCACCACCTTACTGATATGAAAGTAGCGGCAGCGGACACCGGCAGGGGTATCGCCCGGCGTCAAGAAGCCGAACTGGTGATTCATAGGCGGGGAACGTCGTTCCGGTACAGTCAGCGTTCGCTTAGCGCTTGGAGCAGTTCCGCCGCCAAGATTGACACCTGCAAAGATACTGCAGCAGGGTTCCCGATACCTTCCTCAGTACGTCCGGCCATCGTGGATCCTGGTGCGCCGACATCATCGGCAAACTGTTCCTGCAAGTAGCTCAGTGCAGTACTTGCAACTTCCGTGCTGGCCTCAGAATTCAGGAGCTTCCCATAGCGTTCCGCTAATTCTTCTTGACTGATTTGGAGCAGGATGCGGTAAACGTCGTGGGCGTCCTTGTCATGCTGGCGGTCCGGTCTGCCCGACGCGAGGCGTTCATGAAGTTTGTAGAGCTTGGAGACCAGCAGGGCTGCGGGTCCAGCCACGCGAACCGAAATCCGTCGGTTATCCAATTCGGGTTCCAGTGACTGCAACTCCATTACTTTGTTGTCCACCAGCGTTCCCTCAAGTCCCTTGGTCTTTCGCGCTACGTGTTTTGCATGAGGCGAGATCCGGGCGGAACGTCGGCCACCTTTGCTGACCCCATGCGGAACCATCAGATCAAGCTCATCTCCCCCTCGAACCCACGATCCGGGGAGGTTGGGATCCCGCAAGGTAAAACCAGTTCGGGCAAGAAGTTCGTCGATCAGTGGCTCATCCAGTAGTTTTTCCGGGTTGATGACCATGTCGCTGTCTCGGGTGAAGGGAGCGACGGCCGTCTGAGTTGATGGTACCTGGAGGTATATCGCATGGGCGCCCACTATGATCAACGAATCACGGTGCCCTTCCAGTGCTTCAAGCACATCAAGCATCGCTCGCCGCGAGCTGATCATAGGGTCATCCATGCGTGCGCCAGCTTTGCTCGTGCGTCTGCATCCAGGTAAGCAGCTTTTCGGCTTCGGCGGGACCTCGGCCGGGACCTGTGAGCAGGTCAACAACCACTTGAGCAGGGGCGGCTATGTGCAGACCAGCGTCATTTACAGTTGTGCGTTCGAGCATTACGTCGTATGTCGGTTCGATCAGCAGCGTGTTCGCACCAGCGTCTGCCCCGTGGAGCCCCCAGCCACTCGCAGCTGCCTCCGTATCCGAGACATACGTCATGGCGATGACTGCAGGAGCATAAGGAGCCCATTCTGCGGCGGCAACGGTGCCGGTGAGAGCATGCCTGAACGCCGCGTTGTGCCTCCCGGCGGATGCAGCCATGTGCTCCAGCAGGTGCGGTATCCCACGTGGAGCGATCCAGCGTGAAGTACGGTTGCTACCGGTGAGGCTGTAGTCAGTGCTCCATGCCCGCAGCAACTTCGCCCAGTCCGACACATGAACTCTGCGCCTATCATCCCGCTTTACGTGGCCTTCACGTTCAAGGTAGTCAATAACGCGGTAGGCGGCTCCTGTGGAGGCCCCGGATTCCTTGACGAGTTCGCGCATGGACCAGACCTTGTCGATATCAATGAGGGCGCGAACCACGCGCGCTGCCGGCTCACCTTTGAGCGTGCCAAGGGGACGACCGGGCCCACGCCAGGGATCGGCATCAGCGCCTCGATCCATCAGGAAAAGCCCGGGCCTCGAAAGCTCGACGCGGATGTTCCCCGTGAGGTCAACGTACGAAAGTCCAGCTTCCTGAAGGCGCTCGCGAACCGAACCTGACAGATAGGGCGCGACAACAACGGCTTGGGCTTCCACACCGTGGTCTGAGTAATGACTCGCTGCACGAGACAAGTGACTTTTCAGCCGTTCGACGTCACGCCCCACAACATTCAGCTTGGCTTCGATGATGAGGAGCGCACTCTCCCCGTCAGGACTCGTAACTTCCACGATCCCGTCCGTCTCGGGCTCGGTCGAATGCCTCGCCTGCCCTGACCAACCTGCTGGTAGGCGGCTGACAAGGCCCGTGACTGCCCGACGTTGCGCTTCGCCTTGTGTACGGGGCTGATCGCCCAATTCTGATGTCACTCCGACCTCCTGTTCGGGAAATACAGTAGCACAGTTGGCAGCGGACTGAATCAATTACCCGAACACAGATCTTTTCCGAAACCTTCTGGAGTCTAGCCTTGGTGCTTACAGCGCCTATTTCGGCGGGGTTCCCCAGACGTTGCAGCGGCACGAAGCGTGAATCCGGGAATCATTCCTCCTCGATGATGTCCTGAAAGCTCTGCTCAGCGAAAGTGTTGCCCGTCAGGCTACGGCTGGCCGTGCCGTAAATCTCGATACCGACGTTGTTCGCTTCGAAGTGGCTGGCATCGACTGTCACTGGGGTGTCCTCGACATGAAGCCCGGACAGCACGTTCTCGACGAACGAGCTCGCCGCCACGCTCACCTGCGCGGCGCCAACCGCGCAGATGCCGTGGACGTTGCCGTAGAAGTACCCCGCCTCTACAACCAGGCTGGCGCCGGGCGTGACGAGGACCCCGCAGCCCCACCAGTTGCCGTTACCTTCCAGCATTTCCTGCAGGTCATCAAAGGCCAGGCCAACCCCAACGTCCCGGAGTTCGACGTGAGCCATGCCGTTGACACTGATCAGGTCAGACACGTGGTTGGAGCCATGGACGAAGGTGAGGCTGCTGATGATCGCCCGCACCTCGACTGCTTCCTCGGCGAAGACCGCGAACTGCTCCCGGTAGTCGCCGCCGTCCGATTCGAGCAGGAGGATGGTTTCCGCGTGACCCGCGCCCGTAACTGTGACGGACCGCGTGACCTCGATCACCCGGTCGGTGCTGTACTCGCCCGGACCAAGCACCACGGTACCGCCCGCCTGGATGGCGGCGACCCAGTCATCGTCGGGGGTGAGGGTCGTGGCGAGCGCGGTCTGCAGGAGCAGTACCGTCAGGATCAGCATGGGCCCCGGCCAGGGCAGTTGGCGCCACTTCACTCTGTTGCCTCGTACACGTCCACGGTTATCTGCTCCTTGAACGTGTTGGCGACAAGGACCCGCGTTGCAGTGCCGTAAACTTCGATGCCCACGTCGTTCATCGAGAAGTAGTTGCCTGAGGCGGTCAGTGGCGTGTCCATCACGTAAATCCCGGCCCATGCGTTGTCATGGAAGCTGCTGTTCGTTACGACGAGCCGCTCGGCATACAGCGCCGTGATTCCGTTGGACGAGTTGGAGTGAAACTCCGACGAATCGACCAGCGCGCTTGCACCGGCACCAAGAAGCAATCCGGAACCCATCCAGACGTCCCACTCATCCTCATAGTAGTCGTACTCGTCAAACGCGAAGTTCAGACTCACGCCGGTAAGCACCAGGTGGGCATCGCCCCAGACGGCCATGAGGTCGCTGGGTGCCAGCGAACCCTGCGAGATGTCCATGCCGGTGAACTCGAAGCGGGCCCGACCCGACTCGGGGGCGACGAGGGCCAGCTGCTCCCCGTACTCCCCACCATCGGAAGCGAACCAGAGGCTGGTGAAGCCCGAGCCTTGCCCTGTCACCGTCACGGATCTGTTCAGCTCCACGTACTCGCTGGTCTCGAACACGCCGGGCCCCAGCTCGACATGGCCACCGGCGCGCAGGGCTTCCACCCAATCGTCCTCGGGCATGAGCGCCTCCTGCGCCAGTGCGGGCGCGAGAGCTGTGATGAGTACGGTCAGCAGGATCGGATGGGCGAGCAACGGTTTCATGGGCGCAATTTAGCAGATGGATGTAACAGCTGGCGTCACACTTCCGGTAGCCGAGCAGCTCCACCGGGGCATGTTGCGTTCATACCCTTGACGAATATCGCATACGGGTGTATATTGAAGGCATCGATCGCGCTCAACGGCGCGATTTTTTTGTTTAGCTCACCCATTTGCACGACGAAGCACCTCGATGCGTTCAGGATACTGGACATCATGCATCTAGCTTCCTGCGTCCAGAATCCTGCACATCGTGCTATGATCCGCCAATGTCCAACATTCCGGACACCAAGGCGCCTGGTCCCGAGTGGGCCAACGCATGGTCGAGCGAAGACCTCGGCAGGCACATAGCGGCCCTGCGCCAGGCGAAAGGCTTGCGACAGGAGGACTTCGCGGCCCAGCTGGGAGTGTCACGAACAACGCTATCGGCCCTCGAAAACGGTGGATCCGTGTCCCTGCGCCTCGCCACCAAGGCCATCAGCTGGCTTGGTTCGCGCATGGTGATCCTGCCCAAGGACGCCCAGGTAAGCGTGAAACTTCGTGAGTGACACCCTGACCGTCTGGCTGCATGGACAGGAAATCGGCAGCCTGCAGAGGCGGCGCCGCGGCGCATCTTTCCGTTACAGCGACGACCTCATCGACAGCTCTCGCGACCTGCCCCTGCTGTCTGTAGCCTTGCCTGTACGGCCAGAATCTTTCGATGCCCGTCAGACGGCCAACTGGTTCACGGGCCTGCTGCCCGAAGACCAGCAGCTGCTTGAAGCCATGAGGCGTTTCAGGCTGGTCGAAGGCGACTATCTATCCCTTCTGGCCGAAATCGGGTGGGAGTGTGCCGGCGCAGTACTGACATTGCCGGCACGAATGCAACACCGAACCGGCTCCCTGCAACCATTGGATAATGAGGAACTGGCCGAACGTCTCAAGGCGCTTCCGGCGCGTCCTTTTGACCCGGAAGCCGCCCTGCGCGTGTCGATGGGCGGCTTCCAGGCAAAGATGCTGGTGACCCTCACCGATGATGGGTGGGCACTACCGCTTGAAGGCGCAATGTCGACCCACATCCTCAAGCCACAGCCGCAGACGCAGTGGCCCGGCCTGGTGGAGTCGGAAGCCTGGGCCATGACCGCTGCAGCCAAAGTGACGCCGACAGCCGCTGTCCGGTTGCTGCGGATCGGCGACGCACCGGTGACGCTGGCCGTGACGCGCTTCGACCGCTCGGGCACTGGCGACGGCCTGCGCAGACTGCACCAGGAGGACGCCAACCAGGCGATGGGACTCAGCCCCCAAGCCAAGTACGCCAGTGCCGGACCACCATCACGGAAAGACCCGTCGCTTGGCCGAATCGCACAGATTCTGGAACGGCACAGCACCGAACCCGAAGAGCAGCTGACCCGCTTGCTGCAACAGGCTACAGTCAACGTTGCGGTCGGCAACACCGATGCGCACGCCAAGAACTACGGCCTGCTGCATCCCACACCCGGCACGGTCGAACTGAGCCCCCTGTACGACGTCGCCCCAACGATAATCATC
>ERZ869909.2235-NODE-2235-length-13366-cov-4.609000_pt1 | contig 13366 bp, 11 predicted proteins | sample MGYA00520892_ERZ869909 | MGnify/ENA primary metagenome ERZ869909 (study PRJEB32215, sample SAMEA104723947) | bioreactor metagenome | biome: bioreactor; feature: anaerobic bioreactor; material: water | place: China | collected 2015-03-12 ... | reverse complement strand
CGGTCGCGGTGTTTGATATCAACAACCTCGATGCTGGCTATGAAGTGTTACCAATCGCCGAATGGGCAGATTTAGGTCCAGGTCCGAAGCGGATTGTGCAGCCTGAGTACAACATGGCAGGCGATGAAGTATGGTTCTCTGTCTGGAGTGGTATGGAAGAAGAGTCTGCGATTGTTATCGTCGACGACAAAACTCGGACGTTGCGCCATGTCATTAAAGGCCCACGGATGATTACGCCAACTGGTAAGTTCAACAACTACAACACCCGTAACGAAGTTTACTAAGACCACGGTAGTAAACTTAGCAAGACCACCGGCCTAGGCAACTAGGCCGGTTTCCCCCAGACTTAGGAATTGGATGCCCCCTATGCAGAAGTCTCCTCGTCGTTATTTTGCCCGTCATCGTCTCGCATTAGCAATAGCCAGTTTACTCAGTGTGCCTGCAACAAGTTATGCTGTCGTTGCGGATAAACCAGACGCTGATACTTATGAAGTCATTACCGTTGTTGCCCATCGTCAAGCGCGTCAGCAAAGTGAGGTCACAGGCACCGTCACCGTGATTGACGAAAATCGTATGCAACGAGAGTTAGCGTTAGATATCGCAGATTTAGTCCGCTATGAGCCGGGTGTCGATATCGACCAAGGTGGCAGCCGCTTTGGTCATGGCGGTGTTACCATTCGCGGAATTGGTGGTAATCGCAGTGTGATAGTCGTTGATAACATTCCTTTTGCAGACGGCTTCAGCGTTGGTAATTTTTCAGACAGCGGACGCGGTTTAGCTGAACTCGGCTTAGTTAGCCGTGTTGAAGTTTTACGCGGGCCAGCATCGACCTTGTATGGAAGTAAAGCGTTAGGTGGCGTGGTGTCGTTTGCGTTACTTGATGTTGATGATGTTTTGCAGTTTAGTGACTTCGGTGGTTTTGTGAATGTCAGTGGTAATAGCGATCGCGACCGCTATCGCGGAACCGTTGCGACCGCTTGGCGACAAGGCGATTATGGGGTGCTCGTCGCGGGTGCTCACCAACGCAGTGCGGAACCGAATCTCGCCCAAACGCCTAGTGTGCAAGATCAGCTCGATGTTGAGCAAAATGCAATGTTAATTCGATTTGCGAAAGAGACGGATCGGACTCGTCTGCGCTTTAGTATCGATACCACCGAAGAGCGCCGTGACAGCGACATATTGGCTTTATTGGGGCAAGGGCGCTTTGCGCTAACGACCTTGATGCAAGGTGATGATTGGCGCGAGCAACAGCGCTTTGTCGTCGATCAATACTTTCAGGATATCGCTGGCATTGACCGCGGGAATTGGCGAGTATGGCGTCAGTTGGTGAACACGCAGCAAGCCACTTATGAAGAGCGGCAAGCGGCACCAACACCTATCTCAATCGCCCGTAATTTTGAACTGCAACAAAGCACTTGGGGCGTGGGTGCAGACTTAGAGAACGACATCCAGCTACTTGGTTATCAGCAGCGTATTGGCTATGGCTTTGAGCTCGTGCAAACGAGCGTATCGGACCGTCGGGATGGCGTGCAGACGAACCTTAATACCGGCGCAACAACCCAAGTCATTCTTGGCGAGCGTTTTCCGCTGCGAGATTTCCCGAATAGCGATATCACCGAGCTCGGTGTTTATGTGCACGATGAAATTGCCTTGTGGCAAGGTGGGCCGACGCTAAGTCCGGGGTTGCGTTATGAGTATTATCAGTTGAAGTCGAAAGTCGATGCGCTTTATGCAGAAGCGTTTCCCAGTGCACAAGTGACCGACTTAACCGAAAGCCATTGGCTACCTAAGCTGGGATTAATGTGGCCGCTAGCAGCCAACGTTGACGGTTTTATGCAATACGCCGAAGGCTTTCGTGCGCCACCATTTTCCGATGTGAATATTGGTTTGTATATGCCAATGATGAATATAGTGGCGATTCCAAACCCAGATTTAAAGTCGGAACGGGGCAGAACAATGGAAGCTGGCTTACGCTGGCGTGGCGATAGCGCGCAATTGGAAGCTGTGGTATTCCGTAATCATTATCGCGATTTCATTGAAACTCGAGCGGCACTCGGCTTTGACCCGGCATTGGGGATGCTTGTATTTCAATCGCAGAACCGTGAGCGAGTGCGTATCGAAGGCGCTGAACTGCGTTATCGACAGGCATTGAGCGACAGTTTTGAACTTAGCCTAGCAGCTGAGGTGACCCGCGGTTACGAGCAGGGCACGGACACAGCTGAAAATCGGCATTTGAGCTCGGTTGCACCGGCGCGGGCGACAATTGAACTAGTTTGGCTACCGTCGCTAATGTGGGAAAGTCGCTTGTTCGTGCAAAGCAGTCGCGGACAACGAGAACTGCATGATGCTAGCGGTGCACTGCTGTTTTCTGCACCCGGATACACCACGTTTGACTGGGTAACGCAGTGGTTCCCAAACGAACGATGGGCGCTTAGTTTTGGCGTGTTCAACCTCGGCGACAAAACCTATTGGCGTCATGGTGGTTCACGTTCACGCTTAGCGAACGACCCATATGTTCCGCTATGGGCTGAGCCTGGTCGCAGCTTCGGTGCGGCTGCCACCTTCCGTTTCTAATTCGGAACCGGGGCTGGAATGTCATTCCAGCCCCGGTCCGCAATCCTTCGCAGCATTGTCCTCACGCTAGTAAATCGTTTGGGTTCTTGGTAAAAAGGAACTCGGTTGGGAACGATCTTAGGTGGTAATCATGCGCGATGATCAGCAGGCAACGAAACTGTATATTCAGTTTTTGTATGTTGTGACCTTGCTGGTTTTTATCGCGAGCGCCTTCTTTTATCGTGCCGAACCTGAGGCTGGGGTTGACCATTTTTGGCTGACGCTGGCGCTTTTTACCGTGTTGACCGCCGTTGCAACGGTAACTGAGCAACGAGGCACAACCACAGCGCAAGTGCTCGGGTTGGCCGTGCTCTGGGTGATAGGTCTTAGTCATGCCGGCGGGGTTACGAGCCCGGTCAATGCCCTGTTACTCATTCTGCTCGTCGTTGCTTTCCTACAGTTACGTCCAATTGCGGCGTGGGGCATTCTGGCGTTTATTTTGAGTGCGCAAGGTTACTTTATCGTCTTGCTGGATCAAGGTGCGCATGGGCATAGTGAACACCGCGACCATTACTTGGGAATGGGCTTCACTTTTATTCTCGCGGCTATTTTACTTGCCATCACTTTGCGGCTGATGCGCAATCGCCTTGAGCGTAGTCAACAACAGTTGCAGAAGATGCGCGAAACCCAGTTGCGCCGGGAGCAAATTGTTGGCTTAGCAACCGCTTCAGCGCAAATCACCCATGAAATCGCAACGCCACTAGCAATGCTCAGCCTTCTGCATGAAGAGTTGCAAGAGAGCTTTGACGATAACCCCGCAGTGCACGATATGCGCGAGCCACTGGCGCGGGTAAAAGCGCTACTTACCGATTTACGCTCCGTTAGCCAGTCCTTGAATCAAGATGAATTACAGAAACTGCCGCTCCAGTCTGTATTAAAAGAATTGAAACAACACACGGCATTATCCATGCCAACGGTTCCGGTCAATTTTGCTATTGACGACTCGCAAAACCATCTAGGCGTCTTTGTTTACGGTGACCGGACTCTGATGCCGGCGCTGTTAAACTTGATCCGCAATGCCGCCCATGAAGTCGAACAAACAGGTCACGGTGAGGTGGTTATTCAAAGTGAAACTCGCGATAATAACTGGCACTTAATTATCCGCAATCCAAACTATTCCTTAACCAAAGAGCGCTTAGCACAATTGGGGCAGGGGCGAGTCGTTAGTCAAAAAGGGCTTGGTATTGGTCTCTTGCTTAGTCATGCCACACTTGAGCGAATGGGCGGCACATTAGAGATGTTACTGCTTGATAATCATGACAAAAATAAGCATAGTTTGGATGCAAGCCGCAGCCGCGGTTTTGTTGAGCAGCATGTCCGCATGCCATTGGTTAAATAGGAGTTTTAGGGTATGGCGGAAATACGCCTCCTGATGATTGACGACGATGACGCTTTTGCCCGCGTATTATTGCGGCGCTTAGAGCATCATGGCTGGAGTGGTGCGCATGCTGCATCTGCAGAAACTGCGCTAAAAGAGTGTCGAGACCTCGAGCCAGAAGTGATTCTGTTAGACCTCAACTTAGCAGGTGAGTCGGGCTTGAGCCGTTTACAAGAGATTCAAAAAGCTTGGCCGCAAGCGAGAGTCGTTATTCTCACCGGTTATGCCAGTATTGCAACGACGGTGCACGCGATCAAACAAGGTTGTGATGACTACCTGACTAAACCGGTGGAAATGAATATGCTCCTTAAAGTTTTGGCCGGCGATGAGGAAGAGCCGCCAGTTTGTGATGAGCCAGTGAGTGTCGACGCCCTTGAGTGGGAGCTGATTCAGCGCACGCTGCAGGAGCACGAAGGTAATATTTCAGCCACTGCGCGGGCACTTAAAATGCATCGGCGGACGTTACAACGCAAATTGCAGAAAAAGCGCGTTTAATACTCTAAAACTAGCGTCGCAACAAAATGTCCGGTGTAATTTCGGCGATGCTGCGACAGCCAGTGAGAGCCATAGCGACGTCCATCTCGGCTCGTAATATCGCCAGCACTTCACTTACCCCTTGTTCGCCTTTGGCGGCCAAGCCATAAGCCCACGCGCGGCCAAGCATGCAGCCGTTGGCACCTAAAGCGAGTGCTTTTACAATATCAAGACCGCTGCGAATGCCACCGTCGACTAACACTTCGCAACGCCCAGCAACAGCGTCAACACATCGAGGCAATGCATGAATGCTCGCCTCGACATTGTCGAGCTGGCGGCCGCCGTGATTCGAAACAGCAATGGCATCAAAGCCTATACTCGCGGCAATACTTGCGTCTTCGGGGTCAAGTATTCCTTTTAGAACAATTTTTCCCTGCCAATGTTCACGCAACCAATTGAGGTCGTCCCAAGTTACGGACGGATCAAATTGGTCATCAACCCATTGTTTAAAGGCCGGTAGACTTTTTGCGTTCGGTACCGCTGCCGCGAGATTACCAAACACCAAAGGTTTGCCTTTAATCGGCGCGTCCCATAGCCATTGAGGATGCGAGAGAAGATCGACGACTTTACTAAGTTTTGCCCGCAGTCCAGAGGACCCAGCGATACCATTCCGGACGTCGCGATAACGCGCACCAAGCACGGCTAAATCGACGGTAAAAACCAGCACGTCAACTCCTGCTCGCTGTGCTCGTTGCAATAACTCAATAGCGTAGCCTCGATCTTTCAGCATGTAGAGCTGAAACCAAAGCTGGGCGTCGGTTGCAGCGACTTCTTCGATACTGCACAGGGAAACGGTCGACTCGCAAAATGCGACACCGGCGGCCTTTGCCGCTCGCGCCGCTTGTACTTCGCCACGACGAGCATTGAGGCCCGCAAGCCCAACGGGTCCTAGCACCACTGGCAGAGCAAATGGCTGCCCAAGCAGGGTGGCAGACAGGTCCCGTTCACTGACATCTTTTAACACCCGCTGGCGCAAATGAATTTGACTGAATGCCGTGATATTCTCACGACAGGTTTGCTCTGCGTAGGCGCCGCCTTCGAGGTAATCAAAAAATTGTCGAGGCAAACGCTGTTGCGCGAGGGTCCGATAATCCTCAATACTTGCCGGGGCAATAAATCTCGCCATTGATTCTGTTTCCTCTAACGCTCACGCAACTTGAGAATCACCTCGATTTGGTCGCGAGTGAGCACGTGATAACTCGGTTCAGCCTCGGTGTAAATTTCGCGGGCAAGCTCAAGGCCCTCGGGCGTTGCTGCAAGTGCAGCATAAACTGGCCGAATAAAGGCTAGGCGACCCATACTGGTCAGCATGTCACGTACGCGCGGTAGTGCCGGTTGGTAATTGTGCTGGATGGCGATCACTAGCCATTGGGACAAAATGGCATTATTGCGCGTATTCGTCAGTTCGAACTCTGCGTCCATGCGCGCGAGGTCTTGTTGTGATACGTCGTCTGGTAGTTGCGACAAAAAGTAGGCTCGCTCATGAATCGACCAGTTGCTAATGTCGATGTTTTCGCCGGCAAACCAGCGCTCCTGAGCAGCAGCCACACGATCAAAAGCGGCAACTTCTGGAATCGGTGCTGACTCTGGTAAGCCTGGCGAGTAGAGCCATTCTTCAACTTCGGCAATGCTAACTAAGTTAGGCTCGAGGGCGAGTAGATTCGCTTGTAGATACTCGACAAATTGAGCTGTCGTAATCGTTGCAAAACTATAGTCGGCGAAGTACTGACGGACGAACGGGTCAAAACGTTCACGGCCAAAACGCTCTTCTAAGAAAAAGAGAAATAACTGGGCTTTGATGTACGGAATGGAGGTAAATGCCGTGTCCGGGTCACGCTGCTCCAATTCAATATGCAAGACTTGCTGGCGCTCGGTTAGGTTCGGTAGCGATACAAGCAGTGACTGCGCATCTAGCATTCGCTCCATGAGTGCTCGCTCTTCACCATATACCGCTTCCATGATTCGATTTTCGACGTACGACGTAAAGCCTTCGTTTAACCACAAATCGCGCCAAGTCGCATTGGTGACTAAATTACCCGACCAAGAATGAGCAAGCTCGTGAGCAATGAGACTGACGAGGCTCTGGTCGCCGGCAATAACTGTTGGCGTTAAGAACGCTAACTGGGGGTTTTCCATGCCACCAAATGGGAAGCTTGGAGGCAGAACTAGTTGGTCGTAACGATCCCAAGCAAAAGGGCCAAAGAGTGATTCGGTCACCGCCATCATATCAGTCGTGTAGGCAAATTCGGCGACTGCGTCGGCGAGCACAGAAGGCTCGGCATAAATTGCCATACGGTCGTTGAGTGCGTAAAAGTCGAGATCGCCGACGGCAATAGCCATCAAATACGATGGAATTGGTTGTTCACTGCGGAACTCGTAATAGCCGGTTCGCTCTGGATTTGGCGGGTTGTTCGCGCCCATCAAGCCAATTAAATACGGTGGCGTATACAATTCGCCGGTGAAGGTTAAACGCTCCGTTGGCGTGTCCTGAATGGGAATCCAAGTGCGCGCGTAGTGCGGTTGTGATTGGCTGTACAAAAATGGGTATTGACCGCCCGCAGTGCCGATCGGGTCAACCCAGTCGAGCCCGGTTGCTTGTGGCGAACTGGAATAATGAATACGAACTTTCTCCGCGCCTGCGGTGACGCGAACGGTTAACGGCGTCCCTAAAATGGGGTCACGTTGACCGAGCGCAAAAGTTGTATCTTGCCAGTCACCATGAATGTGTTGCTCCACGCCATAAATGTTTAATTGTTCAGTATCAAAGACCACTTCAGTCGCGCGTGCGTCGCGAAAACTCAGATCGTACTCCGCATAACCGGTGAGTTTCTTCTGATTAAAGTCGACTTGTAAGCTCAAATGTAAATGCGGTGTATAGACTTGATTACTATTCGCAAAGCTATGTTGATCGATGGTCGGGGTAAGCACACGAGTATGTTCTGAAAGTAGGATTTCGGTTGGCTCTGGTGCTTGTGGTGAACAGGCAATAAGTGCAAATGGCACAGCCAGCCAAGTCAGTTGTTTTAGTGAGAACGAATACACATCATGCTCCTTCATAGCAATGATTATTTAGGCCTGTTATAGCAGATTCACGAGCGAACCACTATGTTGAATTGTGGTCACCGGATGAATGTTAAAAGCAGATAGCTGCCGATAAGGCTGATGATAAAGACCGGCACACTCCAGCGATGGAACTCACCCCAAGTGGATTGCTGCGGCGGTAGTGACTTTCGTACTAGACGTAAAGCAATGAGGTTGGCCATTGAGCCAAGAATGAAACCAAAGCCGCCGACATTGACGCCGTAAGCAACCGCGAGCCACAACTGAGGAGAGTCCTGTAGTAGCGCTGATTGTAAATAGATCGTCGCTGGGACGTTGGAGATAAACTGGGAAAGCAATGCAGAACCAACATAGGAGCCTTCGGGTAAAATCTGAAACACCTGTAACACGGCTTCTGTCACTGGTAGTTGGGCAAAAAGGCCTAGATTGATAAACATAAGTGTAAATACCAGCAGCAGTTGCCAGTCTATACCCAACAAAATCGGTCGGTTTCGCACGCCATAAGCAGTAATAATAGCAATGACGCCAAGGAGCGCGAAATTGAGCTCGAGTGCGGCGATAAAAAGCGGATAGCCTAGCAAAGATCCCCAAAATAGACGTCGTCGCTGCACACCAACGACCGTACCTTGTACTTCTTTTGCAGGAGCAGGCAGCTTTGAACCAAAGGCAAAGTAGACAAACGCAAGTACAATGCCCAAGAACAGTAAACCTAATGGCAGGAGGTAGGCGGTAAATTCGATAAATGACAGGCCGCCCGATTGCCACAACAACAAATTTTGTGGGTTACCAATGGGACTCGCGGCCGAGCCAGCATTCACCGCAAGGGCGAGGAATATCACCACGCGATGTAACGGTAATTGCAAGGAACGGCAGAGTAATACAGCTATTGGAACGACAATAAATAGAGCGACGTCGTTGGTGATAATTGCAGCAAGGCCAGCAGAGTAAACCACTAGCCAAGCGACTAGGCGCCGTTCTGAATAGCGCCGAGCCAAGAACCAATCGTTCAAACGTTGGAAGTAGCCACTGTCTTCGATACCACGACTGAGCAACATTAAGCCAGTCAGCGCTAACAAGGTATCGATATGAACCAACGCGAGAACGTGCGCCGGTAATTTTGCCGACGACAGCGGGCTAAATACAAGCAATAAAGGAAAGGCCAGCAATAGAAAGACAAGTAGTCGATCTTCGCTGACCTTGGCAAACGTCCGCCTGAGCTTTCTCATTAACGGCTAGGCACGCTCACTGAACCACTAACATTGGTGTGACTTACTTTACCAGAGCCCTTGCTGCGCAAGGTGAAATCACCGGCAACATTGGTCACGGTAATTGCCCCTGAACCACTCGTATGCACTAAAACATTTCCCTCAATGTCTTTTGCTGTAAGCCGACCAGAGCCAATGCTGCGAACAGTGACGTTACCGCCAATATCTTCAAGCGATGCGCGACCACTGCCGATACTTTGAATCGAAACATTGCCTTTGACGTTATCTGCTTCGAGACGTCCGCTACCGATACTGCCAACTTCGACATCGTTGGTAACATGATCGATTTCAGCTCGGCCGCTACCAATGGCGCCAATTTGCACTTGCCCTGCGCGTTCGATGTCAATTTTACCACTACCAACCTGAGCGGAAACTAGGCCGCGAACCTGGTCAACCTCAAGCTCACCGCTGCCCACAACGGCACTAACCGCTGCGACATTTTCGATTTCAGCTTTGCCTGATCCAACCGTGACGTCGATAGTCCATGACTCGGGAACGCGACCTTGAATCTGGAAATAGCCATAATCCGAACTGCGAAAAAGGCCGGTGCGAAAGACATTACTGCGACCACCGTGGTCGAGCTCTAACTTTAATTGATGACCGCGCTGACTGGTTTTGGCTTCAAGCGCATCCAAGCGGTTTTGGTCAGACGCACAATAACGAACGCGCAGCTCGCCTTGATTGCTGGCGTGCCCTTCTAAGTCGAGGCCATCGGGACCGAGGCTAACTTGAAATTCTTGAATATCTGCACTTGTCAGTTCGAGAGTCACATCTTTTGACATCTTGCAGGGCGTATCGGCATAAGCTGCTGTTGAGCAGAGTAATACGCTCAATGCTGGGAGCAGGAATTTGTTCTTCATCGTAAAACCCCTATTTTTGGAGGGATAGAATTCCGCTGACTTGGCAATTTTGCAGTCAGCGGTACCGTCTAGCAACGAGGAATTAAGTATCGTTGAAGTTGCTATTTCCGGCAAGCATTCGCATTAAATTCATAAGGTGCTAATATTGCGGCAATTCTCGCCGCATATAGGAAATCTGTGCATGCAAGTTATTGCGCTCAAACATATCGTGTTTCTATTTGTTGGGCTCTTATGCCTCACGCCACTGATCAGCTCACCCTTGGCACTGGTGCTTGGTATTACTGCAGCATTGCTTGGCTGGGTGCCAAGTCATGTGAACGTTGGGGCGATCGTGAAAAAGCTATTAGCAGTTTCCATCGTCGGTCTCGGCTTCGGTGTTAATTTAGAAGTTGCCGCAAGAACGAGTGCCGAGAATCTATTGCTAATCATTTTTTATGTCGTTGTTACGCTCGGCTTAGCGTTAGGGCTCGCAAAGTTATTACGTATGGATAAGCGCAGTGCGACGCTCATTGGCTCAGGCACGGCTATTTGTGGTGGCAGCGCAATTGCTGCAATGGCCCCGACGATACAAGCCCGTGCCGAGCAAATTGCCGTTGCGCTCGGCTGTGTGTTTGTTTTGAATGCTTTGGCCTTATTAGTGTTCCCACCGTTAGGCCAATGGCTCGGCCTAAGTCAGTATGATTTTGGTGTCTGGGCTGCCATTGCAATTCACGATACGTCTTCAGTAGTTGGTGCGGCGGAAGTGTATGGTGATGAAGCGTTAATTGTCGCGACCACGGTAAAGTTAACGCGAGCGCTGGCGATTGTCCCCATGGTGCTCATAACCGCATTGGTTTATCAGCACATTCAAAGGCGCCGCAACGTCGATGTGCAGTCAAAATTACCCACAGTCCCGCTCTTCATTGTTTTTTATGTGTTGGCAATACTGATCGCTGAATTTCTGCCGCAAGGTGCACCGGTATACGAGTTGGCGTTTGATTCCGCTAAGCGGGTCTTAGTAGTTTGTTTGTATCTAATCGGTGCCTCGATGTCCCTCAATACAATTCGTAAAGCGGGATTCAAGCCCTTGCTATTGGCCATACTTTTATGGCTATTTGTGTCGCTGAGCTCACTGTGGTGGATCATGCTGTAAACACCTTGCCTCGAGACTTTGTGCTTAATCGAAGCAAGGTGGCTGTGCGCAAGCAGTTTAGGCTTTAGCCGACTCGCGGCTATCAATGCGGTCATGCCAAGCTTTTAAATGCGGATGCTTGTCCTTATCAACACGAACGCCGACAACTTTGGCAAACTGCACGGAAGTGTAGGCATTAATATCGGCACAAGTGAATTTGCCGCAGCACAAATACTCTTGCCCCTGCAGTTGTTCATTTAAAAAGTCGAAGAATTTTGCGACTTTTTCTTTGCAATCGGCGCCCCATTCAGGGAAGCACTTCATGCGGTCTTTGAAATATCCGCTGCCGTGCTGAAATGCCATGCCAGTTGGCATAAAGAGATAGAAATCAATCCACCGCAGCCATTGTTCAATGAGTGCAACTTCTTTGGGGTTATCACCAAGTAAGGTGATGGTTTCAGGGTGTGAGCTTTCGACGAAACGACAAATTGCCATGGTTTCGGCGATGCAGGTGCCATCGTCAGTTTCGAGCACAGGTACCTTGGTCATCGGATTTTTACTACGGAATTCTGGCGTTAGGTTCTCGCCTTTTTGCAGATCAATTTCGACACGCTCAACTTGGTCAAGCAAACCCTTTTCGGCTAAAAACATGCGCACACGACGAGGGTTGGGCGCGATTGCCATTTCATACAATTTCATGGGTAACTCCTAAAGAATGCGACGAGGTGTGCTCAATTTACGTTTTATTTAGGATCTTTTCACTGAAAATTACATATAGTTAAAGCATCAGCAAAAAACGATCCATTCACCCAAGGTATTTGGAGGAGTTTTCATGTTACATAAATTATTAATGACATCGGTTTTGGCAGCTGGATTAGTGACCCTGCCAGTGGCCGCAGATCATCATGGTTCAAACACTGTAAAACTGGATATTGAGGAATGGGAAGTGCCATATGAAGGGCCTCGTTCCCGCGACCCTTGGGTCGGTGGCCCAGATCAAATTTGGTTTGTTGGCCAGCGTACCCATTATGTTGGCATGCTGACCCCGTCAACGGGTGAGTTTAAAAAGTATGACCTCGAGGACGGAGCTGGACCACACACAGTTATCTCTGATCACCGTGGTGCTTGGTATGCGGGTAACCGTGCTAACCACCTTGGCTTCCTGGATCCAGAAACTGGTGAAATCACCAAACACCATCCGCCAGGTGATGGGCCTCGTGACGTGCACACCATGGACTGGGATAGCCGCGGTAATATTTGGTTCACCGAGCAAGGTGGCAACCGTATCGGTTACTTTGATACGGAATCAGAACAATTCACCATGTATGAGGTGACAACACCTCGAGCGCGTCCGTACGGCATCATAGTCGTTAATGACCAACCATGGGCGGTGACACTTGGCACGAATCAACTTCTCACCGTCATTGACAATGAGCTGGTGGAAATTGACTTACCCCGCGAGGTAACGCGTTCACGTCGTTTAGCGGCAGACTCGGTTGGCAATATTTGGTATGCGGACTATGCCGCTGGTTACATTGGCCAATATAACCCAATCACAGGAGAGGTTGCTGAGTGGCAAGCACCGTCACTCGACAGTTCTCGCCCGTATGCCGTGGCAATGGACTCGAAAGATCGCTTTTGGATTGTCGAAACCGGCGTTCAGCCGAACCTTTTTGTTGCATTCGATACCCGAAATCAAACTTGGACCGAGCAATTCTCGGTACCTAGCGGTGGTGGCACGGTTCGCCATATGGTTTACGATGAGGACTCCAATAGCATTTGGTTCGGTACTGACATGAATACCATTGGCCAAGCTCGGATTAAAGCTGAGTAATGCGTTCTTATTATTTGCTTTACAGTGCTTTGGCCGCCGCAGTTTATGCAACAGTGTATGCTGCGGCGGCTCATGCTTTTCCAGAAGGACCGCCACCTGGACATACAGGAGCTATGCTTGGTGATCGTCAGCAGCCTGATTGTAGTACTTGTCATTTTGCTGGGCCCGACGCTAGCCACCTCAGCGGACTAACTTTGCATGGTTGGCCGCAAACAATAGAGCCGAATGCTGTTTACGAGCTGAAATTGCAATTACTCGACCCGGAGGCGAAGGTCGGAGGCTTTCAAGTAATTATCGTAAATAGAGAGGGTGACTCAGGGCGGTTCACAGCATTGGAGCACCAAGAGGTCGTTAGTCATGATGGCATTGACTATCTGGGCCATACTGAGCCGACTTCGAGCACACAAGACGAGCAAAGCGGCGAAATGAAGGTTGTTTGGCGCGTGCGCTGGCAAGCACCAGCTGAACAAGGTATTTTTTCAGTATTTGCAGCCGCAGTTGCAGCTGACGATGATGACTCGCCGCTTGGCGACGCTGCTTACACCTTGTCAATCCAGCCTGAATAAGACACTTGTCCACTCGACTCAAGGTCATCCGTGATTGAGATCAATACCGCGATACTCCTATTGCGGTATTTTTATTTGTGCGCCAGGCATGGCGCGTAGCGCCTTGACGGGCGCTGTTCCTGTGCAGGTGGTGCTGACAGGATGA
>ERZ869909.2234-NODE-2234-length-13370-cov-80.826300_pt1 | contig 13370 bp, 12 predicted proteins | sample MGYA00520892_ERZ869909 | MGnify/ENA primary metagenome ERZ869909 (study PRJEB32215, sample SAMEA104723947) | bioreactor metagenome | biome: bioreactor; feature: anaerobic bioreactor; material: water | place: China | collected 2015-03-12 ... | reverse complement strand
GAGTGCTACTTTCATAGTCTCAAGGTCAATGTCATTCACGGCGAGCGATTCACGACCCGAGATTAGATGCCATGACCAGTGTTGAAGTACATCGAGTTGGACTACGATCGTCAACGCCGTCGCAGTTCCATCGGGATGATCAGCTCAGAGGCCATCAGCCCGAATGATCGCTTAGGTCGGTGTCCAGCAAAGCTGGAGAAGATTACTGAGCTATGTGGCACCCTCGAACATACCCGTCATTAGAAACGTAGGGGGTGCAGAAGCCAATTTGGCCATTACACCCCGATAACGGCTATAAAGATATGCAGACCAAGAGGCAAGCACTTTATTGCCAAATGGGTTTCCCATCAAACTTGACCCGACATTTACCCCTCCATTATTGGCTCAACAACTTCTATGAGGTTCTCATCCGGATCCAATATAAAGCTAATAACCCTCTTCCCTCCCGACATTATTTTAGGATAGGTGTTAATTTTAACACCTTGCCCTTCGAAATATTCAATCGCATCATTTAGAGATTTTGTGGTTAGCGCCAAGTGCCCAAACTTATTCCCTGGTTCATATTTATTGCAGTTATCCCAGTTATACGTCAATTCGACACATGGCCCGTCATTTTCACTTTCATGGAAAGAAAGGAAAACATTTGTAAACCTCCCATTAGGGTAGTCACCCCGCCGGACAACATTCATTCCCAAAATATCTCTATAGAAGCTGAGAGAGAGCTCTAAATCACGAACCCTAATCATGACATGATCAAAATTAAACTTCATGACGCAACGGACTCCTTTTAGCGTATAAAGACAATTCGTCATCTTTTGTAGATATGCCTCATGAAGTATCATGAGGCATGGCCTGATTCTACTTTTTCATAGGGACCACAATAACCGGCACATGTGACTCCCTAAGTACATTGCCTACAGTCCTACTATAGCGAGTAAAGTTATACCTCTTTCCTCCACCCATGACTATAATGTCAATATTATACTCGATGGCCGCGTCTCTGATTTCCTCTGAATGCTTTCCTTGTTTTACAACAGGAACAATCCTAACCCCCTCTCCCACACCTCCTGACAAGTTGTCCACGTGAAAACGCTTTATCCGCTCTCTGATTTTATCGTAAACTTTTTTGACTCCTTCGGCCTTAACCTCTTCGACCCTCTCTTTCGAAACATATTCTTTAATCAACTCCTCTCCGAGCTGACCGAGCGGGGTCAAGCAATGCATTATGTACAGAGACGCACCATTATCTTGTGCGATTTTAAGCGCCAACGAATAAGCACCTAACGCCTCTTTTTCTTTCCTTAGCGCCGTTGTATACAAAACGTTGCGTATCTCCATTTCTCACCCCTCACATCATATTAGGTATAACCAGAGCTATATTTGGAAACATAGCAATGACAACCACAACCAGGCACATTAAAAGGAAAAAAGGAAACGCTGCTTTAACAACTGTACCTAAAGACTGTCCTGTCATACCCTGGATCACAAAAAGATTAAACCCCACTGGCGGCGTCATCATAGCCAACTCCACCATAAGAACAATAAAGACCCCAAACCAAATCGGATCAAACCCAGCCTGAATGATTAATGGTAGTGTAATCGGAAGACTCATCACTACTATAGAAATTCCATCCAAGAAAAACCCTAGAACGATATAAAAAAAAGCCAATATAAGCAGCAGACCATAAGGACTCAAGGCAAGCTCTTTAATGAAATCACCCAGCTGGATCGGAATATGTAGATACCCAATCGTCGTCGATAGAACTGCTGCCGCCATAAGTATTGAGCACACCATGCAAGATGTTTTTATTGCGCCCATCGCCGAATCAAAAACCAAAGAAAAAGTTAGCTGTTTTGTTAAAAACACTATCACTAGAGCTGACAATACTCCAAGACCAGCAGCTTCAGACGGCGTAACAACTCCAGTATAAATCCCGCCCAGCACCAAGGTTATAAGAACAAGGACTGGAGTCAGATTAACAACACTCCCAGCTAAAGAAGAAAAACTCACTTTTTGGTTAGTCGACGGAGCCAGCTCAGGGTTGATAGCGCACCGAATTATTATATATGAAGAGTAAACAAATGCGACCAAAAGACCAGGCAACAAACCTGCTGCAAAAAGCTTTGCTATTGAAACCTCCGCAAGAACTCCATAAATAATCATAACAATTGATGGCGGAATAAGCAGCCCCAGGCTACCGGCACCTGCAAGCGACCCAATAGCCAATGAATTATTATATTTTCTAGCCGCCAGTTCTGTAGTGGTTATTTTGCCTACAGTGGCAGTTGTAGCAGCCGTCGAACCACTTACTGCTGCAAATATTGTGCATCCCAAAATATTAGTGTGTAACAACCTGCCCGGCATCCACTGCACAAGCGGACTTAAGCCTTTAAACAATCTATCCGAGATATCAGACCTGAATATCATCTCCCCCATCCATATAAAAAGAGGAATGGCTGCAAGCTCCCAAGAACTAGAACTCCTCCATACTATTGTCCTAAAAATCAACCCCACCCTATCTACTGAAAAGTCAGCCATTACAACCAAACTAACAGCTGAAACAATAAACAAACCAACGAATATCCAAACCCCGGCCCCAAGCACAACAACAAGTGCTAGCAACATTACTAGCATGATGAATATCACGTCCATTGATCACCCCTCAAGATTGTTTTGATTTTCACCAATGCCAAAGATTGTTTTTGACATATGTGAAATGAGAGAAATGGAAAAAACCACCAAGCCAACGATTACCAAACTCTCTGGGATCCATAAAGGCACTGCCAATACTGTCTCACTAGTTGTTCCTCTTGAAAAACTTCTCGAGACCGAGCGATAGAAATATTCAATCAAAAAAATTGAAAGATACAGCGCAACAACAACCGAGAGAACTTCAAACCCAAGCCTCACCAACTTACTTTTGATCTTGATAAGGATCATATTCACTCTTATCAATGATGAAGTTTCAAGCGCATAACCTAATGACAAAAATGTCATCCCCGCTATACCATAGCCAACAAGCTCATCCAAAACATAAGTTGAGCGGTCAAAAAAATATCTCAAAGAGATTTCTATCAATATATGCGAAGTCATGAAGAACATAATCCCCACGGCAGCATATGCTGAAATCTTGGACAGCCATGATGAAAACCTATTGAACCTAAAACATAATGCGGTTAGCGTGTTTTTCATAATGATGCTCGTCAGAGTATAAAGCTGGACCAAGAGACAAGCTGGCCCAGCTTTATCTTAATTAACAAACCAATTCATTCGGCGCCAATTGAACTATAATAATCGCTAAGTATAACTTCGCCATCATCCCCCATACTTTCCTTCCAAGATTTAATCACTACAGCCGATGCTTCCCTGAGCTCATCCAAAAAGCCATCCGGGATATTGTCAACTACTGTTACGCCCCTTGCTTTTGCAGCATCATAAGTTACTGAAAGGACCTCTGGAGCATTGGACCACACATATTCCTCTGTTAGATTAGCGGCTTTAGCAACTATCTCTTTATCTTCATCCAACAGCTTATTCCAAACATCCAGATTAATAGTCACAAGATTAATTGTGCTATCATAATTTAGAGCAGTGAAGTGATCCACGTAGTCGTCAAAGCTTGCACTCAACCCAGACTCGACAGAAGTTAGTACTGCATTAATGCTATTGGTTGAGAGCGAGGAAACAATATCAGCCCAGCTCAGCTGGATAGGGGATGAATTCAATTCTCGAAAAACACGAGAGCCATTTGCATCATAGGTCCTCATTTTCAGGCTTTGGAGAGAGTCAATGTCTGTATAAGCCGTCTCTCCCCAAAGCCCGCTTGAAAGCCACGGCGAGGCAAATAGGAGTTTTTGGTTGTAGTCTTCCAAAACCAAATCGTAGGTGTCTTTTGCGGCCTGGTAAAGCAAGTATGCCTCTTCTGTATTTGAACTAAGGAATGGAAGAGACGACAATAAAAAAATCGGATGGTAACCACCAAGAGGGGGTATGAAAGTATTAGCAATTTGTACAACACCATCACCAACCGCATCAATTTGATCTTTAGATTTTATTCCCAAAGATCCGCCAAAATGATGAACGACTTCAATCCTTCCATCTGACAGTTCTGCGAGTTTACTTGAGAAGTACTGGTCGGCTTTACCTTGAAGAGATGTAGCAGGATATTCGTTCGGCATATCCCACTTATAGGTTGAAGAATAAGCATTAGCAGAAGTAAAGCCACAAGCAAGAAGAATGGTCATGCCAAGGATCGTATTTGGAGTCTTGTTCTTCATTATCAACCTCAAACTTTATTTTATGTTTCATGATAGCCCATCCACCCAGATGGCTACTTGCAAAATATTCCATAATCCGGGGGTTTTCCAATGAGCAGTACTCAACCATTGCTGAAAAAAACTCACCCATTAGTTATTTCAACCTCCTCTCCTTATCCAACAAGTTATATCTTAGCCATAGAACAATCAATGCCGCCATCAGCGCACTCAATCCAGAGTGCCGCTCTGAAGCACCCTCAATAAAGAGGGCGCCAATGAAGCTAAGGAAGCGAATAGATATCTTCTACTGCTATGATTTCGCCACATTGATTAGGAGTATACCCAGGAATAGATAGCACAGCTTTTTTGAAACCATCTCCTCGCAAAACACCTAAGGCCATCGACACTCCTGGCTCGTCAAGATGGCGTCTATGGCATGCCAATAGATAATTTTCGTCTTTCAAGTGAAGAAAATCCAACCCGAACTGTCGTGCTGCTGCCTCGACTCCGAACCCCACATCAGCCATACCAGCAGCCACATAGGCGGCTACCGCCGAGTGGGTGTACTCCTCCACCTCGTAACCACGGATCCGTGACGCCGGGATGCCTGCCTCGACCAGTAGGCCGTCGAGCAGCGCCCGGGTTCCGGAGGCCGCCTGGCGGTTGATAAAGCGTGCCTCCCCTGCGGCGAGTTCCGTCAGCCCGGCGATCCCCAGCGGGTTGCCCGGCGCCACCATCAGCCCCTGGCGGCGAGCGATGAAGCCGATCACCCGGTGGCGACGCGGCTTGAGCAGATCGCGGTACCCCCGGCTCACCGCCTCGCCCACCGCGCCCCGGGGCAGATGGAAGCCGGCCAGGTCACAAGCGCCACGATTGAGCGCCGCCAGCGCCTCACGGGGGCTGCAGTACTGCAGGTCGAGGCGAAGCTCGCGCAGATGCTGGGGCAGCAGCTCCACGGCGAAGCCGTGACTGGCATGCAGGCGCAGCACCGGCTGCACCCCCTCCAGCTGCTGCTGGATGGCCAGGTTGAGCTCCGACCCCAGGCTCTCCAGCTGCGGCCCCAGGCGGGCGATCACCCGCTGTTCGGCCCATCGAAGCTTCTCACCCAGCGGCGAGAGCCTCGCTCCCCGCCCCCGGGCCAGATCCACCAGGGGCACACCAAAGAACTCCCCCCACTTGTGGAGCAGGTTCCAGGCGTGCCGATAGGAGATGCCCACCGCCTCGGCGGCGCGGGTCAGCTTGCCGTGGTAATGCACCGCCTCGAGCAGCCGGAACAGGGTCGGGTCGAGCTGGTTGCCCGCCTCGTCGCTGAAGTGCCAGGTAGGGGTAATCGTGATTCGCTTCATAGGAACAAACTTTCATATTTTGCGATGACAGCTCCGATGCTAGCGTTGCCTTCACCGTGACGCACGCCTTTTCTTACATATGAAAAACTGTGCCTATATAAATCGACACCACCAGCATCGGGGGAAGCGCGATGAGCGAGTCTCGAAAATGGACGCCGCAGTCGATCCAGGCGGAGATCGACGCCCTCAAGCACAAGCCGGGGGCCCTGCTGCCCATCCTCCACGCCATTCAGGACCGCCTCGGCTTCATTCCCGAGGCGGCGGTGCCGATCATCGCCGAGGCTCTGAACCAGACCCGCGCCGAGGTGCACGGGGTGATCGGCTTCTACCACCACTTCCGCACCACGCCCCCCGGGCGGCATGTGGTGCAGCTGTGCCGCGCCGAGGCCTGCCAGGCGGTGGGCGGCCGGGCCCTGGAGGCCCACGCCCGGGCGCGCCTGGGCATCGACTACCACGCCACCACCGCCGACCGGGAGATCACCCTGGAGGCGGTCTACTGCCTGGGCAACTGCGCCTGCGGCCCCGCCGTGCGGGTGGACGATCGGGTGCTGGGCCGGGTCACCCCCGAGCGCTTCGATGCCCTGGTCGACGAACTGCAGACCCGCCCCCTGGAGGTGATCGCATGAGCGTGCGCGTCTTCGTCCCCCGCGATACCACCGCCCTCTCCCTGGGCGCCGACGCGGTGGCCGCCCGCCTGGAGCGGGAGGCCCGCGCCCGCGGCCTGGCCCTCACCCTGGTGCGCAACGGCTCCCGCGGCGCCGCCTGGCTGGAGCCCCTGGTGGAGGTGGAAACCGCCAACGGTCGCCTGGCCTTCGGGCCGGTCACCGCCGAGGATATCCCCGGCCTGCTCGACGCCGGCCTGCTCGATGGGGCTCTTCTCGCGGGCGATACCGCCCATCCCCTGGCCTTGGGCCCCACCGAGGCGCTGCCCTGGTTCGCCCGCCAGCAGCGTTTCACCTTCGCCCGCATCGGCCTCACCGACCCGCTCTCCATCGCCGACTACCTGGCCCACGACGGCTTCCGCGGCCTGGAGCTGGCCCTGGCCCGCCCCCCCCAGGATATCGTCGAGGAGGTCAAGGCCTCGGGGCTGCGCGGCCGCGGCGGCGCCGCCTTCCCCACCGGCATCAAGTGGCAGACGGTGCTCGACACCGCGGCGGACCAGAAGTACATCGTCTGCAACGCCGACGAGGGCGACTCCGGCACCTTCGCCGATCGCCTGGTGATGGAGTGCGATCCCTACCTGCTGATCGAGGGCATGACCATCGCCGGCCTCGCCGTGGGCGCCACCCAGGGCTATATCTACCTGCGCTCCGAGTATCCGCTGGCCCGGGAGATCCTCGACGCGGCCATCGCCCGCGCCGAAGCCGCCGGCTACCTGGGCGAGGACATCCGCGGCAGCGGCCGCGCCTTCCATCTGGAGGTGCGCCTGGGCGCCGGCGCCTATATCTGCGGCGAGGAGACCTCGCTGCTGGAGAGCCTGGAGGGCAAGCGCGGCCTGGTGCGTGCCAAGCCCCCGCTGCCGGCCATCGAGGGCCTCTTCGGTCGCCCCACCGTGGTCAACAACGTCCTCTCTCTGGCCGCCGTGCCCTTTATCCTCGCCGAGGGGGCCGCGGCCTACGCCGAGGTCGGCATGGGCCGCTCCCGGGGCACCCTGGCGCTGCAGCTGGCCGGCAACGTCCGGCGCGGCGGCCTGGTGGAGCTGGCCTTCGGCGCCAGCCTGCGCGAGCTGATGGAGGGCTTCGGCGGCGGCACCGCCAGCGGGCGGCCGCTGCGCGCCGTCCAGGTGGGCGGCCCCCTGTGCGCCTATCTGCCCGAAAGCCAGTGGGACCTGCCGCTGGACTACGAGGCCTTCGCCGAAGTGGGCGCAGGGGTCGGCCACGGCGGGGTGGTGATGTTCGATGACAGCGTCGACATGGCGGAGCAGGCCCGCTTCTCCATGGAGTTCTGCAAGGTGGAGTCCTGCGGCAAGTGCACCCCCTGCCGCATCGGCTCGACCCGCGGCGTGGAGGTGATCGATCGCATTCGCGCCGGTCGCGACCGCGAGGCCAACCTCGACCTGCTCCGGGACCTCTGCGACACCCTGGAGGACGGCTCATTGTGCGCCATGGGCGGCATGACTCCCTTCCCGGTGCGCAGCGCCCTGACCCATTTCCCCGATGACTTCCGGCGACCGGTGGAGGGAGCCTGACCATGATCGAGCATTTTGACCCCCGACAGCATGCCAAGGACCTCGGTACTCCTTGTCCAACCCGAGCCGCAGGCGCTGCCCCCGCGGCGGATGCCGCCCCGGTCAGCCTGACTATCGACGGCGTGGCGATCCGCGTGCCGGCGGGCACCTCGGTGCTACGCGCCGCGGCCCTGGCCGGCATCACCATTCCCAAGCTGTGTGCCACCGACAGCCTGGAGGCCTTCGGCTCCTGCCGGCTGTGCGCCGTCCAGGTGGAGGGCCGGCGCGGCACCCCCGCCGCCTGCACCACCCCGGTGGCCGAGGGCATGCAGGTCACCACCCAGAACGAGCGCCTGGCCCGGCTGCGCCGTAACGTCATGGAGCTCTACATCTCCGACCACCCCCTGGACTGCCTCACCTGCCCGGCCAATGGCGACTGCGAGCTGCAGGACATGGCCGGCGTCGTGGGGCTTCGCCAGGTACGCTACGGCTTCGAGGGCGAGAACCACCTGCAGGCGGCCAAGGACGAATCCAACCCCTACTTCACCTTCGACCCCAGCAAATGCATCGTCTGCTCGCGCTGCGTGCGCGCCTGCGAGGAGGTACAGGGCACCTTCGCCCTGACCCTCGACGGCCGCGGCTTCGACTCCAAGGTCACGGCGGGACAGGGCGAGGCCTTTATGGACTCCGAGTGCGTCTCCTGTGGCGCCTGCATCCAGGCCTGCCCTACCGCCACCCTGATGGAGAAGAGCGTCATAGACGCCGGTCAGCCGGAGCGCAGCGTGATCACCACTTGCGCCTACTGCGGGGTGGGCTGCTCCTTCGAGGCCCAGATGAAGGGCGACCAGCTGGTGCGCATGGTGCCCTTCAAGGGCGGCGACGCCAACCACGGCCACTCCTGCGTCAAGGGGCGCTTCGCCTTCGGCTACGCCACCCACCCGGACCGACTCACCACGCCAAGGATCCGCAACTCCATCGACCAGCCTTGGCGTGAGGTGAGCTGGGAAGAGGCGATCGCCTTCGCCGCGACGCGCCTCCAGGCGATCCAGACCGAGCATGGTCGCGAGAGCATCGGCGGCATCACCTCCTCGCGCTGCACCAACGAGGAGACCTACCTGGTGCAGAAGCTGGTGCGCGCCGCCTTCGGCAACAATAACACCGATACCTGCGCCCGGGTCTGCCACTCCCCCACCGGCTACGGCCTCAAGACCACCCTGGGCGAGTCCGCCGGCACCCAGGCCTTCGACTCGGTGATGCAGGCCGATGCCATCCTGGTGATCGGCGCCAACCCCACCGATGCCCACCCGGTGTTCGGCTCGCTGATGCGCAAGCGGCTGCGCCAGGGCGCCAGCCTGATCGTCGCCGACCCGCGGCGCATCGACCTGCTCAAGACGCCCCACCTGGCGGACGCCCAGCACCTGCCGCTGCGCCCGGGCACCAATGTGGCGCTGATCAATGCCCTGGGGCACGTCATCGTCACCGAAGGCCTGGAGGATCACGATTTTATCGCGGCCCGCTGCGACACCGCGGCCTACCGGGCCTGGCGCGACTTCATCTCTGAGGAACGCCACTCCCCCGAGGCCAGCGAGGCGATCACCGGGGTGTCCGCCGAGGCGGTGCGCCGGGCCGCGCGCACCTACGCCAGCGCCGGTAACGGCGCCATCTACTACGGCCTGGGGGTCACCGAACACAGCCAGGGCTCCACCATGGTGATGGGCATCGCCAACCTGGCCATGGCCACCGGCAACCTCGGCCGCGAGGGCGTGGGGGTGAACCCGCTGCGCGGCCAGAACAACGTCCAGGGCTCCTGCGACATGGGCTCCTTCCCCCACGAACTGCCGGGCTACCAGCACGTGGCCGACCCCGTGGCCCGTGGACGCTTCGAGGCCGCCTGGGGCGTGACCCTGGACGACGAGCCGGGGCTGCGCATCCCCAACATGTTCGACGCCGCAATCGAGGGCAGCTTCAAGGCGCTCTACGTGCAGGGCGAGGACATCGCCCAGTCCGATCCCAACACCCAGCACGTGGAGGCAGCGCTCTCCGCCCTGGAGTGCCTGATCGTCCAGGACCTCTTCCTCAACGAGACCGCCAAGTACGCCCATGTGCTGCTGCCGGGCGCGAGCTTCCTGGAGAAGGACGGCACCTTCACCAATGCAGAGCGGCGCATCAACCGGGTGCGCCGGGTGATGCCGCCGCTGGCCGGCAAGGCGGACTGGGAGGTGACCCAGGACCTGGCCCGGGCGCTGGGCTACCCCATGGACTACGCCCATCCGTCGGAGATCATGGACGAGATCGCCCGGCTCACGCCGAGCTTCGCTGGGGTCAGCTATGCGCGGCTCGAGGCGCACGGCAGCCTGCAGTGGCCCTGCAACGGCGCCCACCCCGCCGGCACCCCGACCCTGCATGCGGACGACTTTCCCATCGGCCGCGGCCGCTTCGCCATCACCGAATACGTGGCCACCGAGGAGCGCACCAGCCGCCGCTTCCCGCTGCTGCTGACCACCGGGCGCATCCTCTCCCAGTACAACGTCGGCGCCCAGACCCGGCGCACCGACAACCAGGTGTGGCACGACGAGGACGTACTGGAGCTGCACCCCGCCGACGCCGAGCTGCGCGGCATCCGCGACGGCGACTGGCTGGGCATCACCAGCCGCGCCGGCCAGACGGTGCTGCGCGCCCGGCTCAGCGAGCGCATGCAGCCGGGGGTGGTCTACACCACCTTCCACCACCCGGGCAGCGGCGCCAACGTCATCACCACCGACAACTCCGACTGGGCCACCAACTGCCCGGAGTACAAGGTCACGGCGGTGCAGGTGGAGAAGGTCAGCCAGCCCTCCGCCTGGCAGCAGCGCTTCGCGGCCTTCGACCGGGCCCAGCGTGACCACCTGGCCGGGGCCCGGGAGGGCACGCCATGAGCGGCGGCGATAACATCTCGATGGGCGTCGCCACCGCGGTGGCGCGCCATTCGGTGGAGGTCCAGCGGGGCAGCAACGGCTGGTACGCCGACGTCCAACAGGATCTTCTGGCCCTGGAGGTCCCGGTGGCCCTGGTCTACAACGGCATCTCCCACGCGGTGATGATGGCCACGCCCGCCGACCTGGAGGAGTTCGCCCTGGGCTTTAGCCTCTCCGAGGGAATCCTGGCGCATCCCCACGAGTGCTACGACCTGGAGGTTGGCGAGGAGGCCCATGGCCTGGCGGTGCGGCTGACCATCAGCAACCAGCGGCTAGCCGCTCTTAAGGATAGACGCCGCAGTCTGGCCGGGCGCACCGGCTGCGGTCTGTGTGGCACTGAGGCCCTAGAACAGGCGATTCGACCGATCCCACGTGTCACGGCTCCTTTACTCAGCGATACGGCGATCCAGAGATCGCTCGACCAACTCGCCCAGTATCAGCCCCTGCAAGCTGTCACCGGCGCAACCCACTGCGCCGCTTGGTGCGACGGTCAGGGGCGCCTGCAGGTGGTGCGTGAGGATGTAGGGCGCCATAATGCGCTTGATAAACTTATTGGCGCGCTGGCCGATCGTAGTAGAGACACGCTAGATGGTTTTGCACTAATCTCGAGCCGGGCTAGCTATGAAATGGTACATAAATGCGCCAAAGTTGGAATTGGGGCCTTAGTTGCAGTATCTGCAGCCACCCATCTTGCAGTCACACAAGCCAATGAGGCTAATCTACTACTGGTTGGTTTCGCTCGACCAGGTCGCCATACCACTTACAACAACCCAACAACTGGATCCACACCCAAAACCAAAGAAGCCTAAAAATGCCATCCAAGAACAGCAAAAAAACAATCCATATAATCAATCACATCGCAAACAATCTCGAGAAAAACCAGGACAAAGAATGCGCAGCTCTTGCTATTTACAACCACATTAATATCTTTTGGGCAAAGCCCCTAAAACTTCGCCTCATTGAAGACTTATACGACATAGAAAACCAGCTATCACCAGCTGCACTGTCTGCAGCAAAGATTCTAAAAGAAAAATACAAAAAACCCTTCTGACTACAAGGATTATCAATGTTCCACTTGCCCCTACTCAACTCCTTAAAAACATTTGTTGCTGCGGCGCACTATTTAAGCTTTACAAAAGCAGCAGAAGAACTCATGGTATCCCCATCAGCCGTTAGTCATCAGATAAAAACTCTGGAGAACTACATTGGCATTAGGCTTTTCATCAGAGAGGGGAGAAGCCTGAAACTAACGGCACAAGGGGAAGAACTTCACAACGAGCTCAAAGGACCATTTATAAGCATATCTAACTCTATTGGAAGCCTAATAAACAGAAAAAACTCAAGAGTTCTAAATATATCAATAAGGCCTTTTTTTTCGAGCTCATGGCTAGCCCCAAGGCTCTTTGACTTCTGGTCGAAACATCCTGAAATACAAATCAACCTGATCCATAAAAACACTCAGCCCGACTTAATTCTAGAAAACATTGATGCGGCTTTTATATGGTCAAACGAGATCCCAGAGGGATTAGAAGGACAAAAGGTTGTTGAGGGCAATCTTGTCCCCATATGCGGAAGAGAAATATACGAAAAGCATGGAGTACCAACAACCCCAGAAGATCTTAGCAAGCACGTCATACTTCACGAAGAGAACTACAACAGCTGGAACGCCTGGCTTGAAAAGAGCGGTTATCCAAAAAACTATTTCAAAAAAAATCACATTATAGACGACACCAACGTTAGACTAAGGTCCGTACTTGATGGACAGGGGATCATGCTAGGATGCCCAGAGCTGCTAGAGAAGGATATTGCCGAAGGCAAGCTTTTTATATGTTCAAACATACCACTCGAAAAAAACTCATACTATTTTGTCTTCTCTCAAAAGGGGTCTAAAAAGAGAGATATCGAGCCATTCAAAAAATGGCTCACCAGTCAAATAGCCAAAGAAAAGTAAAATTATTTATAGCTTGCACCACAATAAAAAATGAGCTTATGGAAAATACTTTCAAAAAGAGGCGGAAAGAATCATCCAAAAATCTGATAGTTCAAAGTGGAAGTTTGCAATTAACTTTCACTCATTCAACAACAGCTCCGACATCCCATCCAGCCGGTGCTTCACGGCCTCCCAGCGAGGCATGGCGTAGCCGAGCCGGTCGTAGAAGCGCTGGCTGTGGTTGTGCTCTTCCAGGTGGCAGAGCTCGTGGAGGATGACGTAATCGATGCACTCAGTAGGTGCCTTCACAAGGTGCGGGTTGAGCAGGATGCTGCCCCCTGGAGAGCAGCTGCCCCATTGGGTCTTCATCTCCAGCAGCCGCCACTCGGGTCGCTCCTGCAGCCAGCGTAGCCGCTCTGCGACGTGATTCAGGCGCCGCTGGAAGACGTCATTGGCACGCTGCCGGTACCAGGCACGCAGTTCACTCCTGACCCTCTCCCGGGCCAGGTCTGTGCCCGTCACGCGGACCTGGCCGCGCAGCAGCTTGACGTGGCGCTCCTCCTCGCTGGGCACGCACTTGAGTACATAGCGACGGCCCAGATAGAACAGCGTCTCGCCGCTGACATAGTCACGCGGCAACACGTGACGCTGACGCTCATGAATGGCATCCAGGTGCTCTACCACCCAGCGGGCACGCTTGAGCAGGGCCCTCTTGG
>ERZ869909.2233-NODE-2233-length-13377-cov-5.041579_pt1 | contig 13377 bp, 12 predicted proteins | sample MGYA00520892_ERZ869909 | MGnify/ENA primary metagenome ERZ869909 (study PRJEB32215, sample SAMEA104723947) | bioreactor metagenome | biome: bioreactor; feature: anaerobic bioreactor; material: water | place: China | collected 2015-03-12 ... | reverse complement strand
CAGTGAAACCGATCACCCGGGTTTCACAATCGCGCCGATAAGGTTCGCTGCGATAAAGCGCCTGTGTCATTCGCCCTCATCCTCTTCCGCGCCGCTTTCGCCGTCGCTGCCTTCGTCGAATTCCAGTTCCGGGCTGGGGGGCGGGCGGTCGTCCTGCCCGGCCAGCGCCGCGCCGCCCAGAAGCGCCCCACCGGCCACCGCCGCCCCTGCTGCAAGCGGCTTGGCCTCGGGCGGGGGCTGGCCGGTCAGCGCCTCAGGGTTGCGCAGCCAGATATCGCGCTGCGCGAGGGGGATCTCGATCCCCTCGGCCATGAAGCGCGCGGCGATCTCGTGGTTGATATCCGACATAACCCGCATCTTGAAATTCACATCGCGCAGGATGGCGCGCACCTCGAACTCCAGCGCATCGGCACCGAAACGCATGAACAGCACCGTCGGCGGCGGGCTCAGCACCACCAGCGGCTGCGCCTCGACAATCTCGCGCAGGATCTTGTCCACGCGGCGGGTATCGGTGCCATAGGCCACGCCGACCGGCACCGTCAGCCGCCCGGTCTTGTTGGATTTGGTGAAATTGGTCACTGAGGTGGAGATCAGATCGGCATTCGGCACGATGACCTCGGAGCGGTCGAAGGTCTCGATCACCGTCGAGCGCACCGAGATGCGGCTGATCGTGCCCATGGTCGAACCGACCTCGACCCAATCGCCCTCGGAAACCGGGCGTTCGATCAGCAAGATCACCCCGGAGACGAAATTCGACACGATATTCTGCAAGCCGAAGCCGATGCCCACCGACAGCGCCCCGGCGACGATGGCCAGCCCCGACAGGTCGATGCCGGCGGTGGAAAAGGCGACCAGCGCGGCAATCACGATGCCGACATAACCCACGCCCGAGACAACCGCCTTCTGCGCGCCGCGCTCCATGGTGGTCTTGGGCAGCACCGATGAGGCCAGCGCCCCCTGAATCGCCCGCGTGACCAGAAAGCCGATCACGAAGACCAGCATGAAATACAGGATGCTGGCCGGTGAAATGCGCGTTTCGCCAAGGCTGAATCCTTCGCGGAACCGCACCCAGAGCTCAAAGAGCTCGGTCTCCCGCACGCCCCAGATCAGCAGCAGAACCGGCAGCGCCAGAAAGGCCAGCAACATGCCCGCCAGCGCCGGCACCAGCGCCTCGGAAGCGCCCTCATGCCCCTCGCCGACGATGGCCTCGTAGATCGCGGTGATCAGTCGGTGCAGGATGATCAGAACCGCCACCAGCGCCATCGAGCTTATGGCTGGAAAGACGATCTGCGAAGCCGCAGTGACATAACCGACCGCACCCAGGAACGGTGCCAGGATCGCCAGAACGATCACCGACTTGGCCAGCACCAGCAGCATCTTCTCAAAGAACCCGCCGGTTTCGCCTTGTCCATCGGAAGCCACCGCGGGCTGGTGTTGCAGCAGCACAACTCCAAGCTTGAACAGAAAGAAGGCCGCCAGAACCTGCAGCGGGAAGATCAGCACGGCATTGGCGGCGTCGCTTTGCTGCGCCGGCTCCACCAGCGGCCCGTAGAACTGCTGCACCGCCACCACCAGCCCCAGCGTCAGGCTGATCACCCGGCCACGCCGGCGGCGGTCGTCATCAAGCCGCAGGGGTAGGCCCGGGTCTTGCACCAGTGGGAAGATCTGCAACGAGAGCCAGCGCGCGATGAACACGGCCAAGCCGGCCGGCACCAGGGTTTCGGCCAGGCTTTCGACCGTGGGGCCGGTCATGCGGCTCGCCAGGATCGCCACATAAAGCAGCGTCAGCCCCGCCAGCGGCACCAGGATCTGCGCCAGCGACAGCACGAAAGCCGCCACCACCCGGCCGCGCAGAATGGTGGTGCTTTGCAGCAGCCGCAGGGTCAGCTGCTCCATCCAGTGCCGCCCGCGCAGCAGCAGCAGCGCAGCGATCAAAAGCGCCCCGATGGTGATGGGCAGATCGGCGATCAGCTCCCCGCGCCGCGCCGGATCGAGCCAGGCGTTGTAGATCTCGCCATAAACCGTCAGCCCCGAGCTGATCAGCACATTGACGCCCTGCATCCAGTTCGCGGGGTTGAGCGGCGTCGGCCAGAGCGTCATCAGCGCATCGGCCTGGCGCTCGCGCAGCACCCGATCAATGGAACGGGTGATGCCATCGGCACGGCGGAAGGCCTCGTCGGCAGCCAGGAGCGGCGCCTGCCGTCGTGCCAGCCGTTCATTGAGATCGGTGCGCCGCTCGGCGATCTCGGGCGCCTCGGTCTCGCCCTCCTCGGGCGGGGCGCCAAGGGCGGCGATCTGTTCGCGCAGCGTGGCGATGCGGTCGCGGTTGGTGGTCTGGGCCTCAAAAAAACGGCCGCGAAACTCGACGATCTCGGCGCGCAGGGTTTCCAGCTCGCCATCCGAGGTGCCGCGATCCTCAAGGGCGGATTCGGCGCGTTCCGCCAACCGTTCCCAGGCGGCGTAATCGGGGCCTTCGGCATCATTGCTCTGGGCCAGCACGGTGCCGGCGGCGAAGGCCAGCACCAGCACCAGCGGCAACAGCAGGGCCAGCCGGTGCCGCAGGGCCTCAACCGATGTCAGGACCGCAGACGCCATGCTGTCACTCGCTCTTGTTGTCGCTCAGGTCTCGCGCATATCAGGCAGGGCGCGGGCCGGCGCATCCAGCCATTGCGGCACCGGCAGACCCTTTTCGCGCAGGAAGGCCGGATTGAAAAGCTTCGACTGATAGCGCGTGCCGTAATCGCACAGAACCGTGACAATGCGGTGCCCCGGCCCCATCTCGCGCGCCATCCGGATCGCGCCGGCGACGTTGATCCCCGACGAGCCGCCCAGGCACAGCCCCTCATGCTGGAGCAGATCGAAGACCTGCGGCAGCGCCTCGGCATCGGGGATGCGATAGCTGAAATCCGGCTTCAGCCCCTCAAGATTGGCGGTGATACGCCCCTGCCCGATGCCCTCGGTGATCGAGCCACCTTCGGATTTCAGCGCGCCCTCGGTATAAAAGGAATGCAGCGCCGCGCCCTCGGGATCGGCCAGACCGATCTTGACGCCCTTTGGCTGCAACGCCAGCGCCACCCCGGCCAGCGTGCCGCCCGAGCCCACCGCACAGATGAAGCCATCGACCTTGCCGCCGGTCTGTTCCCAGATCTCGGGACCGGTGGTCTCGACATGGGCCTGGCGGTTGGCGGTATTGTCGAACTGATTGGCCCAGATCGCGCCATTGGGTTCGGTTTTCGCCAGCGCCTCGGCCAGCCGGCCGGAGTAACGCACATAGTTGTTGGGGTTCTTGTAGGGGGCGGCGGGCACTTCCACCAGCTCGGCCCCGGCCAGGCGCAGCATATCCTTCTTTTCCTGGCTCTGGGTTTCGGGGATCACGATAACCGTGCGAAAACCCATCGAGGCGCCGACCAGCGCCAGCCCGATCCCCGTATTGCCGGCCGTGCCCTCGACAATGGTGCCGCCAGGCTTGAGCGCGCCGCGCGCCACCGCATCGCGGATGATGAACAGCGCCGCGCGGTCCTTGACCGATTGTCCGGGATTGAGGAATTCGGCCTTGCCGAGGATCTCGCAGCCGGTGGCGTCGCTGGCGCGGTTGAGCCGGATCAGCGGGGTATTGCCGATCGCCTCGGCCAGATTGTGACGGATCATGCCGCCTCCTTTTCTCTTGCGGCGCCCGGGCCTGGCGGCCCGGCGCCCAGTTATTCAAACGCGACCTAATGCAGCACACCGCGCCGCTTGAGTGCGCGGGCATAAAGCCAGCCCAGCGCCGGCACCAGTGCCAGCGCCGCCATCGGCAGGGTCAGGGCCAGATCGCCAAAGGCCAGCGGCAGCCAGCCGGCCAGCCCGCCCCCAAGCACCAGCGCCGCCAGCGCGCTCAGCCCGGCGGCAAACAGCAACAGCACCGCCGCATCATCGGCGAAAAGCAGAAACAGCGCGCCGGCCAGCCCCAGCCAGATCGCCATGGTGAAACCCACTCGCGCCGCCAGCGGATCAAGCGGCAGCGCCGCCATCAGCGCCGGCAGATCAAGGGCCAGTGCGAAGCGCAGGTTGACATAGTCAAGCGCCAGCGCCGCATGCCAGAGCACCAGAAACACCGCCAGCACGGGAAGATGCCAGGGACGGGCGGCGGCGGGGCTGGGCATGGGCGGCATTCCTTGAACGGCACGGATCGCCCCAAAGTGCCGCGCGGCGCGGGCACTGTCCAGCCCCCGCCGCGCAGATCCGAGCGCTCATAGCCCTTGGCCGCGCTCAGCCCTGATCAGACATTGAGCAGCAGGTGCTGGCGCTCCCAGGGGCTGATCACTTGCAGGAATTCCTTGTATTCCATGCGCTTGACCGCCTCATAGACGCCGCAGAAATCCACGCCCAGCACCTCGCGCATCGGCTGGCATTCCTCCAGCAGATCGAGCGCATCCCCCAGCGTGAAGGGCAGCTCATCCTCGGCCAGATAGGCGTCACCCTTGTATTCGGGGCGCGGCTCCAGCTTTTCCTTCATGCCCAGATAGCCGCAGGCCAGGCTGGCGGCGATGCCCAGATAGGGGTTGCAATCCATCCCCGCCAGCCGGTTCTCGACGCGGCGCGAGGCCGGGCTGGAGACCGGCACGCGAATGCCGGTGGTGCGGTTGTCGGTGCCCCATTCCAGATTGATCGGTGCCGCGAAATCAGGGACATAGCGGCGATAGCTATTCACATAGGGCGCCAGAATGGCAATCGCCGCCGGCAGATAGCGCTGCATGCCGCCGATGAAATGGCGAAACAGATCGGTCGGCGCGCCGGATTGATCGGAGAAGATGTTGCGGCCGGTCGCGGCATCGACCACCGAGTGATGCATATGCATGGCGCTGCCCGGCTCGCCCTCGATGGGTTTCGCCATGAAGGTGGCGAAGGTCTTGTGGCGCAGCGCCGCCTCGCGAATCAGGCGCTTGAAATAGAACACCTCATCGGCCAGCACCACCGGGTCGCCATGGTTGAGATTGATCTCGATCTGCCCGGCACCGCCTTCCTGCAGGATGCCGTCGATCTCCAGCCCCTGGGCCTCGGCGAAATCGTAGATATCGTCGATCACCGGCCCGTATTCGTCGATGGCAGACATCGAATAGGCCTGTTTCGCCGCCGCCGGCCGGCCGGTGCGCCCCATCGGCGGCTGGATCGGATTGGCCGGGTCGGTATTGGGGGCGACCAGATAGAATTCCATCTCGGGGGCGACCACCGGCTTCCAGCCCTCGGCCTGATAGAGCGCGATCACCCGCTTGAGCACATTGCGCGGCGCGATCGGCACCGGCTGACCCTTCTGATCGACGACATCATGGATCACCTGCAACGTCACATCCGCCGTCCAGGGCGCGGCACTGGCGGTCGAGAAATCCGGGCGCAGAACCATGTCGGGCTCGGTGAAGGAATTGCCGGGCCGGTCAGCCCAGTCGCCGGTGATGGTCTGCAAGAAGATCGAATCGGGCAGGTAGAATTTTTCCTGCTTGGCGAATTTCGAGGCCGGCATGGCCTTGCCGCGCGCAACGCCGGCAAGGTCGGGCACAATGCATTCGACCTCATCGGGCTTGCGCCCGGCGATATAGTCGCGGGCGGCCTGGGGTATCATCTGGGTCCAGTCGGACATGGAACGATCCTCTGATCGGTTTGGTTTTCAACTACTTGCGGGGTTTCTTGAAGAAATCGGCGATGCGCTGGGCGATGCGGTGGCTATCAAGCGGCGCGCCGAGGCGCGCCTTGGCCTCATCGAGCACCGGATCGGGCACCACGCCCCGCCCGCGCTTGTCGATCAACCCGCCGACGAACCCATCGGCGAATTCGGGATGGGCCTGCACGGAAAGCCCGCGATCATCATAGGCGAGGCCGGCATATTGGCAAAACGGGCTGGAGGCGATGACCTCGGCGCCCGGCGGCGGGGTGATGATCTGGTCCTGATGCCAGGCATTCATCACCACCTCCTCGCCGCCGAAATCATAGCGCGTGGGCCCCACCGACCAGCCGCCGGCGAATTTCTCCACCTTGCCGCCCAGCGCCTGGGCCATGATCTGATGGCCGAAACAGATGCCCGCCACCGGCACGCGCGCGGCGAAGGCATCGCGGATGAACTGCTCCAGCGGCGGGATAAAGGCATGGCCCTCATAGACGCCGTGGCGCGAACCGGTGATCAGCCAGCCGTCGCATTCGGTCACGCTTTGGGGAAATTCCTCATCGACCACGCAATAGGTGCGGAAGCTGAAGCCCTGCCCGTCCAGCAGCTGCGCGAACATGTCGGGGTAATCGCCAGCCTCGCGCAGGCCGTCGGGGGCATAGCCGGTTTGCAATATGCCAATCTTCATCGCGCGGTCCTCAGACGGTATCAAGGTAAAGATCGAGCGCCTCCTCGGGGGATAGCTCGGCCATGTAGCGGATTTCCTGGCGCTTGGTGCGCACCAGATTGTCGATCAGCTGCGGGGTGAAGATGCGCGCCATCAGCGCGCTGCTCTGGAAGCGATCCACCGCATCGGACCAGGTTTCGGGCAGTTGCGGCAGGTCCAGATCATAGGCATTGCCGGTGATCGGGGGCGGCGGGGTCAGCCCGTCCTCGATACCGATCAGCGCCGAGCCCAGCACCCCGGCCATCATCAGATAGGGGTTGATATCGCCCCCCGCCACCCGATGCTCGATGCGCCGCGCCTTGTGGCTGCCCGAGGGGATGCGCAGCGCGGCGGTGCGGTTCTCATAGGCCCAGCAGATCGAGGTCGGCGCATGGGCGCCGGGCGTCATGCGGTCATAGCTGTTGGCATGCGGCGCCAGCAGCAGCATGGTGTCGGACATCGCACTCAGGCAACCGGCCACGGCCTGCTTGAGCGTCTCGCTGCCCCCGGGGCTGCCGTCGTCGAAGACATTGCGCCCCTCCTCGTCGATCAGCGAGAAATGCATATGCATGCCGTTGCCGGGCCAGGCGTCATAGGGTTTGGCCATGAAACTGGCGGCAAAGCCATGCCGGCGCGCCAGCCCCTTGACCAGCAGCTTGAAGAGCCAGGTATCGTCGGCCACTTTCAGCACATCGTCCGAATGCAGCAGATTGATCTCGAACTGGCCGATCCCGGCCTCGGAAATGGCGGTGTCGGCGTCGATATCCATGGCCTCGCAGGCATCATAGAGATCGGTGAAGAAGCGATCGAAGGCATCGAGCGCGCGCAGGGCCAGCGTATCGGCACCGGGACGGCGCTTGCCCGAACGCGGGCTCGGTGGCACACGCAGCTCGCGACCGGAATCGTCGATCAGGTAGAATTCCAGTTCGGTGGCGCAGACCGGCCGTAGCCCGCGGGCGCGGAAGCGATCCAGCACCCGGGCCAGCGCATGGCGGGGGTCGCCCTCGAAGGGGGTGCCATCCTCATGGAACATCCAGATCGGCAGCAGCGCGGTCGGCGCCTCCAGCCAGGGCATGGGCATGAAACCGCGCTCGGTGGGTTTGAGCACGCCATCGGCATCCCCGGATTCGAACAGCAGCGGGCTGTCCTCGATATCCTCGCCCCAGATATCGAGATTGAGCACCGAATAGGGAAAGCGAGTGCCCTCGCGCACGATCTTGTCGGCGAAACGCACCGGAATGCGCTTGCCGCGCGCCTGCCCGTTCAGATCGACGGCGGCAACACGGATGGTCTTGACTGTGGGGTGATGGCGAAGCCAGTCACGCATGATTCACCTGATATATTGGGGTCTGAACCGCAGCCGGGCGCGCGCGGCCCGGGGCAGATGGCGGTTCAGCCGCCGGTTGATGATGCCGAACAGCCCGATCACCCCCAAAGTCAGCACCACGAAATAGGCCGCAGCAATCGGATAGGCGACGAAGGGGTTGAAGGTCTGATCGGCGAAATAGCGCGCGTAATAAAGGGCGTCGCCCATCTGCTGCCAGGCCGGAAAGGCCGAGAAGAACACCAGCGCCGTGGCATGCAGCAGAAAGATCGCCTCATTGGTATAGCTGGGCCAGGCCAGCCGCAGCATGGTCGGCCAGACCACGCGGCGGAAGCGGGCAAAGCCGGTCAGCCCATAGGCATCGGCAGCCTCCAGATCGCCCTTCGGAATGGCCCGCAGCGCACCATGGAAGATCTCGGCCGAATAGGCGGCGGTATTGAGAAACAGCACGATCAGCGCCCCGGCCCAGGCCCGCGTAAGCCATTGCGTTTCAATGGTGATCTGCACCAGCACGAGGTTCAGTTCGATGCCGGCGCGCGGCAACAGCACCAGCGCCTCATAGGCAAAGAAGAACTGCACGAAGAGCGGCGAGCCACGGAACAGGAAGATGAACCCCGCCGCCGGGCGCCAGAGCCAGGGGTTGTGGCTGGCCTTGGCCAGTGCCAGCGCGGTGGCCAGGAAGAACCCCGCCAAGAGCGCCAGCACGGCGAAATAGACATTCCACACCACGCCGGAGCCGATCAGGAATATCTGGTCGCACAGCGTGATATCCAGCCCGCGCGGCAACAGCCGGTCGCCGTATTCGCGCCCCAGCGAGCGCAGGATCAGCCCGTCGAAGCTTTCCCAGCACGAACGGCTCATGCCTGCGCCCTCCGCAGCCGCTCGCCGCCCGAGGTGGCCTGCCCGTGGCTCAGCCGCAGCATCAGCCAGTCGAAGAAGCGCTGGCTCACCGCCGTCAGCGTCAGGTAGAACACCAGCACACCGAGGAAATACCACACCCGCCAGTCAGGATGCGGATAGGCGAAAAGCCCGGTCTTCTGCCCGCCCAGTTCGCGCGCCCAATAGACGATGTCCTGAATGCCCAGCAAAAACAGCAGCGGCGTGGCCTTGGTCAGGATCATCCACAGATTCGACAGGCCGGGCAGCGCATAGATCCACATCTGCGGCATCAGCACCCGGCGGAAGGTCTGGCCCGGCGACATGCCATAGGCCTCGGCGGTTTCCAGCTGCGCGCGCGGCACGGCGGCCATGGCGCCATGAAGCGTATTGGCGGCGAAGGCTCCGAACACCAGCGCGAAGGCGATCAGCGCCAGGGTGAAGCCCCAGATATCGTGCTGCCAGGCGGCGGATGTGGCGAGCGGAAACTTGGCCTCGGCACAGACCACGAAATCATTGCCGCGCCGGATCGGCTGATCCCAATCCGGGCAGCGGATCTTGTGCAGCACATATTCCACCGCCTGATCGATGGCGAAGGGCACGAACAGGAAAAAGATGATGTCCGGGACGCCGCGCACCATCGAGACATAGAGCATGCCGATGCCACGCAGCACCGCCAGCCCCGAGCGCATCGCCAGCGCCCCCAGAAAGCCCAGCGCCAGCGCCAGCGGCGCGGCCAGTGCCAGCAACAGCAGCACCACCAGCACCGAACGATAGAGCGCGAAATGCGTCGCTGTCGTCAGGTAACAGGCGAACCACTGCCAGTCCGGCAGCGAGGAGGGATCGGTGCAGAAGGAGAACATGGTGCGTTTGCCTGCCGCGCGGCCCGGCTTGCGGGCCGCACGGCTTTTTCAGGTCACTCGAAGACGGGCACGTCTTCGCCGAACCACTGGATCAGCAGCGCGTTGAGCGAGCCATCGGCCTTCATCTCGTCGATGGCGGCGTTGAAGGTGGCGCGCAGCTCGTCATCGGACTGACGGGTGCCCATCGACACGCCCTGGCCCGGGGGCATGACGGTGGCGAGGAATTCGAACTCGCCGGCGGCATCGGTGTAATAGGTCATCAGGAAGTCACGATCGGCCAGCACCGCATCGGCCACGCCCGAGCGCACGGCGGCGATGGTTTCATCCGGGGTCGGAAATTCGATCAGCGTCGCCGCGGTATCGGCCACCATGCCCGATTGCACGGTGTTCGACTGCGCCGCGATCACGCCGCCCTCGATGACCGAAGCATCGGTGCCCGCCAGCGCCATATAGGCCGAGGGATCGGGGCGCTTGTAGGCCTGGGTGAAGGAAATCACCTGCGCGCGCGCCTCGGTGGCGTTCATGCCGGCCATGATGGTGTCATAGTTGCCGCCGACCAGGTTGGGAATGATGGTATCCCAGTCGTTCATGACCCATTCGCAGGTCAGGTTGGCGCGGGCGCATAGCTCATTGCCCAGATCGATCTCGAAACCGACCAGTTCATTGGCCTCGTTGACGAAATTGAACGGCGGATAGGCGCCCTCGGTGCCCATGCGCACGACCTGCTGGGCCATGGCGCCGCCGGCGCTCAGGGCCAGCGCGGCCAGCGATAGCGTGAGTTTTTTCATCATCAGTCTCCGTGTTGGGTGGTTATTGCCTCAGGCCGGTTGCGTCGCCCTGAGGAATTGCTTGAGCCGTTCGGAACGCGGCGCGCCGAACAAGGTTTCCGGCGGGCCTTGCTCTTCGATCAGGCCCTGATGCAGGAAGATCACATGATCGGAGACATCCGCCGCCATGCGCATGTCATGGGTCACGATCAGCATGGTGCGGCCCTCATCGGCCAGCGCCTTGATCACCCGCACCACTTCCTGCTCCAGCTCCGGATCGAGCGCCGAGGTCGGTTCATCGAACAGAAGCGCACGCGGCTCCATGCAGAGCGCGCGCGCAATGGCGGCACGCTGCTGCTGGCCGCCCGACATCTGCGCCGGATAGACATCGGCCTTGTCGCCGATGCCGACCTTTTCCAGCAGCGCGCGGGCGCGGGCCTCGACCTCGGCGCGCGGCTGGCGCAGCACGGTCAGCGGCGCTTCCATCACATTCTGCAGCACCGTCATATGCGACCAGAGGTTGAAGCTCTGGAACACCATCGACAGATTGGTGCGGATGCGCGCCACCTGCCCCCGGTCGGCGGGCTGACGCGCGGCGCCGGTTCCCCGCCAGCGCACCGGCTCGCCCTCGAACAGGATCTCGCCCTGCTGGCTGTCCTCCAGCAGGTTGCAGCAGCGCAGGAGCGTCGACTTCCCCGAACCCGACGAGCCGATGAGCGAGATCACCTTGCCCGGCATCGCGGTGACATCGACGCCCTTGAGAACCTCAAGATTGCCATAGGCCTTGTGCAGGCCGCGAATGGCGATCACCGGGGTGGGGCCTTCGGCGGCGGCAGGGTTCTCGGTCAGGGTCTGGGGGCCGGATGTGGTCACGGGCACTCCGTAAGATTTGATCATATTTTGCAGTAGGGCGTAATTCGTCCTGCAATGCAATGGGGGATCGTCGATTCTGTCAACGAAATCTGCCGGCGCGGTGGCGTATTGTCGGGGTAACGAACCATGCGAAGGCAAAACCGGCCAGATAGCCGCCCAGATGGGCTTCCCAGGCAAGATAGCCGCTGACCAGAAACCACAGCACGACATTCATCAGAACCAGGCCGAACATCATGCGCCAGACCGGCCCCAGCGATGCCCCGGCGGCGCGGCGGCGCTGGTACTCCCAGTATTGCGTGGCGCCGAACAGCCCGAAAACCGCACCCGAAGCCCCCACCATCGGCCCCGGCGAGGGCGAGATCAGCGCGAAAGCCGCCGCCCCGGCCGCCGCCGTCACCGCAAAGAGCAGCGCAAAACCGCCCTGCCCCAGCCGCATCACGGTTTCGCGGCCCAGATGCACCAGCACCAGCATGTTGAACAGAAGATGCATCAACCCGCCATGCAGGAAGGCATAGGTCAGAAACATCGCCGCCGGCTGGCCGGGCCAGACCGGCTCCCAGCCGCCGAGCAGGCCGGGCCAGAAGGCGCCATGCACGATCAATTGCCGCCGCATCCCCGTAGCGCCGAACAGCGGCGTTTCCAGCAGCGTCATCGCCACTTCCGGCAGCGCGCAGGCAGCCACGATCATCAGCACGACGGGCGCGTGCCGATCAGTGGCGGAGGGTTCAGGCGGGGTCATGGCGGGCTTCGGGGCAAGCAGGCGAGTTCATGGCCCAGCCATGACAGGGCGCGCGCGCGGGTGCAAGCGCAGATCGGAGCAGCGCGGCCGGTGGTTCAGTAGCCGGTGGCGCGCACCACGGCGCCAACCGTCGCCATCATGATGCGCAGATCACCGCGCAGGCTCACATCCTGCGCATAATCGCGGTCCAGCATGGCGCGCACCGCGAAGGACTGATCGTTGCGCGCCGTCACCTGCCACAGCCCGGTCAGCCCCGGACGCAGCGCCAGATAGCTTTCCGGCGCCAGATAGAGCGGCAGTTGATCGGGCAGCATCGGGCGCGGGCCGACCAGGCTCATGTCACCGCGCAGCACGTTGAAAAGCTGCGGCAATTCATCGAGCGAGGTCTTGCGGATCAGCTTGCCCAGCCAGGTGATGCGCGGATCATGCTTGAGCTTTTGCGACACTTCCCATTCCGCCCGCAGCGCCGGATCGGCCTCCAGGCAGGCTTGCAGCCGGGCCTCGGCATCGACCACCATCGAGCGCAGCTTGAACATGCGGAATTGCCGCCCGTCACGCCCCAGCCGCAACTGGGTGAAAACCGGCCGCCCGCCCTCGATCCACAGCGCCAGAACCAGCAGCACCAGCACCGGCGCCGACAGGATCAGCGCCAGCGAGGCCAGCATCAGATCGAGCGGACGTTTGCAAAGACGGTCATAGAGCCCTCGCCGGGGCGCCATGCGACGGTGCCATTCGGGATAGGAACGCAGGCGCGCATCATCGACCGACCGGGCAGGATCGGGGGAAAAGCGCGCGGAAAGCGGCTGAGGCTGGAACGTCATGGCAGCATCACTCGAACACGGTTTCGCGTTTGCGCGGCTGCACCCCCCCAGGCACCGCCTCACTCATGCATTGCGCTACCATTAGCCGCATTCACGCCAGAAAGAAGCCACATTGTGGCGCACTAGATCAAATTTGACTGAATTCCCGGGGGCCAATCCGTTTCGCATTCGGAAACAGCACGGGCGGCGCAATGATTGGCGGCACGGCGCGACTAATGCGATGCATCTTGCACTATTGTTTCGATTTAGGCACCGCAATGCGAGCAGCCCTCTGCCCTGTCTGCGCCAGTCGGGGCCGCTCGCGGAAGAAAACCGAATCACCTGCCCATCACCGCCCCGCCCCTTCGCTGCCGCGAAACCGCCGTGAGAATTTGGAATTGTCGTCAGAATTGCTCTATAGACCGGCTTGATCCCTGCCCGCGCCCGCGGGCATCAGGGCGCTGCGCGCATTCGCGGGTGGTGGCGATTTTCTGGAATGGGCGATGACGCAGGCGCTGAGCTATTATCTGGACCATTTCGGCCTGCGCGAGCGGCCCTTTTCGCTCACCCCGGACCCGGAGTTCCTTTATTGGTCGCCGGCGCATCGCGGCGCACTGGCGATGCTGGAATACGGGCTGAGCACCCGCGCGCCCATCACCCTGCTGACCGGCGAGATCGGCGCTGGCAAAACCACCCTCCTGCACCATTTCATCGACGATCTGCCCGAGGATACGGTGACCGGGCTGATCTCGAACGCGCGTCCCGGGGTCAATGACATCCTGCGCCGGGTCTGC
>ERZ869909.2232-NODE-2232-length-13388-cov-9.888739_pt1 | contig 13388 bp, 11 predicted proteins | sample MGYA00520892_ERZ869909 | MGnify/ENA primary metagenome ERZ869909 (study PRJEB32215, sample SAMEA104723947) | bioreactor metagenome | biome: bioreactor; feature: anaerobic bioreactor; material: water | place: China | collected 2015-03-12 ... | reverse complement strand
GGTTGAATTAAAAGTTTTCATCCGCACCCTTTAGAGTAGCAAAAGCAGACGAATCTTTTTCCGCCACCCTTTAGGGTCGGGGCAAAGCGGACGTAATCCGTCCAACCCTCCTTTTCCCCTTCCCTAAAGGGAGGGAAGGTTGAATTTAAAGTTTTCATCCGCCTTCCTTTAGAGTAGCAATAGCGGACGTAATTTTTCCAACCCTCCTTTCCCCTTCCCTAAAGGGAGGGAGGGTTGAATTTAAAGTTTTCATCCGCCTTCCTTTAGAGTAGCAATAGCGGACGTAATTTTTCCAACCCTCCTTTCCCCATCCCTAAAGGGAGGGAGGGTTGAATTAATGGTTTTCATCCGCATCCTTTAGAGTTGCAAAAGCAGACGAATCTTTTTCCGCCACCCTTTAGGGTCGGGGCAAAGCGGACGAATTTAGGCAAGGGACAAAGCGGACGAAAACCTTCCTTTTCCCCTTCCCTAAAGGGAGGGAGGGTTGAATTAATGGTTTTCATCCGCACCCTTTAGGGTCGGGGCAAAGCGGACGAATTTAGGCAAGGGGCAAAGCGGACGAAAACCCTCCTTTTCCCCTTCCCTAAAGGGAGGGAGGGTTGAATTAATGGTTTTCATCCGCCTTCCTTTAGAGTAGCAATAGTGGACGTAATTCTTCCAACCCTCCTTTTCCCCTTCCCTAAAGGGAGGGAGGGTTGAATTTAAAGTTTTCATCCGCACCTGCCTCCAACCGAAACACTAAACACCTTAAATTAATTCCTGCATCTTAATTCAAAAAAAACTCCCAAACTCAAAAACCCAAAGACTCACAAACTTTCCCTATTTTTACTTTTTCAATTCTAAAATGGCAACAGCAAATACCTCTATTTCTCAAAAAAACCGCGACCACTACAACGAGCGTTATGCAGGTGTTTCCATAGCCGGTATTGAAAAGAAATTGCAAAATCTGGATGCCTTTCTGGAAGATGCCACTACCACCGATACCACCTGGGTGGCGATGTTTCGCAACGGATTTAAAGCCCAATTAGCCGGTAAAAAAGTTCTCGATCTGGGTTGTGGCGATTGCACCCTTTCGGCAGTCATGGCAGCATTGGGTGCCGAAGTAACTGCCAACGACATTGCTGAAAAAAGTGGAGAAATAGTATCAAAAATAAATCAGGCAAAGCTCACGCCGCTTCCCATTACTTTTGTGGAAGGCGATTTTTTAAAACAAGATTTTCCTGAAAATACCTTTGATTGGGTAGTGGGAAAAGCGTTTATTCATCATTTAACCCACGAGCAGGAAGCTGCATTCTATCAAAAAATAGCCCGCATATTAAAACCCGGCGGGGAAGTGCGCTTTGTGGAGCCGGCAGTCAATAGCAAGCTACTGGATGCCCTGCGCTGGATGGTGCCCGTACCGGGTCGCCCTTCAAGTCTGCAACGTCAAAAATTTGCCGCCTGGAAAGCTGCCGACCCCCACCCGGAGCGCGACAACAGCAGCAGTCATTATAAAAAAACGGGGTTCCGGTATTTTGAGGAAGTGGAAATCATTCCCATAGGATTTTTGGAACGCTTTAACCGCTTGTTTCCCAAGAGCCAAGGCAATAGGACCTTCAGACAAAAAGCTTACCGCGTGGAAAGCCGTTTCCCGTTGTGGGTGCAACACACTTTTGCCCGCGCGCAAACGGTGATTTTTAAAAAGCCTATTCCCGCGAAGGCGGGAATCTCCTAATTAGACCTGATCAGTGCTTCTGTGCAATGTTCACTAATCAACCCGTCATCGGTCATCAGTCATCAGTCAAAAAACTCAAGGACCTACCTTCGGCAGGCAAGCTCAAAGACTCAAAAACTTTCCCTATTTTTACACAAGCAATCCCAAGTCATGAATAAGGTACATCCTCTAGTCTCCATAATAATTCCCACCTACAACCGTGCCCACCTCATTGGCGAGACGCTGGACAGTGTGCTGGCGCAGACCTATCAAAACTGGGAGTGCATCATCGTTGATGATGGGAGTAGTGACAATACTGATGAAGTGGTGGGGGAGTATGTCATAAAAGACCCCCGCTTCCAGTACCACCACCGTCCGGCAGATCGACCCAAAGGGGCTAATAGTTGTAGAAATTATGGGTTTGAAGTGAGTAAGGGAGAGTATGTGAATTGGTTTGATGATGATGATCTTATGCATCCTGATAAACTCCTTTTGCAACTAAATTCTATTTTGGAATGCAAAGCCCAATTTTCAGTATGTCAGACGCTTTTGTTTGAAAACACACCTGAGCATTCTCTGGGATTGCGCCATCCCAATATTGTTTCCAATGATCCTTTTAATGATTTTATCGCCAATAAAATAAAATGGTTAACACCTTCTGTTTTGTTTCAAAAAGAACCGCTTGTAGCACAAAATCTGCAATTTGATGAAACGCTTCACAAACATCAGGAATGGGATTTTTTTATACGCTTGCTGATGCGAAAACATAACTTTGTGACTATTGAAAAAGCCCTCGTATATTATAGAAAACACGCCGAGAGTGTAACCTATGGTAAAAAAACCTTTGAAAAACATATGGCTTTGTTTTATGCCCGTCATAAATTATTGTCACACCCCCAAGCTATTTTGATTTCAAAAGAAAACATTCGGCGGTTAAAAATGGAATTGTGTGGTATATTGCTGGTTTATTTAAGAAATAAAAACTTTAAAACAGCCCTGGAACTGAAAAACGAATTATTTCGTATAGAATTCTTTACAGCTCTTGAAAGATTTAAAATGAGACTTGCATTTTTAAGTTTTAAACTGACGGGAAAAGGGGAAATATTATTAAAAAAATAAAAATGACAGTATCTGGTCTTCCCCTTTATTTACTTATGGTTACCTATGGCAGGGAACCTTCTGCCATTGAAATTGTAAAAAAATACCTGTCCGCTTCAAAACCGTTGGCTGCTACCACTTTTATTGTTGTTGATAATTATAAGGCCTCTAATTTAAAAGCTTTATTAATGTCAGAAGGCTTGATAGATATGGTAGTATATGCTTCTTTTGCAGATAGCAATAAATCTGCAGCTGCCAATTATGCCATTGCAACGTTTGTAAAAGAGCAAGAAGCATTGATTATAACAATTGACAATGACATCTCCTTTGATTCAGACTTTTTGTTGAATTATTATGCGACGGCTCAAAAAATGGGGAGCCACTACTATTTTGGTGGTAGTTTTAAGGTCAATTTACCTGAAACTATTGATAATCGATTACTACCTTATTTTCAGGGATCTGCTATAGGAAAATCTGATGCAGAATATGAGAAAAAAGAGCAACCTATGTTTTTAGGGTTTAATTTTTCATTTTTCAAATCACAATGGACCTATGTTGACGGTTTTGATGAACGATTTGGTCCCGGTTCAGAAACAAAGCTGTCTGGTGATGAATCTGTATTTCAAAAAAAAATGATGTATGTGGGGTATGTTCCACTATTTGTACCTGATAATACAGTTTTACACAAGCCTGAGGCACATAATTATACCAAAAAGTATGTATTGAAAAGAGTACGAAATAACGGATATACTCATGGGTTTCAAGTTTTAGTACAAGACTCGAAGTCTATGAAGTCAAGGTTTTTTAAAAGAGTGATTTATTTGACAAAGCGGTGTTTTGTTTTGCTTTTTAGCGGGTCCTTTTATAAACTTCAGTTCAGGTTTTATTATTTATTAGGTCATTTGGCTGCCTTTTTTTTATATTTAAACATTGATAATAAACAGTCATTTTTTAAGGGTCTTGATAAAGATTCGGTGTAATTCCTTTTTATGCATAAAATCCTAATCATAACCGAATCGCTAGATGTTAACGACAGCAGTGGTACCAAAGGACGCGTGGCTTTAATTCAAAATTTATCCAAAGCCGGCTTTCAATTAAAGGTTTATCATTATACCCGTAAAGAACTATCAATAAATGGAATCGCCTGTGTTACCGTAAAAGAACGACGATTAACCCCATGGCACCTGATATCAAAATTCCAACTGCTTCTTCAACGCTTGTTGGGATTAAACTTGAACAAACAAATAGAAAATATAGTTGGTTTTTCCTTTGCCTTTTTTAATGACAGCTTGAGTATTAAAAAAGCGATCCAAAATGAAAATCCAAACGATTATGACTGGATCCTTACATTGAGTAAAGCCGGTAGTTTCCGGCCTCATAAAGCGCTGTTGGGTTTACCGCAATGGCACAGCAAATGGCTGGCATACATTCACGACCCCTATCCCATGCATAGTTTTCCCAGACCCTATGATTGGGTGGAACCGGGGCATCAACACAAACGTGACTTTTTTTTAAAGGTGGCAAAAATGTGTCGTTATGCCTTATATCCCAGTCAATTGTTGGGGGAATGGATGGAAAGCTATTATGGACCGTTAAAAGGTAAACGGATCATCATTCCCCATCAAATGATGAGTCCACCTCCGGAACCTAAGGTACTTCCCGACTATTTTAACCCGCAACATTTTACAGTGCTACATGCCGGTGGATTGATGAGTGCACGAAACCCAACAGGCCTTATCAATGCTTTTAAACAATTGCTTGAGCACTTCCCCGATGCCCAAAGCCACAGCAGCTTGTTGTTTCTGGGTCCTGCCAACCGCTACACCCGGGTATTTCAAGAACAGCAGGCAACGATGCCACAACTTTATAGCAGCGATACCTACGTGCCTTTTGAAACGGTCTATGCCCTTCAATGTCATGCCAGTGTGAATGTCATATTAGAAGCTAAGGGGCCATTAAGTCCTTTTTTGCCGGGTAAATTTCCGCATTGTATTGCAGCAGGGCGTCCAGTTTTGTTGCTGGGTCCTTATTACAGTGAATGCCGCCGGTTGCTTAAAGAAGAATATCCATATTGGAGTGAAATTGATGATGTAGAAAGCATGTATCTACACTTGGTTAATCTTTACATGCAATGGAAGCAACATCCCGGGGAGCAGTACCAAGATTTTAAAGAGCTTGAAGAATACCTATCGGAAGGGTATTTAAATAAAGTGATTCAAAAGTTAGAACAGAACTGAAGCCTTTTTTTTGTTTAAATAAATTATTGGTTAAAAGTATGGATAGTGTAGATAAGGTGAGTATAATATTACCCGTTTTTAACGGAGAAAAATACCTTTCTCAATCAATTAAAAGTTGTCTTTCACAATCGTATAAAAATATTGAGTTGATTGTTGTAAACGATTGCTCCACAGATAATTCCCTGATTATAGCTGAACGTTTTAAAGAAAATGATACAAGGGTTAAAATATATAGTAATAATGAAAATAAAGGGCTTCCTTTTAGTTTAAATTTAGGACATTCTGTAGCCATTGGAAAATACCTAACTTGGATATCTGATGATAATTATTTTGCTGACAATGCAATTGAAGTTTTAGTTAAACAAATTAATGAAACAGGTGCAGATATAGTGTTTAGTAATTTTATTACTGTAGATGAATTTAATAATGAGGTTGGTAAATATGAATACAACAAAAAAAGAACACTATTTTTTAATAATATCATAGGGGCTTGTTTTTTATATCACCGTGAGGTTTATGAGAGAAACAAAGGGTATAATGATTCTTTACATACAATAGAAGACTTTGATTTTTGGCTTCGAGCTTCAAAGCATTCAAAGACTTGTTATTTTTCTGATTATATATATTTCTATAGAAGGCATAGTGAAAGCTTAAGTGCCCAATTAAAATCAAATTCAAATGGATTAAGAAGTACATTTGAAGATAAGGTAAAATTAGTTTTCTATAATTTTTTTGAAGTAAATCGCTTTAAAAGTAGAAAACATATTGCGAAATTGTCTTATAAATTATTTTTGAATCATGAAATAAATGTCTATAAATTTCTTAAAGAAAAAAAAGGAATTGAAATTATAAAATTAATCTCAAAATATTATTCGGGTACTAATTTGAAAGATGAAATGAACTCTTTAATACGCTTTAATATACAGAACTATAAAGCAAATCAGAATTTTAAAACTTTATTTCAAGTTCTAAAAAACAATCCAAGGTTGTTAATGGGTTATGAAAAGAAGAGAAGTATAATAATTATCTTTAAATGTATTAATGTTTTTAAATAATCATAATGAAAATTCTTCTCGTCTCCATGGCATCGCTTCATTTTTTCCGCTGGACGGAGCAGTTACGGGATTCCGGTCATGAAGTGTATTGGTTTGATGTTTTGGATGGAGGGGAGGAAGTGGAACGTTTGGATTTTGTACACCAAAAGGTAGGTTGGAAACGCCGGTGGGACTTTCCCGGGAGGTTTTTTTTAAAAAAGAAGTTGCCTTTGCTTTACAAAGGGGTACAGTTGTTTAATGAGCGAAAATCACCCAGTGTTTTTGAGGCATATCTTGATGAAGTTCAACCGGACGTGGTGCATAGTTTTGCCTTGTATGTGTCCTGTACCCCAATTTTGGAAGTAATGCAACAACATTCCACTATTCCATGGGTGTATTCTTCCTGGGGAAGTGATTTGTTTTATTTTAAAAACCATCCTGAATATTTAAAGGAAATGCAAGAAGTATTACCGAGGTTGAATTACCAGTTTTCAGATTGTAATAGAGATATACAGTTGGCAAAAGAAATGGGCTTTCAGGGAGAGCCTTTGGGTGTCTTTCCCGGAGGTGGGGGTTATGATTTGCAAAACTACACGGCTTTTAAAACAACGTTTAAAAACAAAAACAGTATTTTAGTCAAAGGATTTGCGGGAAGATCGGGCAGGGCAGTACAAATAATAAGAGCATTAAGTAAATTAGAAAAAGAGCTTACTGGTTTTAACTTGGTGGTTTTTGGCGCTGATCTTGAAGTTTTAGAAGAAATAAAAAGATTAGGACTTTCGTGTTTAACATTCAGTCGAATTCCCCACAATAAAGTGTTACAACTTATGGGCGAAGCTAAAATCTATATCGGGAACAGTAATTCAGACGGTACACCGAATACCATGCTAGAAGCTATGATTATGGAAGCATTTCCCATCCAGTCCAATCCGGGTGGAGCAACTGCTGAGTGGATTACTCATCAAAAAAACGGGCTGTTACTGGAAGATCCGGAAGATGTGGAGGCCATTGCAGAACAAATAAGGTATGCGCTCTTAAATCCTGAAATGATGCAAGAAGGAATTGCCTTTAACTCAAAAGAAATTGTTCCAAAGCTTGAAAGGGAATATGTGCGTGAACAAGTTCTAAAAGGGTATAAAAAAATTGAAGTCTCCCTATAGTTATGAAACCATCCATCACCATCCTCTATGCATACCGTAACCGCGACGCCAGGCGAGTGAAGTTGTCCTTGCTGTCACTGCAACAACAAACCACTCAAGGGTTTGAGGTGGTATTTGTGGATTATGGTAGCGAAGCTGCTTATGCACAAGCGGTAGAGGAGGTGGTAAACACTTTTGATTTTACCTCCTACCACTATGTAGGCCACCCCGGCTTGTTGTGGAACAAAAGCAAGGCCTTAAATTATGGAATCCGACGGGCAAAAGGGGACTATGTGTTTATTGCAGATGTGGATGTTTTGTTTCACCCGGAAACCATGCACTTATTTCAAAATATTGCCCATCAAAAAACAGCTTATCTTTTTCACTTGTCTTATTTAAGCCAAAAGGTAACAGAGTTACTGGATACTGAAACCAATTTTTTTGAATTACCCATGAAACACACCGGAGCAGTGAACGGGATGGTGTTGACTTCTATAAAGTCACTTTTTGATATCCACGGTGTTGATGAGTTTTTCCACTTTTATGGCTCAGAGGATGTCGACTTGTTTCAACGCCTGGAGTTTGCAGGGCAACAATTGGTTCAGCGCCCTGAAAAATACTTTTTACACCAATGGCATACCATTTACAATTCCTATGACGATTCAAAGCTTTCGATAACCCCAAGATTGTACAATATAAAGCGCATCAATCAGCAGCATTATTTTTACCATAAGGCAACCGCCTCAGTCAAACCAAACCATTCAGAAGCGTGGGGACAGGTCGTTAAGTCAAGTGATTTGGAACAGCTACAGCATCCTGATGAGGTTTATCAAATAAGCAACCACCACGCAAAAGTGATTCATTTTTTAAAGGTAGTGTTACCGGCTTTTAAAAATGGCGTACTAAAACTGGAAGTGCGTGATGATGACTACCGCCACTCATTCAAATACAAACTCAAAAAGTTCTTAAAAAAGGAATCACAGCCCTATAGCTCAATAAAAGATGTAAATGACCTGATCCTGTCTGAAATTATTTATAATTACAGAGATCACAATTACCTGTATGAAGTCCATAAAGATTTGAAAGGGGTAACGTTTAGTATTCAAAAAGATAAGCGATGAAGAAAATTAGGCTGTTTTGGTGGAATGAACCCTACTTTATGCAAAAGCCCTCTGAAAACTATGGGGATGTACTGGGAAAATACCTCGTTGAAAAAATAGCCCATGCCCGGGTAGTTTTTGTCAACCCGCGGAAATGGCACTTTAAAGATTACTTCCGGCCCATCTATGTCACGGCAGGAAGCATACTGGCTCATGTAAATCGCCATTGTGTGGTCTGGGGGAGTGGGATTATTCAAAGTGACCAGCTAGTAAAACCGGCTAAATTTCTCGCAGTACGGGGTCCCCAAACCAGAAAGCGTCTGTTGGAACAAGGCCATCAAGTCCCTGAAGTCTATGGCGACCCGGGACTGTTGTTGCCTTTGTATTACAATCCAACGGTTAAAAAAAAATACAAATTGGGTATAGTCGCTCATTACAATGACTTTAAAACCATCAAACCCGGGTATGAAAACCAAAAGGATGTCCTGCTCATTGACCTGATGACCAACGACATCGAAGCCACCACCGACTTATTTTTAAGTTGCGAGCGCATCGTTTCCTCCTCCCTGCACGGTTTGATAGTCGCACACGCCTATGGCATACCCGCCGTATGGGTGCAATTCTCAGACAAACTCTTTGGCGACGGCATCAAGTTTCAAGATTATTTTGAATCAGTCCAACTTCCTTTCTATCATCCGAAAGTTTCAGAACAATTCCCTTCTATTAAGGAGCTGTATAAACAATTTGATAAATACCCTTCTTTACCCGATCAAAAGGTAATCAGTCGACTGCAAAAGGGGTTGATGGAAGTGTGTCCGTTTTTAGTGAGTAGTGAGTAGTGAGTAGTGAGTAGTGAGTAGTGAGTAGTGAGTAGTGAGTGGGAAATTTTACAAGTACCAAACTACAAGCGCCAAATCTTTCACTCTGAGCTAGCCTGCCCTGAGCCTGTCGAAGGGCCAAAGGACAAATTCCAAAACTTTGAACCTTAAACATTGAAAACCCGTCATAGGTAATCGGTCAATTTTTAACATTATGAAACGAAGAGTCATGCAATGGACTTAAGACTTCATGACTTAGAACGTAAGCTTAAAGCCTACAACCCACAGCCCTATAGCTATCTTTTGCGCCCCTTTGCGGTTAAACTTTGCGCTTCTTTGCGAGAAATGCGTACTGATGAGTTGTCACGCAGAGCTCGCAAAGTCTTTCGCAAAGTACCGCAAAGAGATTTTCTGAAACAGAAAAAATCCACACACCATTCACCATTATGTCTATTCAATAAAAAAATCCCCGCAGTATAAAAACTACGGGGATTCCATATATTAAAAAAAGTGATTCCTTAATTCAATCTAAACGTCACACGACGCACCAATTGGCGTGCTTGTGAAGAATCTCTGTTTACAGAATCGTCTTCACCGCTTCCACGTGTGGTTAAACGGTCGCCGTCAATTCCGGCAGCTACCATTAGCTCCTTAACTTTGTTGGCTCTGCGCTCAGACAGTTGCTGGTTGTATGCAGGGTCACCAATTTCGTCAGTAAAGCCAATCAACTCGGCTCTTGCCGATGGGTTTTGCTTCATATAAGTAATCAAATAGTTAACAGCGTTTAATGAATAAACCTCAGGAATGTCGCTGTTAAACCTGAAATATACGTTTACATAGCCTTCATTGATCAGTTTTTGCATATCCAATCCGCCTTGAGCGTTTTCAAGGTCGGCTTTGGTTGCATACCTTTTGTCAAGAGCAGCCTCCATATAGTCAGGGATACCGCTTCCGGTAGTGTCAACAGCGCGTCCTTTGCTATCCACTACAGCTCCCGGAGGTGTATTTGGCTCGCGGTCTAAATAGTCCGGCACACCATCCTGGTCTGAATCAATCATATCTGTTTCGATTTTAGAAATACGTCTTTCCAACTCATCGATGTAGCTGTAAATTTCATCATCTTCAGAATACCAGTCAGCGTGAATATCTTTGCTGCCCAAGTATAGGGTCAAACCTATAGAAGCATTTACCATATAGCCGTTCAATCCGCGTAGTTGATTGTTGCTTACCACTGTGTTTAGCGGTTGAGCACCGTCCCAGGTAGCAGAATGTCTTACGTGACCAATAAAGCTTAGGTCACCGGTAAGTGCAATTTTATTGCCTAAACGTATTTGGGGGGTTATACCAAAAATCATGTTTAGCATTTGGTCAGGATTTGAAAATTCGTTAGGTTCGCTGGGTTTATTGGCAGAATACCCCATACCACCGTGAACTAGAAAATTAAATGTGTTTGTCCAGTTTCTGAAGTTCAACACGCTACCCATGTTGATAACACCTTGCAGGCTGGTTCTGAAATACTCAGATTTGAACTCCATGCTGTTGTCTGCACTTTCAATACTGTTGTAACCAAAGTCTAACTTGGCACCAAATTTATCGTTAAACATATAACGAAAACCCAGACCCCCTTGCCATAAACTGGGTGTAGAAGTGTAATACCCGGGCGAAAATGGAGTAGCAGGTTTGTGCATTCCTCCTTCTAACTCAATAGACCATCTGTTGTAATTTTTCTCATCTTGTGCTTGTACTGCAATCGCTCCAAAAGCGATAAGTAGACATAAAACTGTTTTTTTCATAGTAATGTTTGATTAGTTCAGTGTAAAGATTGTTCAAAATCTATAATTAAAGGGCAAAAATACAAATTTTAATATAAATTTAATGTAAATGGGCGATTATAGTTGTTTTTAATCGTTTAAAAGTAGGAAAATTCTATTGGTTATCTTAAAAAAAGCATAATAAATTTAACTATTTAGTAATTTGAAAGCCGTAACTTGTTTGATTAACAGTTCATTAGGGTTTTGTGGCTGATGCCGGGTTTTCCGAGAAAATTCCCGCAAAAAAAGAAGGTATTGTTAGGCACAACCCATAAAAAATCGTTGAATGTATTCAATACTCTTTGTTTTGAGTGCAAAGGATGGGTATTGAAACGACAGTTTGGGCATAGCCGGTTACAATTTTTAAATACCCAAGCAATCAGAATTTAGTTTTAGAACCGAAGCCGGTTTTGCACCTATTATTTTCTTTCGACAAAAAAAAATAAAACTTGGGCTTGAAGCCTCAAATCATTTTTCTATTTTTAGCCAATCATACCATTCTTTATGTCCAAAAGAAAAATTGCTGTTGTCATCACCGCCCGCCCATCCTACAGCCGGGTGAAATCGGTTTTGCAGGCCATAGAAAAACACCCCGAACTGGAGTTGCAATTGATAGTGGCAGCCTCGGCGCTGTTGGACAGATACGGAACCGCCGTAAAATATATTGAAAACGATGGTTTTACCATTGCCGCCAAAGTATTTAATGTACTGGAAGGCGAAAACCTGACGGCAGCTGCCAAAACCACCGGCATTGGTATCCTGGAGCTGTCCACCGTGTTTGACAACCTCTGTCCCGATGTGGTGGTTACCGTAGCCGACCGCTTCGAAACCATGGCAACGGCCGTATGTGCTTCTTATATGAACATTCCCCTGGCACACATACAAGGCGGCGAAGTAACGGGTAATATTGATGAGAAAGTGCGCCATGCCATATCCAAGTTAGCCGATTATCATTTTGTGGCTTCCGAAGAAGCCGAACAACGGGTACTGAAACTGGGCGAAGACCCGGCCATGGTGTTTAATACCGGCTGCCCGTCCATCGATTTAGCCCGGTCAGTTATAAAAAGCAGGCAGCTTTCATTTAACCCCTACCAAAAATACGGCGGGGTGGGCGCCACCCCCGACCTTTCCAAAGGTTACCTGGTGGTGATGCAGCACCCGGTGACCAATGAATATGCGCTTTCGCGTAAACAGATTGAGGCCACCCTGCATGCCATTAACGACCTGAAAATCCCCACACTGTGGTTTTGGCCCAACGTGGATGCCGGTGCAGACGGCACCTCAACAGGCATACGCAGTTTCAGGGAACACAATGAGTTGAAGCACGTCCATTTCTTTAAAAATATGGAAGGAGAAGATTTTTTACAATTGCTCTATCACAGCAAAGGCCTGGTGGGCAACAGCAGTACAGGCATACGCGAATGTGCATTTTTGGGTGTGCCGGTGGTAAACATAGGTACCCGACAGCACCGCAGGCAACGCGCCGGCAATGTGGTGGATGTGGGCTACCATACCGAAGCCATTAAAACGGCCATTCAAAATCAGTTGCAAAACGGTCGATGTGCCCCTTCCGATATTTATGGAAGCGGCGACGCCGGAACCGCCATTGCAGCCCTGCTGAGCAAACTGCCGTTGCGGTTTCATAAAACGATAGTGTATTAGTGGTGAGAGCCGAAGGCAGGGTTTGTGGGTAGAGTTGAGTGCCTGCCGAAGGCAGGGTGAGATGTTAAAGTTGTATATAGTTGCTAATGTGGGATTCCTCTGGAGTCAATATTCTGATTAAATCAATTTTCCATATAAACACGACCCCGGAGAGGTCAGTTATTGGGGGGTGTTTCATTACAAATATGTGACCCCGATGGGGTCAGTTATTGGGGGGTGTTTTATTACACATGTGTGACCCCGATGGGGTCAGTTATTGGGGGGTGTTTCATTACAAATATGTGACCCCGATGGGGTCAGTTATTGGGGGGTGTTTCATTACAAATATGTGACCCCGATGAGGTCAGTTATTGGGTGGTGTTTCATTACAAATATGTGACCCCGATGGGGTCAGTTATTGGGGGGTGTTTCATTACAGATATGTGACCCCGATGGGGTCAATTATTGGGTGGTGTTTTTATTACAAGTATGTGACCCCGATGGGGTCAGTTATTGGGGGGTGTTTCATTACAAATATGTGACCCCGATGGGGTCAGTTATTGGGGGGTGTTTCATTACAGATATGTGACCCCGATGGGGTCAGTTATTGGGTGGTGTTTTATTACAAATATGTGACCCCGATGGGGTCAATTATTGGGTGGTGTTTTATTACAAATGTTTGACCCCGATGGGGTCAATATTCGAATTGAATCATTTTTATACAAAAACACGACCCCGGAGGGGTCGAATATATGTAATCAAGAAAGTCCAGACGTGTTACGACCCCAGCGGGGTCGAATATCTGTAACCAAGAAAG
>ERZ869909.2231-NODE-2231-length-13410-cov-3.892972_pt1 | contig 13410 bp, 12 predicted proteins | sample MGYA00520892_ERZ869909 | MGnify/ENA primary metagenome ERZ869909 (study PRJEB32215, sample SAMEA104723947) | bioreactor metagenome | biome: bioreactor; feature: anaerobic bioreactor; material: water | place: China | collected 2015-03-12 ... | reverse complement strand
TCGAATCGCTGCCATTAAGTTAATATCCTCCGTAGCCTCCTCTTCCAAAACGTCAATTACATCATCTACCGTAATAATACCCATGAGGCGATATTGAGCATTGACCACCGGCAATACAGAAATGTCATATTTCTGAAAAACACGTACTACATTCTCCTGATCATCTAATGTCGTAACGGAAGCGATATCGGTATCCATAATATCCCCGATTTCAGTTCCCTCCTTTGCAAATAAAATATCCTTGAGCTTAACCGAACCCAATAACATATTACTCGCATTTATAACAAAACAAGTATTGATTGTCTCAGCTGTTTTTCCTTGCTTACGGATCTTCACCAAAGCTTGTGAAACTGAATCGTGTTCATCAAGCTCTACATAATCCGTGGTCATAATCGAACCGGCTGAGTTAACCGCAAAGCTCAATAACATGTTAATTTCAGCTCGCTGCTGAACCGAGGCATTCTGCAATACTTTTCGAACAATGTTCTCGGGCATTTCCTCCAAAAAATCCACTACATCATCCAAATATAAATTGTCCAAAATACTCTTAATCTCCGGACCACTAAATGCCTTGATTAAGTCTTCCTGACGATCAAAAGACAGATAAGCAAACAACTCTGCAGTTATCTCTTTTTTAATCGTTTTGAACACAAAAAGAACCTCAGCAAAGGTAAACTTTTCAACCATTTCAGCCAAGTCAACAATATTCACTTCTTCAAATATCTCACGAAGTTTCTTAACCTGCTTACTGGCAACCAGTTCCTGTAAAAGCTCTAGTGTGATTTCATCCCAGTTTTCCATATTGCACCTCCTCTTGTTTCATTTTACTTGTTTTACCCTCTACTTACAAGAAAAAAGCGAAGTCTCCTCCGCTTACAAACTACCTTATTTCGTTCCTTTGGTACCCTTTTTCTGAAAGTTTGCTAATAGATTTGTCTCATAAGAGAAAACCATTTTTTCCTGTTGGCGCTGGCGATCAATGGCCTGATCAACCAAAATATCCATTAATGCACTGAAGTGCAGTCCATCCTCTTTCCAAAGATAAAAGGACAGTGAACCTGGAATTGTATTAATCTCATTGATGTAGGCCACTTCATGGTCATCATCAATCAGAAAATCGATTCGCGAGACTCCATTTGCTCCTAAAACTTCTGCTGTTTTCACAGCAAGTAATTGAATATCTTTGGTCATCTGCTCAGTGATTTTCGCTGGAATCTGACGGGTTGCGGATGCCATCCCCTTACTCGATCCCTTCGCATTACCCTGATATTTATTTTCATACGATAAGATTTCATCTGTTTTTAACACTTCCTCCAATGAGGAAGCACGATAGTTCAGATTAACACCGAGTACAGAACAGTTAATCTCTCTTAGATTAGAAACCATTTTCTCTACAATCACCTTACGATCATAAAGGGAAGCAAACTCAATGGCCTCAAAGAGTTCAAACTCATTATTTGCGGATTTAATACCTACAGAAGACCCAAGACATGCCGGCTTAACAATCACGGGATAACCAATCTCTTTTGCTTTAGTCACAATCGACTGCTTACTTTCGCTGACATGACCACTGTAAAACCAAAACCAAGGCACAATCGGCAAACCTGAGTTTTCAAGCACATGCTTCATCAATACCTTATCCTGACCAATCCCCGCAGCGATGACATCACACCCCGCATATGGAACACCAACCATCTCAAGAAAACCTTGAACCGTTCCATCTTCACCATGAGTTCCATGAATGACAGGAATAACAACATCCAAACGGATTGGTTTACGGTATTTCCACGATTTCTTTAGAGGAATTATCTCTGTTTTAAATTCATCCTTAACGATTGCAATGGGTGTGCTCGCCGCAATGGCTTTAGTCAAGTCTTTAAAGTTCTTAATTTCCTTCAGTTCATCTCCAGTATAAAGAACACGCTTCTTCGAAATATATAATGGAATAACCTCATATCTTGTTTTATCAAGTGCATCCATAGCCTGTACAGCTGAAATAATACTAATCTCATGTTCAACAGATTCTCCGCCAAACATCACGCCAACATTTATTTTCATAATGGACCTCCTAGTCAAACTCAACATCCAGCTGATGAATTAACACATGTAATGCTCGCTGAATCTCTTTACTTGTTGTCTTTTTAGATAGTTCAGGCAACTGATGAAAATCAAACCATTGCACCTCACTTGTTTCATGGTTATGCAATGGACCGCCACCAATAACTGATGCCGAGAAATAGTGAACTACTTCGGATACCAGAGTTGGATAATCTTTGTACCGTTCTCTTTGAAACACGCCGAGCAACCGGTTAAGTTTAACATCATACCCTGACTCCTGTTTTACTTCCTTAATTGCATTTTCACTTACGGTTTCAAAAACGTCACACCATCCACCAGGGACAGCCCATTTACCCTCAACATTTTCCTTTACCATAAGTAGTTGATTCTTTTCGTTAGTCACTAGAACTCTTACAGATATATTGGGTGTTGGATAGATGTCTCTTTCATACAAATTCTTATGAATACTGACTCCAGGCAACTCGTTAAGCATTTCCTTACTTAAAATCTCTAGTGTTTCATAATTCTCAATGGCATAGGGATCTTTACTATATTTGAGCCCAATCTTGGACACACTTAGAACTTTGGCTGCATATTGTTCCCAATTCATCTTTTCGCCTTCTTTCTGTATTATTATACATGAATCACACATGAATTTAAACAAAAAGAAAACCAGGGAATCATGGTATCCCTGGCTCATATTATCGACTAAATGCATCCGGAAGATCATTTTCAATTAACACTGTATCTTCCTTGGTTGCATGCGTGTAAACCCAATGGAAAGCCTCCTTTACTGTCGACATGACATGGACATTTTTCATATCAAAGCCACTTTCCATCAATCCCTTGGCAATCGGTGTTGTCTGGTTTTTACCAATTAACAGGACTACATCAACCTTGTCCTTCATCTGAGTCCCAAAAGTGAAATTAAAATCATCCTGCTTTTCACCCAGTTCAATCATACCCGGAGTAATAATAATCCGCTTACCCGGCATCATCTGAAGTACATCCAATGAATTTTTGGCACTCACCGGATTTGAGTTGAACGCATTGTCAATCATGGTATATCCATTGACCTTTTTCACTTCAAGTCGATGCTCAACATGACGGGTGGATGCCACAGCTCGACGCAATGACTCCCAGTCAATTCCCAGTTGCTTACCTAAAGCCACCGAAGCAAGAATATTCAGAATATTATGTTCACCCAGCAGCTTGGTTTCGAATGGGATTACAACCTGCTCTCGGGTAACAACATCAAAAAATGTGCCTTTGGGAGTATATCGAATATTCGTCGCACGATAATCCACATCTGCCTGCTCAATTCCATACCAGATAATCTGACATTTATTTTTAATATGATAATTGCGAATATGTTCATTATCACGATTTAAAACGCCAACACCTGAAAGAGGCAGATTTTCCACCATTTTCATCTTCTCGATAATAATGTTCCCCAATGTTTTAAATGTATTTAAATGTTGAGGCCCGATGGATGTGACAATCCCAAACTGAGGTTTAACAAATTTGGTCAGATAATTGATTTCACCAACTTTGTCAGCTCCCATTTCACAGATAAACACCTGATGCAAAGGCTTAAGCATTTCACGAATTGTAATAGTAATTCCCATCGGTGTATTATACGAAGCCGGTGTCATCAAAGTATAAAACTGCGTTGATAAAATCTCATGAAGTATGTTCTTACTTGATGTTTTTCCATAGCTTCCAGTAATCCCGATCTTTATCAAGTTACCTTGTTTCTTAAGAATCCGCTTTGCCAAAAAGATATAGTACTTCTTCACTATATTTTCAATCGGCTCAGTCACTACAGCCATAACCACAACCATAACCCACGGGATAAAGAAGAGAATAGGCAATAAGATAAGCCAACCGCCATAAGGTAAAAAGAAATAGGATAAACCCAGGATTAACGAATAGAAAATCACTAAAACAGCGATTTGACGAATCACACGATGAGTCAAGTGCAGCGGCTTAATATAGGTTTTTCTTTTTTCAAATCCCCATTGCAAAAGGGAATACATCGTAATAATGAGTAACAGAGCTCCCCATTGTAGCAACTCCTGACTCACAAAAAGCAGCAGAAAAAACGGAAGTAACAGGACAATATATAAGAAAAGACGTGGACCAAAGATTGTCATTGAACTTGATAACCACGGTAAATAGCGTTTAATTTCATATCGATTTTGTTGAAACATATGCAAAGAGCGTTTTGTATTCACTCCAACATAAGCAAATGTTACTAAAATCAGTAATATCTTTATTACATTGATCATTGTCGTCTCCATATCAGTTGATCATGTCCTCCTTCAAAAATACATCGGTAATTGATAAAAATCTTGTTATTTGATTCCAATAGGCATAATGATCATCATCTTCAAAAATGACCAGTCCAGCATCAGGAATTTTCTTTTCCATCACTTTACCCATCCACAAAGGTGTTGCGTCGTCATTTTCACCCCATACCAAAAGAGTAGGAGATTTAATTAGACTTAATCGACCGGTTAAATCTTCATTGACAATCTTAACAAAAGACGATCTCATGACACCACTTATGGCACGGTAGTCTGCACTTCCAAAAAATTGCCTCATTTGTTCCTGATAACGATTAAGAAGTGGTAATCTAAACACTTGCTTTGCTGTTTTAAATGCAGCTACACGCACATGATAATCCCATGAACGTTTCGGCCTTAGACCTGCCGCACCTGTCAGTATACATTTGTGAGTATGATACTTCGATGCAAACAAAATCGCAATACGGGCTCCAAAGGAATGAGCAATGAAAATCGGATTACTTATGTTCAACTGTTCAAGAATGTTTCTCACACATTCGGTATACTCACTGACTCCCCAAGCACGCAACGGCTCTTCACTTAATCCAAATCCAGGCAAATCAATATTAATCACGCGAAAATGCTTTTCATAGTGACTTGCAATGGGTTCCATCATTTCAATGCGCTGTCCCCAGCCATGAAGCAGTACAATTGCCTGTTGATCAACCTGATTATCTGTATAATTCACTTTTATATTAAAACTTTCAATAATTGGCATATAATCCTCCATACGCTTATATTATATAGGAAAAAAATATTTTTGCACGTGATTCTTTCTCGCGAAAAATAAGATGAATACGATATCAAAGATATTGAAGAATAATAAGATATGTAATATAATATACACAAAGAAGGTGATAGACATGTTTGAGTGGATAACCGGAAACGCACACACTCTCGTTGTTACTCTGTATCCGACCAATCTAACACTAAACAATAGCGCCGCATCCTATTTCGATGATGTCCGCTATGTTACTGTTGGAATTGATCGTACATCAACCAGGATTGCCATACGTCCTGTAACCAAACGTGAAGTTGATTTGAAAATTATTCCTCTAGAACATCTACATAAGGTGTCAATTGGCAAAGGATATGCTAGAATAAGTAATAAGATGGTATGTGATGAGATTGCGACTCTTCTTGACCAAACGTTAAGCGGTCAGAAGTTTATCGCTCAATATGACGAAAGCGAAAAAATGCTTATCGTAGATCTCTCACAACCCTTGGGATAGGAGGGCTAAGTTATGCAATGGCTCTGGTTAATTATTTTCGTTGGTGCATTATTAATTGAGGTAATCACATTCGGAAACCTAATTTCGATTTGGTTTGCGATGGGTGCTTTAATTGCCTATTTTGCTTATTTGCTCCAACTTCCAGAAATCGTACAGTTCGTCGTATTCTTGGTAGTTTCCATTGCTACACTACTCGCAATTCGTCCTCTAGCAGCGAATTATTTCCGAGGAAATGTAGTGGCTACAAATGCAGATCGTATTATCGGTCAGCAAGCTGTGTTAATACAACCTATAACAAGTAATTCTTGGGGGGAAGTAAATATGCACGGTTTAAAATGGAGTGCTCTTGAAGTAAACAATCGATCATTACCTGAAGGTACCTTGGTTGAAGTAATTGCTATCGAAGGCGCTAAACTTATTGTAAGAGAGATTAAATGAAAGTGAGGAATGTCTTATGGAAGAATTTATCAGTTTATTTCTAGTAGTTTTCGTTTTACTTCTCGTCATCCTGGTACTTACCTATGCGGTACGTATTATTCCACAATCTAATGCTGTTGTTGTTGAACGTTTAGGTGCTTACGATCGAACCCTACAACGCGGTTTACATCTTATCGTTCCAATTCTGGACCGAGTTGCAAGTCGGGTTACATTAAAAGAAAATGTAAAGGACTTCGCACCTCAACCGGTTATTACCAAAGATAACGTTACGATGATGATTGATACCGTGGTGTACTTTCAAATCACAGATCCTAAGCTGTATACGTATGGTGTTCATAACCCTATCAATGCAATTGAAAATCTGACCGCTACTACATTACGTAATATTATTGGTGATTTGGAGCTTGATGAAACCTTAACTTCCCGCGAAGTTATCAACACTCGTATGAGATCCATTCTGGATGAAGCTACTGACCCTTGGGGAATCAAGGTCAATCGAGTTGAAGTTAAAAACATTATTCCACCACGCGATATTCAGGACGCGATGGAAAAACAAATGCGTGCTGAGCGTGAACGTCGTAGTGCTATCCTAAAGGCGGAAGGTGAGAAACGTTCTGCCATCCTTGTTGCGGAAGGTGAAAAAGAATCCGTTGTCCTTCGTGCTCAAGCGAAAAAAGAAGCATTGATTATGGAAGCTGAAGGGGAAGCTCAAGCGATAGAACGAGTCTATAAAGCTCAAGCCGTTGGGGTTGACCTCTTGAAGAAGGCTGGACCAGATCAGGCTTACTTAACCTTACGTGGATTTGAAACGTTTGAACGAGTAGCGAATGGTCAAGCAACGAAGATCATCATTCCATCTGAAATTCAAAATATGGCTGGTATGCTCGCTGGAGCTAAAGCCCTTATTGAAGGCGACAAAGAGTAAACGATATAGCAAAGGCTCCTCAACTGGAGCCTTTTTTAACGGATTTTTTACTTTTTTCTGATTTTGCTGCAATACGGAAAGTAACTCCTTCCCCAATGTTTTCAGCCATAATTCCGAATCCATAGGCTGAAACCACCTTATATACAATCGCAAGACCTAAACCAAACTGACCATCTGTTCCCTTTTCATACGCTTTGAATAACTTATGCATTCGATCATCACTCAGTTGTGGGCCATCATTAAACACACTTAACTCAGAAGCTGTCAGCCTGATAATGATTTTACTCTTAGCATACCTTAAAGCATTATCCAAAAGATTTTCGATGACTACACGCCAGGGCTCCTCACTACCAATATAGATCACAGGATCCAAGTACGTTTCCATTTGAATTTCTGGGCGAATCACCTTGACTGAAAGTATAGCTTTTTTGACAATATCAGTCATATTTATCTCACCCAGGTCTACCCCTTCACTCGCAAGATAACCAAGACGATTTAAAAGCAATAAGCTTTGTACCTTCTTCTCCAATCGATCTGCATGCTCAATGATAACATCCACACTCTTTTCAAGTGTTTCATACGGATAAATCCCATCTTTAATACTTTCACTGTAGGACTTAATTGTTGCTATTGGGGTTTTGAGATCATGAGAAATATTATGTAACATTTCTTCCTTCAACCTTTCACTTCGCTCAATCTCTTCCTGCATTGCCACAAGTGCCACCGCAACTTCGCCGATTTCATCTCTTCGATCCACTTTCAATTCAGCATGTTCACCTTTTCGAATACGCTCAATGTATGCTCGAATCTGATTGAGTGGATGTATCAGATACGCCACCCAAATCATTAGGAGGATGAATAATAGACTTACAACAATAACAAGTATATTTACAACACTATTTAGTAACGTTGTTTTAAACTCGTCACGGTAATTATTTGATATCAACGTGACAATTCGTGTCTGATTATCAATATAAGTAATTGTATAGAGCATACGCTGTGAATCACTATACGAGATATAATCTTTCGTTCTTTCATTTTGACCCCAGGCATTCGTCATCAACTCGAGCCTTAAAGTATCAGATAATTGAATAGCCGAGCTGCTAGACAGAGGTTCTTTGTCCGAAAAGTAAATAATGTGTACTATATTAGGGTCATTGGCTCCGTAAAGAGCATTATCATCAATGCTTAACCTATAGTTATAAATAATGTTCGCCTGAGTTCTCTTGATAATCCCATACATCTGATTGCGAACAAACCCATCTATGTTCCATGAGAGAAACAAGAAGAAAAAAGACACAAAAATGATGATGAACAAAAATACAATTCCGAAGAGTTGCTGAGTCAACGATAACTCTTTGAATATTTCACGAATCTTCTTTATCATCCTAAACGATACCCAAAACCATAAATGGTATGTATCCCAAGATTAGGCATTTTTCTTCTTAATCTTCGTAGTGTATCATCCACAACTCGATCAGAACCAAAATAATTCACTTCCCAAACCTTTGTTAGTATTTGCTCTCTTGAAAAAGCAGTACCTTTATTTTTTACAAAAAGAATCAGTAAATCAAATTCTTTTGTCGTAAGATCCAGTTCTTCCTCCCTAAACAACACTTTTCGTTGAGATTCATCAATGATATAACCATCAATTTCAATGTGGGTGACTTCATCTTTATATACACGACGCAAGATATTGTTAACACGTAAAATTAACTCTTTTGGTGAAAATGGTTTGGTAATATAATCGTCACTACCCTTTTCCAATCCAATAATTCGATCGAACTCTTTATCACGAGCTGACATGAAAATAACCGGAACATTTGGGTTCTGATTTTTAATCGATTCAATTAAATCAAATCCGCTTTTATCATCAAGCATAATATCAAGAATCCACAGAGAGACATCATCATCTTCCACAGCAATAGCCGCTTGTTCATAGGTCAAATAGGACCTGGTTTCGTACCCTTCCTTTTCAAGATATCTTCTTACAAGTTCATTTAGATCTTTTTCATCTTCAACAACATTGATGACACGTTTCATGATTTATCACCTCTAATACTATCAATCATAGCAGAAAAAAAGGACTGATTAAAGTCCTTTCGTCTGAATCAAATCAACAACTTCATTTACTAGCTGATGGCATACATCCTCGCTGGATGCTTCCACCATAACTCGAACAAGCGGTTCAGTTCCAGATGGACGAACAAGGATTCGTCCATTACCATGCAACTGTTCCTCAAGCTCCTTGATTTTATCTTTTAGTTCAACATTTTCCATAACACCAAACTTATCCATGACCTTCACATTTTTCAGTAACTGAGGGAAAATCTCAACCGATTTGGTTAACTCATCCAAAGATTTATTTTGCTCAATCATTACTTCAAGAATCTTGACTGCAGTTAAGAGTCCATCCCCCGTAGTTGCATGATCCTTAAAGATAATATGACCCGATTGCTCTCCACCAAGTTTATAGTCTTTTTGAACCATTTGCTCATAAACATACTTATCACCAACCTGTGTTTGAACAAAATCAATTGAAGCTTGCTTAAACGCCTTATACAGACCCAGATTTGACATAACTGTAGTTACAATCATATTGTCTTTTAAAAGATTCTTGGCTTTTAAATGAAGACCACATGCATAGAGAATTTTATCTCCATCCACAAGTTCACCTCGGTGATTCACTGCAATCAGACGATCAGCATCACCATCAAATGCAAATCCAACGTCTGCCTGATGTTTAATCACTGCCTGTTGCAGCAACTCAGGATGGGTAGAACCACATTTTGTGTTGATATTCACTCCATTTGGTTCATCATGCATACTAATTACTTCAGCATTCAATGATGACAACATCTTTAACGCTGTTGTCGTAGAAGATCCATTTGCACAATCGATAACTATTTTGAGGTTGGAAGCATCAATGTTTACAAGCGACTTCATCCATTGAAGATAATGAGCAACGCCATCCTCGAACAATGTACATTGTCCTACCTGATCATCTTTGCACAATAGCAGTTCACTGCCACCATCAAGATACACTTCAATCTCATCTTCCAAATCCGCCGCAAGCTTACTCCCTTCAGAGTCAAACACTTTAATTCCATTATCATAGTATGGATTGTGAGAGGCAGAAATCATAACACCACAATCAAACCCTTCAGTCTTTGTGATATAAGCAACCGTCGGTGTTGGCACTACCCCCAACAGATAAACATCAGCACCTGTAGCCATAGCTCCGGATGCAATCGCCATTTCAAGCATCGAAGAGGATTGTCGTGTATCTTTGCCTACAATGATTCTTCCACGCTTGTTCTTCGAAAACATATAACCTAAATACTTTCCAACATTAAATGCCATTTCTACTGTTAAATTCTCATTCGCTCTTCCACGAATTCCATCTGTTCCAAAATACTTTCCCACACGTTTCTCCTTATCTTATAACATCGATTTCGATACTTGTTTTCTCAGGTGTAAACTTTAAGAAGGTTCTACCTGCATCCACAAACACATTCACCGATTGTCTTCCCAACTCAATATCCTTTAAATCTATATACACAACAAAATCATCCAATGTTAACTGAGAAATCTCTGACTCAGTTCCAAAGACTTCAATATCCAAATACGTATCTTCTGGATCGACTAGGGTAAACCTGTAGCCGGAAGTATTAAATCGGTAATCAACCGGAACCTGCTCGAACACACGACTTGCGCCTTGCTCAAGTTTGATATCCATGTTAATCTTCGTAACACTTGATTTACGGACGCCGCTTGGTAGTGTCACCGTATATACAAGATTGGTATCTGATGTCAGTGTTGTTGCATTGATTGGAACTCTTAACTCCTCAATGGTAGCAAGCACTGATTCAGGCGCAAATAGTGTGACTGAATTATGATCCATGGTGATGGAGGATATAGCCATACCATTCGGAATCTCACCTACAGTCTCAACAACGATTGGAACAACCTTACTTGGATTAGTGACTCGAACCGTCGCCTTTACAACAGACGGAACAATATCAACATTCACGCGATTACCCATTTGATCATATGCAACTATCGGCACTTCTTTAGTAAATGTCTCGGTTACTCCCTCAACATCGATAAATGCCTTCACAAATGCAATGCTTTGAATCGTATTTTCAGCGGCTCGAACAATAATCTCAGTGAGCTCAAGTTGAGGTTCAGAAAGCACAAACTCCAAATCCATTTTATTAACATTCACAAAGTCATAGTCCAAAATGAATTTTTGTGACACTTTTCGACGAATGGTAACCACAGCTGTCGATGGATTAATCGCTACATTGACACGTGGAGAAAAATCAACAGGAACGAGATTCACTTGATGTGTTCCTTCAGTTAGACCCGTCAGATCAGCCACAACTTTGTATCCACCCTGGTTTTTAATCATCGCAATATCAGCCATTTCACCCACAAGAGATGCATTAACTGTACTAGGGAGTCCAGCCACTTCATAAACTTCATTATTTGCAATCACAGTTAATGGAATATTTGAAATGGTATCACCCGAACTGCTAACACCTGGGGTAAAGAATCCATCACCACCATAATTAATGGTCGAATAAAGAAGGATTGCCAGTATCAGTGAAACTGGTTTACCGAATTTCGGATTAAACAACAGCTTATCAATCCACGCACTCATCCAACGGATAATCCGCATGATAGATGTCTCTATAGCTGCGTAAGTATTTGCAACACGTTGCCCCTGATTCGCAATGTGTCTTGCAATCTCTACCTTTTCTGCACTCGTTTGCTTTTGAGGTTTTTTAGCCATTGTTCTCACCTCCATCGCCCGAATCATCAATTGGATCAACATGTACCGGTTCAGTCGCAATCACTTTATCCGATTGACCCTCAGGTTTCTTTTTAAATCGTTTAAACATTTTTTCATTTTTTTCTGGCTTCACAATCTCTTTAGCCGCAATGGGTCCATTGCCACTATCCTCTTTAACTACCTCCGGATAGCTAAATGGAGAGAAGCGGGTGAACAAGTCAGTCGACGCCCGAGTTTTAATCTCAATCTCTTCATTAAGAATCAGTCTTAGCAAAAACTCGCGCAGCTTCGCTTCGGTCATCGGAATCAGTTTACCTTCTTCCGCAATCGAAACCTTACCCGTTTCCTCTGAGACAACAATTGTAATTGAATCAGTTATTTCCGATATACCTAAAGCAGCACGGTGACGCGCACCAAAGCGCGAAGGCATCTCTAAATTAGTCGGAGGGAAGTATGCACTTGCACAGGCAATTTTATCTCCCTGAATAATAACCGCACCATCATGTAACGGTGTCGATGTGACAAAAATCGAACACAAAAGCTCGGATGTTACCACCGAGTTCATTGGCGTTCCTGTTTTAATAAAGTCCGCAAGTGAGTGAGACTGTTCCAATGTAATTAGCGCTCCCGTATTGGTTGCTGACAACTGCATCGTTGCATCCACAAGTTCATTCACTAAATGCTCACGTTCATTTCCTGATAGAGTAGAGATTCTTGAAAAGACACTACTTTTACCTAAACGTTCAAGTAATCCTCGAATCTCCGGTTGAAAGATAATGATTACCGCAAGAAATCCCCAGGTAACAAACATATCTGCCAACCACGCAACGGTTTTAAGACCGAAAAACGTAGAAAATAATCGAATGAAAAGCACTAGGATAATTCCTTTGAAAATTTGTATCGTTCTTGAATTATTTCGCACAAGTCGAATTGTATAATATATTAGGACCCACATCAGTGCAATATCGAAAACCATTCGTAATACCTGAATCACTGATTGAATCGTTGAGTAATTCAACATAGTTCGTCCTCCTTCAGCATATATTATTATAACACAAAATCATTTCATGCTAATAGTCAAACTTATCCATCGACCATTGAGCCAGAAAATCGACCACAAATCTTCGTTGCTGTTCTTCGCTGATTGAAGGAACGCCATCCCCCTTTTGAAAACCATAACTACCAAACTGACTATGATTTCCTCCTTGGAGCACATAAAACTCACTTGAGGCAGAGAAGTTCTCCAACTTTTTTGAATATTGATTCATATTTAAGATCTTATCTTCAGATCCACGAATACTAATCATTTCTATCTCTTTGGACAGTGAAGCATTCGGATAAGAAGCTAGAAAAGCCAAGCCAACCACTCGGTCGTCTTTATTGGCAAAACTGGCACCGGCAACACCACCTAACGAATGACCGACGATCACCCATCTCTCTATGTTTGAATACTCATCCATCCATTCTTTTCCTACCCCTGATTTCAATATCCCCAGTTTAAGTGGAAAAGACACAATAATCACCCTCTGATTGGTTGTCTTCGCAAGTTCGATAGCCAAAGGAACATACGCCTTGCTTTCTACCTTACCCCCCGGATAAATCAGCCACCCA
>ERZ869909.2230-NODE-2230-length-13418-cov-5.994153_pt1 | contig 13418 bp, 17 predicted proteins | sample MGYA00520892_ERZ869909 | MGnify/ENA primary metagenome ERZ869909 (study PRJEB32215, sample SAMEA104723947) | bioreactor metagenome | biome: bioreactor; feature: anaerobic bioreactor; material: water | place: China | collected 2015-03-12 ... | reverse complement strand
ACTGGCCTGCTGAAGTGCGGGGCCGTAGTAGCGCTGCACGCTGCGCGTCAGGCGCTCGGCGATCTGCTCCTGACTCTCCACCGTTTTGGACAACAGGCGCTTTTCCAGCACCTTGGGGGCCAGCTGAGCCGGGGCAAGGCGTCCGTGCGTGAAATCTGGCTGACTCAGCGCCCGGTAGTACTGCCGAATCGTCGTATGGGTGGCCTTGCTGCCCTCGATGCCACGCTCAAGCCCGACAGACGCCCCGACATTGGCGGCGAACTCGGTCTGCATCTTCGACAGCTTCGCCCGACCGCCGAGGAAGTGCTTGGCGTTGAGCTTTCCCTGGGGATCAATCGGCACCACGTAGGCGATCAGGTGCGGGCTGGTCTCGTCACGATGCACCGACACGCCCACCACGTTCTCCGCGCCATGGCGTTGCTTCAGCCAGGCCGTGGCGCGCTCGAAGTAGCGGGTGCCGTCTTCGCCTGGGCCAAAGAACTCCGGACTGGCACCGATGAAGTACTCAACGCACAGCACCGCATCAGCGCGGCGCTTGTCGGGCAGGCGTTCCCGTATGGCAGCGCTGACCGCCTGCGCCGATTCGCCCTGGTGCTCGTTGAGGTGAGCGCGTGTCGGGTCAGCGTTGGGTGTCTGTCGGGTTCGGTAGGTGTGCGCGAGTGAACCCCCGATCTCGCCGAAGCTCTTGAGCTTGGCAGTGCGCAGGATGGCGTATGGCATGCTTTCAGCGTGCAGGTGGAGCAAAAGCCCGCGCAAGCCCCTGGAGCGCAGCGAAAGGAGGGCAGAGCGGAGCGGCGCCGGGTGTACTCACTACACCTTGTGCCAAGGTTGTTCGCCCTACGGGGGAAGATCCAGAGCATTCGCTGCGCTCACTCGCTCAACCCCGCAAGCGGGGGCCCCTTTCGCTCGAAAAGCCAAAGCGGATTATTGCTTGGGAGGCAAAAGCGGGGCGTAAAGGAGGTCGGCCCGAGGGCCTCCTTGGTCGCGCTTCCTGCCTTCTCGCTGCGCTCGAAGACAGGAAGCCCTCCCGGAACACGAAGCCCCAGGAAGTCCGCCTTGCCGCCCACTATCGGTAGGGTTTGCACCCCTGCCCCCTCAGCGCGTTGGGCGGACACGTCCTAGACCTGCTGCATTGACCGGGCCTGCCCTGCTGGGTGCCCCCTCGGCGTTTTTAACGTGGTGCCGGTGTAAATCCCCTTGCCCACTGTCGCTGCTCCAGGATTGCGAGTCCTGGAAGGTATGACGCGCGTCGCACGCTGGCCTTGTGCTGAGTTTCCCCGTTTAGGCCGGGTCGCCACGATTCAGAGGGTAACAATCTCTTGAAGTCCAACCCCTCGAACCACGCATTCGCGCCACTGGTGACGACCAATGGTTTCGGGGTGAGGGCCTGGGAGCTTGAAAGCCTTATCAGATAAGGCCAAAATGAGGGCTACCAGGTCTCGTTCTCCGGCGCCTAAACCGAATTTCCCCGAGACCTTGGTACGGAGCGCTTGCAGGCGCCGCCGTACCGCTTCAAAGCCCGCGCAAGCGGGCTTTGTCGTTTCTGTTACCAAGATATTGCGCTTCGGTGCACCGTGCAACCTCAGCATCTTGGGTAAGTCCGTGTTATTTCGCGGAAAATTGAACGCTTTTGAACACTAAGTCCCGGCGCCTGCCGAGGCTCACTGGTCAAATTCGCCCGTAAACAAAGGAACTTCTGTCGATTTGCGCGCCCCATCAGACGCCCCCGAGAAAGAGCGTCTGATGTACTAACTAGACGTGCGACATATTGTCGCACCCGTTAACCGGCAGCGGATCCGGCGAGTGCTTGAGCGAAGCGCGACAGGTGCGCCCGATCACCGGTTTCCATCTTCCGGAAGTGCTCGATGAGCTGCCGCTCGGCCTCGTCCAAGGTCTCGCCGTGCTCTTTCGCCGTGCGGTCGGCCTCCAGCCAGCGGGAGTACTCCAGGCGCTTCAGTGGATCCCGCGTGTGCGTGAGCAGCAGCTGGAGAAAGCCGGCGAGGTCTTCCATGTCCACTTCGACGCGGTGCGGCGAGTTGCTTGCCGAGCTGGCGAGCCCTTCCAGGAAGCGCAGCGTGTCCAGGCCACGCATAACCTGGTTGTGGGAGTCTTCGCAGAGCAGGTAGCCCATGCGCGGCGCGATCGCTTGACTGGTCATGCCCGCACCTCCACGCGCACAGCGCCCAGGGTGCGCAGCGCTTCCAGGCTGGCCAGCGGCGCGGTGGCCGGCAAACGCAGCTCGCCCAGGACTTGCCCAGCGCGGTTAAACAGACGAACGGTGGTACTCTTTACGTGTTGCATGGCGTTCTCCTTAGTCGGTCGCCGTGTGAATCCTGACGGTGCTCGAACATCGTCAGGGTCTGCCGCCCCCCCGGCGCTCGAACGCCGGGGGGATGGCTATTTCTTCGCTTCTTCCCAGCCCAGCAGCCAGGACACTCGGTCTTCTGGCGCGGCCTTGGCCGGGTCGCAGGGATCGCCGCTTTCGCCAGCGGCAACGCCCGCCTGGCGGCTTGGCTCGTGAATCCAGAGAGTCTTCCGCTTCCAGCCTTCCTTCGCCCTGCGCTCGATCAACCTTGCCTGCCGCTCGGCAGCGGCCTTGCGTAACTCCTTGCCGCTGAGTAGGTCAGGTGTGCGGGTGTCGTGTTCGTCTTTCACTCCTGGCGCCTCCAGACGGGGCCATTCGTGGCGACCTCAATCGCTTCGTCCAGGGTTGGAAACGCGCCCCAGTTTGTCGAACGATCCCAGGCCCCGCCGTCCAGGCAACGGACGGAAAACCGCTTTCCATCCGGATAGCTGGCGAACCATGAAGCCTTGTCCTTGGCTAGCCTGGCTGGCATATCAGCCTCTGCTGTCGCGTACTCCTTACCTTCGGCGCGAAGCATCGCCTGCCAGCTGACCGTATGGCGCTCCAGGCCTTCCCACGTATCAATCGTGATGAAAGGACGTCCCCACCACATAGCCATTTCCAGGCGCGAACGTTCTTCGTTTGGGGTGTCGTCAAAGGCTTTCGGCAGCTGGGGATTGATCAGGTGGCCTTCAACGCAATCCTCTGCGCGGAAGATCAGCCCATCGATTTCATAGTGCTGCAAGGTCGTGGTTTGCATTGGCCTCTCCTTGTGTTGTGATAACGTTATCACAACACAAGGGAGACGCAAGCCCCAATTTACAAAACGGGCGTTTTCCATAGCCGCTTCACGGTTGAGAGAGAGACCTTGAGCACGCCAGCGGTCTCGGCCTGGCTCATACCTCGGGCCTTCAGCCGTTGCACCTGAGCCGGCGCCGCCGCCTTGGGACGCCCCACCGGCTTGCCTTCGTCGCGCGCGCGCTGGAGGCCTGCCTTGGTTCGCTCGATCAGCAGATCCCGCTCAAACTCGGCCATGGCCGCAATGATCCCCATGGTCATCTTTCCCGCCGCACTGGTCAGATCGATACCGCCCAGGGCGAGGCAATGCACGCGAACGCCCGCGTCGGCCAGCTGCTCGACGGTGGCCCGAACATCCATCGCGTTCCGCCCGAGGCGGTCAATCTTCGTTACCACCAGCACGTCACCGGTCTCCAGCCGATCCAGCAGGCGCTGGAAGCCGGGGCGCTCTGTCGCCGGGGCGCTGCCGCTGATCACCTCCTCGATGGCGCGCTGTGGCTCGATCTCGAAGCCGGCCTGGCGGATCTCCTGGAGCTGGTTGGCGGTGGTCTGGTCAGCTGTCGAGACGCGGCAGTATGCAAAGACGCGGGGCATGGGTTGGGGCTCCTTGGTTCAAAAGTCAGCCCGTCCAGTTTAGGGCAGATTCAAAACCAATAAACCCTGCTTTTTGACCACCTCGACTATCCCCGGTCTTTACCGGTCGGTTTAGAACCCCGAAAACGCCGAAATGACACATTCGCCGCACAATGTGTCATCGCCCTGTAAGCCAAGCACGGCGCGGGCTCCAAGGCAGCGCCCTGCCACGAAATGACAGATGTCGGTTTTTTTTCCGGTTCCCCTGCCGTGCGTGCGCGCGCGCATAAGGCTTGAATAGCCCTCAAATGTGTCACATGTGTCATCCGTAGACTGTAAGCCAGCAACCACGCGGCCTCCAGCGATGACACATTGCAAAAACATCCGTCACCAATGTGTCACTAAAGGCCAACATGTGTCATCGCGCCGACTCCCTGAGACGCCCTGAGACATGCCAGAAATCCCGCTGCGCGACCGAAAACGGCCGTGCCGAGGATTGGGGCTCGCGGGGTCTCTCGAAAAATGGCATCGGTGCAGGGATTCGCAGGGAAAACAGCCCCCCGCCTGCCTGTGCGCAGCCCAGCACCGCCTTGGGCTGGGCCAAAGTGCGGGGAGTGCAGAAAAACCGACCCATTTAGCCCGGAGGCGAGGTGGGGGGACGACGGCGCGCGCCAGGAGAAGCCCCCGCAATTGACCACCGCAGGCCGCCGCAGCTCGCGCAGGCGCAACGATCAGCCCGAGGCAGGGGCAAACCACAGGCAAAAAGAAAGCCGCACGGGGCGGCTTCCTGTAGCGTCTGAGAGGGTGTCAAACGAACTCGATGTTCTCCGCCAGCGCGACCAGCTCGAAGTCCTCAACCACATAGGCTTCGTTCAGCGCCTGGAAGTCCTCAACCTGGTTGATCATCGGCGCGTCCTTGATGAAGCGTCGCAGGCTGGACTTCTGGTAGTAGATCGAGAGGTTGCTCAGGCTGGTGACCAGCACGGTGGCATCCGGGAAACTCGGCGCGTCGCGGTGCGGGATGCCGGCGATCAGGCCGCTGGCCAGGATGCGATTCAACGCCAGCTCGGATGCGTTATCGGTCGCGTCCGCTACGTTCGCCAGCAGCTTGGTATGCAGCAGGTCGCGATCTACCAGCACGACCAGATCCGGGCGCTTGCGGTGGTGCGGGGCCAGCGTCTGGATCAGGGCAAACACCAAGGCGTCCAGGCTCCGGTAGTCGCCGGTCAGGCCGATGGTCACCTTCCCAACTGTTGCGCCTGAGCTTTTGACTTGAGCGGGGGCCTTCGTGCGGATCTTCTCCAGCCACCCAATGTTCACGTCCTGGAGCAGCGGGTAGGCCTCGCGGTCGGTGGCCGGCGCCACGTGAGTGCCGTTGAAACCGATCATCAGACGATCAAGCGCCTGCCGCTTACCGATCGCGCGATCGATCCGCTCCTGGAAGTCGGGGAACTTGGCCCAGCCATCCATCATGGCGTAAGGCAGCGCGACATCGAATTCGGTCTTCTCGCAGGTGTAAACATCCAACCCTTCCAGGTTGATCACATTGCGCGGCTTTCGGGGCCCGGCGCTGGTATCGGTACGGCCCGCCAGCGGCTCGTTGATCGAGACCCCTACCGCCTGCCCCTCAGGCGACTCGACAGGGACGATGTTGATTTCGGCCAACAGCTCGTGCGACTCCTGAGCGGTGGCTATGGCGCGTTGCTCGGTGGCTGGCTTTGCCGTGAAGGTGCCTTTGACTGACGTGACGTCGTTTTCACGTGCCAGCTTGTTGGTGTAGGCGCTGTAAAGCTCGCGGGTTTCGTTCTGCATGATGTGCTCCTGGATGGTTGAGGGATTGGATTAATGCGCGGCGGCAGCGGCTGCCCTGCGTTCTAGGTGTTTTTCAACAGGCGTTTTCGGCTTGTGCTCGGCCTCGGCGTGGATTGGCCCGGGCACGCTGATCTGATTCAGCAGGGAGCGATCAGGCGCCTCGGCCTGGGCGGCGATCTGGGAAACCATCCCGTCAAAAGCGTCGCCAGCCAGCTCCCGCAGCTCGCGCAGCAGCTCGGGCAGGCCTTCGATGCCCTTCAGGCCGTCAAACAGCGCGGCGCTGCGTTCATCGCGGTAGAGCCCGTGCAGAGCAAGCCGGGCAGCCGTCGCTTCGCCCCTGGCCTCGATGACCCGCAGCAGCATCTCCTCGCGCAGCTCGGCGCGGACGGCGGCAATGCGGCGTAGCTTCTCGGCTTCCATCTTGAGCTCTACGGCGCGCTCGACGGTCTGGTTGATCTTGCGCTGATCGGCGTGGCGGGCCTTGGCCTGTTCCTTCCAGTTGGCGTCCGCTTCCTCGGCCTGAGCGTCCAGCGCCTGCGCGGCCTGCTCCAGGCGATCGGTTTCCTTGGTGACTTCCAGGAAAGCGTTCTGACTGTCGAGGTACGCCGTGCGCGTTTCCATGAAGGCGGCGTGTCGCTCCTGGAACAGGGGCGAGAAATCGGAAACGGTGGGTGGTGTGGTCAGCATTGGTATTTCCTCTGGTTAATCCCTGTAACGGGCGTCGTCGTCTGCTGGTTTTGGCGTCAGGTCGACGCCCTTGAATCCGCGCTCGCCGGCTGCCCGGTAAGCCTCGAAGCCCCGCTTTCGCATGGTTTGGCTGAATGACTTGGCGCTGCCGGCGTCCTCGCCCGCGGCTTCGGCGTAGCGCCTCCAGCTGGCGAACAGCCGGGCGCTTGTGCCGCGATGAATCGTTCCCTGGTCGCAACACTCGTCGAGCCACTGGCCGAATACGTCCTGGTCGTCGAAGTACTCTTCCGTGGCCTGCCGCACGACTTCAGGCCTGATCAACCCGTTCTGCTTCCAGTCGAGAAAGCCCTCGATCATCCAGCGCAGGATCTGCGGCCACTCCTCGCGCAGGTCGGCCTCCAGGTCGGGATTGGGGACGGCTGGCCGGTGGATGAAGGGGATGATGTTGAAGCGGCGGCGCGTGGCGTCGTCGACGTTGTTCAGCCGTGGCTTGTGGTTGCCGACGATGACCAGCTTGAATTCGGGCGTGTAGGTGAAGAAGTCGCGGCGCATGAAGCGGGCGGTGATCGGGTCGCCCCCGGTCATCTGCTTGATCTTGGCCTCTGCCCAGGTGCGGCCGTCTTCGGTCTCGCTGGCTGTGACCAGGCGCGCGCCCTTGAGCATCGCGAGGTCTGCCGGGTGCTTGTCGTACTTGCTCGCCGCGAAGGTCTCCATCGCCGCCGTGGTGGCGTACTCGCCGAGGATCCCGGTCAGTGTGTTGAGCCAGACGGATTTCCCGTTGCCGCCTGCGCCGTAGATGAAAAACAGGGCGTGCTCGCTGGTCTCGCCGCTCAGGGCATAGCCGGCGATCTGTTGCAGGAAGCGGATCAGCCCGGCATCGCCGCGCGTTGCATCGTTCAGGAACGCCATCCAGCGCTTGGGCACGCCCGGCAACGGCGTCGTAGCTGCCGTCCTGGTGATCATGTCCGCTTGCTTCGCGGGCCGGAGCTTCCCCGTATCGAGCTCGACCGTTCCCCCCGGCGTGCCAAGCAATCGCGGCGCTCGATCCCACACTTCAGCGCTCACCGCAAAGCAGCGCGCCGCCGAGGCGAAACGCTCGACGGCGGCGGCGGTGTTGGCCTTGGAAAACTTCGCCTCGCCGTTGCTCAACTGCCGGCAGATCTCCCGCGCCCAGGTGAACGCCAGGCGCGTGCCCTCCTGCTTCCAGCGCGAGCCATCCCAGACGTACCAGGCGCCCGCCGTGTGGCAGTAGCGCAGGTCATTGGCGTGGCGGCGCTCGAACTCAAGCGACAGGCTGTCTTCGCTGAGCTCCTGGCCTTTCTTCAGCTTGATGGGCCTCGGGGCTGTCCACTCCTGTGCGTAGGGGTCGGCCTGCATCACGCCACCCCCAGCCGCTGCCGCGCGAGCTCATAGCGCGCCTGATCTTCTGCGCTCAGGGGCAAGCCCTGGAGCAGCTGCGCCTCGGCGATACGGACAATGGTGGCTTCGTGCAGGATGGCCTTCGGACTTGGCCCTCTGGCCGCGCGGCGCCTGCTTTTGCTGAGAAACAAGTCCCGCAGCTCAAGGCCTACCGCCGCGCAGATTTCCTCAGTGGTACAGCCTCCCCAGCACTTGAGCAGGGCGCGCCCGTCATCGGCTTCAGTGACGTAAAGGCTCGGCGACTTGTCGTCATGGGCTGGGCAGCAAGCCACCCAGCTCCCTGGCTTGCGCTGGCGAACCTTGCTCAGGCGCGATAGCAGATTGTCGACCGGGTTCATTTGTGCACCCCACCGATCAGCGTGATGCCTTCCACCAGCGCCATCAGCTCCAACACACACTGCGCGCCCTGAGCCGTGGTCGGCTCGATGTCGCCGGCCTCGATGAGCGAAACGGTCTGGCGCAGCTGCTCGAGCATGCGATTCATCGTGCTGTTGCCCAGCACGACCATGGCCTCTTTGTGGGCGTCGCTTCGGTGCTGGCCACCCAGATCGGAGCGCAGGCGCTGATCCACGCGCGCCAGAAAGCCCGCCTGAAGGTCGGGCCAGTACTTCGGCGGGGTTTCATGGCTCAAACGCGCCATGTAGACGTGCAGCGGCTCGCTTTTGGTGGAATCCAACCAGCTCGCGGCGAGGTCGACGCCCAGGTGCATGGCTTCCTGGCTGAAAACCTCCAGATCGATTGCTTGAACGCCATCGGCAGGCGGTACCGCGGAGGTTTTCCGGGCATGGCTCGCCCGATACCCCAAGCCTTGGAGCGTGTTATGATGGGTCTTCATTTTGGTGTCCTCGAAGCCCTGCCGAGCTGCTCTCTCGGCGGGGCTTTTTCATGGCTGGTTAAGGCGTCCCCACACACTCAGTTCCAACCAGGTGCATCACCGCCAGCCGCCGCACTGATCCGGCAAGATGGGAAGCCGGCTGACGGGCAATGCTCAGTTGCCAGGGCCCTCCGGCGCCGTGGCTTGATTCGTGTTCACCTGCTCCAGGTACGCTTTGTCGACCAGGCGCGGGCGTGGCCTTCCGAAGTTGACCGCGTTCAGGCGCGCCGCCCCGAAGGTCTTGCCCTGCTTGTCGAAGCGATCCGCGAAGCCGTACTCAAGCGCCCTCAGAAAGTCGATCAGCTCGTCTTCGTTGAGCTCGATCACAACGCCGTTCTTCTCGATGGTTACGCCCGTGCCCTCGGCGTCTGGCCTAAACATGAGCTGAAGCCCCATTCGATCCATCCGCACGCGGCAGGTTGGCCAGGAATGCCTCCACGTCCGCGCGCCGATAACGGCACCCACCGGAAGGAAGCCGCACGGGCGCTGCAAGCTGCCCGCTCTTGAGGATCTGCCGCAGAGTCGGCTCGCTTACCCCGAGGATTTCAAGCACCTCGGCTCTCTTGAGTAAAACTGCCGTCTGGGTCATCTCCTCATTGCTCCTGGTCGCTCTCCAGCGTCTGGCTTTTCGCTACTTTGTGCGCTTTTGTGTGGTTTTTCATTCGCCTCGCCCTGTAGCTGCGCGAGCTACAGGCCGGGCTTTCACTCCAGATCGTGGAAGGAGCTCCGGCGCCGTGCCGCCGCCTCGCGCTGGATGCTTTCGAACTCGCGCCGCACCGCCGCCGCGATGGCGTTCGGGTCACCTCCGCCTTGCACCTGGACGGTCACGCTGACGTTGAAAACATCCCCGCCGCGCGCGGCTGAGGCGGCGCTTGAGGTCGCCAGCGGCGGGCGCGTGTCGATGCTGATTGGCTCGCCTGCTGCCGCAGGGAATGCGCCTGTCGCCGCACTGAGCCCAACCACCCCCGCCGCCGTCAGGCGCTTCACGGTGCCGGTGATCTGCTTCAAGGGCCCATCCTCGCCACCCGCCAAACCCTGCGCCAGCCCGGCCATGGTGAAGCCGCCCAGCTCGGCGAAGACGCGCGACGGGCTATGGATGCCGAGCTTTTCCTTGAACCAACCGATACTGCTGTCAGCGGCGCCCACAACGGCGCCCTTGACCGCCCCGGCCATGTTCTTGATGCCGTTGGCCAGGCCCTGCATGAGCATCCCGCCGAACTCGGTGAAACGCCCTGGCAGGTCAACGCCCAGGTAGCTGAGCACCCCGGCAAAGGCCTTGTAGAACAGCCCGAGCGGGCTGAAGTTGACGATGGTCGCGGCGATGCCCGCAAAGCCACCGCTGAAGCCCAGCTTGATCTCATCCCACATGCCCAGGGCGCCGGTCTTGATGCCGCTCCACATGCCCAGGAAGAAGGTCTTGATCGGCTCCCAGTTGCGATAGATCAGGTACGCGGCGCCGGCCAGCAGCGCCACGCCCCCGCCGATCAACAGCAGCGGCTTGAGTGCCAGACCCGTGGTGATGCCGAACGTCGCCATAGCGAACTTGGCGGCGGCCAGCGGGCCGATCAGGCCGGCGATGGTCAATGCCAGCGTTCCGCCCGCTACGGCGGCAGCGGCGAGCGCTCCGGCGCCCTTGACCAGGGCACTGGTAAAGCCGGGGTGATCCTGAGTGAACTTGCCCACCCAGCGGACAGCAGAGGTCAGATCAGCGGTCAGGCCGCGTAGCCCGACGTTCTGCCCCTCGAAGATCCCGATCTGTACGTCAGCCCAGGCCGATGACAGCCCGTCAATGTCGCCTTTCAAGTTGTCGCCAATGGTCGCGGCGGTCTTCAGGGCGGCGCCCTGACTGTCGCGCACCACATCCAGGTACTTGAGGATCCCGCCGCTGCCTGATTGCTTCAGCAGCTCGGACATGCCCGCCGCTGGCTCCTCGCCGAAGATATCCTTCAGGTACTTCAGCTGATCGCCTGTCCCCATCTTCTCGGTGGCCTTGGCTACCTCGCCCAGGATCGTGGTGATCGGCCTGACGTTGCCCGCTGCATCCTTCGACGCCACGCCAAGCTTCTTCATCGCTTTCGCCGCGGGGCCAGCCGGAGCAGCCAAACGCAACAGCATGGCGCGCAGCGTGGTGCCGGCCTGTGACGACTGGATGCCCACGTTGCCCAGCAACCCAGCCATGGCGGCAGCGTCCTCCAGCCCCATGCCAGAGGCGCGCGCCACTGGCCCGACATACTTCATCGTCTCGCCCAGCATGCCGAGCGACGTGTTACTGGTGGTGAAGGCCTTGGTCAGCACGTCAGCGACGCGCGTCATCTGGCTGGCTTCAAGTCCGAAGCCGCCCAGGATGTTGGAGGCGATATCCGAAGTCGCGGCCAGGTCAGTGGCGCCGGCCTTGGCCATCGACAGAAGGCCCGGCATTGCGTCCTGGATGGCTTTAGGGTCGAAGCCACCCATAGCCAGGAACGATTGCCCTTCGGCCACATCGTTGGCGCTGAAGGAGGTCGACGCACCCAGTTGGCGCGCCTGCGCGCGCAACTGCGCCATTTCTACCGACTCCTTGTCCAGGCGGGCCAGCGCCTGCACCTTGGACATGGTGGCGTCGAAGGTGGCGCCCTCCTCGAGGAACCGAACGCCCCCATAGATCATGCCGCCGCCCACCGCCGCCGCCTTGGCGCCGCCCGAGGCGATGTTGCCTTGCAGTTCGCGGGACTTGTCGTAAGACGCGCGGGCCTTCGCCAGCGCCCGCTGCTTGTCTGCCAGGCGCTTGAGCTGCTGCTCCTGCTTGCCCATGGTGTCGGTGGTCTGGCTGATCTTTCGCTTAAGATCCGCTTCATGGGTGGCCAGATTGCGGGTGCTGATCCCGGCCTGCCCGAGCTTGCCATGGAGCCCCTGGAGCGTCCTCAGCTGCTCGGTGTGCTTTTGCTTGAGCGCCTCACCCTGGCGCGTCGCGCTCTGGAATTCACGGGTCAGCGCCTTGCTGGGATTGGCAGTGTTCGCCAGCTCGCGCGATAGCGCCTGGAGACGGTTGCGGTTGGCAACCAGCGCCGCGCCGTTCTGCACAAGCGAGTCTTTCACTTCGCGGAAGCTGGAAATGTCCTTCTGCTGCGCCTGAAGGCCTTTCAGGTTTTCGCGCGTCTTCTTGAACTGCTCGCCGAGCGACCCGGCACCGCGCCCGATGTTCTTGAACGTGCTGGTGGCCTTGTCGACGGCGCCGAGTGTGACCTTTAGATTCAAGTCCTTCGCCATGCTCAAGCCTCCCGCCGCTGAGCAGCCGCATCGCGGGCGTTGATGCACTTTTGCACCCAGGCATCGATCTCCGACTCAAGCCAGGCAACGGCCTGCTTGCCGATTGGGATCGGGCGGGGGAATTCTTCGGCAGCGATTTGCTTGTACAGCGAGGCGCGGGGCATTCCTGTGCGCTCCAGGACTTCCGGGCAGCGCAGCAGGCGAGGGGGGCGGGACATGGCGTGTCACCTGATATCGACCTTAGACAGGCTGATAATCGGTGACGCGCCTGGATACAGCCTTAGGCGTGCTGTGTATCGGCGCAGGGTACAGCGGGCCAGTATTTCGAGAAGGTAGTCCGGTCGCACTTGACCAGGCGCCGCGCGTCATCGCGCGTCATGCCAGCCGCACGGCAGGCCTCGATCCTGCGCCGCACCGGGGCCACGCGCTCCGGCCATATCTTGCGCAGCTGAGCCGGCGTGCACCCGGTCTCGATAAGTGTCTCTCTCCTGCTCATACCCTTGGCGCGGCAGGCCGCTACGCGCTCCGCCAGCGCGTCCAATTCGCTCTTGGACGGCTGCGCTTGCCGTACCAATGAGGGCGACATGGGCAGCGAAGTGCGGGGGCTGGGAAGGCTTGAGGGCTTGAGCGTGAATTGGGTGGTCAGGCGGCCCGTATAGGTGGCGCCGCATAGCATGCTCTGGCACTGGCCGTAGACCGCCCGCCAGACCGATTTGCCGTCGCTCTCCTCCACATCCGAGGTGCGCACGCGCATATTCTGCCCGCAAGCTGGGCAAGGTGCCTTGTATCCGCCGTTGTTGCCCGCCATAGGATTAATCCCCCCCTGAAAGAAGGCATGGTAATCCATACAGTGTTTTAGTCCAGCCCGCCCAGCAGATCCGCGAAACTCTTCGGGGCTGGCTGTTCAGGTCGACGGGGCGGGGCGGAATCCGGCGCCGGCTTGTGCTCCAGGAGCATCATGGCTTGGCGCAGCTGGGCGACTTCCGCGCGTAACAGCCGCAGCTCTTCCAGGAGCGGCTGTAGGGTGGCTGTCTCGACTGTCGGGGTTGAATGATCAGCACCTGCTGAAGGTGTCTGGTTCTGTAGGGCTTGACCTTTGGGCTCACCATAAACCCGGATCATCTCGGACAGATCGATTACACGCTGCCCTTTGCCGTCAACGCTATACGCCACGCGGCCTTTATCAATCGCCTCGTAGAGCGATGAACGATGCAAGCCATAGAGTTTCGCCATTCGGCCGACGGTCATTTTCTGCATGTAGGGAGATGCCGGGTTTTGTCTGGTGGATGCCCGACACTCTAGCAGTTCAAGGGCTGAACTCCAGGCCGCACCCACGTTTCGGCATCCGCCGCCGCTCCAGCTCCAGGGCCTGCTCGGCGTCCCGCGCGTTCCGCTCCCGCATCGCATCGGCATGATCGATGAGCCCCCGCTGCTGGTCAGGGCTGAGGCCATCCAGGAACAGCGCCTGATAGGCCTTCAGCTGCCGTTCAACCTCTTCCAGGCGCTCGCGCAGCGACTGCGCCTCCAGCGCCTTGCGCTTGGCCGTGGCGGCCATCTCTTGGGCGCGTTTGTGCTCCAGGGTGGCGGTACTGGCCTGCTGAAGTGCGGGGCCGTAGTAGCGCTGCACGCTGCGCGTCAGGCGCTCGGCGATCTGCTCCTGACTCT
>ERZ869909.2229-NODE-2229-length-13434-cov-6.454219_pt1 | contig 13434 bp, 14 predicted proteins | sample MGYA00520892_ERZ869909 | MGnify/ENA primary metagenome ERZ869909 (study PRJEB32215, sample SAMEA104723947) | bioreactor metagenome | biome: bioreactor; feature: anaerobic bioreactor; material: water | place: China | collected 2015-03-12 ... | reverse complement strand
TACGATCTCGCGAAGCCCCACCTCATCAAGCACGTCGTCGCCCAGGCGATCATGGCTGCCGGCCAGAGCTGGGCCCGGCCGCTCGAGCAGACCTGGTACGTGCGCTCGGACGAGAGCGAGGAAGCGATCGAGGCGAAGCTGATGCGCATTCTCGAAGCAGAGGACGGCCTCCTGATCCAACGCGTGAAGGACGACGCCGTGCTGACCAACACCTCGATCCGCTGGTTCAAGCAGCGCCAGACTGGCGTGGAGGCCGGGGGCGATACCAACATCATCGCCTTCCCGACGCCGCCTCCCGGCACCCCCGACGAGCCGGAGCTGCCGTTCGCAAAAGCGTCCTAAGCTCAGAGCTTGGCGAGTGGCGCGGGGTTTCCCCATCTCTCCCCGCCCCCACCCTGATGTCACTCGCCCGGAAGGGAGGCTCGCCGCCTCCCTTTTTCTTTCCCAGGGCCCCTGAGCGAGAAAAAAATGTCGGAGCCGCCCGTGACGGCTCGTCGTTCCCTCATGCGGGGCCTATGGGGCGACCGCGCCTGGAGCGGAGGACATCCTATGCGCTACATGATCTTGGTGAAGGCGACGGCCGACAGCGAGGCGGGCGTTCTGCCGACGGCCGACGGCATCGCAGAAATGGTTGATTATCACGAAGAGCTGGCAAAGGCCGGAGCGCTCGTCGACGCCAATGGGCTGATGGCGACATCGCACGGCTGGCGCCAGAAGTTCGAGGGCGGCAAGCGCGTCGTCACCGACGGGCCGTTCACGGAATCGAAAGAGTTGATCGCCGGCTTCACGATCATCCAGGTTGCGACGCCGCAAGAGGCTTTCGACTGGTTCAAGCGCTTTCCGAACCCCTATTACGGGGCGGACGGCGAGATCGAGATGCGCCGCATCTTCGAACTGGACGACCTCGGCGACAGCGAGGGCGTGGAGCGGTTTCGCAAGCTGGAGGAGGAGCGGAAGGGCGGCAGCGTTGCGGGCTAGGCGGAAAGCGTTTCGAGAGCCATTTCGTCGCCGAGCCTCTTGAACCCTCTCACCGCAGGACTATCTGCGTGGAGCGGAGGTTATGCTACGTCTTTGGAAACCGGAAAACCTGCTCGATCATCCCGGCGGGAGAAATCACGGGACTCGATGCTGAAAGGATAACCACACCCTCCCGGTGACCCTGTAGATGGGAGAGGGTATGCGCTGTGGCTCGGGCCTCGATCTCAGATCGAGGCCCTAATTCTTTAGGGCATATCCGGCGGCTCAGCGGTTCAGGAATTCGCTCGCGGTGAAGAGCGACTGGAACGGGATGCCGGCGTCGGCGTAAAGCCTGGCCGCGCCTTCCTCGCGATCGAGGATCGAGATCACGAGCGACATCGTGGCGCCCGCGGCCTTGAGCGCTTCGACGGCCTTCATGGCCGAGCCGCCGGTCGTCGTGACGTCCTCCACGATGGCGACGCGCTTGCCGGACACGTCGGAGAGGCCGTCGATCAGCTTTTTCGTGCCGTGATCCTTCACCGACTTGCGGACGAAGAAACCCGGCAGCGCGCGGCCCGCGCGCCGGCCCGCGATGGAGACCGGCGTGATGAGCGGCACGGCACCCATTTCGAGGCCGCCTACGATGTCGGCGTCGGTCTCGGCGATGCGCGCATAGATCAGCTCGGCCAGAAGCTCCGCGCCCTCGGGATCGAACATGGTGGGCTTCATGTCGAAGTAGTGGTCGCTCTCCTTACCGGACGCGAGCACGACGTGACCCTTCACAAACGACTTTGTGCGGACGATTTCGTAGAGGCGCGCGCGCGCGCCGGAGGTGTCGGTCATGTGGCTCGGCCCCGGCTGAAACTTTGAGGTGCTCATAGACGGCAGGCCGGCGCGCGTCCACCCACCGTCATGCGGAAATGCGTAGGTTCTCCCTTCCCGCCATGAAGCAGGGATGGGGGCGAACGTGGAGCAAACTCATCGCTTGACGCGTCTCGCTTCCTTGCCCCACCCCGCGCTTCGCGCGACGCTCCCCGTCAAGGGGAGGGTGAAAGAAGCGTGCTGGTCGGTTGATGGGAAAAGGCGATTAGGGCTGCCACTTCAGGAAGTTGGCGATGAGGGCGAGGCCGAGGGCCTGACTCTTCTCGGGATGGAACTGCGTGCCCGCGACGTTGCCTTTGGCGATCATGGCCGTGACGGGACCGCCGTAGTTCGTCTCGGCGAGAACCGCGCTCTTGTCCTCGGGGACGTAGTGATAGGAGTGCACGAAATAGGCGTGAAGCCCGTTCGCGCCGGTCGGGATGCCCTCGAGCAGCGGGTGCGGGCTCAGGGCGTCGAGCGTGTTCCAGCCCATGTGCGGGATCTTGAGCGACGGGTCGGACGGCTCGATCGCGCGGACCTCGCCCGCGATCCAGCCCAGCCCCTCGGCGGTCTCGAACTCGAGGCCGCGGCTCGCGAGAAGCTGCATGCCGACGCAGATGCCGAGGAACGGACGGCCGCGCGCCTGCACGGCTTCTTCGAGCGCGTCGCGCATCCCCGGCACCGCTTCGAGCCCGCGGCGGCAATCGGCAAACGCACCGACGCCCGGCAGCACCACGCGATCCGCCGCTCGCACATCCTCGGCGCGGGCGCTGACGACGATCTCGGCATCCGCACCCGATTCACGTGAAGCACGCTCGAAGGCCTTCGCGGCCGAGTGCAGGTTCCCGGAGCCGTAATCGATAATGACAACACGCTGCATGAAAGGATCAGTTTCCGATCGTGGATTTGCGGGTCAGCCGCGAAGACAGGCGATGGAGCAACGTCTCCGCGCGCGAGACGGACTCATGGTGCGCAGACGCAGCAGCAGGAGGCGATGCCATCTGAACCGACAGCGGAGCGGCGGGCTCCCCGTTCAGCGTCGGCAGCCAAGCCGAAAAGAAGCGGCGTTCGGCTTCTTCGACGCTGGCGCCGCTGACGCTGCCGAGCTCCTGCCAGCCCGCACGGGCCAGCGAGGCGCGCTGCACGCTCGCCGCCTCAAAGCCCGTGATGACGTTGAGAAGAATGAAGCCCCACGTGGTCCATTGGCTTCCCGTGTCCAGGGCCTGCAACGCATGAACAAGCACGACGGCCGCGACGACGTACATCAAGAGGCCGACCCATTCGCGCTTCATCGCGAGATAGAGCGGGCCGAAGATCAGCGCGCGCCAGGAGAACCCTTCCGCGACGAAGACGAGGCGCTCGGCGCGCTCCAGCGGCAGGCCGGCGTTATCCGCGGGCTCGTAGACCGAATACGATTTCGAACCCGACGCGGAACCAAAGGACCAGATCCGGATCATCAGGCGAGCATCCCCTTCGTCGAGGGAACGCGGCCGGCCTGCCGCGGGTCGGCCGTGATCGCCGCGCGCAGCGCACGGGCGAGGCCCTTGAAGCAGGTCTCCGCGATGTGGTGGTTGTTGTCGCCGTAGAGCGTCGCGACGTGCAGCGTGATGCCCGCATTCTGGGCGAACGCCTGGAACCATTCACGAAACAGCTCGGTGTCCATCTCGCCCACCTTGGGCTGCGAGAAGTCGACCTTCCAGACCAGGAACGGACGGCCGGAGACGTCGATGGCGACGCGCGTCAGCGCTTCGTCCATCGCGAGGTGCACATCGGCATAGCGCGTGATGCCCTGCTTGTCGCCGAGCGCCTTCGCCACCGCCTGGCCGAGCACGATGCCGGTGTCCTCGGTCGTGTGATGGAAATCGATGTGCAGGTCGCCCTTGGCTTCGAGCTTGATGTCGATCAGCGCGTGGCGCGCGACCTGCTCCAGCATGTGATCGAGAAAGCCGATGCCGGTCGAGATCTCTGAGGTGCCCGTACCGTCGAGGTCGACGGTGGCCGAGATCTGCGTTTCCTTTGTCCTGCGGGTGATCGTCGCTTGCCGCTTCACGGAGGGTCCTCGCCGCGCCATTATTGCCTTCAAGACCCCAAGCGTCTATCAGCTTCGAGGGTCCGGGGCCAGTAGAGCCCAGAAGGGCAAACACAGGCTTAAACCGGCTTTCCTCCCTGGAACTCAAGGTGAAATGTCTCAAATTCCGCAGAACACCGCCGATGGCGCCTCCTGGCACGCCACAACCATCCTGACGGTCAGGAAGGATGGGCGGGTGGTGATCGCCGGTGACGGACAGGTGAGCCTTGGCGCGACCATCATCAAGGCCAACGCGCGCAAGGTGCGACAGCTTGGCAAGGGCGGCGTCATCGCCGGTTTTGCCGGTGCAACCGCCGATGCGTTCACCTTGTTCGAGCGGCTCGAAGCCAAGCTCGAGCAGTATCCCGGGCAGCTCATGCGGGCCGCGGTCGAGCTTGCCAAGGACTGGCGCACGGATCGTTTTCTACGGCGCCTCGAAGCGATGATGATCGTGGCGGATGCCGACGTGACGCTGGTGCTGACCGGCACGGGCGACGTGCTCGAACCTCAGGACGACGTGATGGGCATCGGCTCGGGCGGCATGTACGCGCTGGCCGCCGCGCGTGCGTTGCTCGATCAGCCGCTCGACGCGGAAGCCATTGCGCGGCGCGCGATGGGCATTGCGGGCGAGATCTGCGTCTATACGAACAGCAATCTCGTCGTCGAGAGCCTGCCGTCTTCGAAGTCGTGAGGCGGGCGAACGCACTCGCCGAAACAGAGCGCGCGGAACGAGCATGATCCGGAACGAGCACCTCGACCTGGCGGTGGCGCAGGGCATCCTCACGGCGGACCAAGCCGAGAGGCTTCGCGCCCTGGCGCACGGCGGCGCGGCGGATGCGGACGACATGCGCGAGCCCGTCCTCGTTGATCCCGCCGCCGTCAATCCCGACGACGAGCGTTTCCGCCTCATCGGCGGCTTCAACGACGTGTTCGTGACGATCGGCATCGGGCTTCTGGTCGGCGGGCTCTACATGGCGTCCAAAGTGTTGAACTTTGCGCCCGGTTTCGCCGTGTTCAGCATCATCGCTGCCTGGGGACTCTCCGAGCTCTTCGCCCGGCGTATGCGGCTCGCCCTGCCGTCCATCGCCCTCGCCTGGATGCTCGCCATCGGTGCGGGCGCCGGCGGCGCGAACCTTGGCGCGCTGATTTCGCCCGATCTGGTCATGCTCTGTTCCGTGCTTGCCGTCCTGGCGGGCGCCGTCCTGCACGAGCGCCGCTTCGGCGTGCCCGTGAACTGGGCGATTGGCGCGGTCGCCCTTTCCTTTGCCGTGGTCTCCGCCGCCGGGTTGGCCGCGCCGGCGCTGGCCGAACGAAGCTGGCATCCGATGTTCGCCTTGCTCGGCCTTGCGATCTTCGTCGTGGCGTTGCACATCGATGCAACCGACGTCGCCCGCGAGACGCGGCGAAGCGACATCGCGTTCTGGCTGCATCTCGCCGCCGCGCCGATGATCGTGCATGGCACGATCCCCATTCTCGTCGGCGCTCCCGAAGGCATGAACGCCGGACAGGCCTTCGCCGTGCTCGGCATCTATGCGGTACTCGGTCTCGTCGCGATCGTCATCGACCGGCGCGCGCTGCTGGTTTCGGGCCTGCTCTATGCCGGTGTCGCGCTCGGGTACCTCTTCACGGAAAACGTCGAGGCCGACGTCGGCTCCTCGCTCACGCTGCTGGCTCTCGCCGTCATCGTTCTCGGCCTGTCGGCCGGCTGGCGGACGATCCGGCGGACCCTGATCCCGCTTTTGCCGCTCGGCTCGCTCAAGCAGTCCATCCCTCCGGCGCATTGACCGGCTTCATCTGACGGATCCCACATGACCACTTTCTCGCCGCGCGAAATCGTCTCCGAGCTCGACCGCTACATCGTCGGTCAGGGCGATGCGAAACGCGCCGTCGCCATCGCGCTCAGGAACCGCTGGCGCCGCCAGCAGATCGAAGGCCCTCTGAAGGACGAGGTGCTGCCGAAAAACATTCTGATGATCGGCCCGACCGGCGTCGGAAAGACCGAGATCGCGCGGCGCCTCGCCAAGCTCGCAGGCGCGCCGTTTCTCAAGGTCGAAGCGACGAAGTTTACGGAAGTGGGCTATGTGGGCCGTGACGTGGAAAGCATCATCCGCGATCTCGTGGAGGTCGGCCTCGGGCTCGTGCGCGATACGAAGCGCCGCGAGGTGCTCGCGCAGGCCGAGAAGAACGCGGAGGAACGCGTGCTCGACGCGCTGGTCGGCCCCGGCGCGCAGCCCGCGACGCGCGATTCCTTCCGCAAACGGCTCCGCGCCAATGAGCTCAACGACAAGATCATCGAAATCCAGGTAACCGATACGGGCGGCGGCATGCCGATGCTCGACATCCCCGGCATGCCCGGCGCTTCGATGGGCGCCGTCAACCTCGGCGACATCTTCGGCAAGATGATGGGCGGGCGCACGAAGCCGCGGCGCGTCACCGTCAAGGACAGCTATCCGCTGCTCGTTGCGGAAGAGAGCGACAAGCTGATCGACAACGACCAGATCACGAGCGAGGCGATCCGCGCCGTCGAGAACAACGGCATCGTGTTTCTCGACGAGATCGACAAAATCTGCTCGCGCGGCGAGACGGGGCGCTCGGGCGCGGAAGTCTCGCGCGAGGGCGTGCAGCGCGATCTCCTGCCGCTGATCGAGGGCACGAGCGTCTCCACGAAGTACGGGCCGGTGAAGACCGACCACGTGCTGTTCATCGCTTCCGGCGCCTTCCATGTCGCGAAGCCGGCGGACCTGCTGCCGGAATTGCAGGGGCGGCTTCCGATCCGCGTCGAGCTGAAAGCTCTTTCGCGCGAGGACTTCCGCCGCATCCTGACGGAGCCGGAGGCGAGCCTGATCAAGCAGTACGTTGCGCTGATGGCGACGGAGGGCCTCAACCTCGTGTTCACCGAGGACGCGATCGATGCGCTCGCGGACGCGGCCGTGCTCGTCAACTCGACGGTCGAGAACATTGGTGCGCGGCGGCTGCAAACCGTGATGGAGCGCGTGCTCGACGAGATCTCGTTCGACGCGTCCGACCGCAACGGAGAGACATCCACCATCGACGCGGCGTACGTGAACGCCCGCGTGGGCGAACTCGCGAAGAACACCGATCTTTCAAAGTTCATTCTCTAACGGCAGGCTGCCGTCGCCCGCGCGTTGCGAGCGGGCGGGCTTATTTCTTGGCGTCCTCCGGGATATTTTCCCGCGCGTGGCGCAATGCGCTGCGCGCGCCATGCCGAATGTTCTTGCTGGCCGTGCCTGGGCAGATCAATACTGACGATATAACAAAACATAATTCGGAGGAGCGCCCATGCTTCGATTCGCGGTGGCTCAACTCGCGACGGCGCGACGCACGCGCGGCACGATCCCCGCTGCGATCGCTCTCTCGCTTTTGCTTGCGCTCGGCGCAACCGCACCTTCCGCGGACGAGAGCACCCCGAAGCTCACATCGTCGCTCACGCTCAAAGGACATACGGCGGACGTCTGGTCGGCCACTTTCAGCCAGGACGGCAGCCGCATCGTCACCGCGTCCGCCGACCGCACTGCCCGTGTGTGGGACGCCAAGACGGGCGATGTGCTGCTCACGCTCGAGGGTCACGAGGAGGGTGTGCGGCACGCGGCCTTCAACGCCGACGCGAGCCTGATCGTCACCGCTTCGCGAGACCTCACGGCGCGCCTCTGGGACGCCAAGACGGGGACGGAAATCGCCGTGCTCGGCGGGCACGAGCAGATGCTCGAACAGGCGGAATTCAGCCCCGACGGCACACGCGTCGTCACGGTGCCGCACGCGAACACCGGCAAGTTGTGGGACGGCAAGACCGGCCAGCACATCGCCGATCTCGCGGGCCACGAGGGCTACATGACATGGGCCGCATTCAGCCCCGACTCGGCGTTGCTCGTCACCGCCTCGGCCGACAAGACCGCGCGGATCTGGGATGCCCGGACAGGCAAGCCGGTCCTGACACTCACCGGACATACGAGCCTCGTCAGCTCGGCGGCATTCAGCGGAGACGGCGCCCGCATTTTCACGACATCCTCCGACAAGACGGGGCGGATCTGGGACGCGAAATCCGGCAAAGAGATCCGGGCCTTTACAGGCGGGCATACGCGCGCCGTGCTGCGCGGCGAGTTCAGCCCCGACGGACAGCGCGTGATCACGGGTGGGGCCGACCGTATCGCCAACGTCTGGGATGCGGAGACCGGCGAGACGCTCGTCACGCTCGACGGCAAGCATCGGCGCAATCTCTCGGCGGCTCTGTTCAGCGCCGATGGAAAGCTCGTGCTGATCTCATGCCACGACAGCAGCGCGAGGCTCTGGGACAGCACGACGGGCGCGTCGGTTGCCTGGCTCGCGGAGCACGGCAAGGCGGTCGAAGCCGCTGCGTTCAGCCCCGATGGGCGGCAGGTGATCACCGCCTCGTTCGACGGCACCGCCAAGGTGTGGGACCTCCCCCTCGGTACGACGAACGCAGAGAAATGATCGTCTTCATCTGGCGTTCGGTGCTGCGGCGCGGCTAGACTGAGGCTTCTTACGCATGCCTCGTGCCGTTCTCGCGCCGGACCGTCTCATGAAATCGCTCATCGTCATCGCCATCGGCGGCATCGTCGGCCTGATCATCGGCTGGGTTGCGACGGCCGCCGCCGTCATCCTCTTCGGCGAGCACTTCGGGCTCTCGAACTTCGAAGGTCAGCGCGACATCATGGCGGCCTTCGGTTATGGCCCGGCCGGCGGCCTGATCGGCCTCGTCATCGGCGTGCTCCTTGCGCGGCGCTTGTCGCGATCCTGAGCCGATCCCCTATTCCGAAGCAGAGCCTTCGCTCGCGTCGCGCGGGGTCCGCCGGCATTCCGCGCCATGGCGCTCCTGCTCGCCCTCGGCGACCGGCGCCCCGCAGGCCCGGCACATAACGTGTGAGCCGGGTGTTACGCCATGCTCCAGCGCGACGCGCTCGTCGAACACGAAGCACTCGCCCTGCCAGAGGCTTTCCTCGGGCGGCACCGCCTCGAGATATTTCAGAATGCCGCCTTCGAGGTGATAGACCTCGGGGAAGCCTTGCGACAGCAGATAGGCGGAGGCCTTCTCGCAGCGGATGCCGCCCGTGCAGAACATGGCGATGCGCTTATGCTTCTCGGGATCGAGATTGGCGGCGACGAAATCCGGAAACTCGCCGAACGTGCGTGTTGCGGGATCGACCGCATCCTTGAACGTGCCGATCGCGACCTCGTAGGCGTTGCGCGTGTCGAGGACGAGCACGTCGGGATCGGCGATGAGCGCATTCCAGTCCTGCGGTTTCACGTAGGTTCCGACCTGCTTCGTCGGGTCGGCTTCAGGCCGGCGCAGGGTGACGATCTCGCGCTTGAGCCGCACCTTGAGACGTCCGAACGGCGGCGCGTCGACGTACGACTCCTTGCTCACGAGATCGGCGAAGCGGGGGTCGGACCGGATGTGCGCGAGCAGGCGGCGAATACCGGCATCTGGGCCCGCGACGGTGCCGTTGATGCCTTCCGGCGCGACAAGGATCGTGCCCTTGATCCCTTCGGCACAGGCGAGATCCAAGAGCTCCTCGCGCAGCGCGGGTGGATCGGCGATGGCGACGAACTTATAGAATGCTGTGACGGTGACGGACATGATCCGCGTGCCTTACGCCATTCCCGCAAGACTGTCGACGGCGCGCTTCATCGCCTCGAACACGCCGGGTTCCGTCATCGCATGCCCGGCGGACGGCACGATTTCGAGCCGCGCCGACGGCCAGCGCCTGGCCAGCTCGTAGGCGGCGCGCGGCGGGCAGAGCAGGTCGTAGCGGCCTTGGACGATCACGCCAGGAATTCGCGCGAGGCGCCCGGCGCCGTTCAAGAGTTCATTCGGCGCCAGAAAGAAATGGTTGGCGATGTAGTGCGCCTCCATGATCGGCGTCGGCGGCAGGCGTCCGCTGAGCGGCATGTCGTCGGCAAGCACGACGTCGCTTGGCGCGAATTCGGACATGATGCGCTCGAAGCGGTTCCAGCGATGCGCGGCGGGATCGCGCATGGTCGCGTCCGCGCTGGTCAGGCGCGCGATGTAGGCCGCGATCGGATCGGCGCGCTCGGCTTCGGGCAAAGCCGCAACGAAGCTCGCGTAAAGATCGGGGCGCAGCTCGGCAGGGCCGCGGCGGAACGCCCAGTCCACCTCCGCGTCCGTCCCCAGGAACACGGCGCGCAAGACGAGGGCCGACACACGCTCCGGATAGGCCTCGGCATAGGCGAGCGCGAGCGTCGAGCCCCACGATCCGCCGACGACGAGCATCGTCTCGAAACCCATGTGCGTGCGGATGCGCTCGATGTCGGCCACGAGGTGCTGCGTGGTGTTGGCACGCGTTTCCAGATAGGGATGGCTGCGGCCCGCGCCGCGCTGGTCGAAAAGAACGGCATGGAAGCGGTTCCCGTCGAACAGGCGCCGATGCGCGTGCTGGGCCCCGCTGCCCGGCCCGCCATGCAGGAAGAGCGCCGGCACGCCGCCTTTGCGCCCGACCTCCTCCACGTAGATCCAATGCCCGTCCCCGACGTCCAGCATGATGGCGTCGAACGGGCGCGGCGGCTCGGGCGGGGGCATGGACGTCATGGGGAAGGCTTCTCTGCTGACCGACCCGCACCGTGGACCAGAAGTCTCATGTAATCAAACACTAGGCGGCGTCCTCAAAAATGGGTGGGACATTGACGAGTGCGCAGCTCAGGGTCTATCCGATGGAACGGCCGGTTGCTTAACAGCGTTATGTGCAGACCTAGCAGAGGTTTTGCGCACATGCTTATCAAGTATGGGTTCGGCATCGCGATCACCGTTCCCCAACCCACGCCGCTCATCACGCTGCTCGACGTGCGCGATCACAGGCGCCCCGACGTGATCGACGAGAGCGCATTCGTCACCACCCCGAACGTTCCCATCTCGATATATCGTGACCAGTTCGGCAACGTGTGCCGGCGCATGATCGCGCCTGCCGGAGAGTTTGCCATCACGCTCGGCGGCACAATCCAGGATTCGGGCGCTCTCGACGTCGTGGACCCTTCGCTTGGTGAAGTTCCCGTTGCCGAGCTTCCCGACGATGTTCTGGTCTACCTGCTCGGCAGCCGCTACTGCGAAACCGACCGCCTGAGCGAGATTGCCTGGACGCACTTCGGCACCATGACGCCGGGATGGGCACGCGTGGAAGCCATCGTGGACTTCGTCCATCGGCACATCACGTTCGGCTACCAGCACGCGCGCGACACGCGGACCGCGACCGAAGCCTACGAGGAACGCGTCGGCGTGTGCCGCGATTTTACGCATCTCACGATCGCACTGTGCCGCGCGCTCAATATTCCGGCGCGTTACGTCAACGGCTACCTCGGCGACATCGGCGTGCCGAAAGATCCGGCGCCCATGGACTTCAGCGCGTGGTGCGAGATCTATCTCGGTGGGCGCTGGTGCGCCTTCGATGCGCGCCACAACAGGCCCCGCATCGGGCGCATCCCCGTCGCCTACGGACGCGATGCGACCGACGTGCCGTTGATTCACAGCTTCGGGCCGCACGAGCTCAAATCTTTCAAAGTGTGGACGGACGAGCTGGCGGTGGCTGAGACGCGTGGCCAAGCCGCCGCTTAACACCCGGCTCTCGTTTCCGCGCGGCGCGCCGCCACCGTCTGACGGATGAGGTCTGCAAAGGCTTTTGCGCCGAAGCAGCGAAACGTGAAGATTTCTCCGGCATCCGTCCGCACGTCGACGATGCGCGTCACCCAACCGAAGCGATCCGTAACGTCGACCACACGGTCGAGCGAGACCCCGGCGGACGTGTCGCGATCGTGGGCGGCAACGTTCATCCCGTTGGGCGAAAAGGACAGGGTCTCGCGCGTCAGCGTCACGGCACCGCCAACCCAAAGCCCGCCCATCTTCCGCTGCAACCAATCGACGGACTTGTCGGCCCCTAAAGGGAGAAACTTTCTCGCGCCCGCGCTCATCTCGGCGTCGGGGTGAAAAAGGTTCGCGAGTTTCGTACGAACGATGTCGGAGGACGCGGTCATGTGAGCCCCCATCAGATTTGTGCCGGATCGGATCGCGTGAGCGGCCCGATCCAACCCCGAAACCCCGTGGGCGGCTGTTCCGGCCGTTACACGTCCAGGTTGGCGACGGTGAGCGCGTTGTCCTGGATGAATTCACGGCGCGGCTCGACGACGTCGCCCATCAGCTTCGAGAAGATCTCGTCCACTTCCGTCACGTCACCGATCTTGACCTGAAGCAGCGTGCGCGCGTCGCGGTCAAGCGTCGTCTCCCAAAGCTGCTCGGGGTTCATCTCGCCGAGACCTTTGTAGCGCTGTAGCGAAAGGCCCTTGCGGCCGGCTTCGTAAATCGCATCGAGGAGCGCGCGCGGGCCGTTGATATCCAGCGTCTCCGCCTTGCGGCGCAGCTTCGTGCCGCCACCGTAGACCTCCGCCAGATGGGCGCGCTTCTCGTTGAGGCGGCGCGCATCGAGCGACGCGAGCAACGCGCGATCCAGGGCGTGCGCCTCCGTCACGCCACGGACCTCGCGGCGGAACAGAAAACCGTCGTTACCGTAGGTGCCGGACCAGCCCTTCTCCGTTTCCTCGGCGATTTCGTTCAGGCGCGCAGCGACCGTCTCGGCCGTCGCGCTTGCGGAGGCCGACGACTGAATAAGAGCCGGATCGAAAGCGCCGGCGATCGCGGCCTGCTCGACGATGGCGCGCGAGTAGCGCGAGTGAAGCTGGTCGACGAGGCCCACAATGCCGCGCGCCTGGTCGACGATGTCGCGCAAGTCGGGGCCTGCCCGCTCGGCGCCGCCGGTGGTCAGCACCGCATCCTCGAGACCCGAATCGATCAGATAGTCCTCGAGCGCGCGCTGGTCCTTCAGGTAGGCGCTGCTGCGGCCGCGCTGCACTTTGTAGAGCGGCGGCTGGGCGATGTAGACGTGCCCGTTCTCCACCAGCTCCTGCATCTGCCGGTAGAAGAACGTGAGAAGCAGCGTGCGGATGTGTGCGCCGTCCACGTCGGCGTCCGTCATGATGATGATCTTGTGATAGCGCAGCTTCGAGAGATTGAAGTCGTCGCGGATGCCGGTGCCGAGCGCGCCGATGATGTTCGTCACCTGCTCGGAGGAGAGCATCTTGTCGATGCGCGCACGCTCGACGTTGAGGATCTTACCTCGGATCGGCAGCACGGCCTGATACTCGCGCTTGCGACCCTGCTTGGCGGAACCGCCGGCCGAATCGCCCTCGACGATGAAGAGCTCGGTGTTGGTCGGGTCGCGATCCTGGCATTCGGCGAGGCCACCCGGAAGGCGAAGCCCGTCGAGCGCACTCTTACGCCGCGTCAGCTCGCGCGCGCGGCGTGCGGCCTCGCGGGCGAGCGCCGCCTCGACAATCTTGCCAACGATCGTCTTCGCCTCTTTCGGATGCTCCTCGAACCACGCCAGCAGCTCTTCGAAGACCGCGCTCTCAACGACGGGCTTCACCTCGGAGGAGACGAGCTTGTCCTTGGTCTGGCTGGAGAACTTCGGGTCCGGCACCTTGACGGAGAGCACGCAGGTGAGGCCCTC
>ERZ869909.2228-NODE-2228-length-13444-cov-3.042343_pt1 | contig 13444 bp, 13 predicted proteins | sample MGYA00520892_ERZ869909 | MGnify/ENA primary metagenome ERZ869909 (study PRJEB32215, sample SAMEA104723947) | bioreactor metagenome | biome: bioreactor; feature: anaerobic bioreactor; material: water | place: China | collected 2015-03-12 ... | reverse complement strand
GGGGGACGCGCTGGCAGGTGGCGGCGCTGCCGTTTGGTGGCTATGTGAAGTTTCTCGGCGATAGCAACGCCGCGTCGGGCGCCGATTCGACGGCGATGGCGAATATGGACGGTGACCAGCGGCGCCACACAATGCATGGCGCTCCACTCTGGGCGCGATCGGCGACAGTGGCGGCAGGGCCGGTCTTCAACTTCGTTTTCTCGATCATCGTCTTCGCGCTCTTCCTGGGTCTGCGAGGCATTGCCAGTGACACTCCGATCGTGGGCGAGATCCACCCGCTCCCGGCCGCCGTTCAGGAACTGCGCGAGGGCGACCGGATCCTCGCGATCGAGGGGGCGCCGGTCGATACGCTGGCCGATTACTTCCGCATCGCGGGTGAACTGGAGCCGGCGCCGGTTGTTGCCTACACGGTAGAGCGCGACGGGCGCACAGAGCAGATCGAAGGGCCGTTTCCTGTCCCGGCACGCGCGGCGGGCATCTCGCTAAATTCCGCGGCGCGCGATGCCGGGATGCAGACGGGCGACGTGATCCTGGCGGTGGGCGAGAGGCCCATCGACGCCTTCACAGAATTGCCGCCCATCGTCGCCGCGGCCGAGGGCGCGCCGGTGGCGCTGCGAGTTTGGCGTGAGGGGCAGGAACTCGACCTGTCGCTGACCCCGCGCCGCACAGATCTGCCGCGCCCTGAAGGCGGATTCGAGGCGCGCTGGCTCATTGGTCTAGAATCCGGCGCGTTCTTCGAACACCCGATCCGCCGCCCCGGCGCCGCCGAGGTTCTGCCGATGGCCGCAGCGCAGACATGGGCGGTGGTCGAGCGCAGCTTCGACGGGCTCTACCACATGGTCGTCGGCGCGATCAGCACCTGCAACCTGTCGGGCCCCATCGGGATTGCCCGCGTCTCTGGCGCGATGGCCTCGGACGGGATCTGGAACTTCGTCTGGTTCATCGCCGTGCTCTCGACCGCGATCGGCCTTCTGAACCTTTTCCCGATCCCCGTGCTCGACGGTGGACATCTGGTCTTTCACGCCTACGAGGCTGTGACCGGGCGACCGCCGAGCGAGCGAGTGGTAGGGGCATTGATGACCCTGGGCCTGGTGCTGCTTCTGTCACTCATGGCCTTTGCGGTATTCAACGACATTTTCTGTTGAGCGGCGGTTAACATACTGTAAACCCTGTCGTTATATTGCGCGGCGCCAGTCTTGTCGTGGCTGTTTCGAGGCGGCATACCTGACGGGTGCGACGACAGGGGGCGAGCGCCATGACGCCTAGTGGAACCAGCGAAACCGGGCTGCGCACCGTCTACCAGTTGGGCGGTGACTGGATCTGGTTTTTCCTCGCGGTGATCGCCGGGCTGCTGCTGGCCGCCTGGCTGGGTGGGATGGCGGTTGAGGCCATTCCGACCGCCCCGGGCACCCAGGGCTAGGCGCCGGCCGTTTCAGCCATGCCACAACCCGCCACGGAGGTCCGAGACTGCTTTGACATTGCGTCCTCATGTCGCTACTCACGGGGAAAAGAACGAGGGTATGCGGGGCTTCGGAATGCGCGTGAACAGCAGGACCAGAACGGCGCTGGACTTTGTGCGGGCGTTGGTCCCGTTTCCGGCCTTGATGGCGGTGCTCGGCATGGTGATTGGCTTGGCGGTCATGGTCCCGTCGGGGGCAACGGCGCAGAGCTACAGTTTCTCGACCGTCGCCGTGGAGGGCAATCGCCAGATCGACGCGGAAAGCGTCGCGAACTTTGCCAGGATCCCGCGCAATCGCGCCTTGTCTGCGGCCGAACTGAACGCTGCCTACCAGCGCGTCGCCGCCACGGGCTTTTTCCGCTCGGTCGATTTCGTGCCGTCGGGCAACCGACTGGTGATCCGCGTCGAAGAGTATCCGATCCTCAACATCGTGAACTTTGAAGGCAATCGCCGCGTCAATGATGACATCCTGCGCGAAGTCGTGGTTTCGCGTCCCGGACGCGTCTTCTCGCCCTCGCAAGCCGAGGCAGACGCGACGGCGATCGCCGAAATCTACGCCGCCCAGGGCCGACTGGCTGCGCGCGTCAATCCTCGCCTGATCGAACGCAGCGATGGCCGCGTCGACCTTGCCTTCGAGATTGCCGAGGGCCGCGTCGTCGAGATCGACCGCATCAGCTTCGTGGGTAATCGGTCTTTCTCGGACCGGCGGTTGCGCAATGCGCTGCAGACCAGTCAGGCGGGTGTCCTGAGCTTCCTTTTCCAGTCCGACAACCTCAACGAGGCGCGGATCGCCAACGACCGGCAGCTTCTACAGGACTTCTACCTGTCGCGCGGCTACGTCGATGCCCAGGTCACAGCCGGCGTGACCGAGATCGCGCGTGAGCGCGACGCGGCTTTCGTGACCTTCACGATCCGCGAGGGGCAGCAGTATCGCCTTGGCCGCACCTCGGTCGTCTCCGAGATCGCCGGTATCGATGCCGAACCCTTCCGCCGTGAAATTCGGGTCCGTCCCGGCGCGGTCTTCTCGCCGGTCGTTCTGGACAATACGGTCGAGCGGATGGAGCGGTTGGGTCAGCAGGCGGGCGAGCGCTTTCTGCGTGTCGAGCCGCGCCTGAGCCGGAACGAACGGGACCGCACCATCGATGTCGAATTTGCCATCGTCCGGGGCGAGCGGGTGTTCATCGAGCGGATCGATATACAGGGCAATGCGACGACCCAGGACCGCGTGATCCGGCGTCAGTTCGATTCGGCGGAGGGCGACCCGCTGAACTCGCGCGAGATCCGCGAGGCTGCGGCGCGGATCCGTCAGCTTGGTTACTTCTCGGACGTGCAGGTGGATGTCGAAGGCGGCAGCAGCCCCGACCAGGCCATCGTGGATGTCCAGGTCGAGGAGACGACCACAGGTTCGCTCGGCCTGGGTGTCAGCTTCGGCGCGCGAGAGGGGATCGGCGCGAACATCCAGTTCGTCGAGACCAACTTCATGGGCCGTGGGCAACGCGTCGCCTTGGATCTGGTCACAGTCCGCCGCGGGCGGGCCTTTGACCTCAGTTTCACCGAACCTGCGCTTTTGGGTCGCGATCTGGAATTCGGCATGCGTGCGGGGCTTAGCTCGTCGACCGCCAGTCGCTTTGCTCAATTCGATACGCGCCGCTTGCAGTTCTCGCCGTCGCTCAGCTTTCCGGTCTCCGAATACGGCCGGGTCGGCGTGCGCTACACCATTGCGCGCGACGAGGTGTTCAACACCAGCGAGGCCACGGCGCGCATCCAGCAAGACGAAGGGATCGGACGTGCCACGACCTCGTCCATCGGCCTGACCTATACTTACGACACGCGTCGGATAGGCCCGGACCCGGATCGCGGCTTCATCTTCCGGTTCAACCAGGACATTGCAGGGCTGGGCGGCGATCGTCGCTGGGCCCGGTCGACCGCACTGGTTGGGTACGAACAACGGATCCTTGGCGGCGACGTTACCCTGCGCGCCGAGGCAGAGGCCGGCGGTGTGTGGCATCGGTCGGGTGCAAGCCGCATCACCGAGCGCTTCGAACTCGGCCCTGACCAGATGCGCGGCTTCCGGCCCTTCGGCATCGGTCCGCGGGCCATCGATGGCGGTGAGTTCACCGACGGGCTGGGCGGCAACTATTTCGCCGTCGCGCGCTTCGAGGCTGAATTCCCGATCGGGCTGCCGCAGGAATACGCGATTTCCGGCGGTGCCTTCCTTGATGTCGGCACGCTCTGGGGTATCGACAACGCTGGCGGCTCCACGATCGAGGATCGGCGGCGCATCCGTGCCGTCGCTGGTGTGTCGGTCTTCTGGGACACGCCCGTGGGTCCGCTGCGCTTCAACTTCTCGACGCCGCTCAAGCGCGAGGATTACGACCGCATCCAGCGCTTTGACTTGACCGTTTCGTCGCGGTTCTGATGACGGGCCTTCTGCGCGGCGCAGTCCTGGGGGCAATCCTGGCCTGCGTCGGCGCGGCTGCTTTTTCGCAGGGCAGCGCCTCGTTCCGCATCCTCAACGAAGAGCGGCTGCTGCGCGAGTCGCGCTTTGGCCAGGCTGTTCTGGCCGAGTTGAGCGAAGCCGAAGAGCAACTCGAGGCCGAAAACGAGCGCATTGCGGCCGAACTGGTATCCGAGGAACGCGCGCTGACCGAAGCGCGTGCGTCCTTGACGCCCGAGGAGTTTCGCGCCCGCGCCGACGAGTTCGACCGCCGCGTCGAGGTCATTCGCGCCGAGCGCAACGCACTCAGCCTGGATCTGGCTCGCCGCCTTGACGCCGCCGCCGGGCGTTTCTTCGACGAGGCGCTGCCGATCATTCTGCAAATGATGACCGAGGAAGGACTCGTCGCCATCCTGCGCCCGGATGCGCTGATCTTGGGCGCTGACTGGCTGGACATGACCGACCAGGCGATCCAGCGGCTCGACGCCACTCTTGATGATGAGGACGTCCCCGCGCTTTCGCCGCCGAACGACTGAGGAATGCCTGCCTTCTTGCCGTGACAGGACGAAGTTGCTAGTCCTCGCGCCAGAATGCGGCCCCGCTGAATGGAGACTGCCAACATGCCCGATACCGCCAAGGACGCGGCGCAGGACTGGTCAGCGACGACCGAAGCCGATCTGGCCCTGATCCAGCGGATCATCCCGCATCGCTATCCCTTCCTGTTGATCGACAAGTTGCGCGATATCCGGCTGGGCGAATCCGCGGTCGGCGTAAAGAACGTCACCTTCAACGAGCCGCATTTCCAGGGCCACTTCCCGGGTGCTCCGATCATGCCTGGCGTCACCATCATCGAGGCGATGGCGCAGACTGCGGCAGTGCTGGTGGGCCTGACGCTGGACCTCGTGGACCGCGACCCTCTGGTTTATTTCATGTCTATCGACAAGTGCCGCTTCCGTCGCAAGGTCGTGCCGGGCGATGTTCTGGAATTGGCCGTCACGGTGAAGCGCGGCTCGTCGCGGGTGTGGAAGTTCGAAGGGCTCGGCCGCGTCGGGGACGAGGTCGCGGCCGAGGCTGAGTTCATGGCGATGATCGACCTGGGCGACCGGGGCTGAGCGATGACGGTGCACCCATCGGCGCAGATCCACCCCACGGCCGTTGTGGCCGCGGGCGCGGTGATCGGGGCGGATTGTCGGATCGGTCCCTTCGCGGTGATCGACGCCGAGGTCACCCTGGGCGCGGGCGTCGAGGTCAAGAGCCACGCGGTGATCACCGGCTGGACCGACCTCGGCGAAGGCTGCGTCGTCTTTCCCTTCGCCAGCGTGGGTGAGGTGCCGCAGGATCTGAAATTCGCTGGAGAGCGTACCCGACTGATCATCGGCGCCCGCTGCCGCATCCGTGAAGGCGCGACCCTCAACACCGGCACCGCCGGCGGGGGCGGGATCACGCGCGTCGGTGACGATTGCCTCTTCATGACCGGCGCGCATGTCGGCCACGATGCGCAGGTTGGCAACCGGGTAATCATGGCCAATCAGGCCGCCGTTGCCGGTCATTGCGTGATCGGCGACGATGTGATCATCGGCGGGCTTTCGGGCGTCCATCAATTCGTCCGCATCGGTCGGGGTGCGATCATCGGCGCGGTGACGATGGTGACCAACGATGTCGTCCCGCATGGTCTGGTGCAGGCCCCACGGGGCGAGTTGGACGGGCTAAACCTGGTCGGCCTGAAACGCCGCGGCGTCGCCCGGTCCGAGATCACGGCGCTGCGTGCGGCCTACCAGATGCTCGCTCAGGGCGAGGGGACCTTTCTGGACCGCGCCCGTCGCCTGGCCGAGGAGACCGACAGCACCCATGTCCGCGAGATGACCGATTTCATCCTGTCGGCGTCAGACCGGTCCTTCCTGATCCCCAAATGAGCCGGCTGGCGATCATTGCCGGGGCGGGTGACCTGCCGGCCGAACTGATCAGTCACTTGCGCGAGCGGCCCCTCGTGTGCGCGGTGGAAGGCTACGATCCGGCCGGTGTGACGCCCGATCTGACCTTCCGCATTGAACGGCTCGTACCACTGCTGCGCCACCTGACCGACGCCGGGGTGGATACCGTGGTCTTCGCCGGGGCCGTGCATCGCCCGCGGTTCGACCCGGGGCTCTTCGACCCTGAAACGGCGGCACTGATGCCCCGACTCCTACCGGCGATGTGGCAAGGCGACGACGCGATCCTGCGCGCGGTCATCGCGGTGTTCGAGGAACATGGCCTGCCCGTTCGGGGGCTGGCCGACTGCGCTCCGGGGCTACTGGCGGCAGAGGGCGTCTTTGGCGCGACGAAGCCCTCGGACGCGGCGCAATCCGACGGTGCCCGCGGGATCGAGATCCTGCGCAGGCTTGCTCCGCTCGACCTGGGGCAGGGTTGTGTCGTGGCGGGCGGATTGTGCCTGGGGGTCGAGGCGCTTTACGGCACCGACGCCATGCTTGCCCATATCGCTGCCTGTCGTGACCAGCGCGAACCGCGTTCGGGCGGGGTCTTCGTCAAGCGTGCCAAGGATGGGCAAGAAATGCGCATCGACCTGCCGGCCATCGGTCCCGCGACGATCGAAGCCGCGCGCGCCGCACGACTGGGCGGGATCTGTCTTCATGCTGGAAGGGTCGTGATCTTGCGCCGGACTGAGACCCTGGCCCTCGCCGATGCCGCCGGTATCGCGCTCTGGTCCGTGCCGTGAAGGCCTTTCTGATTGCCGGAGAGCCCTCAGGCGACCGGCTGGGCGGCGCGCTCATGGCTGGTCTGTGCAGTCTTTCACCCGGTGTCGATTTCCACGGCATCGGCGGGTCCGAGATGGGTGCCAGAGGGCTGCATTCCCTCTTCCCGATGGAGGAGTTGTCGGTCATGGGCCTGGCCGAGGTTCTGCCGCGCTACTTCGCCCTGAAACGACGCATCGCCCAAGCAGCCGCTGCCATCATCGAGGTCGCGCCCGATGTCGTCATCACAATTGACAGCCCCGATTTCTGCTTGCGTGTCCTGAAGCTTGCCCGTGCCGCGCGACCGGATCTGCGCACCGTGCACTATGTTGCGCCCTCGGTCTGGGCGTGGCGTCCGGGACGCGCGGCGCGGATGGCGCCGTTGGTCGATCATGTCCTGGCGCTCCTGCCGTTCGAGCCTGCTTATATGCAGGCGGCGGGGATGAGTTGCGATTTCGTCGGTCATCCGGTAGTCGCCGAACCCCATGCCACGACTGAGGAGGTCCAGGCCTTCCGCGCCGCACAGGGGATCGGCGAGGCTCCGATAATCCTGGTGCTGCCGGGCTCGCGCCGGGGTGAGGTCGACAGACTGGCCCCGCGTTTCGGCGCGGCATTGCGCCGGGTCCTTGGCGGCCAGCCCGACGCGCGGGTGGTGGTCCCGACGGTTGCCGCGCAGGCGGATCGACTGCGCGCCCTGTTGTCAGATTGGCCGGGCGCACCGATCCTTCTGGACCCCGCGCACCACCCGGTGACCGAGAAACGCGCCGCGTTCGGCGCGGCGGATGTGGCGCTCGCGGCATCCGGAACGGTGTCGCTTGAGCTGGCCGCGAACGGCCTGCCGATGGTGATCGCCTATGATTTCCACCCGCTCACCCGCGTGGTGATGCGGCGCATGGCTCGGATCGACACGGTGACGCTGGTCAACCTGGTTTCGGAGACGCGCGCGGTGCCCGAGTTCTTGCTGGAGGCCTGCCAGCCGGAACGGATCGCCCCGGCGTTGAGTGAACTGTTGGCGGACCCCGACGCCCGCGCGCGACAGGTAGCGGCGATGGAGTTGACGATGACGCGGCTGGGTCGGGGTGGGCCTCCGCCGGGCCTGCGCGCGGCGAAATCGGTCCTGTCTTTTCTGGAGCGGAAGGCTTCAGTCTAGCGCAGCGTGGGGATCGGACCCTCGATGCGGCCGTGGATGAACTGGGCAAGCACGGGATTGTCCTCGTTGGCCAAGGCCTCGGCCGCGGTGCCCTGCCAGTAGAAGCGCCCCTCGTGCAGCATCGCCACACGGTCGGCGACGTCGCGCAGGGTGCGCATGTCATGGGTGATCGTGACGGCCGTGGCGTCCATCTCGGTCACGACTTCTCTGATCAGGGCATTGATCACGGCCGCCAGGATCGGATCGAGCCCGGCCGTGGGTTCGTCGAAGACCAGGATCGGCGGTTCGCCCGCGATTGCGCGCGCGAGCCCCACGCGCTTCTGCATCCCGCCCGACAGTTCCGCGGGGTACAGATCGGCCGACTCCGGTGCCATTCCGACGCGGGCCAGCTTTTCCAACGCGGCCGCGCGCGCCTTTTCCCGTCCCATCCGGGCTGGACCGCTCATCAGTCGAAAGGCGACGTTCTGCCAGACCGGCAGTGAATCGAAAAGCGCCGAGGCCTGAAACAGCATGCCGACATGGGCGGCCAGTTCGTGCGGGCGCGGTCGCGTGATCCCGGCGATCTCGATCGTCCCGCTGTCGGCGGATTCCAGCCCCAGAAGGCATTTCAGCAGCACCGACTTGCCTGTGCCGGACCCGCCGATCACCACCAGGCTTTCGCCCCGCCCCACCTCGAAACTTACGCCGTTCAGCACGCGCTTGGCCCCGAAGGACTTGTGAAGGTCATGGACGCGGATCATGCGCTGAAGAATACTTCGGTTAGGATGTAGTTCGCCGAGAGTATCAGAATCGACGCCAACACCACCGCGGTCTTCGTCGCCTCGCCCACGCCCTGTGCGCCGCGCCCCGAATGCATGCCGAAGTAGCATCCGCAAAGCGCCACCAGAAAGCCGAATACCGCCCCCTTGATCAACCCCGAGGCCACGTCCCAGAATTCCAGGAAATCGAACGTGTTGCGCAGATAGGTCGTGCCGTCGAAGCCCAGCCGGTTCACCCCCACAGAATACCCGCCGAGGATCCCGATTGCATCACCCACCGCGACAAGCACCGGCATCGCCAGCGTCGCCGCCACGATCCGTGGCCCGACCAGGTACTTCATCGGGTCGGTCGCCAGGGTGCGCAGCGCGTCGATCTGTTCAGAAACCTTCATCGTGCCGATCTCGGCTGCGATCGAGGAGGCGACGCGCGCCGCGACCATCAGCCCGCCCAGCACTGGGCCCAGTTCGCGCACCATGCCGATGGCGGTGATCGACGGGACGGCGAACTCGGCCGAAAATCGCGCCGATCCTGCATAGATCTGCAGGGCCAGTGCGCCGCCGGTGAAAAGGGCGGTCAGCCCCACAACCGGCAGCGACAGCCAACCGATCTGCACAAGTTGCAACGCCAGTTCCCGTCCGTAGAACGGTGGCCGCACAAGATGGGAAAGCGCCAGCGCCGCGAAGGCCACGAACCGACCCATGGCCCCAAATCCCGCAGCGACCGAGCGGCCGACGGCGCCCAGCAGCGCCAGGGCCGCTGTCATGAACTCAGTCCGGCGTATCGCCGGCGATAGCGGGCACCGAGCCCCGTCAGAATCTCGTAGCTGATGGTGCCGGCAGCCTCTGCCAGTTCGTCGATACCTTGGTAGGGCCCAAGCAGTTCAAGGGCATCGGGGACTTCCGGCAAATGCGTGACATCGACGGTCAGCAGATCCATCGACACGCGGCCGACCACGGGGCAGGGCAGGTCATCTGCCCAGAGTGTCGCGCGGCCCGAGAGATAGCGCAGGATCCCGTCGGCATAGCCCGCTGCCAGCGTCGCGATCCGGGACGGGGCGGGCGCTTTCCAGGTGCAGCCGTAGCCCACGGTCTCGCCCGGTTCCACGTCGCGGATCTGGATGACCGGAATCTCTAGCGACACCACGGGGTAGGCGTCGGCGAAGGGCGCCCCCCCGTAAAGCCCGACGCCCGGGCGCGTCAGGTCGAAATGATAATCCGCCCCCAGGAGCACTCCGCCCGTGGCGGCAAGCGAGCGGGGTATGTCGCAGCCCTCGGTCATGGCGTGGAAGGTCTCGCGCTGTGCGGCGTTCATCGCATCGGCCGGATCGTCGGCGCAGGCCAGGTGCGACATCAGAAGCCGCGGGTGCGCCTGCAGTGCCAGATCACGCAGGGCGGCCCATTCGCCCGGCTCCATGCCTAGACGGTTCATCCCGCTATCGAGTTGAATGCCGAAGGGATGGCCCGGCAACGACTCCAGATGGCGGGCCAGTTGTTCGGCGGAATTGACCAGAGGGATCAGGTTCAGGTTGCGGATCGTCTGAGTGTCGCCCGCCATATGACCGGAATAGATGTAGATCTCGGGTCCGGCGCCGACCGCCTGGCGGACCGTCGCAGCCTCTTCGGCGATCGCGACGAAGTAATGCCGTGCACCCGCGCGGGCCAGGCGGCGTGCCACCGGCGCTGCGCCCAGCCCATAGGCGTCGGCCTTGATGGTGACGCCGGTCTCGGCCGCGGATAGCTGCGCGAGCCGCTGCCAGTTGGCGGCGATGGAGTCGAGGTCGATGGTCAGACGTGCGGCACCCATGGGCGCCTTTGGCCATTCCGCGCGAGCCAAGTCAAGGCGCAAAGGCCGGCTCTCGCGGTCACTCGATCAGGGCGCGCAGATATGCGGCAATAGCGGCGCGATCTGCGGCGGGCAGCTGCGCCATGTGCACGACGACATCCGCCATCGAGCCGCCCACGACATCGAACGACGGGGTGAAGCCGCTGAAAAGATAGGCCTCTATATCGTCGGCCGACCAGCGCGGGTCGGGAATTGGCGGGATCCGTCCTTCGCCTGACGGGTTGGGCGCGCCCCCCATCCAGCGCGATGCATCGAGGCCGCCGGCTAGATTGCGCGGCGTGTGACATTCCGCGCAGTGCCCCAGCGCCTCGACCAGGTAGCGGCCGCGCATCACCTGCGCATCGGGGAATTCCGGCAACAGGTATTCATCCGAGAGGTTCAGAAGCTTCCAGACGCCCAGTCCGCCGCGCAGCGTGAAGGGAAACGACAACTCATGCCCGATCGAGGGCGTGTCGTCGGCAGGTAGCGTCTGCCAGAATGCCCAGAGGTCGGCTACATCCTCCAGCCGCGCGCGGTTGTAGCTCGTGTAGGGAAAGGCCGGATAGTAATGCGTGCTGTCGGGCGAGACGCCGTGCAGCATTGCGCGGGCGAAGTCGTTCAACTCCCAGCCGCCAATGCCGTGGGTCGTATCAGTCGAGATATTCGGGGCGACGAAGGTTCCAAACGGGCTCTCCAGCCGTCGTCCGCCGGACAGGACCAGTCGCTCCTCGACCGGGTCGGTCGCCTCGATCCCCGGGCGCGCGTGGCAGCCGGCACAGCCTGCGGCCCAGAAGATGCGTTCGCCGGCCTCGGCATCGGCGGCGTGCGCCGCGAGTGCGGTCTGAGTGGCCGGCGACAGGTCCCCCGGTCGCGCCAGCCACCAGACCACTAGGCCGACCACGATCGAGGCCAGAAGGAACCCGCCAAATCGTCGCATCTTGTCAGTCGGACACCCGGTACTGCTGGTGGCAGGCCTGACAGGCCCCGCCAAGCCCACCGAGCGCGCCCTGAAGCGACTGCAATCCATCCCCTGCGGCGCCTTGCATCGTCGCGGCGGCAGTTTGCAGATCGCCATAGCGGCGTGCGAAATCGTCGAGGTTCTCCCAGATGGTGGGCCGGGCGGCGCTGCCTTCGATCTGCCCTTCGGCGGTGCCCTCGGGCCAGAGCCGTTCCTGCGAGTGACGGGTCAGGTTGAACAGGTTGTCCGCCGCAGCCTGCGCAGCCTCGGCATCATAGTCGATCCGCCCCTGCGCCATCTGGGCCAAGGGGCCAAGGTTGTAGGCGATCAGGCTCATCAGCGATTGGCGCGCTTTCAAGGCGGCCTCGTTGGCCTCGTTGGCGAAGGCCGCGCCAGGGAGGCAGAGGCTCGCGGCGAGGGCGGCGGCAATCAGGGATCGGGACATGCTCTTCTCCTGTTGGTTGACCCGAGCTTACCGCTGAGCTGTGACAATGGAAGCGCGGGGGGGCGCGCCGTCACGGGATCGTGAAGAACGGGCGGTGGGTCAGGTCGCGCTGCTGGCGTGGGATGCCGAAGTTTTGCCTGTGCCGAGATGGTTGCGCGCGACGCGCACAGCCCGATGAGGGGCGGGAGAACGCCTGTTGCGCCGGTTTATCCGGCGGGAGAGGGCGTGGTGACGGGGCCGCCGGAAGCTTGCGCGGGCCGGGTTGCCGGGGAAGGCTAGGCGACCGGCCAGGGCGGAGCGATGGCGGGGCGCAGCACGCCGACGCATTCGCCGAAACCGATGGTGTAGTCGGTGCCGCGGGCGGCGCCACGCAGGGTGAGGCGGTCGTTGTCCTCCAGGAAGCTGCGGCTTTGACCCGTCCCCAGGTCGAGCGGTTCCTTGCCGCCCCAGGCCAGCTCCAGCAGACAGCCGCGATTGTCACGCTCCGGGCCCGAGACGGTCCCCGAGCCCAGAAGATCGCCCGTCCGCATCGGCGCGCCGGCGGTGGTGTGATGGGCAAGCTGCTGGGCGGCGGAATAATACATCTCGCGGTAGTTGGTGCGCGCGATGACCTTGGGCGCGCCGCCTTGCGGGGTCAGTTCGACTTCCAGTTCGATGTCGTAATGCATCGGGCCGGGTTCGGTCAGATAGGGCAGCAGCGCGCGTTCGGGTTCGGGCGGGCCGATGCGGAAGGGTTCGAGCGCGGCGCGGGTCACGATCCAGGGGCTGATCGTCGTCGCGGTCGCCTTGGACTGGAAGGGGCCGAGCGGCTGGTATTCCCAGGCCTGGATGTCGCGCGCCGACCAGTCGTTCAGAAGGACGTAGCCGAAGATCATCTCGTCGGCTTCGGCGACGGTGACGGGGCGGCCGGGGCGCGAGGGGGCGCCGACGACCGCGCCCATCTCCAGCTCGAAATCGAACCGTTCCGAGGGGGCGAAGCGGGGGGCGCTGTCGTTCGGACCCTTCAGCTGGCCCCAGGGCCGGTTGAACTCGGTCCCCGAGACGACGACCGAGGAGGCGCGGCCGTTGTAGCCGATGGGAATGTGCAGCCAGTTCGGCGGCAGCGCGTTCTCGGCGCCGCGGAACATGGTGCCGACATTGGTGGCGTGGTGGCGCGAGGCGTAGAAATCGGTGAACTCGGCCACGGTGAAGGGCAGGTGCAACTCGGCACCGGCGAGCGGGTGCAGATAGGGTTCGATGGCGGTGCGCTGGTCGGATTCGGCGCGCAGGAAGCCGATCAGCAGGTACGGCAGCTGGAGCGCAACAAAGACATCCCAGGGCATCTCGCCCAGGGGACCCACGCTCCATGCGATGCCGAAGAACACCCAGCTGCCGACGTGGACCAGCAGCCAGCTGGTTGCGCGGCGCGGCACGGCGGCCGTATGCCCGTGCGCCACTGGTGCGCTCAGCAGGTTCTGCACTAGTATCGTCCGCTCCGTCAGTCGTCGTACGGGCAGCGCGCTACGGGCTGACGTCGGTCGCGCCAGCACAGTTGACCAACGTAGCAGGAGTGATGACACACTCGCGACAAGCGGCCGTTCGGCGGCACGTACCGCCGACGGGCGGTCCATTTCGTCGGTGAGCGGTCGGCTGCGATCCAGGGCCCATCGGCTGAGGATAGCGGCGGACGAACGTATGAACCACGGG
>ERZ869909.2227-NODE-2227-length-13452-cov-5.234692_pt1 | contig 13452 bp, 11 predicted proteins | sample MGYA00520892_ERZ869909 | MGnify/ENA primary metagenome ERZ869909 (study PRJEB32215, sample SAMEA104723947) | bioreactor metagenome | biome: bioreactor; feature: anaerobic bioreactor; material: water | place: China | collected 2015-03-12 ... | reverse complement strand
ATGGTGTTGCTGATCGTGCTGGGCGGCAGGAATCGGTCGGAGTTCACCAGATCGGCGTAGAAGGCCGCCAGCTCGTCATCGCTCGGCCTGGGGCCATCGTCGCGCTTGCGGCGCCGGGTCTCGCTGCTGCCGGTGACTGATCCCTTCCTTGCAACCGGTGCGCCGGTCTGCTTCAGGCGTTGGGCGGCGCGCTGCATCGCGCGATCGAGCGCCTTGGGCCCATCGGGCGGTTCGGGGTGATCGCGCCGCGAGACCTCGGCCACGGCGAGGATCGCGTCCTCGTCGAGACCCAGATCGTCGCGCCAGCGGCGGACATGTTCGCGCGGCGGCCAGCCCTGCCACCAGCCGGGCAGGGCGGTCGGGTCCAGCCCCAGCGCCCGGATCAGCTCGGCGAAGAAATCCTCGGAGATCGCCTCGCGCGCCTGCGCGCCCTCCTCCTCCTTTACTGGTTCACTTAGAGGTTCCCTTACAGGGTTAGTGTCCGGATTCCGGACACGGCTTTCGGCATTTTCCGGACACGGCTCGGCCGGAAAATCGGACACGGGTCGGGCGTCACACCCGTGTCCGGTTTCTGGACACGGCTCGGGCTCGACGGGCGCATCGTCCTCGAAAGGCGCTGGTTCTGCACGGGTTTCGCCGTCGTCCGCCTTTCCATGTCCGGTTTTCGGACGCGGCTGCGGATCATCTGGTGTGAAGCCCGGCTCGAAGCCCAGAATGTAGCGGGTGGGCATCTGCCTCTTGGTGACGGGATGCAGGCGCGGGACGCGACGCAGGAGGCCGGCCGCCTCGAGCTGGCCAAGGTGTTCGTTCAGCGTCGATCGGCTGATCTCGCAATCTTCGGCCAGCCGGTCCTGCGATGGGAAGCAGCCGTAATCCGGGTTGAACCGGTCGCAGAGATGCCAGAGCACGATCTTGGTTGTGGGCTTCAGCCCGCGCTGCTTGATGGCCCAGTTGGTGGCCTCGTGGCTCATGGCGCGGGCCTCCGCACCGGAGCCGTGACGCGGGTGGTGAAACCGTGATCCGCCAGCGCGCCCAGCGCGTCATCGAGCGAGCGCACCAGCGCCCAGCCATGGCCCTGCGCCAGCGCGGCATCGCGAAACGCCTCCTGGCTCGGGCTGAGCCGCCCCTTGACGGATTTCAGCTCGAGGAACAGGAGGCGGCCGTCGCAGAGGACCATCAGATCAGCGAAGCCGGGCTGGACGCCCATGCCGACCAGGATGGCCTGGCGCTTCGCCCCACGCGGACCGGGCTCGGTTACCTCGTTGGCGCAGTGGTGGATGATGGCCGTGCGGGGCAGGGCGAAGCGTAGCGCCTGCACCACCGAGCGCTGCAAGTCGGCCTCGGGCGTGCCACGGCGCTTCATCGGCGCACCTCGGGATCTGGCCGGTGGCGCCCAGCGCGGCCGGGTGATCGGGCATCAAGGACCACGAGCAGGATCCGCGCGTCCTCGCGCTCGGCCGCGGTCTCGCCATGCTGGACCAGCACATTGCAGGCGAGACGGATCAGGTGGTCGGAATGGTTCACGACATCGGCGACCACGATCCGCGCCTCGCGAAGACGTTCGTCGATCCAGTCCTGGCGGACCCGATCGCGCTGGGCGCGCTTGCGGTAGGGCAGGCGGATGGTCATCGCCGCGCCCCCGCGCACCGGGGAGCGGGCGCTTCCTGCTGCATGAGCCAGTCCTGCACGGCGTCGCGGCGGTAGTAGATCTTCCGCCCGGCCCGCACGCAGGGTGGCCCGAAGCGCAGCTTCTCCCAGCGATGCAGGGTTTCGACAGTGACCCCAAGCTCGAGGGCGAGGTCGAGGCGGCTGATCCACCCGCTCATCAGACGTGGCGCGCTGGATCTGGGGGAGGTTCCAAGTTCTGTCATCCGGTCTCTCCTGGTCATCGCCCGGCATGGGCAGAGTTCAGGACTTCAGAAGCGCAGAGCCGGAAGGGTGGCGGGAAGGCGGAGACCGGCGGTGATGCGATAGATGCTTGCCGGTCATTGATATCGCTGGAGTTTTCGAGGAAATGGGGTCGCGCAGGCGTTTGCAGCCGACAGTGCGAGAAGGGCGCTTGCGGTGCCGCGTGGCAATCCGGGGGCAGTTAGAGCAGCCGATTTACAGGCTTTCGCTGTGTTTTACCGATACTGGCGGGCATCCGTGCGCAGTGAGCCAACCGGCAAAGGGTCGAAACCCTTGCCGGTCATTGATTTCAAATGGAATTTACAGATTCTGTGAGGATTCCAGGCGGGTTCTACGCTGGCAGCGGACCCTGGTACCGGCCTCATGACGATCCCGCCGAACGAATTCACGGCAGATTCGCCCTTGGCGACCTGCGTGAACGGCCAGTTTCTCTCATGAATTCAACGACCGGCAGCGATCTGGCGCATCACCGCCGGTCACCGCCTGTGCGCCACCCCTGGGTGCATGCTTCGCTTGATAAGCCTGCGCATCTACGCCTGTGTCATGCGCAGAAGGAGACGTGCGCATGGTCAAGAGATTGCGATTGAACGATAAAACCGTTCGCGAGCAGATCCCGGAAGAGGATCGGGACTTCCAGGTCTTTGACACCGAAATCCGCGGGCTCTCCATCCGCGTCATGCGCTCCGGCGAGCGATCCTTCGTGCTCGACTATCGTTTCGCGGGGCGGCAGCGCCGCATGGTGATCGGACGCTGGCCGGAATGGAGCGTGACGGCGGCCCGCGAGCGGGCGCGCGAGCTGCGCCGCCAGATCGATGAAGGCACCGACCCGCTGGGCGAACGCGGCGCGATGCGCGAGGCGCCCCGCTTCAAGGACATGATCGATCGCTATCTGGCCGAACACGCATCGACACTGGCCCCCTTGAGCGCGTCCGACCACCGCTCGTTCCTGACTAAGCTGGTCGCCCCGCATTGGGGCAACAAACTGGTGACCGAGATCACCCCGCAGGACGTGACGAAGCTTCTGAACACCATCGCGCAGGGAAGGGCGCGTCCGTCGAAGGCGAAGCCCAACAACCGCGCGCGCAAGCTGAAGGGGAAGAAACCAACGCCCGTCCGCGCAAACAGGATCGGCGAGGTGCTTCGCAAGATGTTCAATCTCGCCATCCAGTGGGGATGGCGCGCTGACAATCCTGTCTCGGGGTTCAAGAAACGCGTCGAGACCGCGCGCGAGCGCTTCCTGTCGCAGGAGGAAATCCGCAGGCTGGCCGACGTGCTGGATGCGGCCGAGGACCAGCGCGCCGCCAACATCATCCGGATCTGCATGCTGACCGGTGCCCGCGTTGGCGAGGTGCGGCAGGCGCGGTTCGAGCAGTTCAACCTCGAGCTCGGGATCTGGTCAAAACCGGCCACGACCACCAAGCAGCGCAAGACCCACCGGGTTCCGATCTCGGCGGATGTCGCGGCCATCGTCCGGCAGCGGGCGCTCATGGTACGCAAAGGCAACCCGTGGCTCTTCCCCGGCGATGTGCCGGGCCAGCCCGTCAAGGAGATCCGCCGGTTCTGGATCAAGGTGCAGCGGGAAGCGAACCTGCCAGATGTGCGCATCCACGATCTGCGCCACACCTTCGCGTCGCTGCTGGTCAGCGGTGGGGCGTCACTGGAGATGATCGGCAAGCTTCTGGGCCACAGCCAGATGCAGACGACCTTGCGCTACGCCCATCTGATGGACTCGCCCCTGCGCGCCGGTGTCGATGCCGTGGCCGGGATGCTCCGGCCACGCCCGAAGATCGTCCATGATGCCGATGCGGATGCCAAGCGCGCCTGAGGCAGCTTGCGCGCTCAGTTCTCGCCGCGCAAGGCGCGCCAGAACGGGCGCAGCCGACGGCGAATGGTGCTCTCGTCCGGAACGTCGCCGCTCTCGGCGACATTGCCGAACCACTCCTGCAGCTCTCCGATCAGCTCCGCCTGCGTCGCAGGCAGGCCGTGTTCGTGAATGCGCTTGATCATGGCCACATACATCCCCTCCCAGTCATAGGGGGAGAGTGCGCCCGTGCCGCCGCCGATGCGGCGCAGCAGATCGTATTCGTCCTCGAACCGCAGCACGTCCTGGCCGCTGATCAGCAGATCGGCGATCGACACGTCGACCCCGTCGGCCGGCTCGGTGACATAAATCCAGTCGGCCCCCGGATCGGGCTTGACGCGCAGCAGCTTGATGGAGGTGGGCCCGGTGCCGCTGCGACGGAAGAGGGGCAGCATGTCCATGGGCGAGACGAAGACCTTGCCGGACACCTTTTCGGTTCCGCAGATCGCCAGGGGAATGCCGGTGACAATGTCCAGCTTGCCCACGGCGGCCCAGCCCGCGATGTCGGCGATAGTGCAGCCCCAACGCGACGCGGTTTCGTGAAGGGTGAAGAATGCTCTCGGTGGTAGTGCCATACTGACTCCAGTTCTCGTTCTGAGTGGATGCGGCTTGCCACCAGGAGCAGGTGGGGCGCCGCCCGAAGCGCTGACGCGAGGGCGGGGACCTGCAGGCACGAGATTGATGAAGGCATGCCTCGACCAGGACGCCGCAGAAGCGCCTGTCAAATTCTTCAATCAATCAGCAACCTTAAGGCGAATCGCCCACAGATGTAGTATACCCTGAGCATTACGTCATAAACTGTCGGGGATAGGGGGCCGCATGTCGTTTCAGAAGGCACAGGATTTGTTGAAGCTGGCGCGCCTGTCGGCATCGCGCCATGGCGGCATCAGCGTGAAGGAGGTTGCCGAGGAATTCAGCGTCAACGAGCGCACCGCCCAGCGCATGATCTATGCCCTGAAGGAGGTCTTCCCGAGTATTTCGCACCAGACCGACAGCGAACGGCGCCGATGGTGGAAGCTGCACGACACGGCCATGATCGGCATGCAGGGCATATACGACCGCGAACTGGTCGCGCTCGAGATGAGCATCAGGCGGGCGGAGCGCGAGGGCGCGCTTGTAGACGCGGAGGCACTTCAAGCCCTACGCGACCGCTTGATGGCAACGCTACCCTCGTCCCATGCGCGTCGGGCCGAGGTGGACGCAGAAGCGGTCCTGGAAGCAAAGGGCTATGCCTGTCGCCCCGGTCCCAAGGTGAAGACCTTGGCCACCGTGATGAGCGTCATCGCCGCAGCGCTGAAGGGGCCCTTCCGGCTTGTCGTCTGGTATCAGGGTGCGCAGGACGCCGAGCCGTGCCAGCGCACAGTCGAACCCTACGGTCTCCTTCTGGGCACGCGCCATTATCTGATCGCGCGCGACATCGCCAAGGATGAGTGCCTGCGCCGGTTCCGGCTCGATCGCATCGCCAGGGCCGAGATCACCGTCGAGTGGTTCGAGAAGGACAAGGATTTCGACCTGGAAGCCTACGCTGCGCAATCCTTCGGGTCTTTTCACGCGGACACAGAGGTCTCCCGGGTCGTCTGGCGCTTCAGCCCGGCGGCCGCAGCGGCCGCCCGTGAGTTCGAGTTCCACCCCAACCAGGAGACCGTCGAGCAGGACGATGGCGGGCTGATCGTCACGTTCGAGGCCAGTGGCCTGGTCGAGATGGCGTGGCATCTCTACAAGTGGGGTGACGCGGTCGAGGTGATCGAGCCCGTCGCGCTGAGGGAGATGGTGGTGGGATTTCAGAACCGCAGGATCACAGTGCTGCCGTAAGGGAAGTGGCCACGGGTCGTCACTGGCGGAGACGCCAGCGGGATCGTCGTGACGGGCGGCAGCGGTCGTTCGCTGCGAAGATGATTAACGGCCGATTTAATGCTTAAGAACCCACAGAAAATTGACCAATTTGCACAACTGGTCACCGAATATTGGGCGGCCGACAGTGTTGTGTGGGCGCGATCTTCGGGTTGCAACCGCGCAGGGAGACGTAGAGAGTTACGCTTGCCGACAAAGAGTTGTGCAGTAGCCTATTTTTCACAACCTGTCTTGGCCGTGCAGGAAGATTTCGTTGCAGTGGAGCCGACCCATGAAGATTGAAAATATTGCTGTGCGCAATTTTCGCTGCTTCGGTCCCGAATGGATGGAAGTGAGCCTACAAGAGCAGGTAACGGCTTTCGTTGGAGGGAACGGTTCAGGCAAGACCGCGCTCTTCCAGGCGCTCGCCCGCCTCTTTGGCGTGACAAGGGCGGACAGGACCGTTACCAAAAAAGACTTCTATATCGCGCATGACGAAGAGGAGCTGCCGGATAGGCGGGCTCTGGAGATTGAGTGCGTGCTCGGCTTCCCGGAGTTGGATGAAGAGGAGGACGATAACGCCCCCGCTGTCCCCGACTTTTTCAATCACATGGCTGCCTCGGGTCCCGATGAACCGCTAAAGACGCGCATCCGGCTTGTCGCCAGATGGATCGAAGACGGGACGCCAGATGGAACTGTTGAAGAAGACATAAGATGGATCACGACTCTCGGAGACGAATTTGACTGGGAAACCCTTCCGAAAGTCGCTGCTGTGGATCGCGCGAGTATTCAGGTCGTCTACGTTCCCGCTCTTCGCAACGCCACCGAACGTGTCACCGAGCTTCTGAAAGGACGCCTGTGGCGAGCGGCGCTCTGGTCGGCTGATCTTGGAGCTCGCGCGACTGAAGGGGCCGAGCTTATCCAGAACCAATTCGATCAGGAGGCCCCGTCCAACTTCATCATTGAGCGTTTGACGCACAGATGGCAGCAGGTCTATGAAGGTGACACAGACTCGACCCCTAATCTTCGGCTGATCGAGAGCAGGATCGAAGAGCTTGTACGGCGAGCTGAATTCGTGTTTTACCCTGACGAGGGCGGTCGAAATCGAGTCCTTGCAGATCTCAGCGACGGCCAGCGCTCACTTTTCCACATCGCTCTGACGGCGGCGACGCTCGAGACCGAGCAGGCGGCGCTTGCGCTCGTTGCGGCAGAAAGCCCGTTCGATCAGGAAAAACTCCGACGCACGCATCTGACCATTCTCGCGATTGAGGAGCCTGAGAACAGCCTTGCCCCGTTCTTCCTTTCCCGGATAGTGGCGCAGGCGCGAGAGATCGGCGAAATGAGCACAGCGCAGGCGCTCATTTCAAGCCACAGCGCGAGCATTCTATCCCGCATCGAAGCGGATGAAGTTCGCTATTTCCGGCTCGACCGGCAGACCCGACGCGCCTTCGTCAGACCGCTGACATTGCCTGAAGACGATGCCGAAGCAAGCACCTACGTTCGCCTCGCAGTGCGCTCCTACCCCGAGCTGTATTTTGCGCGTTTCGTGATCCTGGCGGAGGGGGACTCGGAGCGAGTCGTTCTGCCCCGGTTAGCCGAAGCAAGAGGCGTTCCGCTTGACCCTTCATTCGTGCCGGTCGTACCTTTGGGCGGTCGCTATGTCTCGCACTTCTGGAGACTGCTCACTGATCTCGGCATCCCTCACGCGACACTGCTCGACTTCGATCTTGGCCGCGCCCATGGTGGAGCCAAGATGATCCGAACGGCGTTCGCGGCTCTCGAAGAAGTGGATCGCGACCTGACTGCAAATCCCCTCGTTGTTGATGGCACGATCAGTCTCGACGATCTCGAAGACTTGGAAGACGACGACGTTCTGGAGGATTGGGCGGATAATGACTGGCTTCAGGCTCTCAGACATGAAGGCGTCTTCTTTTCCGACCCCATCGACTTGGATTTCGCGATGCTTGAGGCGTTTCCTGCAGCGTACCAGCACCCCCATCCGGGTGGGCGAGGCCCCAGGACGACCGCGGAGGCGATTGCCGAGAAAAAAAGGTTGTCCTGAAAACCAATGGGAATCCTGACATCTACGACGGCGAGCAATGGAACGATAGCTTCGCGTGGTATCCCTATCTTTTCCTCAGCCGCAGCAAACCCGAAACCCATCTCGCTGCGCTGAGCAGGATCGCTCGTCGGAACCTCGCCCGGCGCGCGCCCCCGGAACTGCGCGCCCTGATCGATCATGTCAGCGACGTTCTGTTTCCCGAGCCGGATGAAGACTGATGCCCGTCGCGCCGGAAGATTGGCGACCACAGGGCGTCGATGACCTAGAACCGCGAGCATGGGATGCTCTTCGAGAGACCGCGCAGAGCGTTTGCGTTACCGCCGGCGCCGGAGCGGGTAAGACAGAGTTTCTGGCACAGAAGGCCGTCTATCTCTTTCAGACAGGTTTCTGTCCCGAGCCAAAGCGCATCCTTGCGATAAGCTTTAAGCGCGATGCCGCCCGAAACCTTGCCGCGCGGGTTCGTCAGCGCTGCCCTGCGGACCAGGCCCGTAGATTCCATTCGATGACTTTCGATGCGTTCACGAAGCATATGCTGGATCGCTTCCGCCTTGCGATCCCTGGCGCATACCGACCGCCAGCCGACTACAGCATTGCATTTCCTTCAAGACGAGACCTTGAGTTATTCCTGCGCAGTCACGGCCGCCCGGACGTCAGTGCGGATCGGTTTGAACGAGCGTTAGCCCGCACGCCGCTGCCGCTTGAAGAGACCGTTCAGAATCCTCGCGCGCGGGAGCTGCTTCGAGCCTACTGGGATGGCCAATACGCCATGCCGGACGGCGCGCTGGTTTCGTTTGCGATGATTAACCGCCTTGTCGAGTACATGCTGCGTTCAAATCCAAGGATCAAGCGCGCTCTGCGTCTAACCTATCCATTCGTTTTTCTAGATGAGTTTCAGGATACGACATATGCGCAATACAGTCTCGTGAGTGCCGCGTTCAGAGAAAGCAATTCTGTCTTCACCGCTGTTGGAGACGACAAGCAGAAGATTATGGGCTGGGCGGGCGCAATGGATAGCGCGTTTGACGAGTTCACCGCCAATTTCAACGCCGTTCGCCATGCGCTTCTCATGAATTGGAGATCACACCAGGCGCTTGTTGCGGTCCAGCATGTCATCGCACGGCAGATCGATCCCGACGTCGAGGAGGTCGAGGCGCGCGGTGATCTGGCGGTCGAGGGCGAGACAGCGGCTATCTGGCGGTTCGACAGCCGCGAGCAGGAAGCCGAGCAGATAGCGCGTTGGATTAGAAGCGAAGTCGATGAGCGACGCGTCTCCCCTCACGACGTCGCCATCCTTGTGCGTATGCGGGCAAACAACGTTGAAGACGAACTTGCGCCTGTTCTCCGCGACAACGGCCTGACATTACGAAATCTTGCGAGAAACGTCGGTGAAATCGCCATACAGGATCTTTTGGCCGAGCCACTGACGGAAGTCCTCCTCCCGCTCTTGCGACTGGGGGCAAGCGTGCGCGACCCGGACTCTTGGAACGCGACGCAGGAGCGCCTGCAAGCGCTAGCGGGCACCAGTCCGGAAGATGAGACTGGGCAGGAACGTTTGCAGCGCGACATCGTAGAGTTCTCTAGGAGCCTTCGACAGATAATGCGTGACGAGCCGCCTGATCTGGCGGTGGCCGACCGGCTGTTCGCAGTGGCTCTGGATTTCGCCGGGGTAGAGCGTCTACGTCGGGCCTACCCCGAATATCGGCGCGAAGCTGATTTTCACCGCGTGCGCAACGGTTTTCAGATTCTTTTGCGAGAATGTATTGGGACCGCGGCGGACTGGAGTGGCGTTCTTGATCGCTTCGAAGGAAAGGACCAAGTGCCGCTCATGACAATCCACAAGAGCAAGGGGCTCGAATTTCACACAATGATCTTTTTCGGACTCGATGCGCAGACATGGTGGAGCTTGTCACCGGATCGCGGTGAAGAACTCAACTCATTTTTCGTCGCATTTACTCGTGCCAAGCAGCGCGCGTTCTTTGCCTATTGCTCCGAGCGGGGCAATGCCATTGGCTGGCTGGAGCGACTTCTTCTGCCTGCAGGGGTGGGGCAGGTCAGGGGGGCTGATATAACCGCCCCCGACGCTTAAGCCCGGTGGGCTCCGGAGTTTACGAGACCTATTCCACTTTGACCACGATGGGAGCGGCTTCTAGAAGTTAACATCAATGCCATCTGCTAGCCGCAACGGCCCGAGTACTTAGGTTCGGACAGGCTGCATGGGAACCGAGCCTTGTCGAATTGCAGCCCTGTCACCTAAGCTTAGGGTTCATTCTGCAGGGAGATACCGCTCGTGCGCATCTACCGCCGAAAGGACTGGGAGAAGTACCGCAAGGAAGTAATTGAGTTGGATGGCGGAGTCTGCGTGCGGTGCAAGCGTGGTCCACTAGAAGGGGCAGTGTTGCAAGTTCACCATAAGCAGTACCTTCCAGGGAAGATGCCTTGGGAATACCCCTATGATCTTTGCGAAACGCTGTGTCGGGGGTGCCATGCGGGGGAGCACGGGAAAGTGCGCCCGTTCAGTGGCTGGGATTGCGTCGGGTATGATGACCTTGGAGATCTTTCAGGCGAATGTGAGTTGTGCGGAAACTCCATCCGGCATGTGTTCTTTGTTCAGCATGCTAAATGGCCGGGGCTGGAAGTCGGGGAGATCTGTTGCGACCATCTGACCGGCACGGAAGAGGCGAGTGAGCACCGGCGGTACCTGGGAAGGCTGAAGCGGTTTGTCGAGTCAAGCCGCTGGAAGGCAGACGGGTCCGGGGGGCTGAGGATCGTACAGAAGACATTGGAGATTGTGATTCAGCCGGTCGAAGGACAGTTTCGCCTTGTGGTCGAGGGGCACGAAGGCAAGCTCAGGTTTCAGTCCATTGTTGCGGCGAAATCCTTCGCTCTAAACTCGCTAGAGGATGGAGCGCTAGAAGCCTTCGTGAATAGGTACGGCAAGAAGCGAAAAGCCAATTCGAGAGGGTATTAGGTAGATGCAGACGTACGAGGCTCTCATTCCAAGGCGGGAGCGTGATCTGTTCGAGGAAGCTCTCGCGATGCAGTCTGGATACCTTCTGGATTTCTCGGACAAATCTTTTGGAGATTTCTTCAGTGAGGAAATTGGCATTGACCCAGACGCCTTACCTGGCAAATCGCTCTTCTCAGCCTATGGCACATCGAAGGCTAAGCGACTGCGATCATTCATCGCTAAGGCCCAGCCTCACCTAGTGGCGAGAGTTCTCAGAGCGCTATGGGAAGAACGAGAACACAGTATGCTCGCGGGGAGCGGTCCGCGAGAAGGTCAGCTAAAGGAAGTCTACTTTCGCATCGTTGCCCGGTTCGAGGGAGAAGAGCAATCTATAGACTCCACTGGAATCGAGGCGTTCGAGGCGAACGAAACCCTGCAAGAGCTGGTTGCAGCGATCAGAAGGGACTTGGATGCAGGTCGTCCAAACGCCGGATTGGACCGGCTGCATACCTACTGCATGAAGCGTTTTGCGTCCTTGGTGAGTAAGCATGGGGGTGAGCCGTGCGACCAGAATGACGCTTTGCATGCCAGAGTGGGGAAGTATGCCAAGGCCCTGAAAGCGGAGCGGAACCTCACGGAAATGTCGGAGCGCATAATTAAAAGTTCCATTTCCACATTCGAAGCAATGAATGACATCCGGAACAACAAGTCTTTCGCCCACGACAAGGAGGCTCTTGTCCCGATGGACGAAGCGAGGTTCATCTATGATAGCGTGACCGCCGTCCTGCGCTTCCTCAAGACAGTAGACGCTGACAAGTTCGAAGACTGACGTAAATTGCGGATCCTGAAAGGAAGCGTTGGGCTGTGACGGACATGTGGCGATCATCCTTGATGTCTTCCGTCGATTTCCCATGTCAACGCCATGTCAACGAGCTTATGTCATTTTTCGGTGGACGGTGACGGTGAATGCAGGCCAAAGTTGGCCAGTGTCAGGGTAGAGAATTTGTGAAATCAGAGGCTTATCGGATAAGCCGTTGGTTTAATTAAGTTATTGGAAGCGTTGAGGAATAGGCTCATAACCTGAAGGTCGTAGGTTCAAATCCTACCCCCGCAACCATTTCTTCCAATAATTACAAAGACTTCGATCCCGAGTGAAACACTGGGGATATTCAGTCGCGCGTTTACATCAACGCCACATCAACACCGCCACCGGATTTTGACATTCGGCAACGCCCACCGACAATCACCAAAACCCGCCGACACAAAAGCCCCCCTCGCGGGGGCTTTCGACGTTCCGGGGGGCATGCGGGTCTACCGGGCGAACTGGATGATTGAGCAACCTGTGGTCTGGAAATTCTACTGAGAGCGGGTCACGCATCCTGGCATTCCCACTTGATGTAGGCCTTCGCGTCGGAGGCCCATTTTTCGTCGATCTCGACGAGGATGGCACTGACGAGCCGCAGGAGGGAGTCCTCGCTGGGAAAGACCCTGACCTTGGCCGTGCGCCGTTTCAGCTCCTGCTGCACGGCGCGTTCCATCGGGTTCGAGGTGCGTAGGCGGCGGCGATGGTGGTCGGGGAGCGTGAAGACGGCGAGGCCCTCGGGGACGTTTTCCTCGAGCCATGTGGCCAGCTTCGGCGCGGTGTCGCGATAGCTGGCGACCAGTTCGGCCAGCGCGGTCTCGGCCTTGGGTAGATCGTCCGCATTCCAGACAGATCTCAGCTGTTTGCCGATGCGTTTGCGGATCTCGGCATTCGGGGCGTGATGGATGGCGTTCCGGGCGAGGTGGAACTGGCAGCGCTGCCAGATGGCTCCGCCGAACACGGCGGGACGGGCGGCGCGCAGTCCGGCATGATCGTCGGAGGCGATGAACTCGACACCGCGCAGACCGCGAGCGACGAGGCTTTCCAGAAAACCCCGCCAGTGGACCTCGGCTTCGGAGAGGGCCACGGACACGCCAAGAACCCGCCGCCGCTCGTCCGCGCCGATCCCGATGGCCGAGAGGACGGCGGCATCGCGCACCACACCGCCGTGGCGCATCTTTTCGTAGCGCGCGTCGAGGATGAGGTATTTCACCTCGCCAAGCGTCCGCGTGCGCCAGGCTTCCAGTTCCTCGTCGAGCAGCTTGGCGGCGCGGCTGACCTGCGAGGACGACAGGCTCTCGATGCCGAACTCGCGCATCACCGCCTCGGCCTGGCGGGTGGACACGCCCTTGATGTACATCTCCGCCACCGCCAGCATCACCGCGCGCACCGAGCGGCGCCCGCGCTCGAGCGACCGCGGGTAGAAGGGTTCCCCATCTTGTCCGGCGGTCTTCGGCACCTGCACCGACACGGTGCCCGCAGGCGTGTCGATCCGCTTGGCCTTGTAGCCGTTGGCATAGCCTTGGCGCCCGGGTGTGCGCTCGTAGAGCCCGGCGCCGAGGAAGCGCTCGCGCTCGATCTGCATCGCCAGTTCGAAGGCGCGGGCGAACACCGAGGCGATCTCGCCAGGCCCATGCTCGATCAGCTGTTCCAAGACCGCCTCAACCGCCGTATCCTTCCGCCTGTCCATTCGCTTTTCTCCATGGTGGTTTCGCAACTCCATGGGATACCAGAATGGGCAGCCCCTGCTGGCGCGCGCCCCAGCAGGGGATCAGCGCCCGTACCTCGAGCGAATTTCCAGACCTCAGGGTACAGTACCAACTGGATTAGCTGGTTTCCCTATGCGGGCGACGACTGATCGTTGTGAGGAAGGCTGCAGTCCGGAGCATTAGAACCGCAAGAACCAAGAAGGCAAAGGGAAGCTGTAATGGGTTCGGGGCGGGTGTGGCGCGATGAAAGCTGAGGAAATGCGCGTAGAGGAA
>ERZ869909.2226-NODE-2226-length-13453-cov-4.025419_pt1 | contig 13453 bp, 11 predicted proteins | sample MGYA00520892_ERZ869909 | MGnify/ENA primary metagenome ERZ869909 (study PRJEB32215, sample SAMEA104723947) | bioreactor metagenome | biome: bioreactor; feature: anaerobic bioreactor; material: water | place: China | collected 2015-03-12 ... | reverse complement strand
TCAACTAATCAATTAATTTCAGATTATGATATCGTAATGGATGATGGGACCACTTTAAAAATAAACAAACTACGAACTGATGATTATTTATCCTTGTATCACGAACTTGCAAATCTTCAGTTACCGGTATCTGCAATGGATATTAGAAAAGTCCAGAATGTAGTAAAGCAAATTTATGAAGGGGGAGAAATAAAAGTTGAAATTGTTGACGATATTGATAGCCTGAAAAATAGTGAAAAAGTGCTTGCAATCGGTAACAAAGAACGCTTCAAATATGATTACCAACGCCCTGCAGAAATGATGGCAAACTACTTCCAAATAATAGAGGAAGATAATTATCAGCTACTCTCCCTAATAGATAAACATACTTTCCAAAAGCAACAGTTCTTTCCAATATTTGGATTTAGTACCATTAATACAGAACTTGCATCTACTCCACGGTTAACTACATTTCAAATCAGTAAAATGAAATCGATATATTCCGATACTAACAATATCAATACTTTCAAATCAATTAATGAAATTATTGTTGGTGACGCTGTTCCTAGAAGTAAGCATAATTTATATATTGTATATGGCATTCTTCAAAGAAATATTTCACTTTCGGAAGTGGAAAGATATCTCAAAAGTATGGCGGAACAAGATAGAAGACAAACTGAATATAAAAGAATACTTTGCGCATTTGATCTTATGAAATATGCTCCCCAGGATGTGATAGAAAGTATATATTGATTTCTTATTTTTAATCTGACATCGTTTTGACATCACTAAGCCATATTTTCTCACTATTCTCAAAGTAAAGATGCAAAAAACCGCCTATTCAAGCGGTTTTTAAGTGTTCTCATAAACTTTCTAGGACTATTCCCACTCAATGGTTGATGGTGGTTTGGACGTGATGTCATAGACGATGCGGTTGACACCTTTAACTTCATTGACGATGCGACTGGACACTTTCCCCAAAACCTCATAAGGAAGATGGGCAAAATCAGCGGTCATACCATCGATGGAAGTGACTGCACGAATCCCTAATGTGTAATCATACGTACGCTGATCGCCCATAACACCCACTGAACGTAAATTGGTTAGAACGGTAAAATATTGCCAGACTTCCTTCAGTAACCCCGCCTTTTCCAACTCTTCATGCAAGATTGCATCACTATCAGCAACGATACTTAGCTTTTCTTCCGTAACATCCCCAATGATACGAATGGCAAGCCCTGGTCCTGGGAATGGTTGACGTTGAACGATTTTCTCTGGCAAACCAAGTTCAAGACCTAGTTGTCTAACCTCATCCTTAAACAAACGGTTGAGTGGTTCAATGAGTTTAAAACGCATATCCTTCGGTAACCCACCGACGTTATGATGGGACTTGATGGTTTGAGCTGTCTTGGTACCAGATTCGATAATATCTGTATATAACGTACCTTGAGCCAGCCAGTGAATCTGTGTAAGCTTACTTGACTCTTCATCAAACACCTTGATAAAGTCTCTACCAATGATTTTCCGTTTTTCCTCTGGATCACTGACTCCCGCCAGATTACCTAAAAACAGATCTTTAGCATCGATTTTAATGAGATTCATATGATAATCATCACGGAAAACCTTGACTACCCAATCTGCTTCATTTTTTCTAAGCAAACCATGATCCACAAACATACAGGTTAATTGCTTGCCTATCGCCTTGAAAAGAAGCGCAGCTACCACTGAACTATCCACCCCACCAGATAATGCACAGAGAACATGATCATCTTTCACGGTCTCACGGATGATTCTGATTTGCTCATCGATAAATGCCTGCATCGACCAGTCTGCCTTTGCTTCACAAATATCAAAAACAAAGTGTTTAAGCAAATCATTGCCAAAAAGCGAGTGTCTTACCTCTGGGTGATACTGAACGCCATAGAATTTCTTTTCCTTATTTCCATATGCAACCACCGGACAGGTTTTCGTAGATGAATAGATATCAAAACCTTCAGGCAACTCCGTTACACTATCCCCATGAGACATCCAAACCTGGATTTCTTCAGGAAATCCTTTGGTTAAAGGATCCTGCATGCTCGTTGGAATCATCGCTTTACCATATTCACGAGTCGACGAAGTCTCAACTTTACCACCAAGTTTATGTGCAATTAATTGCATGCCATAGCAGATACCAAGTATGGGTATATTCAGATTCAAAATTTCATCATCTAAATCAAAAGCATCTTCCTGATAAACAGAATTCGGTCCCCCCGATAGGATAATACCTTTAATAGATGAGTCTTTACGAATATCTTCAGCACTAACATCATGGTGAAGCAATTCACTATAAACTCCAAATTCTCTGATTCGACGGGCAATCAACTGATTATACTGACTGCCATAGTCAAGCACTAATATCTTATTCTCCACGGTAATTCGGTGCCTCCTTCACATTATCCACATCGTGAGGATGAGACTCACGCAATCCCGAATTGGTAATTTTAACAAACGATGCATGTTCCTTCATTTCTCTAATATTGTGACAGCCACAATAACCCATGCCTGAACGAACACCACCCAGCATTTGATATAAAACATCCTTAATGGAGCCTTTAAAAGGAACTGTCGCTTCAATACCTTCAGGAACCAGCTTCTTAAGTTCTTTCTGACCACCCTGAAAATAACGATCACTTGAACCACGTTGCATGGCACTCAATGAGCCCATGCCAACATAACTCTTTACCTGTTTGCCATTCACTTCATATACATCTCCAGGTGTTTCAAGACATCCTGCAAGCAAACCACCAAGCATGACACAGTCAGCCCCGGCAGCTAAAGCTTTGGCAATATCACCCGACAGTTTAATTCCACCATCCGCAATAATTCCGACATCATACTGTCTTGCCACCTGATAGACATCGTTAACCGCGGTTAGCTGAGGAACACCTACACCCGCCACAACACGCGTCGTACAGATCGACCCAGGGCCAACGCCCACCTTTACACAGGTAGCACCTGCGTAAATCAGATCAATCGCTGCTTGAGCTGTCACAATGTTACCACCGGCCAGATCTAGATCAGGATATAATTGACGTAAAGTTCTTACTGTTGAAATGACTCCCGCAGAATGACCATGAGCACTGTCAACCGCCAGAATGTCCACGCCCGCTTGTACTAATGCTGCGACACGATCGAGTGTCGTATCACTGACACCAACGGCAGCACCTACTCTCAGTTTTCCCTGATCATCTACACAGGCATCTGGATATTGTTCAAGTGAAAACACGGTGTTTTTCACATCTTCAACCATCTTCGCCTGAACTTCAATGGGAAGATTTTTATGAATAAATCCTAACCCACCCAATAGTGCCATCATTTTTGCCATCTCAAATTCGGTCACTGTATCCATAGCAGCGGAGATAATCGGAACATTCAGCAGAATTTTCTTTGTCAAACGTGTAGAAAGTTCAACCGAAGCTGGAACTACCTTCGAATACGAAGGCACCAACAACAAATCATCAAACGTATATCCTTCTTTAATTACTTTACCATTCATCATATCCATCATAACCATCCTTTCACACAACCATTATATCGTTAGTTTGATATAAAGAAACGGAAAGATTCCTCTTTCCGTTATAAACTCAATTTTCTATAACCTAGACAGCGAAGTAAGCAATAAATACAAGTAGTAATGCCCAGATTGCTGGTTTGACTTCTTTACCACGACCAGCTGCCAACATAGCAATTGCATAAGTGATGAAACCAAACGCGATACCATCCGAAATCGAGTAAGTAAGAATCATCGTGATAATTGCCACAAACCCACTGGATGCACTAATAAAGTCATCCCACTCGATACCACCAAGTTGTTGAGCCATAAGAATACCGACAACGATAAGTGCTGGAGCAGTTACAGTTGAGTTAACACTAACAAGCAAAGGCATAAGAACGACTGATAATAAGAACAACACACCTGTAGTGACTGAAGTTAGACCCGTACGTCCACCAACTTCAACACCTGCAGTTGATTCAATATATGAAGTAACGGTTGAAGTACCCAGTGCAGCACCTGCAACTGTACCAATCGCATCTGCCAATAAAGCACGTTCAACATTTTCCAATTCACCCTCTTCATTAACAAGGTTGGTACGGTTTGCAACCGCAACCAAAGTACCTGCTGTATCAAAGAAGTCCACAAACAAAAACGAGAAGATAACAACCAGCCATTTTGGATTGGCAAATAACTCATCGAATCCAGAGATAAATGCACCAAGAGTTGGCATGCTGAAATCAAGATTAGCAAAGTCAGTAAATGCTGGTGCAGCTGGCATACCTTCAATCCCAGCCAAACCAAGTGCAATACCTACAACAGCAGTAATGACAAGACCATAGAATACAGCTGCTTTAACTTTCTTAGCAATTAAAGCTACAGTGACCAAAATGCCAAAGACAGCCAACAATACCACTGGATCTTTTAAGTTACCAAGACTTACAAATGTAGCTTCATTAGCAACGATAAATCCAGCATTCTTCAATCCAATAAAGGCAATGAAGAAACCAATACCAGCACCGATGGCCAATTTTAACTGACGAGGAATCGCATTTATCACCAGTTTACGAATACCTGTAACGGAAACAATCAAGAATAAAATCCCTGAGATAAAGACAGCCGCCAAAGCTGCTTGCCATGTAAAACCGAAGCCGAATACGACAGTATACGTAAAAAATGCATTAACCCCCATACCTGGTGCAAGAGCAATCGGATAGTTTGCTACTAAGCCCATGATGATAGATGCTAATGCGGCAGATATTGCTGTTGCCAAAAATACTGAATTTGCAGGCATTCCTGCATCCCCTAAGATAAGTGGGTTAACTGCCAAAATGTAGGCCATGGTAAGAAATGTAGTTAAACCAGCTAATAGCTCTGTTTTAACATTCGTACCTTTAGACGATAATTTAAAGATTTTTTCGAACATAATGTTCCCCTTTCCTCTGGCTAATCCACCGATAAAAACGAAAAAACTTCCGTCAATCGACAGAAGCACGCAGAAAAGTTGCGCTTCCATCGTAGTCCAGTCGTTTACGGTGACTGGGTAGAGACTCTTGCGCCTTATTCGCAAGTATATACGGTGCTTAGCATGTGGTAATTTTAGCATAGTGCCCCTTATATGTCTATGCTTTTCTCGCAATTTCCACGTGGTTTCACAAATGATTTTTATGCATACCGGAAGTTATTTTTGTTAACACACTATTGAAAGCGCTTTTAATAAAACGTATGATTAAGTTGGTGATAACAATGAAAAAAATACAAGTTGAACTATGCATTGGAACCTATGAAGACTTTAAAGCTTTGGAAGGCTTACCCATCGATCGAATCGAGTTAAATCATGCCCTTGAGTTAGGTGGTCTTACACCGTCTATTGGTCTTTTAAATCAGATAAAAGCCGAAACATCTCTTCCAATCCTTTGTATGGTACGTCCACATGCTCATGGATTTCATTATTGCAAGCAGGAAATTGAACTTATGATGTTTGATGCAAAACAGCTATTAGAACAAGGGGCAGATGGAATCGTTTTTGGTTTTCTCAATGAAGATCTATCTATTGATGAAATATCAACTAAATTGATGACCGACTTAATTCACTCCTACAAAAAAGTAGCTGTTTTTCATAAAGCCTTTGATCAAACGGCAAACCTCGAAGAAGCGGTTAAAACACTTATCTCCTGTCATGTTGATCGGATTTTAACCGAAGGCGGAAATCATCAGGGCCAAATTGAGTACGGACTTCCCACATTAGCACGACTCATCCAAAACCATCAAAATGACATCGAGATTTTGCCAGGTGGTGGTGTACGAGCGCATAATGTCCAACATATTGTCACAACCACTAAGTGCAATCAGATTCATACCAGTTGCAAAGAAGTCCACATGATTGATGGATTAACCTGTGTTAAAACGAGCAAAGAAAAAGTCGTTCAATTTCTTGAACAACTTAAGTGAATCATGATTTAATCAACATAAATCATTTTTTTAGTCATCCCTCCATCAATCACAAGGTTTTGACCATTGATAAACTCATTCTTTTCTTCCAACAGATAATCTATCGCCAATACAATATCCTCAACAACTCCAACCCGATTGGACGGATGCTGAAGATGGTCTTCTTTTGAATGTTCACTATTTTTAGTATCAATCCATCCCGGACTAATTGCATTGACCTGAATGTGATAAGGCTGAAGTGAAACTGCTAAGGCCTGTGTCAGTGATATTAATCCACCTTTACACATGGAATAAACTTCATTATTAGCTTCACTCATTAAAGCGCGAGTCGAAGAGATATTGACAATCCGGCCATAACCCGGCTTTTTTTCTCTACGTTTGATCCAATTCTGGCTGATAATCAAAGGCGCTCTAAGTAAAAGGGCAATTCCATCATCGATTTCTTTTACGGTTAGTTCACTCAACGCTTTAAAGTTACCCATTCCCGCATTATTAATAATAGCATCAAAATGAAACTGTAAAGTATCACAGAACTCAAATAACGATTCAATATCCGCATCATCTCTAACATCCGTTTGCTGCAAAAGTAAGCGATCCTGATTAAATTCCATATGCATCTTTTCCAACGCCTGATCATTCACATCTGCCACAACAACACGATGTCCTTGATTTAAAAGATGAAGTGCAATCGCTTTGCCAATGCCGGATGCACCACCTGTGACTAATACCGTTCTCATTGCTCTTCCCTTTGTTGCAAAGATACAACGGCTTCAATCAGAGGTGTATGAGTAAACATATCATACGGCTGGATTTCAAGCACTTTGTATTTCGGAAGAAGCACATTCAGATTTTTCCCAAGTGTGCTCGGATTGCAGGAAACATAGATAATTTTCTTGATATCTGCACTTAGGATGGCATCAAGCATCTGATCAGACAATCCGCTACGAGGCGGATCTACCACAAGAACATCAATTTTCTCCTGTTTGGATATCTTCTTCAATGTTTCAGCAGAATCTCCCTGAAGAAACTCAACATTGGATGCTTGATTAATCTGAGCATTGATTTTAGCATTCTCAATAGCTGAACCCACAAAATCCATTCCAATAATTTTCTTTGCTTTATCCTTTAAGTAAATCGACATACCGCCCACACCACAGTAGGCCTCAACGATTACATTCGTCGGCTCAATCAGTGAAGCAACCTTACGATAAATCTTTGCTGCCACATCCACATTCAATTGAAAAAATGATTGAGGAGATAGAACAAATTTGAATTCATCCAGTGTTGCAGTAATGGTTTTACTTCCCCACAAGATCTTTGGTGTTCCCTTAATCACGTCTCTGGAGTTTCTTTGAGGATTGATTGAATGAGAAATGGACTTTACAGTTGCAATTTTGGATACATCCTCCACAAACTCCTTAGGAAGTGTATAATCTCCGGTGACTAACGTTACAGAAACTTCGTCATTGAATCCACGCACCACCAGATATCGTAAGCCAGATGATTTGGGTGGATTAAACGCATGCAAACGATGTTCATTTGCCAGACGCATCACTTCTAGTCGAACCTGTTCAATCAGATCAGAATGAACAATACAACGCTCAATAAACACAAACTGATTACTTTGGGGTCTAAACATACCGCTTTGAAGTTCACCATCTCGATAAACCACTGGAAATTTACATTGGTTTCGGTATCGATATGGTGTTGTATTTGTAATAATTCGTTGAATGCGGGGGATCGAACCACGAACATATTTTCGAAGTGACTCCCAGATTAACTGATTCTTTTCCTTCTGTTGAGCCGAAACATCGAGAGTCATAATCGCACAGCCACCACATTCATCCTGAATTGGGCATTTTGCTTCAACACGAAAAGGACTTTTCTCATGTAGTTCAGTCTTTCTCGCCACAATATACCGTTCAAAACGTCGAACGATTTCCACCTCAGCGACTTCTTTGGGATATGTACCATCAACAAATGTCGGTAAGTGATCAATATAACCAATACCTTCCCCATTAATTCCCATTTTCTCAATTTTAATTTTCACAAAAACACCCCTCTATTCCATTTTATCACAATTAAAAACGATTAAAAGACTTTTATCCAAAAGCACAAAAAAAGCATGAAATCATGCTTATTCTGACATTGCCCACGATGGAACAGTATTCCCTCGTCGAATGAGGACAGACTTCTGAAAATCTGTCTGATTTAGAAAGCGAAGAATTTCTTCTTCCTCTGCTGGTGTACACCCAACCAATAATTTGACATCAATATCTTTCTTGAGAATATCAGCGGCCACAACCAACGTTTGGATTGAAGAAGCTGATCCGCTTCCACGATAAACCGCAATACCATCCTGGTCGCGATTAATTGTATCTTCCAAAAAGCCGTAGTCAACAGGATAAACCAAGTTATGATACACGGGGTGTACGCTGTTTTTCTTGCGAGAAATAATTAGCTTCGAAGAAAAATAAAGTGTATCTATTTTTTGCCAAAAATATGCGTTGTTTTCAATTGCGTTCATTTCATCACCTTCATGCCACTCTATTATAGCTTTATTTTCATTTTCTGTAAACATGAAAAACTATTGAAAATTTCGAATCATTCCCACGTAACATATCTTTCAATACCCACACCTAATGTTTCACAGAGACTTTTCACCTCAAATTCACTGGTCAATACCATTAATTGATTCACAATCGAAGCAGCCGCAATGGAATCACTGAGTGCATGATGATGATCTAAATCAAGTTGCAATGCCTGTGCTACTGTGCTCAACTTATGATTTGGTAAAAAGCGAAAAACTTTCCTGCTCAATTTAACCGTATCGACAAAATAGAAGGCACGATCTTCAAGATCATAAAGATTCATTAGAGATACCAGTACCTTCGCATCAAAGGCTGCATTATGAGCAACACAATAGGTATCTTCAAAATAGGGTTTTAAACTTGGCCACAAGGCATTAAACTCACATGCATCTGCCACATCATCCGGCGTTATATGATGAATATCTATAAAATCTTCGTCAAACCTTCTGAGTGTAGGATGCGGTTTAATAAGATGGTAAAATTGCTCTACGAGCACTCCGTCTTCAAATACCACGATGCCTACGGAGCAGGCAGACGCCATATTCCGATTCGCAATCTCAAAGTCAATCGCCAGAAATCTATGTTCGACCATATAGTACCCTCATCGCATTGGTTATGGCGAGCAAGGCCACCCCAACATCCGCAAAGACTGCCTCCCACATACCTGCCATTCCAAGTGCACCCAAAATTAACACCAGTCCTTTGACTGCAAAAACCAGCACAAGATTTTGAATAATAATTCTATGGGTCTGTTTTGCGATTTCAAACACTCGAGCCACATCAGCTGGATCATCTTTCAATAAAACAACATCAGCTGCTTTGATAGCAACATCACTCCCTAACTGACCCATAGCAATACCCAGATGACTTGTTGTAAGAACTGCAGCATCGTTGATACCATCGCCAACAAACGCGACCTTATGGCCCAATCTCATCCTCGCTTGTGTCTTCTCTACTTTTCCATCAGGAAGCAATTGCCCAAACGCTTCATCAAGTTTCAGCAACTTCTCTACATACTTAACTACCCGGAAGCGATCACCACTTAACATGCCAGTGTATATTCCTTTGCTCTTCAAATCCTCAATCGTACGAATCGACGTCGGTTTAATATCGTCCGAAATTAGCAAAATCCCTATCAGTATCGTATCTTTAAAAACACCAACCATCGTTGATACCGATGCTTCAATTAGTTTCTGATGATTTACATCAAGTGCACTGATTTCTTCGGGTGTAATCTTACGAAGCTCAATCTGATGATGATGAATAACACCATTCACGCCCATCGACGCCATCTCAGAAATCTGTTCTACTTCAAGTAGTTTTACATCCTGACGATAACTCAGTATCGCTTTGGCAATGGGATGGGAAGAAAACTGTTCCAATGACTTGGCATAACTTAAAATCAATGTCTCATCCACTTCAGATGTTTCAATTATATTATCAACAACTAACTCACCCTTAGTCAAAGTTCCTGTCTTATCAAAATAAACAGTATCAATCTGCTTAGCAGCTTCAAGTGCCAGCCCACCTTTAAACAAAATCCCATGACGACTTGAGTAACCCATCGAAGCAAAATAACTTAGAGGGATGGAAATAACCAAAGCACAAGGGCAACTGATTACCAAAAAAATCAGACCGCGATATACTGCAGTTGAAATACCTTCACCCATTAACAGTAAGGTTAGCATCACCAATAAAGAAAGTCCCACAACCGTCGGCGTATATACTGCCGCAAATCGATTCATCATCGTTTCAACTTTCGCTTTTTTCTTTGATGCCTCTTCCATATATCGAACCATTTTTGCCACAGAGGAATCCTGATATTGATTTGTTACCTTGATAAACACAGGTGAGCTCAAATTGATAGATCCCGCCTGAACATAGGAATCTACGGTGACATCTACCGGAAGTGACTCGCCACTTAAAGCTTTGACATCCATCATAGAGTTACCATCGACCACAAAACCATCACAGGCAACTTTTCGACCAACCCCCACAAACAATAGATCACCAATCCGAACATGTTCTGGCTTAGTAACAACCATTTCTTTATCTTGAACAACGAGCGCTTCCTCCACAGTCAAATCAAGCAATGATGAAATAGCATCTTTTGAACGCAAGACAGCTTTATCTTGAAAATACTCACCTACCGTATAAAATAGCATGACCCCTACAGCTTCAGGCAGTTCACCAATAGCAATCGCACCTAACGTTGCAATGGACATAAGGAAATTCTCATCGAACCACTGCTTTGAAATGAGCCGTTTACCCGCTTTAACCAACACCGGATACCCAATATATCCATAAGCCAGTAAAACCAACACCTTAGCCCACACATCCTCAACTAGCAAAGATAGTAGCAACGCCAAGACTCCTACACTTATCGAAAGAAGCCATGTCCGTTCTTTCTTGTGATTTTGAGGTTTTTCATCATCCTCAAAATGAACACCCACATCTTCAATTGCTGTAATCTGTTTTCGAATTTCATCATAGACCGTTGAATCAAAATCATCATCTACATCCAAAATCATTTTACTGTTCGCAAAATCAAGTCGTGCCAGATTGATATCTGAACGACGATTCATTGCTCTTTCGATTTTCCCACCACAGTTTGCACATGACAGTCCGTCAAGTGTAATCACAATCTGTTTCATATTACTCCCTCACATGTTCCAGTGTCTGTTTAAATATTTGCGCTATATGATTATCATTCAGTGAATAAAATACATTCTTCCCAGATTTGCGCGACTTAACTAAACGCGTCTGTTTTAGATTCGCTAATTGATGTGAAATGGCCGATTGAGAAACCTCAAGAACTTCCTGAAGATCACATACACACATCTCACTGACAAATAACGCACTTAATATTTTAAGTCGAGTCGGATCAGAGAGCATTTTAAAAATCATGGACATGGCTTCATATTCCTCATCAATCAATAATGTGCTCATCACCTTACTTAATATCTCAGGATGAATCTGCTGCGTTTTACATACATCAACTTTCATCTTACCACCTCATATGAACATCTGTTCATATATTAATATATATGATTTCATCATTTTTGTAAATAGAATTGACACTTAATTGTACCTAATTACACACATATTAACACATATCACAGGTTTCGACTGAATCCAAGGTTTTATGTTTGAAACCAGTAATTAAACGATATATAATGAGTTTATAAAGGGAGGAATTTAATATGCTTAAAGAGTTTAAAAAGTTTGCCATTCGCGGAAATGTCATTGATCTCGCTGTTGCTGTGATTATCGGTGGTGCCTTCGGTAAAATCGTATCTTCATTCGTGAATGATATAGTGATGCCTCTCATCGGCGTCATCCTTGGTGGAGTTAATTTCAAAGAATTGGCCTTGGTTTTGGTCGAAGCTACCGACGAAGTTGAAGCTGTTGCCGTAAGATATGGTTTATTTATTCAAAATATCATCGATTTCGTTATCATCGCTTTCGTCATCTTCCTCATGATTCGGCTTATTAATTCCATGAAGAAAAAAGAAGAAGAAGCTCCATCAGCTCCACCAGCACCCGAACCAACCGTGGTTTTGCTCGAAGAAATCCGAGATTTGCTTAAGAAGTCCTAAAAGCTGATATCGCAGCTTTTTTTTTACAATAAATTGACGTATGTCGTAAAATCAGCTATCATCTATCAATCGAGGTATGTACATGAAGCAATTGAAAATTACACTGAACTACATCTTATTTTCTATGTTAAGTACTTTTTCCATGAGTTTGTACATTCTTGCGGATACCTTTTTTATTGCCTATGGTGTAGGACCGACAGGAATTGCGGCACTCAACGTGGTTTTGCCTGTCTATAACCTGCTCTTTGCCATTTCACTGATGATTGGCATCGGTTCGGCAACCCTCTACTCACTTCACAAAGAAAACCATGCATCTATCTTTTCATCAAGTATTCGCTTGGCTATCTATATCGGTATAGCTTTCACAATGACCGGTACCTTTTTCTCAAAAGAAATCGTGATGTTACTTCAGGGTAATGACGCTGTCATCCCCTATGCATCAACTTATGTACGAATCCTTCTTTATTATGCCATCTTCTTTATGCTAAATAATGTCCTCACCCCTTTTGTCCGTAATGATCATAATCCAAAGTTAGCCAGCTTCGCAATGGTCGTAGCTTCGTTTTCAAATATCATCCTTGATTACATTCTGATTATTCACTTAAACCTCGGAATGGCTGGAGCAGCCATCGCAACCGGAATTTCACCGATCATAAGCTTAGCCATCTTGTATCGTCACCGCTTTTTCAAGCAACGAACAGTCACTATGGTTAAACAACCACTTCAAAAATATCCACTATCCCTTGTAAGTCAAGGCGGTATCGGTGCATTAATCATCGAACTCTCCTCAGGGATTACCATCATTGCCATTAACACCTATCTGTTTGCACTGTCCGATGAATCTTCGGTGGCTATCTATGGAATTATTGCGAATGTGTCTTTGGTTATTATTGGCCTTTTTGTCGGTATTGGTCAGGGAATTCAGCCAATAATTTCTCGTTTACATAGAGATCAGAGGCATAGGGAAAAGACTCAATCTCTTTTATTGGCTTTAGCCATTGCTTTATTGATTGCAAGTTTACTTAATCTGGCTCATAGTTTATTCCCAAATATATTATCCTCAGTTTTTTTATCTTCAAATCCAGAATTGGCTAATCAATTAGCTGAAGCAGCTCAACTATATTTTCCATCATTTGTGTTTGCAGGAATCAATATTGTGATTGTCTCATATTTTCAGGCAATGCTACTTTCCAAACCAGGCATCTTAATAACCATGCTTCGTGGAGCGATTGGAACCTTATTGATTCTGCCCATCGCTGCTCATTTTTTTGGTCTGCAGGGAATCTTCTTGACTGTCA
>ERZ869909.2225-NODE-2225-length-13454-cov-5.082829_pt1 | contig 13454 bp, 12 predicted proteins | sample MGYA00520892_ERZ869909 | MGnify/ENA primary metagenome ERZ869909 (study PRJEB32215, sample SAMEA104723947) | bioreactor metagenome | biome: bioreactor; feature: anaerobic bioreactor; material: water | place: China | collected 2015-03-12 ... | reverse complement strand
GTCCCGGTCCTGTAAGGGATTGACTAGAGAGGCATATATGGCGGGCTGGAATGGAAGCCGGACGGACAGGGCGGTCGCGCTGCAACGGTTCGGCATGGGCTGGGTGAAGTTTCTCGTCAGCCTCGCCCTCACCCTGCTCGGCCTGACCGCCATCACCTTCGTCCTCGGACGCGTCATGCCGCTCGATCCGGTAATCGCGATCGTCGGCGAGCGGGCGAATGCCGAAACCTACAACCGGGTCCGGCAGGAACTGCATCTCGACGATCCCATCATCGTTCAATACGGGATCTATCTGAAGAACCTGATGACGGGGGATCTCGGCACCTCCCGGCTGACGAACCAGCCGATCGTCTCCGACCTGTTCAGGTTCTTTCCCGCGACGCTGGAGCTTGCGACCATCGGCATCATCATGGGCGTCGGGATCGGGGTTCCGCTTGGCGTCTGGTCGGCCGTGCGCCGGGGCGAGGCGGTCGATCAGGCCATCCGGCTCGTCATCCTCGTCGGCTATTCGGCCCCCGTCTTCTGGGTCGGCATCCTGGCGTTGATGCTGTTCTACATGAAGCTCGGCTGGGTTGCCGGTCCGGGGCGGCTGGATTTCATTTATGAGGGCATGGTCGAGCCGAGAACCAACATGATACTGATCGACACGGCGCTGACCGGGCAATGGAACATATTCCGCAACGCGCTGAGCCATATCGTGCTGCCCGCGACGCTGATCGGCATCTATTCCATCGCCTATATCTCGAGAATGACGCGCAGCTTCATGATCGAGCAATTGCCGCAGGACTACATCACCACGGCACGCGTGAAGGGCCTGAGCGAGAGAGCGGTCATCTGGAAGCACGCCTTCCGCAACACCTCGATCCAGCTCATCACCGTGGTGATCCTCGCCTATGCCAGTCTCCTCGAAGGGGCGATACTGGTCGAGACGATCTTCGCATGGCCGGGCATCGGCCTCTATGTCACCAATTCGCTCTTCAATGCGGACATCAATGCCGTGCTGGGCGGCACCTTGATGATCGGAACGGCTTTCGTCAGCCTCAACATATTGTCCGACCAGCTCTATCGTTTGATGGACCCCAGATCTTCGTGAGGACGATGGACCATGGCCGCGACCCGGGAAACGACGTGGAAAGAATGGCTGATCACCGACATGCCGGGTTCGGCCATGCAGGCGCGGCTGGGAAGCGGCTATCGCGCCTGGCTCAGCCTGGCGAGAAGCCGGACGTCCATGTTCGGACTGTCGGTCCTCCTCGTGATGGCGTTTCTGGCGGTCTTCGCGCCGCTGGTCACGCCCTATGCGCCCAATGCGATGGCGGTCGAGCTGCGCCTTCAGCCGCCCAGTTGGGACCACTGGTTCGGCACGGACGAGCTGGGCCGCGACATCTATACGCGCGTCGTCTACGGATCGCGCGTTTCGCTGTCCATAGCGCTGGTCGTCGCCCTGATCGTCGTGCCCATCGGCCTTTTCGTCGGAATGACGGCCGGATATTTCGGCGGCATGATCGACCGCGTGCTGATGCGGGTGACCGACATCTTCCTGGCCTTTCCCCGCCTCGTCCTGGCCCTGGCGCTGGTGACGGCGGTGGAGCCAGGCATCGGCAGCGCGATCTTCGCCATCGCCGTCACCTCATGGTCTCCGGTGGCGCGGCTGGCCCGGGCGGAAACCCTCGTCATCCGCCGCAGCGACTATATCCATGCCGCGCGCCAGCAGGGCGCATCCTCGCTGCGGATCCTGTGGCGGTATATCGCGCCCATGTGCATGCCTTCCGTCATCGTGCGGGTCACGCTCGACATGGCGAACGTCGTCCTGATCGCCGCCGGGCTCGGCTTCCTGGGACTGGGCGCGCAGCCGCCGCTGGCCGAATGGGGCGCCATGCTGTCGACGGGCCGGTCCTATCTCTACGATAGCTGGTGGGTCGCGACCTTTCCGGGGCTTGCGCTTCTGCTGGCCAGCCTTGCCCTCAACCTTCTGGGAGATGGATTGCGCGATGTCTTCGACCCCCGCCAGGACTGAGCAGGCCGAGCTCCCTCTCCTCGATGTCCGGAACCTGTTCGTGGACTTCCGCACGACGACGGGCACGGTCGGCGCCCTGCGCGACGTCAGTTTCACGCTGGGCCGCGAAAGGCTTGGAATCGTGGGTGAATCCGGCTCGGGAAAATCGACCGTCGGCCGCACCCTGCTGAGAATCCATGGAAAGAACGGCATCGTCCGCGCGCGCCGGCTGCAGTTTGCCGGCCGCGACCTCCTGGGTCTTCCCGAACGCGAGATGCGCGAGATCAGGGGACGCCGGATGACGATGGTCATGCAGGATCCCCGCTATTGCCTGAACCCGGTGCTCAAGGTGGGGAACCAGCTTGCCGAGGCGTGCAGGGCGCATTCGACGATGGGCAAGGCCGAAGCCTGGCAGAAGGCTGTCGACATGCTCGACATCGTGCAGATCAGGAATCCCGCCCGCGTGGCCGAATATTATCCCCACGAGCTGTCGGGAGGAATGGGACAGCGCGTGATGATCGCCATGATGCTGATCCCGAACCCCGACCTTCTGATCGCCGACGAGCCGACCTCGGCTCTGGATGTCACCGTTCAGAGGCAGATCCTTCACCTGCTCGACAGGCTGGTCGCGCAAAGGCGCATGAGCCTCGTCTTCATTTCCCACGATCTCAATCTGGTATCGGGGTTCTGCGACCGCATCCTGATCATGTATCGGGGGCGCATCGTCGAGAGCTGCGCCGCCGATCAACTGCATGCGGCGCGCCACCCCTACACGCGGGGATTGCTCGACTGCGCGCCCTCGATGGATCGCAAGGTGGATAGGCTGAACGTTCTGGTGCGGGATCCGGCATGGGAGCAATGATCGAGATCGACCGTCTGAACGTGTCCTTCGGAGACGGCTCGCAGGCGATGCGGGTGGTCGACGACGTCTCGTTCCGGGTCGCAAAGGGGGAATGCTTCGGCATCGTGGGCGAATCCGGTTCGGGCAAGTCCACGATCCTGCGCACGATCATGGGTCTGAACTCGAATTTCACCGGCCGGATCGTCATAGACGGGCAGCCTTTCGAGACGAGGCGGGCGCGCGAGCAGTACCGCCATATCCAGATGGTGTTTCAGGACCCCTACAGCGCCCTGCATCCGCGGCGTACGGTGGACTGGTCGATCAACGAGCCGCTGTTGATCCAGGGTTATCCGGATCGCGACCGGCTGGTCGTCGAGATGCTCGAAAGCGTCGGGCTGAGCCCGGCCCTGCGATATCGCTTTCCGCATCAGCTTTCGGGCGGACAGCGCCAAAGGGTCGCCATCGCCCGCGCGATCATCCTCAATCCGGCGGTTCTCCTGCTGGACGAACCCACCTCCGCCCTCGATCTGTCCGTCCAGGCCGAAGTCCTCAATCTTCTGGACGGCCTGCGCCGCGCGTTCGGATTGACCTATGTCTTCGTCAGTCACGAGCTGGCCGTCGTCGCCCATATGTGCGACCGGCTGGCGGTGATGAAGCAGGGCGTCGTTGTCGAGATCCTCTCCGCCGAGCAATTGCGCCGCGGAGACGCCGCGCAGGAATACACCAGAGAGCTGATCGCGGCGAGCCTGCCCTATCGGCGCGAGGCGCTGGCCGGCTGAGCCGGGCGCTTCCTCGACAAGGGCGCGGGCCGTGCATTACCCGCTCCGATGAACGGCCCCCCCCTCGCCGCTAATCACCCGATATATACTTCTTATTTCAAGCAAAGCGGGAAATTTCCTAGATTCTTCCGATTGGGTGCGATGAGATGCGACGCAGGAGTTAGCGGAATGAATATCTTTGTTGAAGGAATGCCCAACGAGCTGCTGCGCCTTCAAACGATGCATAATGGCGAGAAGGCCAAGCCGACCTTCAGCACGGCCGAGATGACGAGGCGCCAGGACGGGCTTCGCAAGATCAACGAGGATCTGAAGCTCGACGCTTCGATCCTGACCTCCTATCACAACGTCAACTACTTCGCCGATTTCCTGTATTGCTACTTCGGACGGCGCTACGCCTTCGTCGTGACCGACAAGGCCGCGACCTCAGTCTCGGCGGGCATCGATGCGGGCCAGCCCTGGCGGCGGACCTTCGGCGACAATATCACTTATACCGACTGGCAGCGCGATAACTTCTTCCATGCGCTGCAAACGCTGCTACCCGGCGCGCGCCGCATCGGCATCGAGTTCGACCATATCAATCTCGACTACCTGAAGCTCCTGGAGCAGGCTTTCCCAGGCGTCGAATTCGTCGATGTGGGCGGGCCGGCCATGTGGATGCGGACGATCAAGTCCGCGGAGGAAATCGCGCTCATCAAGGAAGGCGCCCGCATCGCCGACATCGGCGGCGAGGCGATCCGCGAGGCGATCCATGAAGGCGTTCCCGAATATGAGGTGGCGCTGGCCGGCACGCAGGCCATGGTGCGCCACATCGCCAAAGCCTTCCCCCATGCCGAATTGATGGACACCTGGGTCTGGTTCCAGTCCGGCGTGAACACGGACGGCGCGCACAATCCGGTCACCTCCCGCAAGGTGCGGAAGGGCGATATATTGTCGTTGAACTGCTTCCCGATGATCTCCGGCTACTACACGGCGCTGGAGCGCACCATGTTCCTCGACCATGCCGGCGACGAGCATCTGCGCATCTGGGAGGTGAACTGCGAGGTCCACCGGCGCGGCCTCGAACTGCTTCGCCCGGGTGCCCGCTGCGGCGACGTCGCCTCCGAACTCAACGAAATCTATCGCAGCCACAACCTGCTCGGCTACCGCTCCTTCGGCTATGGCCACTCCTTCGGCGTGCTGTCGCACTATTACGGCCGGGAGGCCGGCGTCGAGCTGCGCGAGGACATCAATACGGTCCTGCGGCCGGGAATGGTGGTGTCCATGGAGCCGATGCTGACGCTTCCGGAAGGGATGCCGGGCGCCGGCGGTTATCGCGAGCACGACATTCTGGTCATCAAGGAGAACGAGGCCGAAAACATCACCGGTTTCCCCTTCGGACCGGAGCACAATATCGTTCCGGCGCGGTAAGGCCGCGTCGTCCCGGTTGCCGCGCCTGCTTGTCAGTGCGCGGCGGTTCCGGTATCTTGCTTTCTCGTCAGCTCCGGCGGACGGCTTCCTTTTTGACAAGCCTGCCAGCAGATGCGCAACATTCCAACCGATCTTCTCCGGACGTTCATCACGGTCATCGACCTGCGCGGCTATACGCGTGCGGGCGAGCAGCTGGGGCGCACCCAGCCGGCGATCTCGCTACAGATGAAGAAATTGCAGGATCTGATCGGCGCGCAGCTCTTCACCAAGGAAGGCGGCGCGGTTCCGACCGAGGCCGGCGAGATGGTCGCCACCTACGGAAGGCAGATGCTGGCGCTCAACGACGAGCTGATGCTGCGCGTTTCGCGTCGCGATTCCCGGGGCAAGCTGCGGCTCGGCATTCCCAACGACTATGCCGACCACTTCCTGCCGGGGCTGATGTCCGGCATCGGCCGGACCAACAGCGACTTCACCCTCGACGTGGTTTGCGACATTTCCCACAAGCTTCTGGAGGACCTGCGCAAAGGGCTTCACGACATCGTGGTGGCGATGACCCCCGACGGCCCGGCGGAAGGCGCCTTCATGACGTGGCGCGAACCCCTGGTCTGGGTGGGCAACCAGCCCGATCACGCGATCGAGGACGAGGAAGGACGGCTGCGCATCGTGTGCTATCCCGAAGGCTGCCTCTACCGGCGGGGCATGCTGAACGCGCTTCAGCACGACGGACGCAAATACGACATCGTCTACCAGAGCCCCAATCTCGCGGGTATCGAGCCCGCGGTGGCGTCGGGCTTCGGCAATACGGTTCTGGCGCGGCGGATCGTGCCGCCGCGGTTGAAGATCGTCGAGCAGCCGGGGCTGCTGCCGAAACCCTCGAGCCTGGTGGTGGGCATCTATCTGAACAGCCGCAAGACGTGGTCCGCCGTGGCGGAAAGCTTTGCCGCGCGCATTGCCGACGCCTTCGTGGCCAGCGAAGTCGCCGCCCGCGCGCTGGGCCACGAGATGCCGTCCACCGTTTCCTGAAATCCTCGACGGGCCGTGGCGCGGCGGACGCCCTCCCCGCTCGGCCATGGCGATGGCTGGGGAAAGCATGGAAAGTCAGCGCAGCCTTGGCTTACGCCGCATCCGACAGCAGGCCGAACAACTTCAAGCCGTTGTTTTCATGGCATAGGCCCCAAACGGCATCGCGGATGCGTTGCGCCGCCTCGCTTCCGATCCGCGGATCGGCCAGATAGCGGAACTTGTCTTCCAGCTCCGCATCACTGGTGGGATTTTCGGGATTGCCGGACGGTTCGAGAACCGTGGCATCGACCGTAGCACCATCGAGCAGGATGCCGACTCGCGCCGCCATGCGCCGGCCGGAAATGTCCGGATCGGCGGATTCGACGACATCCACACGCTCGACGAGACGCAGCAACCGCGGATCCCCGCGCGCGGCGTCTGCGAAATGTTCGAGCTTCGGCGGACCGAACACAAGCCCCGCCGCCACGCCGTAAGGCAGGCTGAACTGCGCCGCCATCATGCTGTCGATGCGCTTGCCGTCCAGCTTGGCCGAAGCCGCCGAGGTCTCGATGGTGATTTTCTCGATCCGGTCGATCTCCGCGCCGATTTTCGTGCGCAGCAGAACGGCCGCATCGATGGTCGAATGCAGGATGCGGCAGCACGGATAGAGCTTCACGTACATTTCCAGCATCCGCCATTCCTGTCCCAGGGCGTTCAGGACGATGCCCCGGTCGAACGGCCGGCCGTTGAACATGGCGGCGATGCCCATCGACCCGTCGAGGATGTCGGCCGGTCCCGCAATTCCCTGCGCCGCCAGAACGGCGCACAGATAGCCCTCGCGGCCGGTGCGCCCGACATTGACGCTCCAGCTATCCAGCCACCCGTCCCCGAAATCGAACATCCCGCCGGTGTTGGATCCCGCAAGGCCGAGGGCATGGACGATCGTATCCGTATCGCTGCCGAGAAGTTTCGCCACGCCGATGGCGGCTCCCAGAACGCCAAGCAGGGAGGAGCAGTTGAACCCCTTTTGCGCCGCCCCCGAAGCGGCGACGGCCAGGCGCGACAGCACCTCGCATGCGACCGCGATTGCGACGACAAGATCCTTGCCGGACGATTTCCGCGCCTGCGCGGCCGAGAAGATCGCCGGAACGCAAGCCGTCATGACGTGGAGAGGCGCCCGCGCATGCCCGCCGTCCAACTCCAGAACGGTCGCGGCGACGCCGTTCGCCAGCGTGGCGTTCAAGGGAGACAGCCGGCGGCCGGTGCCGATCGCCGACGCATCGCCGCCCTCGCCTTCGATGGCCGTCAGGCAGGCCAGGACCTTCCGCGCGATCTCCGTGTCCGCGCCCGCGATCGTCACTCCGAGATAATCCAGCAGGGACCGCTTGACGGTATGGACGACCTCCTGCGGCAGGTCGTCATATCGAAGCTGCGAGGCCCAGCGGGCGAGATGCGGCGACAGCGGCTCCAGGCCCCGAGGCGTCATCAACTCACCTCGAAGGAATGGGCGCTGCACTGTCTCTGGAGCCGGGTGCCGGGCAGGACGGCGGTGGCGCATTTGTAGTCGTGGCGGAAACGCTCGCCGCTCTTGCCGTCCTCGATGCACAGCGTGGCGATGCCCGCGATCACCGCGCCCTGACGCGTCAGAACGTCCACCGACGCCTGCATCGACCCGCCCGTCTCGATCCACTGATCCACCAGCAGGACCCGCGTTCCCGGCTCGACGCTGGAGCGCTGCAATTCGAGGCTCACCCTCCCGCCCTTGTGATGCGCATACTCCGCAACGTCGGTGGGCGGCGACAGCTTGCCGCCCTTGCGGATCGGCAGGAAGCCCTTGCGCAGCCGCGCCGCGATGCCGCCGCCGAGCGCGAACCCCATCGCCTCCGGTCCCGCCACCAGATCGATATCGTCCGACCGGAACGGCTCCGACAGGTCGTCAAGCAGGTCGTTGAAGGCGCGGGCATCGGTATAGAGGTCGCGCAACAGGATCCAGTCGCCGTTGGGATGCGGCCGCATCAGGTCGAGATACCAGCGGGGCTTGAGGTCGGATGCCATCGAACGCGTTCTCCACAATCATCGATCTCTAGAAACAGCCGGAGCCAAAGGGAAATTAATCTTTCTCATTGCGGCATTAAGTGTTCGCACGCCTTTGCGCTTCGCCGCCTTCTCCGGCCTCCGGGCTGCCGGGAATTGCCGGTTTCATCCTGCCGCCACACCGAGATGGAGCGAAAGGTCGAGGTCGGCGGCCGAGATGTCGAACAGGCTCGATACCGAGCGTTCCTCGTTGATGCGGCGCATGGCCTCGCCCAGAAGCGGCGCGACGGAGACCTGGCGGATCTTCCCGCAAGCCTTGACGTCTTCGGTGGCCTGGATGCTGTCGGTGATGACCAGCTCCTGAATCTGCGAAGAGGATATGCGCGCCACGGCGCCGCCCGACAGCACCCCATGGGTGACATAGGCGCTGATGCCGATGGCGCCGGCCTCCATCAAGGCTGCGGCGGCGTTGCACAGCGTGCCCGCCGAATCGGCGATGTCGTCGATCAGGATGCAATGCGTGCCCTCTACATTGCCGACGATATGCATGACCTCGGAAACGCCCGCCCGTTCCCGCCGCTTGTCGATGATCGCCAGCTCGCAGCCGATATGCTGGGCGACGTTTCTCGCGCGCACGACGCCGCCGACATCGGGCGAAACCACGGTGAGCGGCCGGCCCGCCTGATGTTGGCGAATGTCGCGGACAAAGACGGGCTCGGCGATGAGATTGTCGACCGGAACGTCGAAGAAGGCCTGGATCTGATTGGCGTGCAGGTCGAGGGTCAGCACCCGGTCGGCGCCCGCGACCGTGACCAGATTCGCCACCAGCTTGGCCGAGATCGGCGTGCGCGGTCCCGATTTGCGGTCCTGCCGCGCATAGCCGTAATAGGGCATCACCGCGGTGATCCGGCGCGCGGAGCCGCGCCTGAGCGCATCGATGGTGATGAGCATTTCCATGAGATTGTCATTCGTCGGAAACGAGGTCGGCTGGATGATGAACACGTCCTCACCGCGCACGTTCTGATGGATCTCGACGAAGATTTCCATGTCCGAGAAGCGGCGGATGGTGACGTTGGTGAGCGGGATGCCCAGATAGCGCGCAACCTGCCGCGAGAGTTCGATATTGGCGTTGCCGGTGACGATCTGCATGGAATGACTCGAATTGTCCGAAGGGGCGGTTCCGGGACGACAGGCCGGGAACCTGGCGCGGCGGGTTCCCGCTCGAAGCACGCCCTGTCAGCGATTGGTCGCCCGATTCTCCCCGGGGTCGAAGGAATCGAGATGATGGGCGTTGCATTGGCGCTGATAACTCGTGCCCGGCACCACGGCGGTGGCGCATTTGTAGTCGCGCCGCATCGCTTCGGTCGCTTTCGTTTCCTCGATGCAGATGGTCGCGACCCCGGCGACGACGCCGCCCAGCCGCTCGATCAGCGCAATGGAGGAGCGCATGGTCCCGCCGGTCTCGATCCACTGGTCGACCAGGACGACGCGCGCGCCGGGCGCCAAAGCGGGCTTGTGCACCTCCATCTCGCCGGTTCGGCCGGTGTAGTTGGTGAAGGAAATCGTCTCGGACTCGGCAGCCACGGTGCCGGCCTTGCGTATCGCCAGAAAGCCCGCGTTCAGCCGCGCCGCCAGCCCCGCGCCGAGGATAAAGCCCGTCGCATCGAGGCCGGCGACGAGATCGATCCTTTCCGCCAGGAAAGGCTCGGCCAGATCGTCGAGAAGCTGCCTGAAGGCGGCCGGATCGGCGTAGAGGCTCGGCGGATAGAGCCACGCGAAGCCCTCGCCCTTGGTGTTCGGCATCATCAGGTCGAGATACCAGCGATGGTTCCTGTCGTCGCTCACTTGCGTCTCCTCGCAAAGATGAATGCCGCGAATGCGTCCGGCCATGCCGCGCAGGATCCTCGCCGGGCGGAATCCTTGTCAACAGGCGAGGCCCTTGTCGCCGCAAGGGCTAGCCCGTTTTGAACGGGCTGAAAAATTTCTAATTGTTATTGCGTCATAAGGGCGTCGAACCGTCCGGCTCCCCGACCGCGAAAAGGCGCACCCGGCCATTATGGGGCGATTAGAAATTGTAATTTCCTATCCTGCGGGGGGTGTCTAAATTGCCTGCGAGCAAATGGAGCGCATCATGGATCGGGTGCAGATTCGCAGGAAATTCAATACGGTAGGACCTGCCGTATTGCCCGTCATCCATGTCCAGGACGAGGCGCAGGCGCAAGAGAACGTGAAGATCGCCTTCAACGAGGGCGCTCAGGGCGTGTTCCTCATCAATCACGACTTCCCCAAGGAACAGTTGCTGCCCATTCTCGGAACCGTGCGCGAGACGTTTCCGGCGGCCTGGATCGGCGTCAACTTCCTTGCCGTCACGGGGCTCGACGCCTTTCCGGTGCTGGGGGACCTGAAACGCCAGGGAATAAGGCTGGACGCCTACTGGGCCGACAATGCCCGCATCGAGGAACATCAGCCCGAGGACAGGCAGGCCCAGGCGGACGCCATCGACGCCGCCCGCTCGGCAAGCGACTGGGACGGCCTGTATTTCGGCGGCACCGCGTTCAAGGCCCAAAGGCCGGTGGAGCCCGAGTTCTTCGGCGTGGTGGCGCGCATAGCCGCCCGCCACATGGATGTGGTGACGACCTCCGGGGCCGGAACCGGGATCGCGGCCGACATGTCGAAGATCAAGACGTTCCGCCGCGTTCTGAAGGATCGCGCGCTCGCGGTCGCTTCGGGGATCACGCCCGAGAATGCGGCCGATTACGCCCCTTACGTCGATGCGTTCCTCGTCGCCACCGGCATCAACCGGGATGGCGATTTCTACAACATCGATCCCCGACGTCTCAGCAAGCTCCTGGAAATTTGCAGACACTCCTTCGAAATCCCGGAAAAGGCCGTATGACTGACATGCAAGATTCCCGCTGGTATCTGAAACTGCTGGCCCCCGGCGCGCCGATCGGCTGGACGGACCCCTCGCCTCTTTACATGAACGCCCAGGCTTTCAGCGACCTGCTGGACGACCTGACGGGGCCGTTCAAGTCGGACCGGATCGATCTGGTGGTCGCGATGGAGCCGTTCGGCTTCATGCTCGGCGCCGGGATCGCGACGCGCCTCGGCCTCGGCGTCCTCACCGTCCGCAAGGAAACGCTTCTTGCCGGCCCGATCGACACGGTCGAATATCCCAGGACCTCGGGAACGCCGGGTAAGCTGGTGACGCGCAAGCCCGGCTTCGTGCCGGGCACGCGCATCCTTCTTGTCGACCAGTGGGTCGAATCCGGCGGCGCGATGAGCGGAATGCTGGAACTGGTCAAGCGCCAGGGCGCGGTGATCGCGGGCATCGCCACGCTGTGCATCGAGGAAAAGAACGCGCATCTGCGCAGCGAATACAAATGCGCCACCGCCGTGCTTCCGGGCACCGATATCCAGGAGCAATGCAACCGGCACCGCCTCGATCATTTCGATGACTACGATTGGACCTCCATCGTTCCCCAACCCGATGGCGGCAGGTCTTAGAGCCGTTCCGGAAAAGATCGACGAATTTCAGGCCCCGTGATCCACGTCGAGAACGTGGATCACGGAAGCGCCATCCGGCCGACCCGACAAGGCGAGGCATGGCCGACGATCGAACCGTCGACGCCGACTGCGACGCATCGCCGCCTTCCACGCGAGACCCCGTCCGCAACGCTCGGTCACCCGGTTTCATGCACCGGAAAAGCGACCCGGCCGCGTTTTCGCGAAACCGCCAAAGTGGCGGATTTTATCGATAAAATAGGATTTGGCTGGGGAACCTGGACAGTAATCCAACTTTTTTCAAGCCCCTGAAATCAAATAAGATATTGCTTTTTCTAGCTTATTTCGATCATAACTGTTCCGGTTTGGTGTTCCGGAATGATGTTACGGAAGGGCGAAAATGGCAAGGCTTACCTACCTCGAAAGGCGCGGCGCGACCTACTATGCGCGGATCGACATTCCGGTTGATCTTGTCCCGCTCTACCGCACCACGACGCGCAAGAAGTCGCTGCGCACCAAGGATGAGGCCACAGCGAAAACGCGCCTGTGGCCGATCATTGAGGCATGGCGAGCGGAGTTTGAAGACGTGCGCGCCCGCCGCGTCTTGACTGCCGACGATAAGGCCGATGCTACGTGGCAGCACTACACCGCCGCGCTCGAACGCGACGACCAGACCCGGCAGGCCATGCCGTCCGACGCCGACATTGATGCCGCAACCGAAACCGCCGTCGAGCGCGTGCAGCGTGAACAGATCGACGTGCGCGACCCGCTGGCGGCACTGGACGCCAGCCTTGACGTGATGGTGCTGAAGCGCCAGCGCGAGCTTGATGCCGGTGCGCGCCGGGAGAAGCTCGACGCCATGCGCAAGCACCTTGCGGACGGGGAGACTGCGCTGGTCGATCATGAGGTTCAAGACTACATCGACCGGAACAAGCTGCTTGTCGATCCGCTGTCGCCGGATCGTGGCGACCTTGCCCGGCGCATGATGCGCGCGGAAGCGGAAGCCTTGGAACGGACCCTTGAACGTGACAGGGGCGATTACACCGGCCAGCCGCGCGACCCTATCGTGAAGCCGGCGACCGGCACGTCGCGCGAGCATGCGAAGCCCGGCGAAACCATCAAGGAGCTTTTTGAGGTTTACGCCGCCGAGAATCCGAAGAGCATCGCCGTCGATACCATCGCGCAGGCCCGGCGCGACGTTGGCACCTTCGTTGATTATGTCGGCAGCACATGCCCGGTTCACCGGATCGACAAGAAGGCCGTGCGCGAGTGGAAGGCGCTCTTGATGCGCTATCCGGTGAAGGCGACCGAAACGAAGGACTTCGCCGGCATGAAGCTCGCGCAGATCGTGCGCCACAACGAGAAGGTCGGAAAGCCGATCATCTCGCCCCGCACGGTGAACCGCTACCTTGCCGGCTTCAGCGCCTTTTGCTCATGGCTGGTCAATCATGGCTACCTCGACCAGAACCCGGCCGATGGCATGTTCCTGAAGAAGCCGAAGGACAAGACCACGATCCCCTTTACCGTCGAGCAGATGAACAAGCTTTTCCGCTCGCCTTTGTTCACCGGATGCCAGTCCGCCGACGAGTGGCGCAACGTGGCGAAGCCGGGGAACGTTCGTATCCGTGACCATCGCTATTGGCTTCCGCTGGTCATGCTCTTTTCCGGCGCACGTCCCGCCGAGATTGCGCAGCTTGCCGTTGCGGACGTTCGGCAGGAACATGGCCATTGGATCATGCACGTCACGACCGAAGGGGATGGCGGCAAGAGCGTGAAGACGGCCGGCAGCATGCGCGTTGTGCCGGTTCACCCCGAACTGATCCGGCTCGGCTTCATCAAGTATCGTGACGCGATGCACAAGGCCGGCCAGCAACGGCTATTCCCCGAAGCC
>ERZ869909.2224-NODE-2224-length-13457-cov-3.605232_pt1 | contig 13457 bp, 11 predicted proteins | sample MGYA00520892_ERZ869909 | MGnify/ENA primary metagenome ERZ869909 (study PRJEB32215, sample SAMEA104723947) | bioreactor metagenome | biome: bioreactor; feature: anaerobic bioreactor; material: water | place: China | collected 2015-03-12 ... | reverse complement strand
CCCGATGCAGTCTTCGGCCAAGGCAGCATCGTGACGATTGAGTGGGTACCCGCTCCCGGCGCGTTCGCCCTCCTCGGTCTCGGTGGCCTCGCGGCGACCCGTCGTCGTCGCTGATCCCGTCCTGTTCGGTTTCTTTTCTTCTCGCTGATTTCCCGCATCCCCCGCCCTCGCGGGCGGGGGTATGTCTTCAACAGAGTCCCGCCACCTGCCCGTCCGGAAACCTCCGCCGGGCACAGCACCGGGATATTCCATGGCCACAACGGGAAAAAATCCCCTGTTTGTGGTCTTTTGCCTTGACCACACCCCACCCTCGCGGCATGCTGACCGTGTGGGAGTTCCCCGATAGGGCATCTCCCGCGACGAGAGGAAGAGCTGAGGGGAAGGAACGCGTCAAATCCCCCCCTTTGCCATTAATCGGTGTGCACTCCGTATGTACGGCGTGTGTTCTTATTCGGCCCACTCGCTCTGCGAGGGGAGATCGCCGTTTTCATCGGCGAAATTTTGAGAGGAAGAGACATGAAGATTCTGACAGCTGCCATGGTGCTCGGGCTCGCCGGCACCGCCATCGCCAAGGATCCGTCCAGCGCGACCCTGATGAGCTCCGCCAGCGGTCTGAGCGGCCAGGTCATCAACCCCCAGGCATCCGGCGCTGCCGGCTTCCGCCTCACCGCCACCTATGACTTCGCCACGGGCTCCATGACCTACGGCCCCGGCGCTCTCGCCAACAGCATCACCTTCGACCCCCCCACGGGCGGGCTCCGCATCCTCGGTCTTGAGTTCTCGGACATCGCCGCCGAGGTCAACTGGAACACCGGCGCCTCCTTCGAGAACTGGGCCAGCGAGCTCCGTCTCGGCTGGGAAGATGGTGGCCTGAACGACATCATCGGCATCGCTGCCTTCCCCGGCGTTGATGACGGCCCCGCCGCCCCCGGCACCTCGCAACTCTTCACCGGCGGCAACCTGCCCTTCTTCGACCTCGACGGCACCATTGACATTACTGGCAACGGCATCCCCGACGACTTCTTCATGCCCGCCGGCGGATCGACCACCGGCGCATTCTCCGTCTACAACGACGGCACCGGCCAGCCCGCCGGCACCATCGTTGGCGGCACCATCACCTTCTACCTCGTGCCCGCCCCGGGGGCAGCGGCCCTCATGGGCCTCGCTGGCCTCGCCGCAGTGCGTCGTCGTCGCTAATTTCGCACCTTCCTTTTCTTCTCGCTGATTTCCACGCACCCCCGCTGCTTCTGCAGCGGGGGTGTTCGTTTTTGCCCTTCTATCGGTCTTTTGAGACGGCTCTCGCTCGATAGCAGCCCACTCAATCCTTGTTGTCTTGTCAAAGTGGGCAATTGTGGGTCTTCCCAGTGATCCTTTATTTACCCATTGAGAAAGAGTGACTTGACCGGGCCCCACTTCAGCGGCATTCTCATGGGGTGCGGATTGACCCTCCGGGGTTTCCCGCTCATCAGGAGAGAGCTGAGGGGAAGGAACGCGTCAATCCCCCCCGCAGTAATAGAGGAAGATCTCATCCACCTGTTTGGATGATTATTTTGATGTCGTCTCGCGTGAGACGATGGGGAAATCGCGCTTTGCGATGGACAAGAGAGAGGAAAGAAACATGCAGATTTCGAAGAAGTATCTGTTCGGCGGCGCTCTTATGGCCGCGGGCATGGTCGCCAATGCCCAGACATTCAACTACCAGGACACATCGTCCGACGGCAGCTACAACTCGTTCGCCTCGGTGCAAGCCTACGGCGGCGCTCTCAGCCAAGCCGTTGCCCCCGCCCCGCTGAACACTTCCAGCACCGGCACCACCGGCCTGACCGGCACCACCACCGTCTCCACATTCCAGAACCCGAGCGCCTTCGGTATCAACGGCGTTTGGCAAGGCGGGGGCTCGCTCGGCTACGGCTACGGCGGCGGACTCATCCAGCAGTTCTTCACCGTCAGCCAGAACGCCGTCCTCCGGATCGACTGGGATGTCACCGGCACAGATGCTTACATCGGCTCTATCGTATTCGAAGATGTTGTGGCCGGCGCCGTTCTCTTCGAACTCTCCCCCCTCGACGGCATCGGAGGCCTGAGCGGCTCTGTTGATATCCCCGTCAGCGCGGGAACCGAATACGGTGCCATCCTCGCTCTGCAGGACATCTTCGCGACCAACTTCGCACCCTTCTACTTCAATGGTCAGACGCAGTTCATCACCGCAACGCTGATCCCGGCTCCGGGCGCTGCAGGTCTCCTCGGCCTCGCAGGGCTCGCCGCCGTTCGTCGTCGTCGCGCGTAATTTTTCGCGCACCGAAACTGAAATCGCCGATTCCAAAGACCCCGGCTCTTTGCCGGGGTTTTTACATTGACACACACATACAATCACCGTACTCCACACCCGCTACGATCCCGATCTTTCCGCCGAGCACGCGAAAGGGCCGAGCATGGACTCTCTGCAGATGGGAACATCGAAGCGAAAGGATGCCGTTCGCACCATCCGCGAGCATCTCGCTTCCCAACGCAATCAAGAGGCCTTCAAATTCATCTCCGCGCTCAACCCCAAGCTGCGCGAGGATCCGGAGATCCTCTTTCTCCACGCGCTCACCATGGAGCGAGCCAAGAACTACAAGCTCGCGATTTCGCTCGCGCTGAAAGCGGTGAAGCAGCTCGATCACTTTGATCCGATGCTCGTGCTCGCCCGCTGCTATCGCTGTATCGGCGACACCGACAATACAATCAAGTGGTGCAACCGCGCCGGCGAGAAGCGCCCCGGCGATGCGACCGTCGACTACATCAGAGGCGGATCGCTCGAAGAGGCCGGGCGCTTCGATGAAGCAACCGCCGTCATCAAGCCCCATGTCGATGCCGCCGTACAAAAAGGCGAGTCGCTCGCCATTGGCCTCCGCATGGAATGGTCCAAGCTCCTCGTCCAGCAGAAGCGGTACGACGAGGCCGTCAAGCTGATCGACGAAACCGTCTCAATGAAGGAACTCCCGCCCGCGGGCGTGAACATGCTCCTCCATCTCAAGGCCAAGGCGTGCGACCGCGCCAAGGACTACGACGCCGCCGCTGAAGCCGCCGAAGCCGCAAACGAGATCGGGCGCGTTGAATTCAGCCCCGACCTCTACACCGAGCAGGTCTCCGTCCTCATCGACAACTGGTCCAGAGAGACCATGGCGAGCTTCCCGCTCAGCACCTGCGACTCGGAGATCCCGGTCTTCGTCGCGGGCATGCCCCGCTCCGGCACTTCGCTCATCGACCAGATCATCGACGCACACCCCAAGGCCGCCGGCGTCGGCGAACTCAACACCATCGAGCGCTTCGCCGTCCAGCTCTCCCAGGTCTGGAACCCGGACCTCCCCCCCGCAAAGCAATTCGGCCGCTACAACGCCCACCGCTGGACACGCGCTGCCAACGACTATGTTCGCGAGATCACCAAGCTCGCCAAGCCCGGCACCGAGCGCATCGTCAACAAGGCACTCGGCAATAACAAGCTCGTCGGACTCTTCGCCCGACTCTTCCCGAAGACGCGCATCATCCACGCCATCCGCGATCCGCGCGATGTCGCCATCTCCTGCTTCATGGGCGGCTTCAACAACAATCTCCATGCCTGGACCACCCGCATCGACTGGACCGCGCACGCGTGGAACCAGTCCATGCGCATGATGCGCCACTGGAAAGAGTCGCTCGACATCCCCATCCTCGATGTCCACTACGAGCGGCTCGTCGCCGACCCCGAAAACGAGATGCCCCGCATCATCGAGTTCCTCGGCCTCGAGTGGGACGACGCCTGCCGCGACTTCTACAAATCACGGCGCACCGTCCGCACACTCTCCTACGACCAGGTCAACCGCCCCCTCTACACCACATCCTCCGGCCGCCACAAGAACTACGCCAAACTCCTCGAAGGCGTCGACTTCCCCCACTACGACCCCTTCGGCGACCGTTGATCCTTTAAGCCGCGATCGCCGCGCTCCCCACCGCCGCGAACAGATCCAACCTGTGCTCCCACAGGTGCCCCCGCGCCACCGCATCCCTTCCACGCCGCGCCATCTCCACGCGCATCTCCCGATCCCCCAGCAGCCGCTCCACCCGCGCCCGCGCATCCTCCGCATCACCCGGCGCATGCACCAGCAGCTCCTCGCCCACCGCAAACTCGCGCCGCACCATCAGCCGATCGTCCGCCACGCTCGCGCACCCCGCGCCCATCGAAAGCAACAACCGCTCACTGAATGTATGCGTGAACTGCGTCGGACCCCACGCCAATCCCACCTTCGCCCGCGCCAGCACACCCGGCAGCTCCGCGTACCCGACCTCGCCCCGATACTCGATCGTCCCCCCGCAGCACTCCCGCCACGACTCCGGCCCGTACACCGCCGTCCGCACGCCCTGCATCCCGCGCACCATCGACATCCGGCGCGACCGATTCACCGCCGCCGTCGCATACCGCCACAGCATCGCCGCCAACCGCCACTGCCCCGGCGGCACATTCGCACCGCACAACACCACATCCAGCGCCTGCTCGAACGCCATCTGCGGATGCTCGACCATCAGCCCCACGATCTCATCCGCACGCCCCCGCATCGCCGCCGGCATCCGCTCACGCATCGCCGACAACTCGGCCGCAGTATGGATGCTCCCCGTCACCACCAGATCCATCTCACGATCCGGCCCGATCCCCGCCGCATCCACCAGCGACTCCGGCGGCACACCATGCGGGCAATGCGCATGGATCAACCCCGGCCAACGCAACCTCAGCAGATGCGCCCCGTCCATGCACGGCAGGAACAGCCGATAGTTCGCCAGCCGCGCCATCTCATCCATCTGCTGATCATCCAACGCCAGCGGGTGATCCACCAGAAACTGCACCACCGCCACCCGCGACCCCGCCCGCTTCACTGCCGGGTGCAGCTCCTCCACACTCGGCAGGAAATTGAAGTACACCAGCAGCGAGTCCACCGCCCCCACCTCCGGGCTCGTCGGGTTCACCAAACACCCCCGACGCGCGAACGCCTCCGCCAACTGCCGCGCCATCGCCCCCAGCAGCGAATACCGGCTCTCGTACCGCATCGGGATGTACACGGGAAACGCCATTTTCACCCCACTCATCGACCACCCCGCCCGCGCCAATCCACCCGTCCGCTAAGATTCATCCCTTCGGGGGCGTTTTTCCATTCATCGCAACCTCCCTCCACCGGAGCCATCCCATGCCCACCCCCATCACCATGACCGCCGACGGCCTCTCCGTCCCCAACGACCCCATCATCCCCTTCATCGAGGGAGACGGCACCGGACCCGACATTTGGGCCGCCTCGCAACTCGTCTTCGACGCCGCCGTCCAGAAGGCCTACGCCGGAAAACGCAAAATCCACTGGAAGGAAGTCCTCGCCGGCGAGAAGGCCTTCAACAAGACCGACTCCTGGCTCCCCGACGACACACTCGACGACTTCCGGAACCTCCTCGTCGGCATCAAGGGCCCCCTCACCACCCCCACCGGCGGCGGCATCCGCTCACTCAATGTCGCCCTCCGCCAGATGCTCGACCTCTATGTCTGCCTCCGCCCCGTCCGCTACTTCACCGGCGTCCCCTCACCCGTCAAGCGACCCGAGCAGACCGACATGGTCATCTTCCGCGAGAACTCCGAGGACATCTACGCAGGCATCGAGTTCGAGCACGGCACCGAAGACGCCAAGCGCTTCAAGCACCTCCTCCAGGAAAACTTCCCCGACCGCTACAAGAAGGTCCGCTTCCCCGATTCCTGCGGCATCGGCCTCAAACCCGTCTCGCAGGAAGGCACCGACCGACTCGTCCGCGCTGCCATCGAGTACGCCATCGCCGAGGGCAAAGACTCCGTCACCCTCGTCCACAAGGGCAACATCATGAAGTTCACCGAGGGTGCCTTCATGCGATGGGGCTACGAACTCGCCGCACGCGAATACCACGCCGTGCCACTCGACGGCGGGCCCTGGCACATCATCCGCGCCGGCACCGAGTTCACGCACAACCGAGGCCCACTCCCCACAACCATCCCCCACGACATCATCATCAAGGATGTCATCGCCGACGCATTCCTCCAGCAGATCCTCACCCGACCCGCCGAATACTCCGTCATCGCCACCATGAACCTCAACGGCGACTACATCTCCGACGCACTCGCCGCATGCGTCGGCGGCATCGGCATCGCTCCCGGCGCCAACATCAACTACACCACAGGACACGCCATCTTCGAGGCCACCCACGGCACCGCCCCCAAGTACGCCGGAAAGGACCAGGTCAACCCCGGCTCCGTCATCCTCTCGGGCGAGATGATGCTCCGCTACATGGGCTGGACCGAAGCCGCCGACCTCATCATCAAGGGCATCGAACACGCCATCGCCGCCAAAACCGTCACCTACGACTTCCACCGGCTCATGGACGGGGCGAAGCTGCTGAAGTGCTCGGAGTTCGGGAAGGCAATCGTGAAGGGGATGGGGTGACGCCGACACTGTACAATGCTGCCTGTCGTCACGAACGGCAACGGAGCAAGCAGAGGCCAGAGACCAGAGACTAGCAGCATGTTAAGCTACATTAATATCTCGAATTTCAAAAGTTTGGTTGACACAAAAACCACTCTCGGGATGTTCAATGTATTCATCGGCAACAACGGCGCTGGTAAATCCAGCTTTTTTCGTGCGCTTTCATTTTTGCGTGATCTGGTGCGCCACGACTCGATAAACACCGCCCTCGATATGCAGGGCGCAACCTTCGCAGACCTAGTGAACCTTCGTGCACAAGAGAAGGCCATAAAGTTTCAGTGTCGAGTACAAAAAGAGCCGCTAGATAAAGCCGATGCATCGTTTGACGCAGATGTCCGCATTGTTGTCAAAAAACGCAAATTCCTTTACATAGATTCAGAGAGCGTGTTGCCGTGGGATCGTCGCGGTATCGAGCTGGAAAGCGAATCTGACCTAGAAGATCTGCCATATGGAATTTATCGTTTTAGGCGGACTATGATAGCCCACGAGAAGGGCTATGATTCGATTCACTACAGCAACGCGGTTGTTGCGCACAGTCTGTTACGCGATGTTTTGCGGCATCACCACCTCTTGAGACTTGCCGACAAGCAGCCACGATTTCCTGCACTATCGTATATCGCGCGAAACATCAACAGTTATCGCCATTTTGAGATCTGGGGTCCAGGACCACTACGCTTGCCATCGAAGCAACTCGGTGCGCCCTCGCGGTATATGTCAGAAGACGGGCAGGGACTGGCTTCTACATTATTTTCTTTGCGGAGACTGGATCGAGACAAATTTGACTTGCTTCTCGATGAGATGCAGCATGCATATCCGTGGCTCAACGAGATAGAATTCCGTCGGTATCCTGATTCGAGCTTGGGGCTATCATTTGCGGAGAAATCGGGACTCCCCGCCTCCAGCCGCAATCATGGGCGGTCTTATTCGACTAAAAAGTACAATTCAAACCAAGTGAGCGATGGTTTTCTAAGATTCTTGGCCCTAGCTACCGTTAAATATACAGCGAATCGCTCTTGGATCATTGCTTATGAAGAACCAGAGAATGGCCTGCATCCCAGCCTAATTGGCAGAACTGCCAAGATGCTTCGCCAGATTGCGGAATCAGGCACGCAAGTTCTGGTCTCGACACACTCGCCGATGTTTGTCTCGGAAGTCTTCGCGGCTCAATCCGCAGAGCAGGTGGCAAATGAACTCCGATTGGTCCGGCGCCACGAACAAGGCGACACAACGATCTCTTCCGTGGATGTTAAAAAAATTGAAGAGACTATGTCTCATGGGTTGAGCGTAGGTGATATGTGGAGCATGCTCCTCGATGAGAAGTATCTCGAATCCTAAAAAAAAATGAGCACTGAAAATTGCGTCCAACTCGATTTCTTGCTGGTCGGCGAGGGCCCAACGGAAATTGGCACGCAGCCGGAGGTGATGACTGAAGAAACAGATTCGATATCTGCCATTGTCGTGAATCGAACATTGGCGTGGATTTCCGAACAGGAATCTAGGCAACGTGTGTGCGTGCGGTTTCCGATGATTCGTTTATTCAGCCAAATCGCTTCCCCAGATGTAATACGTATTAACGGAAGGCGTTTCCACATTCATCGACCGCCAATTAAGAAAAAAAATTGTTTCTGCTTTATTGCTCGCAAAAAATTTTTCTCTGCATGGAGTCTTATTCCAGTATGACAAAGAGCGATACCAGAATGAAGACTTACACAAGCACTATGATGACGCCATGGCGGAGATAGGTCAGACCCCTGTTGCCGCTATGCGCACAATCATCGTTAGTCCGTGCAGGTGCGTAGAAACTTGGTTGCTTGTTGATGTCGATGCTGTACGAGGACTATATGCGGAGTGGAATGATCCTTTCTCGACTAGTCCCGAACAGCGGCCGGAGTGTAGAGTTCTTAAATCGCGCATATCGGCATTGGCCGAGTCTACTGGTCTCACAGAGCGTGATATACGGGTACAACTCGCTCAGTCCATGTCGATTGATAAGCTGAGTCAGAGCTGCCCTACGGCGTTTGGTAAATTCGCCTCTACCTGTCGTAGTAGTATGCCGTGACAGGGCTTTCGGTATGCCATCAGTCCCTCCGAGCCCGCTAGGGCGAGGAAGACTGATGCACCTCCATACCTCATCTCGAACTTGTGCCATCACTCCCTCCGAGACGCGCAAGCGGATCGGAAGAGTGATGCCTTCCCCCACGCTCCCCGCCCCATCCGCACCAGTCGCCGCCTCAGAAGGCGGTCGAACTGGTGGCACACATCTCCCGATCTCCCGACGACCCGTGCCATCACTTCAACCGAGCCGCGCCAGCGGCGAGGGTGAGTGATGCTCTCCCACACCCCCCTGACCTACCCACACCCTCTAAAATCCTCGCGTGGACGCTCCCCCCCGCCGCAAGCATCTCCGCCGCATCGAGCACACCAACCACCTCCGCCACCTCACCTTCTCCACCTACCAGCGCCTCCCGCTCTTTGCGACCGACCACACCCGCGACCTCTTCGCCGCGGCCCTCGCCGACCTCCGCACCCGCGCCGGCTTCCATCTCTACGCCTGGGTCCTTATGCCCGAGCACACCCACATCCTCCTCTGGCCCCGACTCCCCGATGTCCCCGTGCCGAAGATGCTCCGCTCCCTCAAGAGCAGCGTCGCCCGCTCCGCCATCAATCACTTCCGCGCGACAAATGACCCCATCCTCCCCCACCTGATCATCCCCAACGGCTCCACCCGCTTCTGGCAGCGCGGCGGCGGCTACGACCGCAACCTCCGCCACGGTGACGACATCAACCAAGTCATCGAGTACATCCACCACAACCCCGTCCGACGCGCCCTCGTGTCACGCGCCACCGACTGGCACTGGTCCTCCGCGCGCTGGTATGCAGGCGACCGATCTTCCCCCGTCACCATCGACCCACTCCCGCCGAAACGACCGATGTGACATCAAGATCAATGTGCCATCACTTCAACCGAGCCGCACCAGCGTCGAGGGTGAGTGATGCTCTCCACACCCCGACCTGTGCCATCACTTCAACCGAGCACGACACCGGTCGTGCAAGGGTGAGTGATGCTCTCCACACTCCCAGACCCGTGCCATCACTTCAACCGAGCACGACACCGGTCGTGCGAGGGTGAGTGATGCCGCTTCCCCCGATCCTCCCTCACCAGTCGCCCGCCTCGGAAGGCGGTCGAACTGGTGGCACATCCCCCAGATTTCCTCACCTCTCCACACCTCTGACCCACTTCCGTGTCACCCTTCCCTCCCCCATCTCCATCCGCTACAACCTCCGTCAAACCCTCAGCCGGAGGCCGCGCCATGCCCATCCGCCCGCTCCTCGCCGCCCTGCTCCTCCTCGCTTCCCCCGCTCTGGCCGACACCACGCCGGAGCCGCCCTACCCGCCGCAGCGCGACATCCACCCCGACTCCGCCTACCACCTCGCCCTGCTCGACGAGGCCTCGCCCCTTCTCAAGCCGATCGCCGATGGCGTCATCGTCACCGATCACGCCGAGGAACCCCGCCACACCCTCCGCTACCAGCCGCGGACAGGTGCGACCCAGCGCTTCTCCATCCGCTCTCATGTCAAGATCCATACCGGCATGCAAGCGAAGATCGGCGACGACATCTCCGGCGCTCCGCTCCGGACCATCGATTTACCCATTGTCATCCTCGAATGTACCGCCACCGTCACCGCTGGCTTCCCCGACTCCTTCGAATTGACCATCACCGTGGATGCCGTCCGCGCCGAGGGCTTCCGCGTCGAACTGCCCCCGCACATCGTCGACAAGGCCACCGCCATCTACGCCGACAGCACCGCCACCATCATCGCAGACAACCGGGGCAACATCATCCACCTCAAGATCGATTCACCCTTCGACGGCGACACTGTGGGACTCGCCACGCTCGAAGAGATCGTGCGTCGACTCATCATCCCCCTCCCCGAGGAGCTGGTCGGCCTCAACGCGACATGGCACGCCCCGCGCAAGGCACCGAGCCGAATCCTCAAGACCGACATCGATGCGACCGTGCGGGACCGATACATACTCACCGCGCACAGCGAGCACAATTTCAAGGTGCAGATGTACTCCAGTCACGACATCATCACCGACATCGAGCCGAACAACGCGCCCCCCGGTGAGTGGACCATGACCCACCGCGCACTCCGCAGCAGCAACCTCGGTGCTGGCGTCGTCAACACCGACCCCAATTCCCCACCCGTCGCCTTCGACGAAAGAGGGAGCCCGGCCGTCCGCACCCATGGCATTCTCGACACCTTCAGCCATCCCCAGGCCCCCGGCCGACTCCAGGGCCGACGCACCGATCAGGAAGTGATCCTCCTCGTTACCCCCATCAAAGATCCCCCCGCCGACACCGACGAGTAGGGCGACGAACGCTGAGCATCGCACTTCCACGAAGACCTCCAGGCGGATTCCGGGCGATATTCCGGGGGCGCACGAAAAAGGCCGCCCCTCTCGGGACGGCCTGTATTGAACACATCAGTGTGTGATCGACTCAGCGAGAGCCGGTCGGCTTACCAGCCGCCGCGACCGCCGCCGCCGCCACCACCACCACCGCCGTAGCCGCCGCGGCCACGACCGCCGCCGCCGCCACCACCACCGCCGTAGCCGCCGCGACCGCGACCACCTCCGCCACCGCCGCCGCCACGATCCTCGCGGGGACGCGCTTCGTTCACGGTGAGATCACGCCCGTCCATACTGTGGCCCGACAGGGCGTTGATCGCCGCGCGAGCATCATCATCGTTCGTGAACTCGACGAAACCGAAGCCACGGGGACGACCGGTCTCGCGATCCATCACGAGCGTTGCCGAGCTCACCTCGCCGTGCTGCTCGAACAACTCGCGCAGATCGTTCTCGGTGGTGCTGAACGGCAGATTTCCGACATACAACTTCATCATCAGACGCTTTCCATCATTTGCCCAAGAGACTTTTTCTGACCGCTGCTGAACTCGGGCAAAGGAGAAAGCTTCGGTGACCAAGAAGGCCCGCTCTACAATCTGAGCGGTCGACCATCAGGACGGGTCAAGTATACACCACCATTTTTCGGTAGGAAGCCCCCAAAACAGGTGGTACACAAACCCCTCAAAAACACCCCAAAGTACCCCCAAAAACCCTCGAAACCCCCTTTTCCGAACACCCGAAATGGACCCGAGGCATGCCCGGACTCTTCGACGGCACCCCGCTCGAACGCCCCGTCACCTGTGAGCACTGCGGCCTCCCCGCCGCCGAGTGTACCTGCCCGCGCGACGAAAAAGGCGGCTTTTGCCCGCCCTCGCACCAAAAACCCCGCGTCCGGCGCGAAAAACGACGCGGCAAGTTCGTCACCGTCATCGCCGACCTCGATCCCGTCGCGACCGACCTCGCCGGGATGGCGAAGACCCTGCGCACAAAGCTCGCAACTGGCGGTTCCGTGACGAAAAACGATGGTGCGCCGACGATCGAACTGCAGGGCGATCATTGCGAAAAAGTCGTCGAATACCTGAAATCTCTGGGCTATCAGGCCAAAAAAGCGGGTGGATGAGCGCATCTGGGCGTCGGGCGGGGCCGAATTCCCCGTCGAATGAGACGATTTGGCGTTCCGCCGGTACCCTCAGCAGGAGCCCGATGGGTCCGAATAAGGTGGACCGGGCGTTCTTCAGATCCTTAGTCCGTGGCATCACGGAGGAGACAGACCATGCATGTGCGCACAAAACGATTCCTTCCGCTTCTTGGTGTGAGCTGTCTGGCGTTCGGCCTGCTCGCGCCGGTCAACGCGGCACAGAACTCTGCCGAGATCGAGGTCTTTACAACCGGCTCGGGCACCAAGAAGGCGCTGCGGTATGCGCCCGAGGCGGGGAGCAAGGCCGGGTTCTCGATGGAAACCAAGATGTCCATGACGCAGCAGATGAACGGCATGCAGATGCCGGCGCAGGACATGCCTTCGATGATCACGGACTACGCGCTGACGGTCGACGAGATCCGCGAGTCCGGCGAGATCGTGACCAGCGTGGAAACGGTGGATGCCCGGCTCGGTGAGGGCGGGAACCCGATGGTGCGCGGCTCGGTCGAGCAGGCGATCCGGGCGGGTGTCGGCGGCAAGACGCGGGCGATCCAGAAGCCGACCGGCGAGGTGGTGAGTTCGGAGCGGCTCGGTGGCGACGGCGTTGCGATGCCGGGCGGGGTGGATCAGATGTCGATCCGCTTCCCCGAGGAGGCGATGGGGGTCGGCGGGCGTTGGGTCGAGCGGCGGAACATGGAGCAGGGCGGGGTCCGCTTCAGCCAGCACACGACCTATGAGGTCAAGGCGATCGAGGGGAATGTGGTGACGCTGGGCATGGAGGTCAAGGTGGAAGCGCCTCGTCAGGGCATGGAAAACCCGCAGCTCCCGCCGGGCTCGATGGAACTGGTCAAGATGAACGGCAACGGGACCGGGACGATCAAGATGGACCTGGCCAAGATGATCGCGATCGAGTCCAAGATGGAAATGAGCACCGACCAGGAGGTCAAGATCACCATGAACGGCGGCGAGCAGACGATGTCGCAGACGATGAGCATGGAAATGACAATGAAGGAACGCGACCTCGACTGATCGCCTCGACGGCATGAAAGGAACCCCAGCCATGCAGGGAGACGCTGGGCCGGGTTCTGAGATGAAACACACAACCGGACACGCTCGCTCGGATGGAGTGGGCGTGCCCGGTTTTTTCGTGTGCCCGTGCGGCGGGCGTGAGACGGTGTGGGTGTCGTCTCACGAGCAGTGCGCACGGTGCGGACGGGTGCTGGCTTCGTGCTGCGAGGGGGCGACGGAGTGCCGCCCATCGCGCTGAGGTCTCACCGGCGGCGTCGCAGGGCGAGGCACGCCAGGGGCGCTGCGACGGCCATGCTGCCGGGCGCGGGGATGATCTGCCACGAGCCGAGCGTGGAGCTTTGGGGGTTGATGCCGTTGACGATGGGTCCGGAGGTG
>ERZ869909.2223-NODE-2223-length-13463-cov-4.667115_pt1 | contig 13463 bp, 9 predicted proteins | sample MGYA00520892_ERZ869909 | MGnify/ENA primary metagenome ERZ869909 (study PRJEB32215, sample SAMEA104723947) | bioreactor metagenome | biome: bioreactor; feature: anaerobic bioreactor; material: water | place: China | collected 2015-03-12 ... | reverse complement strand
GGTGGCAGCCACGGCTTCATCATCGGGCACATCACGCCCGAGGCGCAGGTGGGAGGCCCGATCGCGCTGCTGCGTGACGGGGACCGGATCGAGATCGACGCCAACCGCAACCTGATCCGGGTCGAGGTGTCGGACGACGAGATGGCGGCCCGCCGCGCCCAGTGGACCGCGCCGCCGCTCAAGGCGACCCGCGGCACGCTGGCGAAGTACATCCGGCTCGTGAAGTCGGCCTCCGAAGGCTGCGTCACCGACGAGGAGTAGACCTATGAAGGCGATCGTCTGCACCGCGCTGACGGGCCTCGACGGCCTCGAGCTCCAGGACGTGCCCACCCCTGAACCCGGCCCCGGCCAGGTGCGGGTGCGGGTGCACGCCGCCGGCATCAACTTCGCGGACACCCTGATCATCAAGGGGCGGTACCAGGTGCGCCCCGAGCCGCCGTTCACCCCGGGGCTCGAGGCCGCCGGCGAGGTCGTCGCCTGCGGGCCCGGCGTCTCCTGGCAGGTGGGCGCGCGGGTGGCCGTGCTCTGCGACTACGGCGCCTTCGCGGAGGAGGTCGTCGTCGCCGCAGAGCGCCTCGTGCCGCTGCCCGACGCCATGGACTACGTCACCGCCGCCGGCTTCCTCGTGGCGTGGGGCACGTCCCACATCGCGCTGCGGCACCGCGGCGGCCTGAAGGCGGGCGAGACCCTGCTCGTGCACGGTGCCGCGGGCGGCGTGGGCCTGACCGCGGTGGCGATCGGCAAGCGCCTGGGCGCGACGGTCATCGCGACCGCCGGCGACGACGAGAAGCTGGCGCTCGTGCGTGAGCACGGCGCGGACCACACCATCAACTACCGCACCGGCGGGTTCCGCGACACCGTCCGCGAGCTCACCGGCGGCCGCGGCGCCGACGTGATCTACGACCCGGTGGGCGGCGACGTCTTCGACGAGTCGCTCCGCTGCATCAACTGGGAGGGCCGCCTGCTGGTGATCGGCTTCGCGTCCGGGCGCGTGCCCGAGGCGCCGGCGAACCTGCTGCTGGTCAAGAACTGCTCGGCGATCGGCGTCTACTGGGGCGCCTACGCGATGAAGGACCCGAAGGTTCTCGTCGACTCGCTGGCGGAGCTGTTCCGCTGGTACGCCGAGGGCTCGATCCGGCCGCACACGTCGATGACGTTCCCGCTGGAGCAGGCGACCGACGCGCTGCGCGCGCTCAAGGAACGGCGCTCGACCGGCAAGGTCGTGCTGACGGTCCGCTGATGGGCGCCTCCGGTCTGGTGGGCGGGGCCTCCCGGCCGTGGACGCTGGCGGTGCGTGACGCGCTGGCCGGCGTGCGCGCCGGCGCGTTGGACGGCGACACGTTCCTGCGCTCGGTCATGCACCACCCGGGGTGGCTGGTCGCGGGCCGCCGGCTGACCGACGCCAGCGGGCAGCCCTCCGGGCTCGAGCTGGGCGTCATCCGCAAGGAGCAGGGCGCGATCCTCGAGGCGTACGCCGACGAGGAGGCGCTGGCGCTGCTGGAGCGCCAGGACGGCGCCGAGTTCACCGGCGCGGTCGTGCGGCTGGGCGGGGTCGAGCTGTTCAGCCAGCTGGACCGCCTGGGGGTCGCGCGGGTGAACCTGAACCCGGGCAGCCCGGACACGGTGCACTACAAGCGGGAGCAGGTGCCGCTGCTGGCGGCGTGGGCGCGCCGCTGCCGGGTGGAGCTGGCGCTGCACGCGCCGGAGCGGCTGCCGGATCCGCTGGTGGCGCTGCGGGATCACGACGAGTACCACATCGTCGTGCAGCGGGACGCGCCGGACAGCGCGTCGTTCGTGCTGGCGCCGGACGAGGGGGGCCGCCAGCTGGCGGCGATCTTCACGTGCCGCGAGACCGCGGAGGCGTTCGCGGAGGTGCTGGCACCGCGGGCGGAGGCGCCGCTCGAGGTGCTGCCGCAGCCGGCAGAGCGGCTGTTCCGCGAGCTGCAGGCGCTGGGGCTGGACGGGCTGGTCTTCGACCCGCTGGGCCCTGCGCCGGCGCGCGCGCTGGCAGCCGGCGTGCTGGAGCACCTCGTGCCTGCGCCGTACGGCGTGCGCTAGCGGCCGTTCCGTCACTCGAGCGTCTGCCCACGGACTGCGGCGCGTGTGTGGCCCTGCGTCTGCGACGTCGCGCGCCCGGACACGAGCGCCCGGACACGAACGCCCGGACACGAACGCCCGGACACGAACGCCCGGACACGAACGCCTGGACACGAGCGCCCGGACACGAGCGCCCGGACACGAACGCCCGGACACGAACGCCCGGACGTGAACGCAGCGGCGCCGTGACGGTGGCGCTCCACGAGCGGCGGCGCTATCCAGTACCCGAAGCAGTCCCCGCAAGGAGAGCAGATCATGTCCGCGAGCGTGTCCCCCCCAGAGCTCAGACTGAACGGCACCGGCGACGAGATCGCCTACATGATGAACCTGATCGAGCACATCATCAGGGAGTGCCCGCGCCGCCTCGCGACGACCGACTCCGAGCGTCGGGCGCTGGACATCATGGAGGCGGAGCTGCGCCGCACCGGTCTGCCCACGTCGTTCGAGCCGTTCGAGTTCAACGACAGCCTCTACAAGAACATCGCGCTGCACTTCGGGCTGGGCACGGCCGCGAGCCTGATGGGGCGCCGCGCGCCCGGGCTGGCCGCGGCGCTGCACCTGATCGTGGCGCTGTCCTACTGGGCGGACTCGACCCGTCGAGGGTACCTGCTGCGCCGGCTGCTGCGCTTCGCCCCGTCACGCAACCTGCTTGCCGTGGCGGACGCAGCCGACGAGCACGCCGAGCGCCCGCGCCTGCGGATCGTGCTGCTGGCGCACATCGACGCCGCGTACACCGGGATGATGTTCGAGCCGGAGGCGATCCGCCGCAGCATCAACAACAAGCTGCCGGACAACCTGCGCTTTCTGGACCGCATCATGGGTGTCGCGACGTACGCCCAGGGTGCGCTCGGCGTGATCGGCCTGACCCGCCTGCTGAGCGGGCGGCGGCTGCACCACCTGTACGCGCTGGAGGCCCTGCTCGCGATCCCTGCCGTGGGTGCCTTCCTGCTCAACCTCGACGTCGTGCTCCGTGACCACGTGGTGCCCGGCGCGAACGACAACCTCACCGGCTGCGCCGCGCTGCCGGTCCTCGCCAACCGTCTGCTGCGCGACAAGCCCGACGACGTCGAGCTGGTCTTCGCGATCAGCGGCGCAGAAGAGGCCAGCCTGGGCGGCGCAGACGCGATGGCGCGCCGCAAGATCGAGGAGTGGGACCCGGCGAACACCATCGTCATCGCGGTCGACACCCTCTCGGGCGGCGACATCCGCTTCGTCGAGAAGGAAGGGGAGATCGCGCCGCGCTCGATCGACCCGGAGCTGCGCCACGCGATCCAGCGTGTCGCGCGCCGCGACGCGCGCTTTCGCAAGGTGCACGGCCTCGACATGCCGATTGGCGCCAGCGACGCGCTCGCGTTCCTGCACCGCGGCTACCGCGCTGTCGCGGTGAGCTGCGTGGACCCGGAGATCGGCGCGCCGCGCAACTACCACCACCCGACGGACGTGCCCGAGAACATCGATCGGGCACGCTTCGCGGAGTCCGTCGACTTCATCGACCAGCTGGTGCGCGAGCTCTGGCAGCGCTGACGAATCACCGCCGGCCTGGCGGTGCGTCGGGGTGGTCAGATGTCGCGGGCGAAGCGTTCGGCGAGGCCGATGTACGTCGCCGGGTGCAGCCGCAGCAGCTCCTCGCGGGCGGCGTCCGGGATCTCGAGGCCCAGGACGAACTCCGCGATCTCGTGCTGGCCCACGCGACGGCCGCGGGTCAGCGCCTTGAGCTTCTCGTAGGGCTTCTCGATGCCGTAGCGTCGCATGACGGTCTGGATGGGCTCCGCGAGGACCTCCCAGTTGGCGTCGAGGTCTGCGGCGAGGCGCTCCGGCGCGGCCTCGAGCTTGCCCAGGCCCTTGAGCGTGGACTGCCAGGCGATCAGGCTGTGGGCGCAGCCCAGGCCCATCGTGCGCAGGACCGTCGAGTCCGTCAGGTCGCGCTGCCAGCGTGAGACCGGGAGCTTCTGGGCGAGGTGGGTGAGGACCGCGTTCGCGACGCCCAGGTTGCCCTCGGAGTTCTCGAAGTCGATCGGGTTGACCTTGTGGGGCATGGTTGAGGAGCCCACCTCGCCCTCGACGACGCGTTGCTTGAAGTAGCCGATCGAGATGTAGCTCCAGACGTCGCGGTCGAGGTCGAGCACGATCGTGTTGAAGCGGGCGAGGGCGTCGAACAGCTCGGCCATGTAGTCGTGCGGCTCGATCTGGGTGGTGTACGGGTTGTACGTGAGGCCCAGGTTGCTGATGAAGCGCTGGCTGAGCGCCGGCCAGTCGACGTCCGGGTAGGCGGACAGGTGCGCGTTCCAGTTGCCGACGGCGCCGTTCTTCTTGCCCAGGAGCTCGACGGCGGCGAAGGCGTCGCGCTGGCGGCGCAGTCGGGCGACGACGTTCGCGATCTCCTTGCCCAGGGTGGTGGGCGAGGCGGGCTGGCCGTGTGTGCGTGAGAGCATGGGGAGGGCCGCCCACTGGTGGGCCATGCCGCGCAGGGTGTCGATGATGCGGTCCATGACCGGCAGCATGACCTCGTCGCGTCCGCCGCGGAGCATGAGGGCGTGGGACAGGTTGTTGATGTCCTCGCTGGTGGCGGCGAAGTGCACGAACTCGGTGACGGCGTGCAGCTCGGGCACGGCGGCGAGCTGGTCCTTGATCCAGTACTCGACCGCCTTCACGTCATGGTTCGTCGTGCGCTCGATGTCCTTGATGGCCTGCGCGTGGTCGGGGCCGAAGGTCTCGACGATGCGGGTCAGCGCGTCGCGGGCCGCGGCGGAGAACGGCGGGACCTCCGGGATGCCGGGCTCGTCGCTCAGCTCGAGCAGCCAGGCGATCTCGACCTGCACGCGGGCGCGGATCAGCCCGAACTCGCTGAAGTGGCTGCGCAGCGGCGCGCTCAGACGGCCGTAGCGCCCGTCGACGGAGCTGATGGCGGTCAATGCGTTGAGGTCGAGCTGCTCGGTCATGGTCGGTTGTCCGGTGGCGGCGTGGTGGGATGCGTGAGCACGCGCGGCTTAGCGCCACGGCCGGACGTTGCCAACCCGCAGGCCGGGCGCGTGTCGCGAAAACGTGTCGCCCCGGCGCGGAGCGGGCTCCGGCCGGGGCGACGGGTGGCACGGCGCGCGCGGCCGCGAGAGCGGCGCGCGGCGCGTCTCAGGAGGCGAGCGGCACGATGCGGATCTTCGAGTTCACCGGGTGGTGGACCGGCAGCCCGCGGACCGTGAACGGGACCCGCTCGTCCGGCTCGAGGCGGTAGCGCGTGAGCAGCTCGTACAGCATGATCTTGAGCTGCAGCTTGGCGAACGCCTTGCCCAGGCAGATGCGGGGACCACCGCCAAAGCCCACGAGATCCGACGTGCGCGCCTTCTTCTCGCCGCGGCTGTTGTCCCAGCGATCAGGATCGAAGGAGTTCGGGTTCTCGAACGAGCCCGGGTCGCGGTGCGACATGTACGGCGAGTAGAAGACCGGCGTGCCCTCGGGGATCACGTACCCGTCGAACTCGATGTCCTGCAGCGCGACGCGCGGGAAGAACAGGACGCTCGGCGTGTGGCGTTCGATCTCGTAGAGGAACCACTCCAGCTGCGGGAAGCCCTTGCCGGTCTCGAGCGTGTTGAGGTCGTTGGGCTCGAGCTTCGCGAACTCGTCGCGCAGACGGCGCTGCCAGTCCGGGCGACGAGCCAGGCGGTGGAGCATCCACGTGCTCGAGCTCGCGGTCGTGTCGTAGCCAGCCCAGAACAGCAGGATCAGGTGGTTGGCGATCTCCTCGACCGACAACCGCGTCCCGTCCGGCTCGACGTGGTGCGCCAGCTGCCCCACCAGGCCCTGCGGCGTGCCCGCGCGGGCCGCGGCGATGCGCGGCGCCATCATCTCGATGACCCGATCGCGGGCGTTCATCGCCCGGTCCACCGCGCCAAACGGGAACCGGTACGGCAGCGGCGCCATGATCCCCTGGATGATCGTCTCGAGCAGCGGCTCGAACGCGTCAGCCTCAGGGCCCAGCTCCAGGCCCGTCAGCGTGTTCGCCGCCACCTTGAACGTCGACAGGCGCGCGAAGTCGTACGCGTCGACCGTCTCCTGGCTCGCGCCGTACGCCAGCCGATCACGCCAGATCTGCTGCACCGGACCGCCGCTCTCGCGGACCGCGAGGCGCCCTACCGCAGGCGTGAGGATGCCGCGCGTCCGCGCGTGCTCCTCGCCGTCCTGCAGCATGATGCTGCCCGCGAACACGTTCTTCACGTTCGTCTGCTCGTAGCCCAGCCCGAACCCGAACTCGTGGCGACGGGTCACCATGATCGTCCGGTTGGCCTCCGCGCCGATCATGAAGACGTTGCCCACCATGAGCCGCGTCCGGAAGACGCGCCCGTGCTTCGCGAAGCGCTCGTGGAAGAACCCGGTCGGGTTCCTGATCAGCGCTGACAGCTCCCCAAGGCTGTCCGAGCCCGGAATCGCCTTCAGTGCCCGCTCCCGCGCCAGCACGTCCGGCCCCGCCAACGCGTCGATGACTGTCTCGATGCCCATCCTCGTACCCTCCAGACTACCTTCCCGGTCCACGTGCCGGACTGGAACACGTTTCATCCGAGGGCAACTTACAGGTTGTAAACTTCACTGTAAAGTAGAGCGTGCGTCGGCCGCGCGACTCGCGCGCCCGGCTCCGGGCGCCCGGCAACCCCACGAGCGCCGCGTCGGGGCACCGGAGGCGCCAACGATCACGGCGCCGGGTACGTGTAGCGCTCGTGGATCTCCTCGATGCCGGCGAGGACGTCAGGCTCCAGGTCCACGTGGATCGAGTCGATGTTCTGCTCCAGCTGCGCGAGGGTCGTCGCGCCGATGATCGTCGACGTCAGGAACGAGCGCCGGTTGACCCAGGCCAGGGCCATCTGCGCAGGGATCAGGCCGTGCCGCGTCGCCAGCGCGCAGTACGCCTCGCTCGCCTGGACGGCGCGATCGCCGCGGTACCGCTGGTACTCGGGGAACAGCGTCAGCCGCGCCCCCGGCGGCTGCTCACCCCGCGCGTACTTGCCGGTCAGCATGCCAAAGCCCAGCGGCGAGTACGCCAGCAGCCCCACCTGCTCCTCGTGCGCGATCTCCGCGAGGCCCACCTCGAACGAGCGGTTGAGCAGGCTGTAGGGGTTCTGGATCGACACGACCCGCGCGAGGCCGTGCTCCCGGGCCAGCCGCAGCCACGTCATCGTGCCCCACGCCGTCTCGTTGCTGATCCCGATGTGCCGCACCCGACCCTCGTCGACCAGCTCGCTGAGCGCCTCGAGCGTCCGGTGGATCGGCGTCGCCTCGTCGTCCGCCCGGTACGCATAGCCGAGCTTGCCAAAGTAGTTCGCCGGCCGATCCGGCCAGTGCAGCTGGTACAGATCGATCACCTCGGTCTGCAGCCGCCGCAGGCTGCCCTCGACGGCGTACCGCAGCTGGTCCCGATTCGCCCGCGGGGTCTCGCCGTCGGGCCGCAGCCAGTCCATCGGGCTGCGGCCCACCGCCTTCGTCGCGATGACCAGCTGGTCGCGATCCGGCCGCCGGCGCAGCCAGTTCCCGATGATCCGCTCCGTCTCGAAGACCGTCGAGCGGTTGGGCGGCACCGGGTACATCTCCGCCGTGTCGATGAAGTTGACGCCCCGCCCGGTCGCGAAGTCGAGCTGGTCGTGCGCCTCTGCCTCGCTGTTCTGGTTGCCCCAGGTCATCGTGCCCAGGCAGATCAGGCTCACGCGGGTGTCGGTCTGGCCAAGGGACGTGTAGCGCATCGGGTGCCTCGGGGTGGCTGGGGCCGGTGGTGGGTGTCGGTCGCGTGATCCGTCCTGCCACGGCGCGCCGCTGTGGTGAAGCGTGGCCACTCGCCGACGATTCGCCTGCGGACCGGGGCTTGTCCCTGCGCAGGCCTGCGACTAGACGGGCCTGCGACGCGTGGCCGGCCGGCCGCGCGACCGCAGGGACGCCACGACGCGCGGTTCGCGGCGCAGGGTGGCGGGCAGCTGGAGATGGGCATGAGGTACGTGAGCACCCGGGGCAAGGCCCCCGTCCTGAGTTTCGACGACGTCCTGCTCGCCGGTCTGGCGCGCGACGGCGGCCTCTACGTGCCCGAGCGCTGGCCGGTCGTGACAGCCGAACAATGGCGGGCGTGGCGTTCGCTCACGTACGGACAGCTGGCCGTCGAGGTGATGGCTCCGTTCGTGGACGGTTCGCTGACCCGCGACGAGCTCGCGGCGCTGGTCGACCGCTCGCTGGGCAGCTTCGGACACCGCGCGATCGCGCCGCTCAAGCAGCTCGGCGCGAACCACTACGTGCTCGAGCTGTTCCACGGACCCACGCTGGCCTTCAAGGACTACGCCCTGCAGCTCGTGGGCAACCTGTTCGAGCACGTGCTCGAGCGGCGCGGCGACCACGTGACGATCGTCGGCGCGACGTCGGGGGACACCGGCTCCGCCGCCATCGAGGCCTGCCGGGACCGTCGCAACGTGCGTATCTTCATCCTGCACCCGCATGGCCGCGTCTCGGACGTGCAGCGGCGGCAGATGACCACGGTGCACTCGTCCAACGTCACGAACCTGGCCGTCGACGGCACGTTCGACGACTGCCAGGACCTCGTGAAGGGCCTGTTCGCGGACGAGGCGTTCCGCGACGAGGTGCACCTGTCCGCCGTCAACTCGATCAACTGGGCCCGCATCATGGCGCAGGTGGTCTACTACGCCTGGACGGCGCTGCAGCTTGGCGCGCCGGACCGGTCGGTCGGCTTCGCGGTGCCCACCGGCAACTTCGGCAACATCTTCGCCGGCTACGTCGCGCGCCAGATGGGCCTGCCCATCGAGCGCCTGGTGATCGGCTCGAACCGCAACGACATCCTGACCCGCTTCACGCACTCGTCCGCGATGCGCATCACCGGAGTCGAGCCCAGCCTGTCGCCCAGCATGGACATTCAGGTCTCGTCGAATTTCGAGCGCCTGCTGTTCGAGCTGCTGGGACGGGACGGGGCGCGGGTCGAGGAGCTGATGCGCGGCTTCCGGGAGCACGGCGTGATGGAGGTCGACGAGGCCTTCATGACGGCGTTCCGGTCGCTCTTTGGCGCGACGCGCTACGACGACGAGCAGACCGGCGCGATCATCCGGCGCACGCTGGACGAGACCGGCGAGCTGCTGTGCCCCCACAGCGCGATCGGCGTGCAGGCAGCGATCGACGATCGCGCCTTCGGGTCCCTGCCCATGGTCTCGATGGCGACGGCGCACCCGGCCAAGTTCCCGGACGCGGTGGAGCAGGCGTCGGGCGTGCGCCCGGGGCTGCCTCCGCGCATGGCTGACCTGTTCGAGCGCGAGGAGCGGCTGCAGCGGATCGGCAACGACATCGAGGCGCTCAAGGCGGTGGTCCGCGGCTGAGCGCCGCCACGGGGCCGGCGCCCGAGGGGCTCGGGAGACACCGCCCGGCCGCCACGAGGCCGCGCCGCCCGCGCCGCCCGCCCGCCTGCCAACTGCGCGTCCGTGTGTACGAATGGCGCCTCGTTGCGTTAGGATCCCCGTCTGGCTGGTACGTCCGGAGGGAGCACGATGTTCGAGGAGATGGAGCTGGGGCAGGTGATGGAGCCGGCCGCGTTCGACGCCGCAGTGGAGGAGCTCCGGGTGGAGCTGCTCGAGCTGCAGTCCGAGCTGCTCGAGCAGCGGTTCCCCGTGGTGGTCGAGATCTCCGGCTTCGATCGGCGTGTGAACAACCGGGTGATCAACGACCTGTTCCGGTGGTTCGACGCGCGGTACATCCGGGCGGTGGGCCTCGATCCCCCCAACGAGGACGAGGCGGCGCGACCGCGGCTCTGGCGCTACTGGAGGGCGCTGCCGCCGCACGGCCGGATGACGTTCTTCCTCGACGGGTGGACGATGGAGCTGGCGAGCGCGCACGCGCTGGACGAGCTCGACGAGCGCACGTTCGAGCAGGAGCTGGCGCACAACCTGCGGTTCACGCGCACGCTGATGGACGACGGGGCGATCGCGCTGCGCATCTGGCTGCACGTCAGCGAGAAGCGGCTGCGGAAGCGGGTGCGCAAGGCAGAGAAGGAGCCCGAGGACGCGTGGGTCGTGCCGCAGCGCGACCAGGCGCTGATCGAGCGGTACGAGCGCTCCACTGCATGCGCCGAGCGCGCGATCTCGGCGACGATGACGGAGCGCTGCCCGTGGCACGTCATCGAGGCAGACGACCGACGCTTCGCGACGTGGTCCGTCGCCGTCTGCATCCGCGACGCGCTGCGGGCTCGGCTGGCGCAGCGGCACGAACGCGGTGGGCGTGAGGAGCCGATCATCGACGAGCCGGCGAGCCACATCCTGCAGACGGTCGACGTGACGCGCGCGCTGGACGACGCGGCGTACGAGGAGCGGCTCGGCGCCGGGCAGAAGCGGCTGCATCGGCTGTCGCGTCAGTGCCGCGAGGCCGGCGTGAGCTCCGTGCTGGCGTTCGAGGGCTGGGACGCGGCCGGCAAGGGTGGTGCGATCCTGCGGCTGGCGCAGGGGATGGACGCGGTGAACTACGAGGTCGTGCGGATCGGCGCGCCGACGCCGCTGGAGCGCCAGTTCCACTGGCTGTGGCGGTTCTGGCGGGACCTGCCGGAGTTCGGCGAGATGACCATCTGGGACCGCACCTGGTACGGGCGCGTGCTCGTCGAGCGGGTCGAGGGCTTCGCGGCGGTCGAGGAGTGGCGGCGGGCGATGGCGGAGATCCGGGACTTCGAGGAGCAGCTCGTCGAGCGCGGCATCGTGCTGCAGAAGTTCTGGCTGCACATCGACGCAGCCGAGCAGCTGCGCCGGTTCCAGGAGCGTGAGGACGAGGCGTACAAGCAGTACAAGATCACGGACGAGGACTGGCGCAACCGTGATCGCTGGAACCACTACCTGGCGGCGGTCGACGAGATGGTGCGCGAGACGTCTACGGCGGGCGCGCCGTGGCAGCTGATCCCGGCGACGGACAAGCGGCTGGCGAGGGTGCTGGTCGTCGAGGCGGTGGCGGACGCGCTGGAGGCGGCGCTGGAGCGGCGGGCATGAGGATCGCGCTCGAGGGTGGCGGAGCCCGGTCGTCGTTTTCGGCCGGCGTGCTGCGGGTGCTGGCGCGGGAGCAGGTGCCGGTCGAGGCGGTGGTCGGGTCGTCGTCCGGAGCGATGAACGCAGCGTTCTTCGCGTCCGGGCAGATCGAGCGGATGGGCGAGCTGTGGCGGGACGGCGCGTTCGCGCGGCGGATGGTGAGCTACGCGCGCTTCTTCAACCCCTTTGGCGGACCGGGGGTCGACGTCGACGACCTGGTCGAGAACCTGCTGCGCGCCGGCGGGAACCTTGACGCGGCGCTGGCGGTGGGCAGCGGGACGCGCCTGTTCCTGACGGCGACGAACGTGCGCACGATGCAGGCGGAGGTCGTGCAGCCGGACGAGCAGACGATCTGGGACTGGCTGCGGGCGTCGATGGCGATCCCGCTGGGCTACAACCGGATCGTGCGGGTGGGGGAGGAGGGCTACGTCGACGGCGGCGTCGCGAGCCCGATCCCGTTCGATCTGGAGCTCCCGGTGGCCACGTCGGGTCCGGGCGTGGCGATCATCACGCGGCGGCTGGACACGCCCAAGCCGCCGCCCACGTGGTGGCAGCGGGCGCTGATCCGGCTGCTCACCCCGCCCGGCGTTCGCGAGGTGACGCTGGTGCAGCACGAGCACCACAACGCGACGGTCGCGCGGCTGCGCGTGGCGGCGGAGGCGGGCGACGTGCTGGTGGTCGAGCCGCCGGAGGGCATGCCCATCTCGCGGCTGACGCGCAGCGGGCCGGTGCTGGCGGCGGGCCAGGAGGTGGGGCTGCGCGTGGGCGAGGAGCTGATGCGTCGTCTGGACGCGTGGCACGCGCGGTACGGATCAGCCCAGCGGCAGCTGTGAGGTGCGCGTAGCGTCCTGTGCGGCGACGGCAGCGGGCGAGGGCGCCGCAGCCGTCGCCGCGTCAGGGCGTCAGAGGCAGAAGCTGCCCAGGCCGAAGTCCAGGCAGTAGCCGCCGGGACCGCAGTCGCTGTTCCGGGTGCAGGTGCGCTCGCAGGTCGCGAACATGCAGCCGAAGCCGGAAGGGCAGGCGTTCGGATCGACGAAGCAGCGGCGGTTGCAGGTGCCGGAGTAGCAGAAGGCCTCCGGGTGGTCCCCGCAGTCCCAGTCGCCGGTGCAGCTGTCGCCGAACCGGGCGGTGCCGTTCTGGGCCTTGACGCACTCGCGGACGTTGTCGCCGTCGATGTCCTCGCAGGCGTAGCCCAGGCCGCGGCAGTCGGCGTCCGTGTTGCAGGTCTTCGCGCAGCCGCCGATCTCGCCGCCGGCCTCGTGGCTGCCTGGCGGGCACTCGGTGAGCAGGGCGAAGCTGGTGCAGTACCCGTTGCGGTAGCCGGCCAGCGACGACAGGCAGCGGTTGCCGGTGATGCCGTCACCGCCGCAGTCGTTGACGTTGCGGCACGGCCCGCCGACGTTCTGCGGCTCCGGCGCGGGCTGGCAGCCGGTGATGTAGCAGCGGTACCCATCCGGGCAGTCCGGCCCGTCCGGGTCACCGATGTCGCAGAGGTTGGAGCAGATGCGGCCGGTGGTCTCGCCGGTCATGCTGAGGCGGTCGATGCAGCGCACGTCGTTGCCGCCGGCGCAGTCCCCGACGGTGGTGCAGCTCTGGCCGAACGCGCGGGAGCCGGTGCCTGACAGCCAGCACTCGTCCGAGCCGTCACCGTCGACGTCGTAGCAGGCGTAGCCGAACTGGCGGCAGTCCGCGTCGCTGTCGCAGCTCTGGAGGCAGGCGCCGAACAGCAGGGAGAGGGCGTCGCCGCCCAGGCCCTGGACGCAGTTCGAGTCCGTCGGGCAGCCGGTCAGCGAGCAGGTGGTCCGCGTGCAGTAGCCGCCGGGGATGCCGAAGTCCTGCTGCGAGACACACTCCACGGCGTCCGGGTACTCGTCGACGGCGCCGGGGCTGGTGTCGGTGCACTGGTCGGCGACCTGGCAGAAGCTGCCGACGTCGCCGGGCGGGGGCGGGCAGTCGTTGTCGTTCAGGTTGTTGCAGAAGCGGAAGGTCTCGTAGCTGTTGCAGCAGCCGTCGTCGTCCCGGCAGCCGACCGGGACCGACAGGCAGGCGGCCCAGCAGAGGTAGGGTACGCCGTAGAGCCGGTCGAACGTGCAGGCGTCATCGTCCGAGCAGGTCTCGGGGCACGGGTCGCAGAGCTCGGGGCCTTCAACGACGCCGTCGCCGCAGACGTACTCGCACTCGGGGCTCGGGCCGCCGGGGCAGTCCACGTGGCAGCAGGGCGCGCCGGGGATGCCGTCGAGGTTGAGGGGGTCGAGGGGGAGGATCGCCTCGATCGGCACGAAGACCCGGCGCTCAAAGGCATATTCCGCAATCAGCAGGCCGTCGCCTGCATGCATG
>ERZ869909.2222-NODE-2222-length-13463-cov-32.544225_pt1 | contig 13463 bp, 11 predicted proteins | sample MGYA00520892_ERZ869909 | MGnify/ENA primary metagenome ERZ869909 (study PRJEB32215, sample SAMEA104723947) | bioreactor metagenome | biome: bioreactor; feature: anaerobic bioreactor; material: water | place: China | collected 2015-03-12 ... | reverse complement strand
CAGCCGCAAGCGCTTCCGACGACGTGCTGCCGGCCAATTTCCTATAGGGATTGTCTCCTAAACGCAACCACTTCGGCCCGATTGCGCACGTCCTCGCGGGCGCGATGCACGCGGATTGGACCGCTGAACGCGACGTGTGCAAAATCCTGCCGGCAGGGTGTGCAAACGGCGCGTCGGGTGGGCTCGATCTCCCGTGCAACAAGACGTTCGACAGGCGCGCCTCTCTAATGATACCCAGCCGCTGGACAGGCGGCCAGCGGGCGGCTGCGGCGGCCGGCGACGGCCGCTTCTCGGGATATGCATGACGGAATGCCAGAGTACACGAGACGGATAAAGCGCGCGCTTCGGCGCAGGGCGTGGGCAGGATTCGACGCGCTGGTCTCCGTGTTGCCGGTGTCGTGGCGCGAGCGCGCGGAGCCTTATGCGCGCTATCTCGACATGCTGGTGCTGGATCACCTCGTGATCCGGCTGGCGTTCCCGAACCGCCACCGCCTTTCGGACGAGGCGTGGCGCGCCGCACAGCCGCTGCCGCACCAGGTGCGCGATTTCGCGCGGCGCGGCATCAAGACCGTCGTCAATCTGCGCGCACAGCCGCAGTCGTCGAGCTATCTGTACGAGGCCGCGGCATGCCGGAAGGCGGGGCTCAAGCTCGTCGACTACCGCGTCCGCTCACGGGCCGCGCCAAGCCGCGAGGAAGTGCTCGGCGCGCGGGATCTCTTCGCCGGCCTCGAATATCCCATCGTCATCCATTGCAAGTCCGGCGCGGACCGCGCGGGGCTCATGAGCGCGCTCTATCTCCATACGCGCCAGGGCGTGCCGATCGCGGAGGCGCGCCGCCAGCTTTCGCTCAAGTACGGCCACATCCGCCAGGCGGACACGGGCATCCTGGACGACTTCTTCGATGCCTACGTCGCCTATGCCGAGAAAACGCCGATCGACTTCTACACGTGGGTCGAGACGGTCTACGATCCCGAGCAGGTGACGGCCGAGCATCACTCGAAGCGCTGGGCGAACCGGCTCGTCGACACGGTGTTCCGCCGCGAGTAGGTCTCAGTTGAGCGGCAACCCGGGCGGCGGACTTTCCGGATCGGCCTCCTCGGTCAGGAGTTGCGCGCGCACGAGCCGGGCATAGGCGCCGCCCTTGGCGATGAGATCGCCATGCGTGCCCTTCTCGACGATGGTGCCCGCCTCCATCACGCAGATGAGGTCCGCGTTCTGCACCGTCGACAGCCGGTGCGCGATGACGATCGTCGTCCGCTCGCGGGTAAACGCGGCCAGCGCCTCCTGCACGAGGCGCTCGGACTGGGTGTCGAGGGCGCTCGTCGCCTCGTCGAGAAGCAGGATCGGCGCGTTCTTGAGAATGGCGGCGGCGAGCGCGAGGCGCTGGCGCTGGCCGCCCGAAAGCCGGACGCCCCGGTCGCCGATCACCGTGTCGTAGCCCTCCGGCTGGCTCAGGATGAACTCGTGCGCGGCGGCGGCCTTGGCGGCGGCCACGATGTCCTCCTCCGTCGCGTCGAGCCTGCCGAGGGCGATGTTGGCGCGGATCGTATCGTCGAACAGGGTCACGTCCTGGCTCACGAGCGCGATCGCGCCGCGCAGCGACGCAAGCGTCACCTCGCGAATATCCTGGCCGTCGATGCGGATGGCGCCCGCCGTCACGTCGAACAGGCGCGGCACGAGATTGACGATGGTTGACTTGCCCGCCCCGGAGCGGCCGACGAGCGCGACCGTCTGGCCGCCTTTGACCTCGAGGTCAAAGCCCGTGACGGCCTGCAGATCCTCCTGGCCGTAGTGGAAGGAGATGTTGTCGAAGGTCACGGCGCCCTTCTCGAGCGCGAGCGGCTTGGCGCCCGGAAGATCCTTCGTCTTGGGCTGTTCGTCGAGCACGCCGTAGATGCTGTCGAGCGCGGCGAGGCCTTCCTGGACGCGCGTCATCAGGCCGCCGACCGCTTTCAAGGGTTGTGCCGCCATCAGGAGCGCCGCCGTCAGCCCCATGAAATCGCCGACCGTCGCCGCGCCGCTCGAAATCCGCCAGTAGGCGACCCAGATCACGCCGGCGACGGCGATACCGGCCAGTGCCTCGAGAATCGATTCGAGGCGCGCCTTGGCGGTGACGACCTTGAGCTTGAGGCGGTACACTTCCTCAAAGCTGCGGCTCACCCGGTCTGCGGCATAGTCCTCGAGCCGGAACGTCTTGATCAGGCGCGTCGCGCCGAGCTTCTCGGCCAAGAGCGACGTCATGCCTCCGAGCTCGGCCTGGGTGCGGCTCGCGTTGCGGCGGACGCGCCTCGCGATGGTCGAGATCGGCACCGCGGCGAAGGGGTAGACCCCGAGCACGACGAGCGAGATCATCCAGTCGAGATAGAACATCGCGCCCACGAGCACGACGACGGACATCATATCCCTGAGGACGGAGTTCATCGAGGCATGGGCGGCCTGCTGAATGAACTGGATATCGTTCGTCAGCTTCGACATCAGCCGCCCGGGCGTGTCGCGCGTCAGGCGGGCGTAGTCGGCGTTGATCAGGTGGCGGAACGTGGTGTTCTGCATGTCCACGCCGACCTCGAGCATGACGCGGTTGGTCGCGACGGTCTGCGTGTAGAGGAAGACGGCGCGGGCGGCGGTCACGACGATGATCGCAAACAGCACCCACGGCAGCCAGGTGACGTCACCCTCGAGCAGGTTGTCGAAGGAGAACTTGATGACGACGGGATAGGCGCCGGTGGCCAGCGAGAGCGCGGCCGTCAGCAGCAGGATGACGAACAGCTCGCGCCATCGCGGGCGCAGCCAATCGTTGATGAAGCGGGAGAGCAGCAGACGCGAATGCGCGTCGAAGGCAAAGCGCGCTTTCTTCCGAGGCCCGGGCGGTGCCTCGGGGGAGGCTTCTTTCGTCTTCGACATCCGTTGTGGGGCTCCAGATCCAAGCCGGGCTACGCCTCGACCTTGTCTCCCGAATGGGGGGCGTCACCGTTCTGCTGCGGCTCCAGCAAGCGATGCATGTGGACGATAAAATAGCGGGTCGCGGCGTTGTCCACGGTCTTCTGGGCCGCGGCCTTCCAAGCGACGTAGGCCTCCGCGTAGTTCGGGAAGATGCCCACAATATCCAGGCTCTCGAGGTCGCGGAACTCCAAACCGTCGAGACTTTCGAGTTCTCCGCCGAATACGAGATGGAGCAACTGCTTGGGAGCTTTTTCCCGCTCACCGCTCATGCGCACGATCCTCTTCCGTCCAAAGCGTGGCCGCCCGACGCAGCCCCCGCCTCTTCCTGCCCGATCCCCGACGGAGGTTCAAGGCTCGCGGCCGGCAGGCGCGCGTGTTTCCGTTCGCGAAAGGCGCAAGAAGATACGGGGCGTTAACGAGATTCTTTAACAGGATATCCAACCTCCTGTGGCATTGTCGCAGCAGGGTCGCTCAAGACGGCCCGGCTCAGAAGTCAACAGGGCACGACCATCAGTCCGGCGCGGAAAACGGGGGTCCCCTTTCCGCGCCGAAGGTTTTTCCGGGGCTGCGTGAGGCTCCGTCCCTCGTGCGAATCGCCTCACGGAGCCCACTTCCCACAGCACAGCGGCTTCCAGACCGCATGCTCTGCCCAAGCGTGCGGCACCCTCTGACCTTCCATCGTGCACGACGACGACGGATCGGCGTTGCCGCCCGCGGCCTCGTTCGCTAGCGTAACCGCTCAAGCCACAAAAATAACCGAACGGCCCTGATGAGCGACAACCCTTACGCAACCGGCCTCGACAAAAATCCGGCGAACTATCAGCCGCTCACCCCGCTCGGCCTCCTGGAAAGGGCGGCCGCCGTCTATCCCGGGCACACCGCGATCATTCACGGGAGCCAGCGGACCAGCTACGCCGATTTCTACGCCCGGAGCCGGCGGCTCGCGTCCGCGCTCGCCAAGCGCGGCATCTCACCGGGCGACACGGTCTCGGTGATGCTCTCCAACACGCCGGCGATGCTGGAAGCCCACTACGGGGTGCCGATGACGGGGGCGGTGCTGCACTGCCTCAACACGCGGCTCGATCCGCCCATCCTCGCCTTCCAGCTCGATCACGCCGAAAGCAAGGTGCTGATCACGGACCGGGAATTTTCCGGCCCGATCCAGGAGGCGCTGTCGCTCGCCTCCGTCAAACCACTTGTGATCGACTACAACGATCTCGAGTTTCCCCAGACCGGCGCCGCGCTGTCGGACCTCGACTACGAGGCTTTTCTTCACGAGGGCGATCCCGAGTTCGATTGGCGCCGACCGGACGACGAATGGGAGGCGATCAGCCTCAACTACACGTCGGGCACAACGGGGAACCCGAAGGGCGTGGTCTATCATCACCGCGGCGCGGCGCTGATGTGCTACGCGAACACCATCGCCACCGGCATGGTGCGCCATCCGGTCTACCTGTGGACGCTGCCGATGTTCCACTGCAACGGCTGGTGCTTCCCGTGGACGCTGTCGCTGGTGGCGGGCACGCACGTCTGCCTGCGCTGGGTGCGCGCGAAGGCGATGTACGACGCCATCGTCGATCACACCGTGACCAACCTTTCCGGTGCACCGATCGTGATGGCGACGCTGCTCAACGCGAGCGACGAGGAGAAGCGCGAGATCACGCACCGGGTCGCGTTCAACCACGCGGCGGCCCCGCCGCCCGAGTCGGTGATGGCGCGCATGAACGAGGCGGGCTTCGCGCTGACGCACCTTTACGGCCTGACCGAAACCTACGGTCCCGCGACGCTCAACGAGTGGCACAGCGCGTGGGACGCGTTGCCCAAGGCCGAGAAGGATGCGCGGCGGGCGCGGCAGGGCGTCCGCTATCCGGCGCTCGAAGGCCTGACGGTCATGGACCCGGTGACGATGACGCAAGTGCCCGCCGACGGCGAGACGCTCGGCGAAGTCATGTTCCGCGGCAACATCGTCATGAAGGGCTACCTGAAGAACCCGGACGCGACGGCGGAAGCGTTCGCCGGCGGCTGGTTCCATTCCGGCGACCTCGGCGTGCTGCATCCCGACGGCTACATCCAGCTCAAGGACCGCTCGAAAGACGTCATCATCTCCGGCGGCGAGAACATTTCCTCGATCGAGGTGGAGGACGCGCTCTACAAGCATCCGGCGGTCGCGCTCTGCGCGGTGGTGGCCAAGCCGGACGACAAGTGGGGCGAGACGCCGTGTGCCTTCATCGAGCTGAAGCCGGGCGCGAGCGCCACGGCGGAGGAGATGATCGCGTGGTGTCGCGAGCGGCTCGCCCATTACAAGGCGCCGCGCCACGTCGTGTTCACCGAGGTGCCGAAGACGTCCACGGGCAAGGTGCAGAAGTTCAAGCTGCGGGAACTCGCGAAAGACGCCTGACGCGATGCACGGACGGCGTCGCGGCGTACGCCCGCCGCGACTGCTGCCGCCGCTTGCTTCCACGTGCACAGACAGATCGAAAAGCGGAGCAGCGAGGAAACGCGCGTTTCCTCGCGTCTGCCAAACGCCGGTGTTGGATGGGGATGCGGGGTCACCGTGCCGACGGCACGTGCAAGCGCATCACCGAGAACGCGCGACGGCGGTCCCCGCATGCTCCCTTGCCGCGTCGCATCCGATCGGCCGAACGACGAACCGGCTCAATCTGCCGATCCGGCTTTCCGGTTACGAAAAGATGCGACGGGTATTGGGAGAACTCCTAAATTTTCGTCAGTGGCGGGTTTGCACTTCAAGCCGGACGATCTCGTCCTTCAGCTTCAGTTTCTCTTGCTTGAGCCGGCGGATCATCAGGTCGTCCGAGCCAGGCCGTGAAGTCTCCTCTTCGATCCGGCGCTCAAGTTGCCGGTGCTTCTCTGAGAGTTCCTGAAGATGAGCCGAAAGCGCCATCCTGACCTCCATTTCAGAGTTGAAGACAGTGGTATTGTTACAGATATGCAACGGATTGTCTATTGGAAGGGGGGACGCCCCGACGGAACACGTTGAACGATTTCTTTCACGCGCGGACCTCCTCACTGGACGCGTTATGCGGGGTCATTCCCGCGCTCGACGCGTGACTTGCTTGCGGAACCCTATGTTTCGGCCGATATTCCAAGTGTCGAGCAGGGTACGCGGGGTCCCCGGCAACGCTGCCGGCTGACCTACGAGCAGTGAGCGACATGCAGCGGCAGAACGACAGGGAGCTTCGGGACGAACTCGTGCGGCTTCGAAGCGAGCATCGCGCGCTCGACGACGAGATTTCGGCACTCGAGTCGGATGGCGGCATCGACCAGCTCACCATTCGCCGGCTGAAGAAGAAGAAGCTCGCACTCAAAGACCAGATCACCACGATCGAAGACCAGCTTCTGCCGGATATCATTGCCTGATCTCTGCTGTCTGCGCATCGTTCCAGGAGCACGCACCTGAGGCGGTGAGCTTGTCGAAGAACTCTGCCGCCACCACCCTCTGTCATCCCGGCCGGAGCGGAGCGAAGAGCCGGGACCCAGCGCAAGGCTCGTCGAAGACGCGATATTTCGCGATAGAAGTTTTTCCTGGGTCCCGGCGCGGCGCTCCGGATTGCGCCGTCGCTTGGCCGGGATGACAAGGGGGTGGCTTGGCAACCGCGGGTGGGCCGACGGCGTTTGTTCGCGGCCGGCGTAGGGCGGCATAGATCAGCAGGTTCCGTTCCGACATGCGTTCTCTCGGCGTCGATCAGTGGCTCTACCCAACGGACCGCGGCCTCTATTGTGCACCCGCCGACGTCTACCTCGATCCCGCGCGCCCCGTCGGGCGCGCCATCATCACGCACGGACACAGCGATCATGCACGCGCCGGACACGGTGCCGTGCTGGCGACTCCCGAAACCGTCGAGGTGATGAAGCTTCGGCTCGGCGCCGATGGTGCGGGGCGCTTCGAGGCCGCGCCCTACGGCGAGGCGCGCACTCTCGGCGGCGTCACCGTTCGCCTCGTGCCGGCCGGGCACGTGCTCGGCTCCGCGCAGGTGGTGCTCGAATGGCGGGGGCAGCGCGCCGTCGTCTCGGGCGATTACAAGCGCGCGCCCGATCCCACGTGCGCGCCGTTCGAGCTCGTCTCCTGCGACGTGTTCGTAACGGAAGCCACGTTTGCGCTCCCCGTCTTCCGCCACGAGCCCGCCGAGCGCGAGGTCGGCCGTCTCCTCGCCTCGCTCGCGCGCAACCCTGAGCGCACGCATCTCGTCGGCGCGTACGGGCTCGGCAAGGCCCAGCGCGTGATGCGCCTTGCGCGCGATGCCGGCTACGACGCGCCGATCTATCTGCACGGCGCGCTGGTCGAGATGACGGCGCTCTACGAACGGCTCGGGGTCGCTCTCGGCGACGTGCGGCCCGTTCCGCCCGACGCGAAGCCCGCGGATTTCGCCGGCGCGCTCGTGCTCTGCCCACCGTCCGCACTTGGCGACCGCTGGTCGCGCCGTTTTGCGGATCCCGTCACCGCGTTCGCCTCGGGGTGGATGCGGATCCGGGGCCGTATCCGGCAGGCGGGCGTCGAACTGCCGCTCGTGATTTCGGACCATGCGGATTGGCCGGACCTGATCGCGACGGTGACGGATACGGGGGCCGACGACGTGTGGGTGACGCATGGGCGCGACGACGCGCTCGTCTACGAGCTCGCACGCCGCGGACAGAAAGCCCGCGCACTGTCGCTCGTCGGGTTCGAGGACGAGGGAGAGTAGCCCGCATGCAGGCGTTCGCAGCCCTCCTCGACACGCTCTCGACCACGCCGTCGCGGAACGCCAAGCTCGCGCTCCTTACCGAGTATTTTCGCACAGCGCCCGATCCGGACCGCGGCTTTGCGCTCGCGGCGCTCACCGACGGGCTGTTCCCGCGCCTCCCGCTGCGGCGCAGCCTCGCCCTCCTGATGGTGGGGCGCATCGACCCCGTGCTGTATGCGCTCTCGCGCGACTATGTCGGCGACACGGCGGAGACGGTGGCGTTGATGTGGCCCGAGCCGGGGGTTCCCCCCGTCACGCCGGGGCTTGCGGAGACGGTCTCTCTTCTGGCCTCGGCTGCGCCGGCCGAGGTTGCCGAAACTCTCGGCCGCCTGCTCGACCGGCTCGACGCGCGCGGACGCTGGGCGCTGATGAAGCTGATCGGAGGGGCGCCGCGTGTCGGCGTCTCGGCGCGGCTCGCAAAGACAGCGCTCGCGGAGATGGGCGGACAGCCGCTCTCGGAGATCGAGGAAGTGTGGCATGCGCTCGCCCCGCCCTACGCCGATCTGTTCCGATGGCTCTCCGGCGAAGGGCCCCGACCCGACGCCGCGGGGCAGCCCGTCTTCCGCCCGCTCATGCTGTCTCACGCCATCGAGGAAACGGACTGGCCGGGCTTTTCGCCGGACGACTTCGCGGCCGAATGGAAATGGGACGGCATCCGCGTGCAGATCGCCGCGCATGGCGCGCATGTGCGCATGTTCTCGCGCGCCGGCGACGACATCTCGCGCAGCTTCCCGGAGATCGTCGCCGCCTACGAGGGCCTCGACGTGCTGGCGGACGGCGAGCTTCTGGTCGTCAGGAGCGGCATCGTCGCGCCGTTCAACGACTTGCAGCAGCGCCTCAACCGCAAGGCGGTGACAGGCCGGCTCATGCGCGAGCACCCGGCGCACCTCCGGCTCTACGACCTCCTGATCGACGACGGCGAGGACCTGCGCGCGCTTCCCTTCCGCGCGCGTCGGCAGCGGCTCGAAGCCTGGGTGTCGACGCATCGCCCGCCGCTCAGCGACGTCAGCGCACTGGTCCCGTTCTCGTCGCGCGCGGAGCTCGACGCACTCTGGGCCGAAACGCGCAGCAGCGGCATCGAAGGGCTGATGCTCAAGCGCTGGGACAGCCCCTATCTCTCGGGGCGGCCACGCGGCCACTGGTTCAAGTGGAAGCGCGCGGCGCTGACGCTCGATTGCGTCCTGATGTACGCCCAGCGCGGCTCGGGGAAGCGCTCGTCCTACTATTCGGACTACACGTTCGGCGTCTGGCGCGAGATCGCGGAACCGTCGCCGTCCGGCGGCGCGCCGCGCGGCGACATCCTGCCTGGCCACGAACTGGTGCCTGTGGGCAAGGCCTACTCGGGCATGACGGACGCCGAGCTGGTCGAGATCGACCGCTTCGTGCGCAATCACACCGTGGAGCAGTTCGGCCCCGTGCGGGCGGTCGAGCCCAGATTGGTGCTCGAGATCGCGTTCGATGCGATCTTCCCTTCACCGCGGCACAAGTCGGGCCTCGCCATGCGCTTCCCGCGCATCCACCGCATCCGCTGGGACAAGCCCGCCGCGGAGGCCGACACGCTCGATGCCGCGCGGCTGTTGGTGACGGGGGCCGAAGGCGGCGCGGAAGCAACGCCTAAAAGTCGAGCCCGAACGAGCTCATGAAGGTGCTGTTGGTTGTGCCGGACCGCGAGGTCGCGCGCGGCTGCGGACCGTTCTGTGCCCGCGAGATCTGGCGCCGGTCGGGCACGTGCGGGGCCAGATGGTTGCGGCCCTTGTTGATCTCGTTCCACTTGCCGTCGAGGGCGAGCGTCACGCGGCGCTCGTGGCCGTAGATGTCGCTGTAGGTCTTGAGGGTGCCGTCCTCGTCCACCCACGCCGTCTGGTAGACGATGTGCATCGGGATGCGGCCCTCGATCAGCACCTCGTTGTTGAGGGGGCCGCGCTTGGCGAGCTCGTCGACTTTCGCCGCGGTCCAGCCCTTGTCGTGCTCCAGCACCAGTTCGGCCATGCGCAGCGGATTGCGCAGCCTCAGGCAACCGGCGCTCAGCGTGCGCTGGCGCTGGCCGAACATCCATTTGTCCGGCGTGTCGTGCATGAAGATCGTGTGCTGGCTCGGAAACGAGAACTTCACGTAGCCCATCGCGCTTTTCGGGCCCGGCGGCTGGACGACCTCGTAATCGCGGATATCGGTGTTGGCCCAGTCCATCGTGCGCCAGTCGAGACGGCGTCCGCTCTTGGTTTCGACCTCGAGGCCGTACTGGCGCATCATGCCGCCGCCGCGCAGAAGGCTCGGCCACAGCTCGCGCACCTTGATGCTTTCGGGAACGCGCCACATGGGCCGGAACGTCACGTCCTGCAGGCGGCGCGAGAAGATGGAGGTCTGCTTGCCGAGCTCGCCGACGACGATGCGCTCGGTGTGGATCGTCCTGCCGTCCTTCACGACGTCGATCGTATACGACGGCACGTTGGCGATGATGTGGAAGTCGCCGATGTCGGGCCACTTCCAGCGCCACATCTCCATGTTGGCGCGGAGCCGCTTGGCGGCGGCGTTGGGCGCGGCGTTCCTGTCGTTGCCGAGGGCGGCGAGGTACTTCTCGCGCAGCAGATGGAACTGCGGATGCGCGGGATGCGTGCCGAGCAGCGCCTGGCCCTTGTCCTCGGCGGCGGCGACGCTCGCCAGGACGTCGGCCGGCTCGATGAGCTGGGCGCGCCGGTCGAGGTTCGAGTTGAGCTGCTCGGAGGGCTGCATGATGCGCCCGCCGCGCGCGTGGCGCGCATACTTGAGCACCGTCTGCGTGAGATCCACCTCGGCCGCGGCCTGATCGGCCGGCGGGAGATTTCGGCGTTCGGCATCCGCCAGTGCGGGCCGCGGGAAGTCCTCGGGATTGAGGCCCCATTCGTTGGCCGTCGCGAGCGCGGCGACGACGGCCTCCGCGTCGGCATTGAAGCCGTCGGCGGTCACCCACAGCGGGGCGTATCCGCGCGTGGCATAGAATTCCAGAAGCGCCGCGCGCTCTTTCTGCTCGTAGCCCTCCCCCTCTTCGGGAATTTCGGCGAGGCGCGCGCGGATGGCCTCTGCGGCCGGTGTCGCCGGGTCGAGGTGCGGCATCTCCGGCTTCTCGGCGGCAGCTTGCCCGGCGGGGGCGTGCGCGCCGGCTTCGTCGGCGATGGCGGCTTCGGCGGCCTCGGCTTCGGTCGCCGGTGCATCGGCCGCGACCGTCTCTTCAGCGGGGGCGACATTGTCGTTCGAGGCCGCGGTGTCGTCCGGTTTGGGCGCATCGTCCGCTTCGGCGGCCACGCTCGCGGCAGGCTCCGCATCGGCCGGCCCGGTCTCTGCCTTCGCCTCGGCGATCGGTTCGGGTTCGACTTCGGACTTGGCGGCGGCCTCGTCCGACGTTGCGGGCTCGGGTTCGGGCTGGACATCGTAGCTGACGTATCCGGCCGGCACTGTCGTCACCTCGGGGATTGCGGACGAAATCGGCGCTCCGGGCTCGATTGCGCCGGTCTCAAGGCCTCCGGCAGCCCGACGCGGCTCGGCCATCGGCGCATCGGCCAAGCCGAGACCCAGCGTCAAAGCCAGCGCCGTAAGAGCGAGGCGGCCCATCGCGCGTCTCCCATATCCTGCGTCGCCCCCGATCCTGAAGCCAAGGGCGCGGAAACACTAGGTGATTCGCCAGGCACCGGAAAAAGGCGCCACGCGATTTCGTGCTCACCCGGGCCCTGCTGCTCGCTTTCTCGCGCCACTTTGGGCCGGGAACGCGGCGATGTCGCGCCCGTCCTTAAGGAAAATGAACGGTGGGTCTCGTTTGCAACGGTGCCGGAACTGCCTTGCCAGAGGCCGCCCTCTCCTCTAAATGCCCCGTTTTCCCGTTGGGCCGGCCTTGCGAGGCGGCTCAGGCACCGGAACCAAAGGCATGACCGAACGCCGCGCGGACGTGGGGATCATCATGGGCAGCCAGTCGGACTGGCCCACCATGAAGGCGGCCGCGGCCGTCCTGGATGCGCTTGCCGTCCCCTATGAAACGAAGATCGTGTCGGCGCATCGCACGCCCGACCGGCTCGTGTCCTATGCACGCTCGGCGGCGGAGCGGGGCCTCAAGGTGATCATCGCCGGCGCCGGCGGCGCCGCGCACCTGCCGGGGATGACCGCTTCCATGACCGCTCTCCCCGTGCTCGGCGTGCCGATCAAGACCAGCACGCTCTCCGGCGTCGACAGCCTCTATTCCATCGTCCAGATGCCAGGCGGCGTTCCCGTGGGCACGCTCGCCATCGGCGAAGCGGGGGCCACCAACGCGGGGCTGCTCGCGGCCCAGATCCTCGCGCTTTCGGATACGGCGCTTGCCGCCCGCGTTGCGGACTGGCGGGCCGAGCAGACCGCATCGGTCACCGAGCTTCCGAAGTCCGAATGAGCGCGCTCCCTCCCGGCTCCACCATCGGCATTCTCGGCGGCGGTCAGCTCGGCCGCATGCTGTCGCTTGCCGCAGGCCGCCTCGGCCTCAAGTGCCACATCTATTCCGACGTCCGGGGCCCCGCGTGCGATTTCGCGGCGGCGTCCACGATCGCACCTTACGAGGACACGGCGAAAATCCGCGCCTTTGCCGAGGCCGTGGATGTCGTAACCTACGAGTTCGAGAACGTGCCGCTCGAAGCGGCCGCCGCCGCCGAAGCGGTGGCGCCGGTCCGGCCGGGTCCGAAGGCGCTCGAAGTGGCCCAGGACCGGCTGACGGAAAAGACCTTCATTCGCGACCTCGGCATCCCCGTCGCACCGTTTGCCGCCGTCGACAGCGCGGCCTCGTTCGAAGCGGCCATCGCCGCCATCGGGGACGCCGGCATCCTCAAGACGCGCCGGCTCGGATACGACGGCAAGGGTCAGGCTCGCATTTCGGCCGCCGCGGAGCTGCCGGGGGCGTTCGACGCGCTCAAGGGCGTGCCGTCGATCCTCGAAGGCCTCGTGCCGTTCGCGTTCGAGGTGTCCGTGCTGGTGGTGCGTGGTGTGACGGGCGAGACGCGCTTCTATGACGTGCCGCTCAACACGCACAAGGACGGCATCCTCGACACTTCCACGGTGCCTTCGCCGATTTCCGCCGCCCACGCCAAGCGAGCGACCGAGCTTGCGGCGGGGATCGCGGATGCGCTCGGGTACATCGGCGTGCTCGGCGTCGAGATGTTCTATCTCGGGCCGGATGCGGCCGAGCCGCTCGTGATCAACGAGATCGCGCCGCGCGTGCACAACTCCGGGCACTGGACGCAGGACGCCTGCCTCACGAGCCAGTTCGAGAATCACATCCGGGCTGTCGCGGGCTGGCCGCTCGGCTCCACGGAGCGGCATTCCGACGTGACGATGACCAACCTGATCGGCGCGGACGTGGACCGCTGGGAGACGCTCGCGGCGGAGCCCGGCACCGCGCTCCACCTCTACGGCAAGCCCGAGGCCCGCCCGGGGCGCAAGATGGGGCACGTGAACCGCATCAGACCGCGGAGCGCATAGGCCGGTTGCGCCGCGCGCTCAAAGCCCATTTTGGGCCGCGAATTGCCGCAAGCCCCGTGGACAAGCGCGGTCACGTTTGGTAGAAGCCAGCCAAATCTTAAGCGCTCGAGGCGCCGGCGGGTTGGTTCGCCGGGGCGTTGGGCGGTGTTATTTTCAGCCAATTCAGAACTTTAGAGGTCACCGCTTGCAGGTACTCGTTCGCGACAACAACGTCGACCAGGCCCTCAAGGCGCTCAAGAAGAAGATGCAGCGCGAGGGTATTTTCCGTGAGATGAAGCTCCGGAACTACTTCGAGAAGCCGTCCGAGAAGAAGGC
>ERZ869909.2219-NODE-2219-length-13481-cov-5.243211_pt1 | contig 13481 bp, 14 predicted proteins | sample MGYA00520892_ERZ869909 | MGnify/ENA primary metagenome ERZ869909 (study PRJEB32215, sample SAMEA104723947) | bioreactor metagenome | biome: bioreactor; feature: anaerobic bioreactor; material: water | place: China | collected 2015-03-12 ... | reverse complement strand
TCGCGCCTGCTGCTGGTGTCGAACGGCAATGCCACGGCGGTGGTTGACCGGCTGGAAAAGGACGGGCTGGCCCGGCGCACCCCGGCGGCGCATGACCGGCGCACCGTGCATGTGGCCCTGACCCCCGCCGGGCTGGCCGCCTTTGAGCGCATGGCGCAGGGCCATGAGGAACGGCTCGATGCGCTGTTTGCCGGGCTCGATGGCGAAGATCTCGATACGCTGCGCGAGATGATGACCCGCGCCCTGCCCGACCGCAACAAGGATTGACCATGACCACGCTTGCCGATTTCACCCCCGAACATTTCAGCTGGCAGTTGCATGACGGCATCGCCACCATCCGACTGACCCGGCCCGAGCGCAAGAACCCGCTGACCTTCGAAAGCTATGCCGAACTGCGCGATCTGTTCCGCCGCCTGCCCTATGCGCCCGAGGTCAAGGTGGTGGTCTTTGCCTCGAATGGCGGCAATTTCTGCTCGGGCGGCGATGTGCATGAAATCATCGGCCCGCTGGTGGGCATGGAAATGCCCGAGCTTCTGGCCTTCACCCGCATGACCGGCGATCTGGTCAAGGCGATGCTGGGCTGCCACAAGCCGGTGATCGCGGCGGTCGATGGCATCTGCGTCGGCGCCGGGGCGATCATCGCCATGGCCTCGGATCTGCGGCTGGCCACCCCGGCGGCCAAGGCGGCCTTCCTGTTCACCCGCGTCGGGCTGGCCGGCTGCGACATGGGCGCCTGCGCGATGCTGCCGCGCATCATCGGCCAGGGCCGCGCGGCGGAACTGCTTTATAGCGGGCGGGTGATGAGCGCCGAAGAGGGCGAGCGCTGGGGCTTCTGGAATGCCCTGCACGCGCCCGAGGAGCTGGAAACCGCCGCTCAGGCGCTGGCCGGCAGGATCGCGGCGGGGCCGAATTTCGCCCATATGATGACCAAGACCCAGCTCAATCTGGAATGGTCCATGGGGCTGGAACAGGCCATCGAGGCCGAGGCCCAGGCACAGGCGATCTGCATGCAGACCCAGGATTTCGCCCGCGCCTATCATGCCTTCGTGGCCAAGGAAAAACCCGTCTTCGAGGGCAATTGACGACGCCCCCTTTCAAGGACACCAACACCATGGCGGATCGCAGCTTTCTGGACTGGCCGTTTTTCGAGAACCGTCACCGCGAATGGGCGCAGGCGCTCGATGAATGGTGCGCGCTCAACCTGCCGGTCGATCACTCCGATGTCGATGCCGCCTGCCGGGCGCTGGTGGCCGATCTGGGGCGTGATGGCTGGCTGCAACCCACCGGCACCGGCCCGGGCGAGGCCTTCGATCTGCGCATGCTGTGCCTGTCGCGCGAGACGCTGGCGCGCCATGACGGCTTGGCCGATTTCGCCTTTGCCATGCAGGGGCTGGGCATGGGGGCGATCAGCCTGTTCGGCAGCGACGAACAGCGCGAATGGCTGGCCCGCACCCGCACCGGACAGGCGATTTCGGCCTTCGCGCTGACCGAGCCGGGCTCGGGCTCGGATGTGGCCAATTCCACCATGAGCGCCGAAAAGGTGCCCGGCGGCTGGCGGCTCAATGGCGAGAAGACCTATATTTCCAACGGCGGGATTGCCGATCTCTATGTGATCTTTGCGCGCAGCGGCGAAGCGCCGGGCGCGCGCGGTCTTTCGGCCTTTCTGATGCCGGCCACAGTGGAAGGCTTTGAAATTCTTGAACGTATCGAGGTGATCGCGCCGCATCCGCTGGCGCATTTCCGGCTCAACAATGTGTTCCTGCCCGACAGCGCATTGATCGGCGCGCCGGGCGCGGGGGTCAAACAGGCGATGGCGGTGCTCGATGTGTTCCGCTCCACCGTCGGCGCCGCCGCGCTGGGCTTCGCCCGCCGCGCGCTCGACGAGGCGCTGGCGCGGGTGCGCGAACGTCAGCTTTTCGGCGCACCGCTGGCGGATTTGCAAATGGTGCAAGGGCATATCGCCGATATGGCGCTGGGTGTCGATGCCTCGGCGCTCTTGATCTATCGGGCGGCCTGGACCCGTGACACCGGCGCGCCGCGCATCACCCGCGAGGCGGCGATGGCCAAGCTGCATGCCACCGAAACCGCGCAGAAGGTCATCGACGCGGCGGTGCAGCTTTTCGGCGGCGACGGTGTGCGCAAGGGTTTCATGGTCGAAAGCCTCTACCGCGAGATCCGCGCGCTGCGCATCTATGAGGGCGCCAGCGATGTGCAGAAGGTGGTCATCGCCCGGCAGGTGCTGGCATGAGCTACACCCGCGACATCCGCATCGAGTTCAACCACTGCGACCCGGCGGGGATCGTGTTCTTTCCGCGCTATCTGGAAATGCTGAACTCGATGGCGGAAAACTTCTTCCGCGACCGGCTGGATTACCCGTTCGAGGCGATCACACTGCGCGACGGTTTCGGCGTGCCCACCGTGCGGCTGGAAACCGATTTTCGCGCCCCCTCACGGCTGGGCGATCTGGTGCGGTTCACGCTTGTCGTGGCGGCCGTGGGGCGCAGTTCGCTTGATCTGCATCACAGCGCTCGGCTGGGCGATGAACTGCGCCTTGAGGCCCGGCAGCGGCTGGTCTGGATCAACAACGGGCGCGCGGCGCCCTGGCCGGAGCGGCTGCGCGCCGCGCTGAGTGACGAAATGAAGCAAGGGAGCAGCCAATGAGCGTGCATGAAATCCTTCATCCGAAGCACTGGAAGCCCACGCCGGGCTATGCCAATGGCGTGGCGGCGCGCGGCCGGGTGCTGTTTCTGGGCGGGCTGATCGGCTGGAATGCCGATCAGGAATTCGAGACCGACGATTTTCTGGGGCAGGTCGATCAGACGCTGGCCAATATCGTCGCCGTGCTGGCCGAGGGCGGCGCCGGGCCGGAACATCTGGTGCGGCTGACCTGGTATGTCACCGACAAGCAGGAATACCTGGCCAATCTGCGCGAGATGGGGCGGGTCTATCGCAAGCACCTTGGCAAGAACTTCCCGGCCATGGCGCTGGTGCAGGTGGTGGCGCTGGTCGAGGATCGCGCCAAGGTCGAGATCGAAGCCACCGCCGTTGTGCCCGACTGACCCCCTCTTGCTCATCAAGAAGCCGCAAAGGCCCGCCATTTCAGGGAGATGACCATGCTCGGACCGAGCGCCCATATCGATACTTTCACCCGCGACAACCTGCCCCCCGCCGCGCTCTGGCCGGCGCTGCCGCAGGCGGGTTTTGATTATCCCGACCACCTCAATGCCGCCGTGGAGCTGACGGACCGCATGGTGGCGCAGGGTTTTGGCGATCATACCGCGCTGATCGGCAACGGGCGCTCGCGCACCTACAAGGAACTCAGTGACTGGAGCAACCGCCTGGCCCATGCGCTGGTCGAGGATTTCGGCGTGAAGCCCGGCAACCGGGTACTGATCCGCTCGGCCAACAACCCGGCGATGGTGGCCTGCTGGCTGGCGGCGACCAAGGCCGGGGCGGTGGTGGTCAATACCATGCCGATGCTGCGCGCCGGCGAGTTGGCAGCCATCGTCGACAAGGCCGAGATCAGCCATGCGCTGTGCGACACAAGGCTGATGGACGAGTTGGCCACCTGCGCCAAGAGTTCGCGTTTTCTGAAAACCGTCGTGGGCTTTGACGGCACCGCCAATCATGACGCCGAACTGGACCGCGCCGCGCTGGCCAAATCGGTGCGCTTCGATGCGGTGGCGACCGGGCGCGATGATGTGGCGCTGCTGGGCTTCACATCAGGCACCACCGGCACGCCCAAGGCGACGATGCATTTTCACCGCGACCTGCTGATCATCGCCGATGGTTATGCCCGCGAGGTGCTGGGCGTGACACCCGAGGATGTCTTCGTGGGCTCGCCACCGCTGGCCTTCACCTTCGGGCTGGGGGGGCTGGCGATCTTTCCCCTGCGCTTTGGGGCGGCGGCCTGCCTGCTGGAGAACGCCTCGCCGCCCAACATGATCGAGATCATCCAGAAATACCGCGCCACGGTCTGCTTCACCGCGCCCACCGCCTACCGCGTCATGCTCAAGGCCATGGACGAAGGCGCGGATCTTTCCAGCCTGCGCGCCGCCGTCTCGGCCGGCGAAACCCTGCCCGGCCCGGTCTATGACGAATGGATGGAGAAAACCGGCAAGCCGATGCTCGATGGTATCGGCGCCACCGAGATGCTGCATATCTTCATCACCAACCGTTTCGGCGACAGCGCCCCCGCCTGCACCGGCCGCCCGGTCAACGGGTATGCGGCGCGCATCGTCGATGAGGCGATGCAGACCCTGCCCGATGGCGAGGTCGGCCGGCTGGCGGTGCGCGGCCCCACCGGCTGCCGCTATCTGGCCGATGAGGAGCGCCAGCGCGCCTATGTGCGCGACGGCTGGAACCTGACCGGCGACAGTTTCTGGCGCGACGAGAAGGGCTATTTCCACTTCGCCGCGCGCTCGGACGACATGATCATTTCATCAGGCTACAATATCGCCGGCCCCGAGGTGGAGGCCGCGCTGCTGGCGCATGACGATGTGCTGGAATGCGCGGTGATCGGCGCGCCGGATGACGAGCGCGGCATGATTGTCGAGGCGCATGTGGTGCTGGTGGCCGGAGTTGCCGCCGATGCCGAGACCATCAAACGGCTGCAGGACCACGTCAAGGCGAGCATCGCGCCCTACAAATACCCCCGCCGGGTGATCTTTACCGAGGCGCTGCCGAAAACCGCAACTGGCAAGATTCAGCGCTTCCGGCTGCGCGAGACGGGCTGAGGGCAGGCCAAGCTAGCCTTCGGTGCCCGAACGGCGGGGCGGGTGCAGCCTGTGCGGGGTGGTGCTCTTGTCGCTGTCCTGCGCGGCTTCCTCGTCGTTGCGCCCTGCGCCCGGCAAGCCATGTTGCGCGGCATTCAGCTCCTCGCGCAGCACGGCGCGCAGTTCGTCCATCAGCTCCGCGCGCATGATTTCCATGCGCTCTTCCTCGGACAGAAGCGGCCTGTTGGTGCGCAGGTCCGGCTCCGGCCCCAGAACCGAGCGCCGCAGCCGGTTGTGCAATATCTCGGCCAGCGCCGCCCCGGCCAGCACGCCCGAGACCATGGCGCCGAAATCCAACCATTCGGCATTGCGCCCGACATAGGGTTGCAGCAGCTCGGTCAGCCCGCCATAGACAATCGCCACCGGCACCACCCAGGCCCAGCGGCGCGTATCGGTCACCACCACCGGAAAGACCAGTACCGCGAAGGCGAGGAAATAATAGACCTTGTCCAGCCCGACCGGCGCACGCGGCCCGGGCGGCAGCGGCGTCAGGGTGAACCCGGCGATCACCACGGCCAGAAACAGGCTCAACGCCAGCCCGGCGCGCGACCACAGCCAGTTGCGATCGACAAAGGAAACCACAAGGCGCGGGGGCCGCGGCGCATCGCTGCGCGCGGAACGCTCGCCGGGTTCCCGTGGCTGCTCCATGACTTCGGCTCACCGATTGTTGCGCAGACAGCAACGTTCTGGGTGCCGAAGAAAAACGGCAATATTGCGGCTTTTACGCGGCAGAAGCCGGCACCTGACCCGGTTCAGGCGCCCGAAAGCCTGTCACGCGGCCGGTTCGGCCTCGTCCTCGCGCGAGCGCACCGCGCTGGTCAGCCGCTTGAGCGCGCGTTCCTCCAACTGGCGCACGCGTTCCTTGGAAATGCCCATCACCGCACCGAGATCGCTCAAGGTGGCGGGGTCTTCGGCCAGATGGCGGGCGGCGACGATGCGGCGCTCGCGCTCGGGCAGTTCGGCCACCGCCTCATAGAGCGCGCGGCGGCGGCGGCTGGTTTCCATGCGGCCCAGCACCAGCGCCTCGGGATCGGGGCTGTCATCTTCCAGCACCTCGACCCAGGCGCGCCCCTCGTCATCGCTCGATTGCGGCGCATCCAGCGACAGATCGGGGCCGGACATGCGCCCCATCATCAGTTCCACCTGATCCTCGGGCACCTGCAATTCGCGCGCCACCCGCGCCGCCATCCCCTGCCCCTCGCCATCCAGCGCCGCCTGACGCTGCATCACCCGGCGCAGATGGAAGAACAGCTTCTTCTGGTTGGCGTTGGTGCCGGTGCGCACCAGCGACCAGTTGCGCATGATGTAATCCTGCATCGAGGCCCTGATCCACCAGGCGGCATAGGTCGAAAACCGCGCGCCATTCTCGGGGTCGAACTTTTCGGCGGCGCGCATCAGCCCCAGATTGCCCTGCTGGATGAGGTCATCATAGGCCACGTCATAGCGCCGGAACCGCCCGGCAAAGGAAACCGCCAGCCGGTTATAGGCCCGGATCAGCCGGTGCAGCGCCGCCTCGTCGCGCCGATCACGCCAGGCGGTGGCCAGCGCGGTTTCGGTCTCGGCATCGAGCACTTCCTCGGCCATCGAGGCACGCACATAACGGCGGGTGTGATGATCCTGATAGCCCATGGCGGCTCTCCCAAGCAGCGTTCAACTGGCCGACTGTTTCGGCGCGATCCTTTTTTGTTTCGGATCGCTACTATCTTGGCGCGCACCGTCAGCCTTGTCAAGCAGGCATGAGCGAATTACTTCTCGGCAATGGACGCCAAACCCCAGAGTGCCACCGCCCGCGCCGCCCCGCCCGATCCCGCGCCCCCGGCTGCGGCCGAGCCTGCCACCGCGCTTCACAGTGCCGAGCAGCTGGTGCATCTTTCACGGCTGGTGCATGCCGGTTCCACCGATCAATGCCTGACGCCGGCGCAGTGGACGGCGCTGCGCTATTTCGCCCGCGCCAACCGCTTCTCGCGCACCCCCTCGGCGTTCTCGGAGTTTCATGCCACCACACGCGGCACCGCCTCGCAGACAGTCAAATCGCTCATCGCGATGGGGCTTCTGGAACGGCGTGCCAACGAGGCCGATGGCCGCAGCACGTTGATCGAGGTCACCGAGGCCGGGCACCACAAGCTTGAAACCGACCCGCTGGCGGCACTGGGCCAGGCCATCGGCGATCTGCCCGCCTCGGATCAGCAACAGCTGGCGGCGATCATCGCCCGCGTCACCGCCACCATGGCGCGCCGCCGCGCCGCGCCGATCTTCGGCAATTGCAACGAATGCAGCCATTGCGATACCACCAGCCCCGGCCCGGCCTATTGCCGATGCACCCAGACCCTGCTGCGCGAGGCCGAGATGGGCGCGCTCTGCGTCGATTTCTCGCCGGCCCTGCCGCGCCTGCGCTGAGCAGCGCGCGAATCTACCAGGGCACCGTCTTGCCGGCCCAATCCAGAAAACACCCGCTGTCTTGCGGCCCCAGCCCCTCGATCACCCGCCACAGATTGGCCGCGGCCTCGGAGGGGGCGACCGCCGGGTGGCGGCCCAGATAATCACGGGTGAACTCGGTAGCCACCGTGCCCGGATGCAGTGCCACACAAGCCAGATGCGGATGGCTGCGCGCCAGTTCCACCGCGGCGCTGCGCAGCATCTGGTTGAGCGCCGCCTTCGCCGCCCGGTAGCCATACCAGCCCCCCGCACGGTTATCACCGATCGAGCCCACCCGGGCGGAAAGCGCGGCAAACACCGCCCGCCGGTCGCGCGGCAGCAGGCGCGCTGCATGTTTGAGCACCAGCGCCGGGCCGATGGCATTGACGGCAAACTGTGCCGCCAGTGCCCCGGGATCAAGCGCACGCAGGCTTTTCTCCGGCCCCTGCCCGTTGATCACCAGCGCACCGCTGGCCACCAGCACCCGGTCGAACGCACCAGTCAGCGCGCCCAGATGCCGCGCCACGCTCGCCTCGTCGGTGACATCGAGCCCGTCATCGCGCCGCGACAGGCCCGTTACATCGGCCCCCCGGGCGCGCGCCTGCGCCGCCAGCGCCGCACCGATCCCGCCCGATGCCCCGATGATCAGAACCCGCATGCCCGGCCTCCCTCCCGCCCCACCACCAGCTAGCGCCCGGCGCCTGCACGTCCAGCCCGCCGTTCCGGGTGGCGTTGACAGCGCGCCACGCAGCGGCGAGTGTCCCGCAAAGACCGGAGAATGCCATGCAAGCCCTGCCCTATCTGACCGCCGCCGAATGCGACCCGCTGATGGACTGGATCGCGCTGACCGATGCGATGATCGAAGCCCATCGCGCCGCCCCGGCGCAACTGCGCGACCAGCTTCTGGCGCGCGGCGATGACCGGCTCTTGTCGCGCGCGGCCTGGATCGACGGACTGGGCATCGGGGTGAAATCGGTCACCGTCTTTCCCGGCAATCCCGCCGCCGGGCGGCCCAGCGTGCAGGGCGCCATGCTGGTCTTCGACGATGCCACCGGCGCAGTCGAGGCGGTGATCGACAATGCACTGGTCACCCGCTGGAAGACGGCGGGCGATTCGCTGCTGGGCGCGCGGCTTCTGGCGCGCAAATCGGCCAGGCGTCTCCTGATCATTGGCGCCGGGGTAGTCGCGGAATCGCTGATCGAGGCTTACGGCGCCCTGATCCCCGATCTTGAGGTCAGCCTCTGGGCCCGCCGCCCCGAAGCCGCCGAGGCCCTCGCCGCCCGCCATGCCAATGCCCGCGCAGTCACCGATCTGGAAGCGGCGGTGCGTGCGGCCGAGATCATCGCCAGCTGCACCATGGCGCGCGAACCGCTGATCCGGGGCGAGTGGCTGCAACCGGGCCAGCATCTGGACCTGATCGGCGCCTATACGCCCGAGATGCGCGAGGCCGACGATACCGCCCTGACCCGCGCGCGCCTCTTCGTGGACAGCCGCGCTACCACCATCGGCCATATCGGCGAGCTGATGATCCCCATGGAAAGGGGCGTGATCACCGAGGCCGATGTGCTGGGCGATTTCCACGATCTGGTCGCCGGGCGCGCCGGGCGCCGCACGGATGACGAAATCACGCTGTTCAAGAACGGCGGCGGCGCGCATCTGGATCTGATCACCGCGCGCATGATCCTCGCCCGCTGGCGGGCCGCGCAAGCCTAGATTGGCGCCTCAACGCTCCAGCAGCCGCGCCAGCCGCAACAGCGCCAGCTCATAGCCCTGCACCCCGCAGCCGGCGATCACCGCATCGGCACGCCCCGAGACATAGGAGTGATGGCGAAACGCCTCGCGCTTGTGGATATTCGACAGATGCACCTCGATCACCGGCCCGTCAAAAGCATTGAGCGCATCGAGGATCGCCACCGAGGTATGGGTATAGGCCGCCGGGTTGATCACGATCCCCGCCGCCACGCCGCGCGCGGCATGCACCGCCTCCACCAGCACGCCCTCGTGGTTGGACTGAAACAGCGATACCGCCAGCCCCAGCTTCTGCCCCAGCGTCTGGCAGGACCGCGCCACATCCTCCAGGGTCTCGCTGCCGTAGATCTCGGGTTCGCGCTGGCCCAGCAGGTTGAGATTGGGCCCGTTCAGAATATGCACCGTCAGCGACATGAAATTCCCTCGCAATTGCCGCGCCAGAGTGAAGGCTCAAACGCCGATCCGCAAGCCGCTTGCCACGCTGCGCGGCCCGCCGCCCGGTCTTTGTGCCCCAAATATCCCGGGGGTGAATGGCCGGCACGGCCAGAGGGGGCAGCGCCCCCTTCTCCGGCCATCAGCCGAATGTCCCTTTCCAGCCTCACGCGGTCGTTTGCGGGCTGTTCTTGCTGCGTGTTTCGTATAGGAAACAGCCCAGCAGACTTCAAAACCCCGGGGAGCGGGCATGTTTCTTTCCGTCTTCGACATGTTCAAGATCGGCATCGGCCCGTCTTCAAGCCACACCATGGGCCCGATGGTGGCCGCCGCGCGCTTCCTTGAGCGGCTGCGCGGCTCGCCCTTTGCCGCCCGCGGGCTGCGCGCCTCGCTGCATGGCTCGCTGGCCTTCACCGGCGTCGGCCATGCCACCGACCGCGCGGTGATCCTGGGCCTGGCCGGCTTCCTGCCCGAAAGCTATGACGCCGAGCGCGCCGAGGCCATGCTGGCCACCATCACCACCGACAAATCCCTCACCCCGCCTGGGCTGGGGCCGCTGCGCTTCGATCCGGCGCAAGATCTGGTGTTCGATTACGGCCCCGCCCTGCCCGGCCATGCCAATGGCATGATCCTGATGGCGCTCGATGCGCAGGGCGATGTGATCCTGCAGGAAACCTATTATTCCATCGGCGGCGGCTTCGTCGTCACCGAGGCCGAACTCAACGCCGGCAGTACCGCCGCCCCGCAGGCCGCATTCCCCCACCCGTTCGAGAGCGCGGCGCAGATGCTCGACATGGCGCGCCAGAGCGGCAAATCCATCGCCGCGATGAAACGCGCCAACGAACTGAAGGTCCACAGCCCACAGGCACTGGACGATGGTCTGGCGCGCATCTGGTCGGTGATGAACAACTGTATCGAACGCGGTCTCAACGGCGAGGGCATCCTGCCCGGCGGGCTGAAGGTGCGCCGCCGCGCCCGCGCCATCCATCAGGCGCTCAAGGCCGAACGCGGGCTGAACCTGACGGCGCCGCATGTCATCAATGACTGGATGTCCACCTATGCCATGGCGGTCAACGAGGAAAACGCCGCCGGCGGGCAGGTGGTCACCGCGCCGACCAATGGTGCGGCCGGCGTGGTGCCGGCGGTAATCCGCTATTGGCTCGATCACGTGCCCGGTGCCAGCACCAGCCGGGTGGATGAATTCCTGCTCACCGCCGCCGCCATCGGCGGGCTGATCAAGCATAATGCCTCCATCTCGGGCGCCGAATGCGGCTGCCAGGCCGAGGTCGGCTCGGCGGCGGCCATGGCGGCGGCGGGGCTTTGTGCGGTGATGGGCGGCACGCCCGAACAGGTGGAAAACGCCGCCGAGATCGCGCTGGAACATCACCTTGGCATGACCTGCGATCCGGTCAAGGGGCTGGTGCAGGTGCCCTGTATCGAGCGAAACGGCCTGGGCGCGATCAAGGCGGTCTCGGCCGCCAGCCTCGCCTTGCGCGGCGACGGCACACATTTCATGCCGCTCGACAATTGCATCGAGGCCATGCGCCAGACCGGCAGCGACATGAGCGAGAAATACAAGGAAACCTCGCTCGGCGGGCTGGCGGTGAACGTGCCCAACTGCTGAGCTCCGCCCCCGCCGGCACCCCGGATGTGACGATTCGGGCTTGCGGCGCGGCGCGCTCCGGGCGAGAAACTGCACAGGCGAAACACTTCAGACCCCATGGCACGCAGCTTCATCCCCCCGAGCGACCGCATCCTGCCCGGCATCGTGCTGATGCTGGCCTTTTGCGCCATCGCGCCCCTGATCGATGTTGCGGCCAAGATGGCCGCGCAATCGGTCACCGTGACGCAGGTCACCTTCTTTCGGCTGGTGGTGCAGGCGGTGCTGATGCTGCCGGTGGTGCTGGTGATGCGCCAGAGCCTGCTGCTGAGCCGCGGTCAGAGCGGGCTTTTGATGCTGCGCGCGCTGATGCTGATCGGCTCGACCTACAGTTTCGTCGGCGCGGTGGCGGTGATGCCGATTGCCGATGCGCTGGCCATCGTCTTTGTCGAGCCCTTCATCCTGCTGGCACTGGGCTTTCTGCTGTTTGGCGAGCAGGTCGGGCCGCGGCGCATCATCGCCTCGCTCGTGGGGTTCGCCGGGGCGCTCCTGGTGATCCAGCCCAATTTCGCGGCCTTCGGGACGGTGGCGCTTTACCCGCTGGCCACGGCGCTCTTTTTCGCGCTCTATATCCTGCTGACGCGGCGCATCTCGCGCGAGGTGGCGCCCGAGGCCATGCAGTTCCATACCGCGCTTTTCGGCACCTTGCTCATGCTGCCGGTGCTGGCGCTGGGCCATGGCGCGGGGTTGGCGCCCCTGCAGATCGGCGCCACCACGCCCGTGGTATGGTTCCAGCTTTTCTGCGTCGGGCTGGCGGCCAGCGTCTCGCATATGGCCATCACCTATGCCCTGCGCTTCGCCCCCTCGGCAACGCTGGCACCGCTGCATTATCTGGAAATCGTCACCGCCGTGGCGCTGGGCTGGCTGTTCTTCGGCGACTGGCCGAACCTGCTGAGCTGGGCCGGCATCGCGGTGATCACCGGCTCGGGCCTATATATCATCGCGCGGGAGCGGGTTCTGGCCAGACAGGCGCCCGCCTGAGCCCGTCCAGCACCGGCGCCATCTGAACCACCGGCACCATGACCAGCATCAAGGGCGCCGAGGGGCGCAGCTCAACCGGCCCGGCGCTCACCGCATTCGAGGTGCCCAGCCGCCCCGCCGGATCGAACACCAGCCCGCGCGTGGCCCAGACCAGCCCCGAACTGTCGCATTCCAGCCGCCCCATCGGATAGAGCGAGAAGCGCACCCCCTCGGCCAGATCCAGCCGCAGCCGGGGCGGCGCCAGAAAGCACAGATCCGCCCCGGCATCCATCACCAGCCGCCGATGCGGGTTGCGCAACAGCGTGGACATGCCGGCCATCGTATGATCCAGCCGCGCGCCGGTGAAGCCCACCGCCATGACCAGCGGTGCCTCGGTCAGCGAGACCGCCTTGTCGAAATCGGTCTGGTCCTGATCGGGCGTGTGAAAAAGCCGCCCCGGATCGATCGCCTGCCGCGCATGCGCGCTGATCGAATCGAAATCGCCCGAAACCCATTTCGGCATCAAGCCGGCGGCCAAAGCATGATCGGCGCCGCCATCGACCGCCAGCAGATCCGGGGCGGCGGCAAGCGCGCGTTCCAGCTGGCCTGGGGCCAGTTCCCCCCCGCCCAGAAGCGTGATGCCTGTCATGGACGTGAAGCGCTCAACCATGGCTTCGTCTTGTCAATTAAGGCGCGCGGATGCAAGCTTGGCCACAAAGCGATCACCAAATTACCCCCGTCTTTTCATGCAATCGCGCCTAAGCACGGTAAATTGTCTGTTCCGAGTGACGAAGAAGGGCGAAGTTCATGGTTGGTCCCAGTAAGATCCTGACGGTCTCGTACGGCACCTTTTCCTGCACGCTGGAAGGGTTCGACGAGCCGTTTGGCACCATGAAGGCCATTGCCGAGTATTTCCGCGATCTCGCCGCCGAGGATCGCTATTTCGGCGCCGAGCCGCCGACGCCGGATGCCGAGATGCTGCACCGCATCGCCGAGCGCGAGATCAAGCGACGGGTCGAAGCCAAGATCGAGGACAACGGCGTCGTGCTGCGCCCCAGCCTCGGCCATCTGCCCGCCGAGATGGAGACCCCGGCTGAACCTGCCGCCGCGCCCAGCCCGGCGCCCGCTGCTGCCGAAACCGTTTCCGAACCGGTGAGCTCCCCCGTCACCCCGGCGGCGCCCCCGGCCACCGCCCTGGTTGGCGCTGCGGCCGTCAGCGGCATTTCCGACAAGCTGCAACGCATCCGCGCCGCTGTCGCCCAGGCCCGCGCCTTTGAAAACAACGACGAAGACGACGCGGCCCGCCCCGTCGCCCCGCTGGTTGACCCCGCAGCGGATGAAGCCCAACGCTTGGCGGCTGAGGAAGCCGAACGGGCCGAGGCCGAACGCCTGGCTGCCGAGGAGGCCGAACGCGCCGAGGCCGAGCGCCTGGCTGCCGAGGAAGCCGAGCGCGCCGAGGCCGAACGCCTTGCCGCCGAGGAGGCCGAGCG
>ERZ869909.2218-NODE-2218-length-13487-cov-5.207532_pt1 | contig 13487 bp, 12 predicted proteins | sample MGYA00520892_ERZ869909 | MGnify/ENA primary metagenome ERZ869909 (study PRJEB32215, sample SAMEA104723947) | bioreactor metagenome | biome: bioreactor; feature: anaerobic bioreactor; material: water | place: China | collected 2015-03-12 ... | reverse complement strand
CACCAGCACGTCGGCGTCGGGGCCGTTGGTGATCCACATCTTGTTGCCGTTGAGGATGTACTTGTCACCCTCCTTGCGCGCGCGCAGCTTCATGGAGACCACGTCGGAGCCGGCGCCCGGCTCGGACATGGCCAGCGCGCCGACATGCTCGCCGGTCATCAGCTTGGGCAGGTACTTGGCCTTCTGCTCGGCGTTGGCGTTGATCTTGAGCTGGTTCACGCAGAGATTGGAGTGTGCGCCGTAGGAGAGACCCACCGAGGCGCTGGCCCGGGAAATCTCTTCCATGGCGATGCAGTGCGCCAGGTAGCCCATGCCGGTGCCGCCATCCTCTTCCGACACGGTGATGCCCAGCAGGCCCATGTCGCCGAACTTCTGCCACAGGTCGTTGGGGAACTCGTTCTTCTCGTCGATCTCGGCCGCACGGGGGGCGATCTCGTCGCGGGCGAAGGCATTGACCTGATCGCGCAGCATGTTCAGTTCATCGTCGAGGCCGAAGTCGAGGGGCTTGTAGGGCGTGAGCATGGCGGAACTCCCATTGTCTGTCGGTATTGCGGCTGTCAGATTGCGCGAGGCGAGCAGGCACGGATTGGCCCCGCATCCAGGAATGGCTACAAGACTAGGCCAGGTTGACGTTAACGTAAAGTGCAGGTTCTGGCCGTGCGACGAATGTCGAAGAAACAGGTAGGAAGAACCCAGGTTATGAGTAACAGGTTTTACCTAGCAGGTTGTGAGCAGAGGGTTGTGAATAGAGGGTTGTGAATAGAAGGTTGTGATCAAAAGACTGGCAGAAGAGTGGGATTGGCGCCACCGGCCCGGGGTCGGCGGCGCCAGGACCTCGCTCAGCCGAGCCAAAGCGCCAGCTGGTGGTAGAGGGGGATGCCCACTATCACGTTAAGCGGGAAGGTAAAGCCGAGCGCTGCCAGCATGGCCAGGCCGATGTTGGCCTCGGGAATGGCGGTACGCATGGCGGCCGGAGCAGCAATGTAGGAGGCGCTGGCGGCAAGCGCCGTCAGAATCATCAGCGAGCCGGTGGGGAGGCCCAGTGCCAGACCGACGGCCATACCGGCCATGGCCAGGATGAACGGCACCACCAGGGCGAAGGTGAGCAGCCGCCAGTGAAACCAGGGAATGGGACGCAGGGTTTCGGCCGCGGTCAGGCCCATCTGCAGCAGGAAGAGCGCAAGGACGGCGTGGAAGGCACCCAAGAACAGCTCGGTGACAGCGGTGCCCTGGGCGGGGCCGTACATGGCGCCGATCACCGCACCACCGGCAAGCAGGATGACGCCCCGGTTGGTCAGTGTCTCGTGCCAGATGCCTTGTAGCGCTTCGCTGGAGTCGCTGCCCTTGTGGCGGCGGTAGAGGGCGATGGCCACCATGATCGCCGGCAGTTCCATCATCACCAGGTAGAGGGTGACTTCGGCACCGATGGGCAGGGCGCGGCTCTCGGCGAAGGCCAGGGCCACGGCGAAGGTACCGGCACTGACAGAGCCGTAGTGGGCGGCGATGCTGGCGCTATCGGCAGGCGAGAGACGAACCAGGCGGCGCAGCACCGGCATCAATGCCAGCGGGATCACTGCGCCCAGGGCAGCAACCGCGAGCAACTCCGGCAGCAGCGACCAGCGCAGGTTGCCATAGAGCGCCATGCCCCCCTTGAGGCCGATGGTCAGCATCAGCAGCAGGCTCAAGGTGTCGTAGGCGGCCTTGGGTATGTTCAGGTCGGATTTCAACACGCCGGCCACCAGGCCGAGCAGGAAGAACATTACGACTATATCGGGCATGGGTCTCTCTTCTTCTGGGTCGCAGTGGCAGAGTAGTCGCGGATTGTGAAGAGTGCGTGATATTGATTCCAATTGATTGTTTAGATTTTTAGTATAGATAATTACCTATATGGGCAGCCGTGGAGCCATGCCATGAACGTGCGTCACCTGACGTTTCGCCTGCTGCAAGTGTATGTCGCCGTGGTGCGCAGCGGCTCGGTGAGCGAGGCCGCTCGCCAGCTTCACCTGTCCCAGCCGACCGTTTCCCAGCAACTCAAGCGGCTGGGTGAGGCGGTGGGTGAGCCGCTGCTTAGCGTGCACCAGGGGCGGCTGGTAACGACGGAAGCGGGACGAGAGCTCTACCGTGCCAGCCGGGAGGTGCTCGGCCGCTTCGACGACTTCGAGGACTACCTTGCCGCACTGCGGGGCGGCGAGCGGGGCCGTTTCAGCATCGCCCTGGTCAATACGGCGCAGTACGTGTTGCCACGACTGCTGGGGCCCTACAGCCAGGCATTCCCCGAGGTCGACGTGACCCTGCATATCGGCAACCGGCGCCAGATGCTCACCCGCTTCGAGCGCCAGGATGACGATCTGTACGTCTTCAGCCATCCGCCGTCCCTGGCCCATGCCCTGGCCGGTCGCTTCCTGCGCAATCCGCTGGTGGTGATCGCCCCCCGGGGCCATGCTCTGGCCAGCCGCGATCGCGTCGGCATGAGCGTGCTGCTGGCAGAGCGTTTCCTGCTGCGCGAGCCGGGTTCCGCCACGCGCATGCTGTTCGAAAGCTGGCTGCAGGAACAGGGGCTGTCGCTTGGGTCCACGCTGCAGATGGCCAGCAACGAGGCCATTCGCGTGGGGGTGGCGTCGGGTATGGGGCTTGCGGTGCTCTCGGAACACGTGCTGCCGCCGGAACACTCCGACCTGGTGATCCTGCCGGTGGAGGGCCTGCCCATAGAGAGCCACTGGCAGTTCATCGTGCGCCGGGATCGCCGCCTGCCCCATGCGGCCCGGGGCTTCCTGACCTTCGCCCAGGGCCACCTGGGCGAGTGTGTCGAACCGCGATTTATCTCCAATGAATTGGGAGCGATGCTGGCGAGCCTTGAGTGACTGGGCTTGAAGTGACTGGGCTTGAAGTGACTGGGCTTGAAGTGAGTGAGCCTGGAGTCTCAGCCGCGAAGGCGTCATTCGTCGCCGGACGCGGCGTCGTCTTCCCGGCGGGCGTTGGGCATGAATACCGCTTCCCCGTCTATCTCGAAGTCGGCAATGGCTTGCTGGCCCTCCTCGGAGAGCAGCCACCGGTGCCACTCGCTTGCCAGCTCGTGCTTCAGGTGGGGATGGCGCTCAGCCGAGAGCAGCAGGCTGGCGTAATGGTTGAACAGTGCCTCATCGCCCTCGAAGAGCAGCACGAGTCCCTGGCGGTTGTCGAAGGCGGCCCAGGTGGCGCGGTCGGTGAGAACGTAGGCATTCATGGAGGCGGCGGTATTGAGGGTGGCGCCCATGCCGCTGCCCAGGGCCCGATACCACTCGCCCTGCGGGGCAATGTCGACCGCCTGCCACAGCTGTCGTTCGGCGCGGTGGGTGCCGCTGTCGTCGCCGCGCGAGGCGAAAGGCGACTCGGTCGCGGCGATGGCGGCGAAGGCCTCGGTCGCCGTTTCGGCCGCGGTGATTCCGGCCGGATCCTCGGCGGGGCCGATGATCACGAAATCGTTGACCATGATCTCCGCCCGCTCGCTGGCATGCCCTTCGGCGATGAGCTGCGCCTCGCCCGCAGGGTCGTGCACCAGCAGGGCATCGGCGTCGCCACGGCGGGCGATGGCGAAGGCCTGGCCCGTTCCCACGGCGACGATGCGAACCGCAATGCCGGTAGCCTCGGTGAACGGCGGGATGATGGCGCTGAATAGCCCCGAGTTCTCGGTGGAGGTGGTCGAGGCGAGCACGATATATCGCGCTTCTGCCCCGGCCTGGGGCGCCGCCAGGAGGCAGCCGAGGAGCAGGGCAGGGACGATTCGTCGGTTACGGAACATGGCCTGGACGCCTCCCATCAGCCGAGCAGTTCACCGGAGAGAAAGTCGCGGGCGAGCTGGCTGCAGGGGGCGTGGAAGAACGATTGTGCCGGCGTGTGCTCGATGATGCGACCCTCATACAGGAAGACGATGTCGTCGGCCAGGCGGCGAGCCTGGTTGAGGTCGTGGCTGGTCATCACGATGCGCGAGCCCTGGTCGTGGAAGGCGTGCACCGCATCTTCCACGGCCCGCATCGATGCCGGGTCCAGTGCCGAGGTGGGCTCGTCGAGAAACAGCACGTCGGGCTCCAGGACCCAGGCCCGCGCCAGGGCCAGGCGCTGCTGCTCACCGCCGGAAAGCACCCGGGCCGGGCGGTCGGCCAGGGTGGCGAGGCCGAAGCGCTCCAGCGCCGCCATGGCCAGGCTGCGACGGCGGCGCCAGGCCACGCCCCGGGCGGCCAGGGCATAGCTGAGATTGGCCAGCGCAGAACGGCGCAGCATCACCGGGCGCTGGAAGACCATCGCCTGGCGCAGGGGACGGCCGCTGTCATGGGTCGCCCAGTGCACATGGCCGCTGCTGGGGGAGATCAAGCCGTGGGCCAGGCGCATCAGCAGGCTCTTGCCGGCCCCGTTGGGGCCTAGTATCACCGTGCGGCCGCGGGGTGCCAGCGTCAGGTCGATATCCTGCAGCAGCGTCTGCCCCTGGTGGGAAAAGCCGAGTCCCTCCAGGCGCAGCAGTGGCTCGCCTGTCGGCGAGGCGGGCGGTAGCCAGGTTGCGGGTTGGCAGAAATCGTTCATCCCAGCTTCCTCCTGGCACGTTCACCGACCAGGTAAGCCGTGCCGTTGACCAGGGCCACCAGCCCCAGCAGCACCAGGCCCAGGCCAAGTGCCAGCGAGAGGTTGCCCTTGCTGGTTTCCAGGGCAATGGCCGTGGTCATCACCCGGGTCACGCCCTCGATGTTACCACCGACGATCAGCACGGCGCCGACCTCGGCACTGGCCCGGCCGAAGCCGGCGAGTATTACCGTCATCAGCGCGAAGCGGGCATCCCAGAGCAGGCTCGGCATGGCACGAAGGCGAGTCACACCGAAGGAGTGTAGCTGTTCGCGGTACTCGTCCCACAGGTTCCGAATATGGTCGCGCGTCAGGGCGGCGATGATGGGCAGTACCAGCAGCGACTGGGCGATGACCATGGCGGTGGGGGTGAACAGCAGCCCCAGTTCACCAAGGGGTCCGGCCCGGGAGAGCATGAGGTAGACCAGCAGGCCGGCCACGACCGGTGGCAGGCCCATGAAGGCGTTGAGCAGCGTGACGACCAGGCCGCGGCCGGGAAAGCACCACAGCGCCAGTGCGGCACCCAATGGCAGCCCGATCAGGGCCCCCACCAGCACGGCGGCCAGCGACACCTGAAGCGACAGGGCCACGATGCCGAGCAGCGTCGGGTCCAGGCCCAGAATCAGCTCGAGGGCGGCCTGGAAGGCGTTGTCGGTTTCCGGCATTCGGCGGCTCCGGATGAGTGTGGCGAAGGGTCATCATAAGCCAGAGAGAACCTGACGGCATTCGCGAAACGACCCACCCGTGCCAGTCTCGCCCGAATAAACCGGAACTACCCTCGAGGCAGGCTCGGCTATTCGCTGGCCTCGCCGCGTCCGGTAGGCGCTTCCTCCGGCCTGGAGAACGGGCGGAAAGAGTCCTGGAACACCGCATTCAGATCGAAGGACGAGCACTCGCCGATGGAATCGAAGTGCTTGTCGAGCCACAGGTCCGCCCAGGCGCGGCCCTGAGTATGCAACCGCGAGACGAAGTCCCATTCCGCGTTGAGCTTGCTTGAGGCGCTGAGTTTCTCGACCTCCTGCTCGGCATGGATCAGGTGCAGACGCATCGAGCGGTACCGCTCCAGCTCGACCCCTTCGGAGTCGATCAGCTGTTGCAGCAGCTGGATACTGCGCAGTTCCTTGATCAGGCTCGTATTGAAGGTGATCTCGTTGATGCGGTTGATGATGTCCCGGGCGCTGTCGGGCAATTGCTGGCGCACCAGTGGGTTGACCTGTACCACCACCAGATCACGGCAGCCTTGGTCGTCGACCAGCGGGAACAGGGCCGGGTTGCCGCTATAGCCGCCGTCCCAGTAGGCCTCGCCATCGATTTCCACAGCCGGGAACATGAAGGGCAGGCAGGCCGAGGCCATGACGGTATCCACGCTCAGCTCGGGCTGACGGAATACCTTGGCACGGCCGGTGCGCACGTTGGTGGCGGTAACGAATATCTTGGCCTGGCGACAGGCATTCACCCGGTCGAAGTCAACCAGTTCGCTGACCAGATCACGCAACGGATTGATGGCCATGGGATTGAGCTTCGCCGGAGCGATCAGCTGGGTGAGGCTCTCGAAGAATAGATAGCTTGGCGAGTTGTCGAGGCCGTCGTTGCCCATCAAGCGGTCCCAGGGGGAGCGCTGAATCGGCGAGAAGCGCGCCGCGTCGCTCACTCCCTTCCAGAACGCGTGGAGCGCTTCCCGGGCTCCCTCCCGACCTCCCTTGTGCAGACCGTCGGCCAGCACCACGGCATTCATGGCGCCGGCGCTGGTGCCGCTGACGCCATCTATTTCCAGACGCTCTTCCTCCAGCAGCCGGTCGAGTACGCCCCAGGTCAGGGCACCGTGGGAGCCGCCGCCCTGTAGTGCCAGGTCAATGCGCTTCTTGTCATCCTTCGCCATGCTGTCCTGTCTCCATTGAAGCTGAAATGCTGCGTTGCAGTGTAGGCTTCCTGGTCGTCCCTGTCTGCCCTTGACGCAGCGGTGCCACGGTGGCCGACGCCATGCGCTAGCGTGAGCTGCCCCACCTGCCTCGGCCACGCTCCGGTACCATGCGGCCGAAGTAGATGAGCCCGAAGAGCAGCCAGGCTATGGTGAGTATCAGCGTGAAGCCCAATATCGCAGGCGCTCCGAACTCGGCAATGAGCGGGAGCGAAGCGGCGGTGAACAGCCCGCCGCCGACCACCGGCTCGAACATCAACTGCTTGTAGCCGAAGCTCTCGAAGGCGCCGGAGCGGTTCTTGGGATCGGCCATGCGCATCAGCAGCAGGCCGGTCACGGTGACGCCCATGGACTGGCCGAAGTCGCCGATGCCGCGCTCGAACCAGTTCTCTGGAATGACCCGTGGCGCGATGACGATGAGCACGAAGAGCGACCAACCAATACCGGAGAGCGCCAGTAGCAGAAAGGGGATGAAGTGCTCACCCAGTGCGGTGAGCGATAGCGTGGCCAGGGCCGCGACGATGGTGAAGTCGAGTGCGGTACCGGCGATACGCGCCATGGTACGGCTCGAGACATGGGGCTCCAGGCCGAAGCGGGTCACGCAGAGCTGCACCAGCACGCCACCGATCATGGCGATGGGGAACAGCGGCACGTGAGCGAGGATCTCCAGGCCGTCATCCCGGGCCCAGGTCAGTTGTTCGATCCACTGCAGCCCGGAGAGAATCAGCCAGCCGACGACGATGGCGATGCCGACCAGGCCGATATGCAGGCTCAAGGGGTCGGCGGTTTCCTCCTCCTGCGCCAGGTCCTTCTTGAACTCGCTGTACTCTTCGGTGGGAGGCAGCTCGTTCTGCTCTGTCTGCAGCTGGACCTCGTCCAGGGCCTCGGCAGTCTTGCGCGGGTTGTCCAGGGTGATCACCCCGCGGCGTGCCGCCAGGTTGATCATCAGCGTGCCGATCAGAACCCCCGAGACGATACCCACGGTGGCCAGCCCCAGAGCCAGGTCCGCGCCCTCCTCGAAGCCGAGGTCAGTGAAAGTGTCCGCCATGCCGGCCGCCGTGCCATGGCCGCCCTCGAAGCCGATTTCAATGAGGGCGCCGGCCATGGGATTCATGCCGAACATGGGCGCCAGGATGAGTATCGCCAGGGTCAGGCCGACGACGTACTGGCCCCAGGCCATGGTCTGGCCCACCACTACCTGAGGCCCGGCACGCAGCCAGATGGTGCGCAGGCCGGGGATGGGGCGGCCGATGAACAGAGCGGCGAATACCACGTTTATCAGCAGGCCAGGCAGCTCGGCCCAGCTCTCGTAGACGTACTCGGGGAACAGGCCGGCGGCTTGCTCGAAAGGGGCCGTCACGGCGCGGCCCAGCACCTCAGGGCCCAGCAGCAGCAGGATGAACCCGCCGATCACCGAGCTGGGCAGGAACAGGCGCCTCAGCCAGGGCGAAACGTTGCGAATGGCATTGCTGATCAGCAGTACCAGCGAGACGAGCACCAAGGCAATGAAGAGCTCACCCACCGTCATCGTCATGTCGTTCTCCTTCCTTGGATCTGATGCCGCATTGGCTTGTTTTAGCGTAGCCGAATTCAGTCATCGGCCAAGATCACCGATGGCGTCGTAGCGCTGGTATCGGTGTCGGCTACGCCTATGGGCTGGAGCGTGCCAGTATGGAGCTTGGCTGTTCTGCCCAGGAATCGATCCATGACCCGTCTGTTCAAGAAGCACTATCACCCGGCCGGCACCGCCCCGGGCACCTTGCGGGAGCTCTCGACGGAGCAGGCAGCCCTGCATGGGCCGGCCACGTTCTCCCTGGTCAGCCGCGAAGCCGGCCGCTGGGGTGAGATGCAGGAAGTCGTATCCGAGTCGATCCCCGAAGCGGCGGAAGAGGGGCCGCTTTACTGGCTGCACGTGCAGGGCATGCCGACTGCCGAAGCGCTCGAGCGGCTCGGTGATCGGGTGGGGCTGCATCCGTTGGTCCAGGAGGACATCCTCAATGGCGGGCAGCGGCCCAAGGTCGAACGTTTCGATGCGTCGCTGGTGGTCATTCTCGGCATACCCGAGGTGGATGACGAGGGCAAGCTGCACCTCTACCAGCTGACCCTGTTCATGGGCGGCCATATCGTCGTCAGCGTGATGGCCGAGAGGCTGGACCCTTTCACCGAGGTGCGGCGCCGGCTCAAGGAGCGCGGTGGGCGTGCCCTGGGGGAGCCGGACGATCTGCTCTATGGTCTGCTTGATGCTGCCGTGGACCATGCCTTCCCGGTGCTGGATGGGATAGGCGAACGTATCGAAGAGCTCGAGATGGAGATCCTCAACCGGCCCGACAGTTCGACGCTGGAGCGGTTGCATGGCCTGAAGCGCGAACTGATCATGCTGAGGCGCTATCTATGGCCCACCCGTGAGGTGATCAACCAGCTGCTGCGCGACCACAACGACCTGTTCACGTCGGATACGCGCATGTGGATGCGTGACGTCTACGACCATACCGTGCAGATCATGGATCTGGTGGAGAGCTATCGCGACATGACGGCGAGCCTGCTCGACATCTATCTTTCCAGCATGAGTCACCGGCTCAACGAGAGCATGCGCACCTTGACCATCATCGCCACGGTCTTCATGCCGCTGACCTTTATCGTCGGCGTATATGGCATGAATTTCGAACACCCGACCAGCCCCTACGCCATGCCCGAGCTGGGCTGGTATTGGGGCTATCCTGTTGTGTGGGGTGTGATGATCGCCGTTGCCATCGGCATGGTGGTCTGGTTCAAACGCAGGCGGTGGTTCTAGGGGCCTGCCGGATTTTCAACCAATTCCATTCGACCTGTGTCGTCAAAGAGTTCGCATCGTGGAAAGTCCCCTCATCGAAACGCGCAGCTACCCGGATCGCGTCTTGACCGACCGACACGGCTTTCACCAACTGCTGCTGGGACTCGATGGTGCCCTGGAGCTGGAGTCGGCCGGTCGCTTGACGCACGTCATCCGCGGCGTGCTGACGCCGGTGGCCAGTGGCGAATTGCACCACTACCTGGCGCCAGGCAGGAACTGTGTGCTGGTGCTCGACTTGCCTGAAACCTGGTGCGAAGCGCTGGGCCTGGAGCGGCTCTTCGCAGGGCAGGCGAGGCGCCTGCCCGAGGCGCTGGTGACCCGCGGGCAGGGACTTGGCAATGCTGGGCCGGCGCTGGTCCGCTGGCTTGAGCTGGCGCTCGAGGCGGGCGGTCGGAACCTGTCAGCGCCGCGGCTCAAATTGCTCGAACTGCTGCCCGCCATGCGCCGTGACCTGATGCAGCCGTGGCGAGTCGCTGAAATGGCTCGACGTTGTCATCTGGCCGAGGCAGTCTTTGCCCGGCAATTCCGCGCCCTGACCGGCCTGTCGCCGCATGAGTGGCTGGTGCAGGAGCGGCTGGCGCGAGCCCGCGAGCTGCTTCAGGTCGGCGGCGCCTCGCTCACCGAGGTGGCCCAGGCCTGTGGCTTCGCCGACAGCGCTCACTTCTCGCGCAGCTTTCGCCGGTACCACGGTATCGCGCCCAGTGAATGGCGGCGGCTGGCGGTAGGGTGCTGGCGATAGGGGGGCGATAGGGGGCTGTGTTTCGATGAAAGGTCAGGATTCGACAAGCCATACGGCCTCGTAATGCACATGCTGTGGCCTCGACGTTGTTGACGAGGTCACAGCATGCCCACCCTGACCCGACGCCAGGCCACCGCCATTGGTGCCACCACCATCCTCAACTGGGCGCTGCTCGCCACCCTGACTCAGCTGGCGGGGCCGGTGCCACCCTTCCTGCTCACCGGGCTGGCGTTTGGCGTCGCCTTCCTGTGCTTTCTTGCCTGGAGCCTTGCTCGGCGGGAGTCACTCGTCGCGCCGCTGCGCCAGGCGCCTTCCGTATGGGCGCTGGGCGTCGGTGGCTTGTTCGGCTATCACGCGCTCTACTTTGTTGCTCAGCAGAATGCACCGCCGGCCAACGCGGGGCTGATCAGCTATCTGTGGCCGCTGCTGATCGTGCTGTTCGTCGGCCTGCTGCCTGGTGAGCGTCTCATGGGCAGGCACGTGATCGGGGCGGTCCTGGGCTTCGCCGGAGCGGCATTGCTAATCGGCGCTGACCTGGACGGTGGCGGCAGCATGCTGGGGTATGGCGCCGCCTTCGCCTGTGCGCTGGTGTGGAGTGGGTATTCCGTCCTGTCGCGGGCCAAGAAGGCGGTGCCGACTACCGCCGTGGGCGGCTTTTGCCTGGTCACGTCACTGCTGGCATTCGCGTGCCATGCGGCGTTCGAGACGCCGCGCTGGCCCCAGGGCATCGAATGGCTGGGCGTGATAGGACTCGGGCTTGGGCCGGTGGGCAGCGCCTTCTTCACCTGGGATATCGGCGTCAAGCACGGCGACCTGCACCTGCTCGGGCTTTTGGCTTACGCCACGCCGCTGCTCTCCACCGGGGTATTGATCGTCGCCGGATACGCCCAGGCCACGCCGCTGCTGGCCCTGGCGGCAGGCGTGATCACCTTGGGTATGCTGATCGGCAGTGGTGCCCTTGCCCGGCGCAAGGACAAGCCGAAGGATCCGGCGTGCCCCGGTCCTGCCTGAGGCCCCGATTCTGCCTGAGTCAAGAGGGCGCGCTCACTGCTTCCAGTACTAGACTTGTTTGATGCGACAACCGTTCCTGGGGGGCTTTCGACCCCGGGCGGCTGACCGCATCCCCTTCCTCATTGGTGCCACACGAGGAGGCATGACAATGAACAAGACAGTGCAGCCAGCCAGTGAGTACGTGGAATTCTGGAACGATACACTGGCCGAGAAATTCGATCGCTTCCAGGAAATTCTGATGAATGGCCTGAGCTACCACAGCCAGGTCCCGCTCGGGAGGCTCGAGGTGGCGTCGGGGGCCCGGATCCTCGACGTCGGCTGCGGCTGGGGCGATACGGCCATCGCCCTGGCACGCAAGACCGGACCCGAAGGTGAGGTGCTGGGCATGGACTGCGTCGAGCAGTTCCTGGAGGACGCACGACGACGCGCCGACGAGGCGGGCCTGGGCAACGTTCGCTTCGTGGCCTCCGACGTCGAGCGTTACTCTTTCGAGCCTGAATACGACCTGTGCTTCTCGCGGTTCGGCATGATGTTCTTCGAGCACCCGGTCGTCGCCATGCGCAACGTCCACAAGGCGCTCAAGCCCGGTGGGGAGCTGATGTTCATCGTCTGGCGCGACATCGAGGACAACCCCTGGCTGGGTGTCCCCAAGCAGGTGGTGCTGGATTTCCTGCCGCCGCCGGGAGAGGACGCCCGCACCTGTGGGCCAGGGCCTTTCTCCATGTCCAATACCGTTGTGGTTCGCCAGCAGCTCGAGATCGCCGGTTTCGAGGATATCCATTTCGAGCGCAATGACGGTCCGGTCGAGGTCGGTGATTCGGTGGAGAACGCCATGCGTTTCCAGCTTGCCCTGGGGCCGGCGGGGGAGGTGTTCCGCGAAGCCGGCGAGGAGGCCGAGCGCCAGCGGCCGCAGATCGAGGAGGCGCTGCGCGAGGTCCTGACCCCCTACCAGCAGGAGGGAAAGATCGTGATGGATTCGAGCTCCTGGACCATCACCGCGCGCAAGCCGGCCGGCTGATGGGTCAGGAAGCCGTCATGGTGAGGCTTCCTCTGAAAAGTCGAGAGGTCGCGGGCAGGTTGTATGAGCGAATTCACGGATTATCTGAGTGATGTCTTCGAGCGCTTCGGGCCGATCACGGTGCGCCGGATGTTCGGCGGCTACGGGATCTATCACGAAGGGCTGATGTTTGCGCTGGTCGCCGACGAAACCCTCTACCTGAAGGTGGATGACGTGAACGTTGGCGACTTCGCCCGTGAAGGGCTGGAGCCGTTCGAATACGACAAGGGCGACAGGGTGGTCCGGATGAGCTACCACCAGGCCCCGGAAGCGCTGTTCGAGGATCGCGAGCTGGCCATGGAGTGGGCGAGCCGTTCGTTCGCTGCCGCCCAGCGCGCCCAGGCTGGCAAGCGGAAGCCTGCCAGACAATAAGTGACCGCGGCGCCGCCATGTACCGCGGTCATTCCACTTAGAACGACCCCACCAACGAGCCCACGATGATCAGCAGGATCAGGGATATGATCGGCCCGATCACGGCCACTGCGGCGATGTCCAGGTACGCCTGGCGATGCGTCAGCCCGCAGATGGAGAGCAGCGTGATCACCGCGCCGTTGTGAGGTAGGGCGTCAAGTCCGCCGGTGGCTACCGCCGTGACCCGGTGCAGCAGGTCGGGCGAGATGCCCGCCGCCTGACCCATGGCCAGGTAGGTGTCGCCCAGCGTGGAGAGGGCGATGCTCATGCCGCCCGAGGCGGAGCCGGTCATGCCCGCCAGCAGGTTCACCGCGATGGCCAGCGAGATCAGCGGATTGTCGCCGCCGGCGGTGGTCACCCAGGCGCTGATCGCGTCGAATGCAGCAAGCGAGGCGATCACCGACCCGAAACCGACCAGGCTGGCGGTGTTGAAGATCGGCAGCAGCGAGGCGTTGGCGCCGCTGTCCAGCGATGTGGTCAGGTTCTGCAATCGCTGCCAGTTCAGCGCGATCAACAGCAGGATGGAGAGTACCAGCGCAGCGATGACCGACCAGACGCCGCGTACCGATTCAATGCTGGTGGCGCCATAGGTTGGATCGGACAGGTAGCCGGTGTCCATGGCCGGAATGATCACCGCGGTGAACACCAGGTTCAGTGCAATCACCATGACGATCGGCAGTAGCGCCAATGGCAGTGTAGGCAGCTCGTTGCGCGGCTGCGGCTCGATCTCGGCCAGGTCGAAGCCTTCGCCGGCGGCTCGCTCACGCAGGTGGTCGTGCGGTGTGGGCTCGCGCTCCTGCTCACCATAGCCTTCGCCGGCGGTGCGGGCCTGCCTGGCACGGTAGGTCAGCCAAGCCTGGCCCAGGCCCAGCATGATCAGCCCGGTCATGATGCCGAGCCCCGGTGCGGCGAAGGGCGAGGTGCCGAAGAA
>ERZ869909.2217-NODE-2217-length-13490-cov-3.476553_pt1 | contig 13490 bp, 12 predicted proteins | sample MGYA00520892_ERZ869909 | MGnify/ENA primary metagenome ERZ869909 (study PRJEB32215, sample SAMEA104723947) | bioreactor metagenome | biome: bioreactor; feature: anaerobic bioreactor; material: water | place: China | collected 2015-03-12 ... | reverse complement strand
GCAATTCCGGGCACATCGCCGGCGCCATCAACCCGCCGACCAAGGTGAAGTACGGTTTCCGCGCCGGTGACCAGCCTCCAGCCGACCCGGACCAGTGGTTCGGGGCCGCGGAGGAGAAGCCGGGCAGCTGGTGGCTCGACTGGGGCGCGTGGCTCAAGAAGCACGCGGGCGGCCAGGTCAAGGCGCGCCAGCCGGGGACGCACGCGGACTATCCCGTGATCGAGGATGCGCCCGGCAGCTACGTCAAGCGCAGCCTCGACGAGACGCGCTAGGCCGGTGTGGCGGCGCGGCGGACGCCGCGCTCAGTACATGTGCTGGCCGCCGTTCACGGACACCGTCGAGCCGGTGATGAAATCGGCCTCGTCCGCGACCAGGAACAACACCGCGCGCACGATGTCGTTGGTCTCGCCGAGGCGGCCGACGGGAATGCGATCGATGATCTTCTCCAGCACCTTCTCGGGCACCGCGCGCACCATGTCGGTGTTGACGTAGCCCGGCGCGACGGCGTTCACGGTGACGTTGACCTTGGCCCCTTCCTGCGCCAGCGCCTTGGTGAAGCCGTGGATGCCGGACTTGGCCGCCGCGTAGTTCACCTGGCCGTACTGCCCGGCCTGGCCGTTGATCGAGCCGATGTTCACGATGCGCCCGAACTCGCGCTCGCGCATGCCCTCGATGACGTGGCGGCACATGTTGAAGCAGCTGGTCAGGTTGGTGCGGATGACCTCGTTCCAGGCATCGAAGCTCATCTTGTGCAGCGTGCCGTCCCGGGTGATGCCGGCGTTGTTCACCAGCACCTCGACCGGGCCGAGGTCCTGCTCGATGCGCTTGACGCCCTCGCGACTCGCCTCGAAATCGCCGACGTCGAAGCGGAAGGTCGCGATCCCGGTGCGGTCCTGGAATGCCTTGGCGCGATCGGCGCTGCCCACGTAATTGGCTGCCACCCGGTAGCCCGCCGCCGCCAACGCCTCGGAGATGGCGCCGCCGATGCCGCGCGTCCCGCCCGTGACCACTGCCACGCGTCCTGCCATGGTGATTCTCCCCCGTCTTGCTCTTGTTGGACGCCTGGCCGGCTCGCCGGGCGTTGCGCTCATGGGGTCCAAATATGGACCCCGCAGCGCGCCATTGCCACCCGCCGTTGGTCTAAGTGCCGTAGAATCTGCCGCCCGAAAGTGCCCCCGGATGAGACCGCGCCATGAGCACCATGACCCGCCCCGCACCGGCCGAGCTCGGCTATCGCATGCCCGCCGAGTGGGCGCCGCACCAGGCCACCTGGATCTCCTGGCCGCACAACCCGGAGACCTGGCCCGGCGTGCTGGCGCAGGCGGAGGCGGCCATGGCGCAGGCAGTGGCGGCGCTGGCGAGCGGCGAGACGGTGCGGATCAACGTGCTGGACGCCAGCCACGAGGCCCACGTGCGCGCCTTGCTCGGCGCGCTCGCCGATTCGCCGGCGATCGTGTTCCACCGGTTCCCGACCAATGACGCCTGGTGCCGCGACCACGGCGCGATCTTCGTGCGCGACGGGGGCGGCCGGCTGGCGGCGGTCGATTGCGGCTTCAACGCCTGGGGCGGGAAGTACCCGCCGTGGGACCTGGACGACGCCATTCCCGCGCGGATGGCGGCGGCGCTCGGGCTGCCGCGATTCGAGGGCGGGCTGATCCTCGAGGGCGGCTCGATCGACGTGAACGGCGCCGGCACGGTGCTGACCACCGAGCAGTGCCTGCTGAACGAGAATCGCAACCCGGCCCTGTCGCGGGAGCAGATCGAGGTGGCGCTGCGGTTGCTGCTGGGAGTGGGGCAGGTATTGTGGCTGGGCGACGGCATCGTGGGCGACGATACCGACGGCCACGTCGACGACGTCACCCGCTTCGTCGCCGAGGACAAGGTCATCACGGTGGTCGAGCCCGACCGCGCCGATCCCAACCACGAGCCGCTGGCGGAAAACCTGGCGCGGCTCAGGGAGATGCGCCTGCCGGACGGCCGCCCGCTCCGTGTCGTCGAGCTGCCCATGCCCGCCCCGGTGGAACTCGACGGTACGCGCCTGCCGGCCAGCTACGGCAATTTCTACATTGGCAACGACGTGGTGCTGCTGCCCGTCTTCGGCCAGCCGGCGGACGAGGAGGCCGGCCGCGTGCTGGCAGCCTGCTTCCCGGGCCGGCGCATCGTGCCCATACGGGCCAACGAACTGGTCGTCGGGCTTGGCGCCTTCCACTGCCTGACGCAGCAGGTGCCGGCCGCGGGCTGAGGCGCGGCTTGCCGCTCCCTCGCCGCTGACCTAACCTACTTGTTTTGCCCGGCCTCGCCGCCTGCGGGGCCCTTCCCGAGGAACTTCCCAGGATGTCCGACGCCCACGTCAGCCGCTTCATTCGCCATCATTTCCGTCATTTCAACGGTGCGGCCCTGGTCGACGCCGCGGACGCCTACAGCGCCCACCTGGCCCAGGGGGGCGGCATGATGGTGACGCTGGCCGGCGCCATGAGCACCGCCGAGCTCGGCCTGTCGCTGGCGGAGATGATCCGGCGCGACAAGGTCCAGGCCATCACCTGCACCGGGGCCAACCTCGAGGAAGACGTGTTCAACCTGGTCGCGCACGAGCACTACGTGCGCATCCCGAACTATCGCGACCTGACTCCGGCGGACGAGGAGGAGCTGCTGTCGCGCCACCTCAACCGGGTCACGGACACCTGCATTCCCGAGGAGGAGGCCATCCGCCGCATCGAGCACGTGGTGCTGGAGCACTGGCTGGCCGCGGACGCGGCGGGCAAGCGTTGTTTCCCGCACGAGTTCATGTACCAGATTCTTCTCAGCGGCAAGCTGGAGGAGCACTACCAGATCGACCCTCGCGACAGCTGGCTGCTGGCCGCGGCGGAGAAGAACCTGCCGATCATCGTGCCCGGCTGGGAGGACTCGACGCTCGGCAACATCTACGCCAGCCACTGCATCACCGGCGAGATCAAGAACGTCCACACGGTGCGCAGCGGCATCGAGTACATGACCTGGCTCGCCGACTGGTACCAGCAACAGGTCAAGGCGGGCCGCTCGATCGGCTTCTTCCAGATCGGCGGCGGCATCGCCGGCGACTTCCCCATCTGCGTGGTGCCGATGCTGGAGCAGGACCTGCAGATGACCGACATCCCGCGCTGGGGCTACTTCTGCCAGATCAGCGACTCGACCACCAGCTACGGCTCCTACTCCGGCGCGGTGCCCAACGAGAAGATCACCTGGGGCAAGCTGGCGGCGGACACGCCGAAGTTCGTCATCGAGTCCGACGCGACCATCGTCGCGCCGCTGGTCTTCGCGCTGATACTCGGCTGGTAGCGGGCGGCCTCGCGGCGGCGCGCACTGCCTCGTTACGGCTCCGGACGGGTCCGCGTCAGCTCCCCGCCTCGTTCTTTTCCTTGTAGCCGATGCGGTGGAAGGGATTCACGAGGCTGCTGACCACGCTGCGGCAGTGCGCGCCGATGCGCTTCAGGTAACGCACGTAGAGCGCCAGCGTGGCAGCGTCGCCCGCTGGCAGTTCGGCGACCTCGCCGGCCACGATGCGCCTGAGCACGCTCTCGCAGTCGGCCGCCAGCTTGCCCTTGAACTCCAGCATGATGCCGCGCGCCGCCTCGACGTCGTTGTTCTTGAAGGTCCGGGCCATGCGCCGGAACACGTCCGCCACGCGCAGCTCGATGTCGGCGATTTCCGCCTCCAGCGGGCCGCCGTGCAGCCGCTTGGGATGATAGCGAGCCAGGTCGAAGATGTCGGTCGCATAGTCGCCGATGCGCTCGAGGTCGATGACCACGTTGACCAGCGCCAGCCCGGACGGCAGGTCGCTCGGCCCGCTTACTACAAGGTGAGTCATGATCTTGCGGCGCACGTCGCGCTCGGCGCGATTCACCAGCTTGTCCATCTTGTGCACGTCCAGCTCGACCGTGCCGTCATCGCAGCGCCGCAGCGATTCGACCGAGGCCTCGAACATCTCGAGGTCCAGGTCCAGCATCTGGTGCGCCTCCTGCAGCGACTGGGTCAGCAGGTCGTCTTTCCTGAACAATGACAGCAGGTTGATCCATGACATCTCGGGCTACCCCGCGAAGTGGACGGCAACCAGGGCGATTGCCGGAATGACGAAATACAGCAAGGCGACGCACAGCGCCGGGACCACCGGCCGCCGGAACGCCACCTCGCCCATGAACCCGGCAATGCGCAGCGGGATCTCGCGCAGGATCCTGATCGGCCAGATCACCAGCACGCCGATGAGGTTGAACAGCAGGTGCGCGAACGCCACCGTGATCGCGGCCGGGTTGGCCGTGGCCAGGGCGGCGAGCATGGCGGTGAGCGTCGTGCCGAGGTTGGCGCCGAGGCTGAAGGGATAGATCTGCCGCAGCTTGATGATTCCCGCGGCCGCCAGCGGGATGGCGAGCGCCGTGGGAATCGAGCTCGATTGCACGGCAAAGGTGATCAGCAGGCCGAACAGCAGGGCGCGCAGCGGCGTGCGGAAGATGTGGCGATCGAAGATGTCCTCGAGCCGCTTCAGCATCATGCTGCGCAACAGCTTCACGATGGTGACCAGCGCACCGTAGGTCAGCGTCACGGCCACCAGCAGCAACACCACCGGCTGGTGGCCGCAAAGCCAGGCCAGCAGCTCGATGGCCGGCGCCGTGGCCGCCTTCATCGGATTGGCCAGCCGCATGCCGCCGATGTCCTGGAACACCCCGCTCAGGAACACCGCCGCACCCGAGACGAAGCCGGTGAGCAGCTCCAAAGGTAGCAGTATCAATACGCCCAGCACGTTGAAGGCGCAATGCAGGGTCGCCGCCGCGAAGCCGCGCTGCAGCTCGGCCGGCCGGCGGAGGTGGCCGAGCGACACCAGCATGCTGGTGACGGTGGTGCCGATGTTCGCGCCCATGATCATCGGCACGGCGCCCTCCACCGAGATCACCCCGCCGGCCACCATGCCGACGATGATCGAGGTCGAGGTCGAGGAGCTCTGCACCAGCGAGGTGGCCAGCACGCCGATCAACAGGCCGAGGACGGGGTCGGATGTCGTCTCGAGCACTGCGGCGGCGAATTCCCGCCCGAACAGGTTGAACGAGGCAGCCATCGCGCCGATGGCGACGATGAAGAGATACAGGCTGGCGACGATGCCGAGGCTGCGGAAGTAAAGCGACAGTCGCGAGTCGGCCGTGACGGACGTGGAGGGGGGCATGTATCCCGTTCCGTTACCAGGCCTTGCGCAGCACCGCCAGCGCTTCCTCCCGGCTGACTTCCACGGGATTGAAGATGATCGAGCCGTCGTCCAGCGCCATGGCTGCGATCTGCTCGAGCTGCGCTTCCGCGACCTTGCCGGTCTCCGACAGCGTGCGCGGCAGCCCGCAGCGGGCGTGGATCTCGTCCTTCAGCCACTTCAGCCGGGCGATGGTCTTCTCGGGCCGGTTGCCCACCGGCGTGTCCGCGTAGACCTCGGCACCGGCCAGCGGCAGCAACAGCTCGCCGATGGCCTCGCGCCGCGCGGCCAGGTTGTACTCCAGCACCGCGGGCAGGAGGATACTCATGCAGGTGCCGTGATGCAGGTGGCAGAGCGCGCCGACCGAGTGGCCCAGCGCGTGCACCAGGCCGACCATGGAGTTGGAGAACGCCACGCCGGCCATGGCCGCGGCCTGGGCGAGCGCCAGCCGCCCGTCGGCATCCGCCGGGCGGTCCAGCACCCCGAGCAGGTGCTCGGCGACGGCGCGCACCGCCGCCGCGGCGTAGGCGTCGCTCATCGGGTTCTTGGCCAGGCAGATGAAGGACTCGCAGGCATGGGTCATCGCGTCCATGGCGGTGGCCGCGGTGATCTGGGCCGGCAGGCCGAGGGTCATGCGCGGGTCGAGCACCGCGGCATCGGGCATCAGGAAGGGCGAGGCGAAAGGCACTTTGACGCCCCGTTCCTCGTCCCGGACGATGGAAACGAAGGTGACCTCCGAGCCCGTGCCGGCGGTGGTCGGGATGACCACCAGCGGCTTGAGCGGCCGCGGCAGGTTGCCGGCGCCGGAGAATTGCAGCAGGTCCTCGGTCCGTTCGGAAGCGAGGATGTTGGCGGCCTTGGCGGTATCGATGGGCGAGCCGCCGCCGAGCGCGATCAGCGCGTCGCAGTCCGCTTCGCGGTAACGCCGCGCGATCGCGCGCACCGCGCCCAGCGAGGAATCGGGCGGCACCTCGTCGTAGACCGCGGCGATCTCGAGCCCACCGGCGGCCAGCACCTCGCGCAAGGTGTCCACCAGGCCGGCGCCGGCCACGCCGCGGTCGGTGACCACCAGCGGCCGGCTCGCCCCGAGCGCGCCGAGCTCGAAGGGGATGTTCTCGAGCGCGCGGGCGCCGACGATCAGCTTCACCGGGCAGAAGAATTCGTAGTAGGCGTCTTTCACGTCAGCTCCTCGTCACGAGATCGAGCGCGATGCGGCCGTAGATCTTCAGGTTGAGCCCCAGCTTCTCGGCCAGGCCCAGGTCCTCGGGATAGCGCTTCATGCCGCGCCGGGCGATGAAGCGGGGCATGAGCAGGGCCTCCAGGCGGTACATGCAGCGCACCAGCCGGATGCCCGCGGCCAGGTCTCCGTCCACCACCATGCGGGCGCGGGCGAAGGCGGTCGGCGTGCTCTCGACGAAGCCGAGCACGCGGAAGGCGTAATCGAGGTGCTTGAAGCGGATGGCGAGCCCGGTACGCTCGGGCAGCCGCCCGCCGAGGTAACGCAGCGTGCCGGCGGGCGTCTTCTCCAGCACCATGCTCGGGCCGGAGGGCATGGTGGTCATGGCGATCACCAGCCCGTCGGGGAAGCCGGCCGCCTCGGCGCGTACCACGGGGTCGACGCGGCTCATGGCGCGCAGGCTCCAGCCCACGATCCGCATCATCAGGGCCACGTAGAGGCGCTTGAGTCCTTGGCGCAGGCGGTTCATCGGGGCCCTCCGGAGCTGGGATGCGGCGTAGCAGCATCAGTGTAACGCCCGGCGGCGGTCGCGGGGAGCGTGGCGGCCGCGGCGGGCCCGGCCGCGCTAGACTTCGGGCCAGGAGGTGAGAGATGCCCGCCGATGGACTGAACTGCTGGCGCTGCGGCGCCGCCGTGGTCGACGAGCCGCTGCCCCTGTCGCGCCGGGCCGAGTGCCGTGGCTGCGGCGCGGAGTTGCACGCCTGCAGGATGTGCGAGTTCTACGACACGGCGCGCGCCAACGCCTGTCGCGAGCCGGTCGCCGAGCCGGTCAACGACAAGACCCGCGCGAACTTCTGCGGCTGGTTCCGGCCGCGGCCGGGGCTCGCACCGGCCGGCGAAGATGCGGCGGAGGAAGCACGCCGCCGGCTCGAGGACCTGTTCCGCTGACCGCCCGCGCGCCTCAGCCAGGCGCGCCGCCGTCTCCGTCCCTGCCGGCCTGCCGGGCCGGGTCGCGACGGAAACGCAGCGTGCTGGCCTTGTCGGGGAAGCGCCCGCGCTTGTCGGCGTAGAAGGCGCGCAGGGTCTCCAGGTCCGCGGCCGGGTCGCCCGAGAAAGTCACGAAATCCGCGATGCCGAGCGTCCGCGTACCGTAATCGATGTAGCCGAGCCCGCAGGGCACGCCGGCGCCGAGCGCGATCTGGTAGAAGCCGGATTTCAGGTGGTCGGTATGCGAACGCGTGCCCTCGGGCGCCAGCGCCAGCCAGAGCCAGTCGCTGTCCGCGTATTGCTGCACGGCCGCACCGATGAAGCCGGTGGCGGCGCGGCGGTTCACCGGCACGCCGCCCATGCGCAGGAACAGGCGGCGCAGCGGCCAGCGGAACAGCGAGTCCTTGCCCATCCAGTTGGCCTGGAGCCCGGTCCCGAAGCGGTACAGCACGCCGAGGATGAAATCCCAATTGGAGGTGTGCGGGTAGACGATGATCACGCCCTTGGGACCGGGTAGCGGGGCCGTCACGCAGCGCCAGCCGAACAGGCGCAGCAGCCCGACGCAGATGCGCTGCAGCAAGCTGCGCCGGGCAGTGGGTTCCGTGTCTTGCGTGGCGTTCATCGGTGGAGGCGCTCCAGCGAGTGGGCTAAGGTGTAACCGGCAGATGTTGCAATGACCGCCAGCCAGGGAGCCATGCAGCAAAAAACGACCGACAGAGGAGACAGATCATGACCGCACCCGTTTGCCGGCAATGCAGCGCCGACGTCGCCCTCAAGCGCCTCGGGCGCCTCGAGGGCGAGGACGGCGGCGTGCGCATAGTAATCGATGGCATCCCCGCGCTCGACTGTGCCAACGGCCACAAGCGCTTCCCGACGCCCGGGTTCCCGCTCGAGTTCATCGAGCGCGTGATGAAGACCGGCGAGCTGGTCACGGCGGAGCCCGCCGTGGAAAAGGGCCTGTTCCGCAAGCGGTCGCATTGTCCCTCCTGTGGCGGCCAGTTGCCCGACAGCACCGATGGCGCCAGCCGGAACGAGACGCGCGTCGAGTACCCGGAGACCGGACAGGTCACGGTGGAGCTGGCCGTGCCGGTCTATCGCTGCGGCGGCTGCCGGCAGGAGGTCACGCTGCCGTCGTCGACCGTGCAGCGCGGCGTCATGCAGGCGATGGCGAACGCTTTCCGGTCGGCGGACATCACGCCGGGCTGATCCCGGGCGATCGCGCCGAGGCCCGGCCCGGCACACGAGTCCGCATTTTTCCGGCTTGGCAATCATGGGCCGGGCGGGTCTACTAGCGGTTTTCCACTAGGAACCATGCGAGCCGCGGGCGGGTCGAGAGAGACTACGGCGTGCCCGCGCCCGGCTTGCGGCTTTCATCAAATGTCCCAGATTCGATTCCAGCGCTCCCCGGCCCTCGTCCTGGCTGCCCTGCTGATGCTCGCGCTCGGCGCCAGGGCGACCGCCGCGGCGCCCGCGGACGAGACCCCGCCGGGGCTGACCATGTACGTCTTCATGAGCGAGACCTGCCCGCATTGCCGGGCGCAGAAGCCGTTCCTCGAGGCGCTGGAACGGGCTCATCCCGAGCTGACCATCCTGCACATGGAGATCATGACGGCGCGCGAGCATCGCCCGCTGCTCCAGGCCATGGCGGCCGCGCACGACATCCGGCCCGGCACGGTGCCAATGGTGTTCTTCGGCGGCAAGGTCTGGAGCGGCGACAGTCCGCAGATCCGCACCGAGATCGAGTCGATGCTGGCCACCTGCCTGGCCGAGGGCTGCCCGGATTCTCGCGCGCTGGCCGAGGCGGGCCAGGCGCGGGCCGGCGGCGTGCTGCCCGAGGCCGACGCGGTCATCAGCCTGCCGCTGTTCGGCACCGTGAACCTGAGCGTGCAGCCGCTGCTCCTGAGCACCAGCCTGATCGCCTTCGTCGACGGCTTCAACCCGTGCTCGATCTGGGTCCTGACCATGCTGTTGGCGCTGGTGCTGCACTCGGGCTCGCGGCGCCGGGTGATGCTCGTCGGGCTGACCTTCCTCACCACGACGGCGCTGATCTACGGCATGTTCATCGCCGGGGTGTTCAGCGTGCTGGCCTTCGCGCCCTACCTGCCCGGCATCTACTGGGTGGTGGCGCTGTTCGCGCTGGTCTTCGGACTGGTCAACGTCAAGGACTATTTCTGGTTCAAGCGCGGCTTCTCCTTCAGCATCGACGACAAGCACAAGCCGGGCATGTTCAAGGCCTTCCGCGAGCTGATGACCACCGGCCGCTCGCCGCTGGCGCTGGTGGGGGCGACCTTCACCATGGCGGCCGGCATCGCGCTGATCGAGCTGCCCTGCACGGCCGGATTCCCGGTCATCTGGAGCGGCCTGGTGCGGGCGCAAGACGTCGGCGGCATGGAGTTCCTGTTGCTGCTGGGGGTGTACCTGCTGATCTATCTCGGCATCGAGCTGGTGATCTTCGGCTTCGCCGTGGTCAAGCTGCGCATCGACCGATTCCAGGAAGCCCAGGGCCGGGTGCTCAAGCTGGTCGGCGGCGTCGTGATGGTGGCCCTGGCGGTCGTGTTGCTGACCGCGCCGGAGATGATGAGCCAGGTCGGCCCCGCCATGGGCGTGTTCGCGCTGGCCTTCGGCCTGACGGGGCTGATCGTCCTCGCGCATCGTTACCTGCTGCCCCGCGTGGGCATCCGCATCGGCGACGACTGGTAAGCGGACGACTCCATTCCCGCCCCCCCCCGCGGCCGACTGTTGCCCCGGCACAACAACTGGCTATGCGGGTTTACCGCAATGGTGATCCCTGCTATACAGCCCCTGTTGTCGGAAAGTCACAAGTCCGGCTGCTGCAGTAGTACCACGCTCATCCACCGGGCCCGGTTCAAAGGACGGCGTGGTATGGCCTTGTCTGAAACTAGGGGAGGACGAATGTCTACCAATCCAACACTTAGAAAAGCAGTGCGCGGAGCACTCGGCCTCGGCGCCGGCGTTCTTGCGACCTTGTCCCTCATGCCGATCGCCTCGGCCCAGGCGCCCCAGGCGGGTGAGCAGGCCGTCGTCGACGAGATCGTCGTCACGGGTTCACGCATTCGCCGTGCCGACCTGGAAAGCGCCAGCCCGGTGACGGTCATCCAGCGGGACGACATCGTGCTCACCGGCCTGACCGACGTCGGCAGCTTCATCCAGCGCATGCCGTCGATGTCCGGATCGCCGATCGGCACCACCACCAACAACGGCGGCAACGGCTCGGTCCTCATCGACCTCCGCGGCCTCGGCACCGATCGCACCCTGACCCTGATCAACGGGCAGCGCGTGGTCGACGGCGGCGACTTCCAGACCATCCCCTCGACGATGATCGAGCGGGTCGAGATCCTCAAGGACGGCGCCTCGGCCGTCTACGGCGCCGACGCGGTCGCCGGCGTGGTGAACATCATCACGCGCAGGGACTTCGAGGGCCTGCAGATCGACGCGCAGACCAGCGACTGGTTCGACACCAAGGGCGCGAGCCAGCAGTCGGTCGGCCTGCTCGCCGGCACCAACTTCACCACCACGCACGGTCGCGGCAACTTCGTGTTCGGTGCCGAGTACGTCAAGCAGGACGAGGCCTACCAGAGCGACGCGCCGTGGGCTTTCTTCCAGGACACGTACTACATCTATCCGGAAGGCTGCGAGCGGCACCCGACGCGGCCCTATGACGGCACTCCTGAGGGCGGCTGCTACCCCATCGGTTCGAGCAGCATTCCCGGCACCCGCGTACAGTTCGGCACGACCGAGTGGCTCGATGGCGTGACCAACCCCATTCCGATCGTGTTCTCCAACCCCGACGGCGCCGGGCTGGTGCCAGGGTGGTCGCCGTACAACTTTGCGCCGGTCAACTACATCCAGACGCCCTACGAGCGGTTGAACATCTTCGCGGAAACCCACTTCGACCTGACCCCGTCGGTGCGTTTCAACGCGGCGATCCGGGCGAATTATCGTGAGTCCGCGCAGGAGCTGGCCCCGCTGCCGTACTTCTCGGAGTTCGACCCCGGCTACCAGGAGCAGGTCACCGTGTGGAACGAGCCGACGCAGTCGTACGTCGTGCGCACGTTCAACACCGTCTCCCGGGACAACTACTACTTCCAGCAGGCCTACCAGGCGGCGGGCCTCGACACGGTGGCCGAGGCGCCCACCAGCATTCGTCGCCGGTTCGAGGAGACGACCCGCCGGTTCGAGCAGGAAATCACCCAGATCCAGACCGTGTTCGGGTTCGAGGGCAACTTCCGCGGCATGAACTGGGACCTCACCTACAACACGGGTTACCGTGCGCGCACGGACGTGGATTTCGGCCAGTTCTTCGGCCCGCACCTCACCAACGCGATGGGTCCCTCCGGGCTTGACGAGGACGGCGTGTTGCGGTGCTACACCGACATCAACGACCCGAACTCGGTGATCCCGGGCTGCGTGCCGATGAATTTCTTCGGCGGCCCGATGTCGGTCACCCAGGAGATGCTGGATTACGTCAGCGTCGACCTGGTGGACAAGTTCATGTCCAAGCAGGACCTTCTCAACGCGAGCATCACCGGCGAGGGCTTCAGCCTGCCGGCCGGCCAGGTGGGCTGGGCGCTGGGCGCGGCCTACTGGGGCCAGCAGTTTGAGTACACGCCCGACTCGGCCAAGGCGCAGGACGCGGTGACCGGCAACACGGGTGCAGGGACCAAGGGTTCGCTGTATGCCACCAGCCTGTTCGGCGAGTTGTTCGCGCCATTGTGGAGGTCCGGCCGGCAGTCGCTCGATGCCACCGTCGGTGTGCGCTGGGACGACTACAACGTGTTCGGCAGCGAGACCACCTGGCAGCTCGGTCTCGAGTTCCGGCCGCTGGAGAGCCTGAAGCTCCGTGGCACGGCCGGCACGGTCTATCGCGCGCCGACCATCAGTGACCTGTTCGCCGGCCAGGTGGACAGCTTCCCGACCTTCGTCGATCCGTGTGCGCAGGCACCGCTGCCGGCGGGTTGCGCGCAGACGGCACCTGGCGGAGAGAACCAGCTTCGGGCGCGCATCGGCGGCAATCCATTCCTGCAGCCGGAGACTGGCGACACCTTCACGCTCGGTGCAGTGTGGACGCCGGAGGTGGCGACCGGCAACCTGTCGCTCACGCTCGACTACTGGCAGGTCAAGATCGATGACGCCATCAGCTCGCTGGGCGTGCAGTACATCCTGGATGACTGCTACCTCGCTGGCAACGCGTCCTCCTGCGCGCTGATCACCCGGCGGCCGGGTGACTACGGCATCGACCAGGTGCTGGACGGTCCGTTGAACGTGGCGGAACAGGGAGGCAAAGGCATCGACTTTGAAATCCGGTACGGCTGGGACACCAACCACGGTTCGTACACGGCCTCGTTGTTGTGGGCCCACCTGCTGGAGCGCACGAAGACGGCGTTCCCGGGCGATGATGAGCAAGACCTCTCCGGTCGCTACACCGATCCGACCGCCCAGGATGGTGGCGCGTACGCGCAGGACAAGATCAGCTACAGCCTGCAGTGGGCCCGTGGCGACCTGTCCATCGCCTATCTGGGTGAGTTCATCAGCGGCCTCGATGCGGACACCTTCTGCAACTGTGGTCCGGGCTCCGACCCCGTCTACATCCAGAAGATCGACTCGATGCTGTATCACGACCTGGTGGCCAGCTACCAGTTCACCCAGACCAATACCCGGGTGACGGCGAGCATCACCAACATCACCGACGAGGCACCGCCGTTCATCGAGGTGGGCTTCAATGCCACCACCGACCCCTCGACCTACCGCATGTTCGGTCGTGGTTACTGGCTGCGCCTGGAGCAGAAGTTCTAACAAGATCGGCGATTCGATCGCATCACTCTGGGGGCCGCGTAAGCGGCCCCCTTTTTTTGGTAGGCTAGCGCGATGCGAGCGACAGCACAGTTGATGGACGAGCGGGTCGCTGCGCTCAGTACTCAGGCCAGGGGCGCGGTGCAAGCCAGGGACTGGGCGACCGTGGAGCGCAGTGCCGAAGCGCTGGTGGCCGTTGCGCCCGGCCATCCGGAGGGCCATTTCCTGGCGGGCCTGGCGCACAAGGCCGCAACGCGGCCGCTGAAGGCGATCGCCGCCTTCGAGCTTGCGCTCGAGCTCGATCCGACG
>ERZ869909.2216-NODE-2216-length-13495-cov-33.211581_pt1 | contig 13495 bp, 12 predicted proteins | sample MGYA00520892_ERZ869909 | MGnify/ENA primary metagenome ERZ869909 (study PRJEB32215, sample SAMEA104723947) | bioreactor metagenome | biome: bioreactor; feature: anaerobic bioreactor; material: water | place: China | collected 2015-03-12 ... | reverse complement strand
CGCTCCACCCGCTTCGGGATGAAGTAGTACATGATCCCGAGGAACCCGGCGGTCAGGAAGAAGCCGACCGCGTTGTGCCCGTACCACCACTGCGTCATGGCATCCTGCACGCCGGCGAACAGCGAGTAGCTCTTCGACCCGAGAACCGAGACCGGAATGGACAGGTTGTTGACGATGTGCAGCAGCGCAACCGTGACGATGAAGGCGAGATAGAACCAGTTCGCCACGTAGATGTGCGGCTCCTTGCGCTTCCACAGCGTCCCGAGGAACACCAGGAGGTAGGCGACCCAGACCAGAGTCAGCCAGATGTCGATGTACCATTCGGGCTCCGCATACTCCTTGCTCTGCGTCGAGCCGAGCACGTAGCCGGTCGCCGCGAGCACGATGAAGAGCTGATAGCCCCACACGACGAACCAGGGGCTCCAGTAGCCGGCAAGGCGCGCGCGGCTCGTCCGCTGCACGACGTAGAGCGACGTCGCGATCAGGACGTTGCCGCCGAACGCGAAAATGACGGCCGACGTATGGAGCGGACGCAGCCGCCCGAAGTTGGTCCAGGGCAGGTCGAAGTTGAGAACCGGGAACGCGAGCTGCCAGGCGATGACGTCGCCGACGAGGAACCCGACCACGCCCCAGAAGACGGCCGCGAGCGTCGCGATCTTCACCGGCCCGTCGAAGTAGCTCTTCTGCTCGTCCTCTCCGCCCTTGCGCGGATTGGCCATGACGTAGAGCGCCGCCGCGATCGCGGAAATCGCAATCAACGCGCCGTGGATGCGGATCACTTCATCCAGACCCGCAAACGCAAAAATGCCACCCACGGCGGCAATCAGAACGGCGGATATGACTGCGAGCGCGCCCGAGAACGCGATTGCCTCTTCACTGGTTGCTGCCCTCGGTACGGCCATGAGCTGCCCCTCTCCCGACTTGAAATAATTGGCGATTGATGAGGTTGAGTGCGCGGCCCCGCCTTGACGTAGATCAATAGACGATCCGATGCCGACCCATTTGACGCAGGCGTCCCCACGCCGCGCGGTTGAGACGTTCCGCTACTCGTTGGCGAGGTCGCGAAGACGCGCGATATCGCGCAGCGTCACCGTCGTTCCGCCGAGCTCCACGTCGATGACGCCCATCGTGCGCAGCTTGGTCAGCGTGCGGCTCACGGTTTCGATCGTGAGGCCCAGAAGATCCGCAATGTCGCTCCGGCGCATGGCGAGCGTCACCGTCTCTCCCGCCTCGTCGCCCGAGCGCCGGCGCAGCCCGAGCAGAAACGCCGCAAGGCGCTCGACCGCACTGCGCTGGCCGACCGTGACCAGGAGGCTCCGCGTCGCGCTGAGCTCCTGGCAAACCGACTTGTAGAGCTTGAGCGCGAGCTCCGCGTCGTTCTCCGCCATCGCTTCCAGGCTCGCCGCCGAGAAGCAGCGAACCTTCGCAGGCGATGTGGCCTGGGCGGAGAGGATATGCTCGTCGAGAACGCCGAGCCCCAGGAGATCGCCCGGGTAGGCGAAGTCGATGATCCGGCGCCGCCCGTCGCACAGCGTCTTGTAGATCGCGATCACGCCTTCCTCGACGCGGAACACGTGAAGGCGCGGGTCGCCCTCGCAGAAAACATGCTCTTTGCTTTCGATCTTGCGGACGGTTGCATGGGCCAGCCGCTCCTCCAGGGAGCGTGGGGGCGCCTCGGACCGATTGAGATGACCGGGAGGGGCTTGAAACGGGCGTGCGTCGAGGGTGTGGACTGCGAGCATCTCTGTCTCCTGGCCGGGTGTTCCGTAGCCGGGAATAGAGCGTGCGTCCGAACCGCCGTTATGCGCCGGTCGTGACGAATTGTAAGAGAATGTAACAGGGGCCCGTCCGGCCCGTTGGCTGCGGGCCCGCCCGCCCTCAGTGGGACATCAGAACCGGGACCGTGAGCGAGGCCAGCATGCGGCGTGTCGCCCCACCGAGCACCATTTCGCGCAGCCGCGAGTGCCCGTAGCAGCCCATAACCAGGAGATCGCTGCCCGAATCGCGGAGAAACCGCGTCAGCGTCTCGCCGACCCTTTCGTCCGGCGCCTTGATCTCCACCGCCTCGGCCGGCACCCGGTGACGGGCGAGCGCGGTGCAGAGGTCGCCCGTCGGCACGCCGTCCGTCTCGTTGTCGTCCTCGGGGTTGATCCAGAGCACCTTGACCGCCTCGGCGCTGGCCAGGATCGGCAACGCGTCGAAGGCCGCCCGCGTCCCTTCGCGGCGCGCGTTCCAGGCCACCGTCACCCACGTGCCGACAGTGCGTGCCGGTCCTTCAGGCAGGAACAGCACCGGACGGCCGGACTGGAGCACGATCTGCTCCGCGCCGTCGTCCTTGGGCGCCTGCGCCACGATGAGATCGGCCGCCCGTCCATACGCCACAACGCGCCGCCAGACGGGAAGCAGGCCGGCGTCCTCGTCCACCCACTGCGCACCGACGCCCGCCTCACGGGCGGCAGCCTCGAAGCGCGGCTTGAGCCGCAGCGCCTCGTCCGCGAAGTCCTTGCGATGCTGATCGCCCACCGTGGACGTGCTGCCGGGCAGAAAGGTCGGCTTGAAAACGTAGGGCGGCACCACGGAAAGGCCGATCACATGCGCGCCGAAACGCCGCGCGAGATCCAGCGCAGGCGTGAGAACGCTCTCGAACGCCGCCTCGTCGGCAAGATGCACGAGGATCGTCTTGTAGGTCATGTCCGTCACTCTTCCCCGACCGACCGCCGCGTGTCGTCAAGACGTACCGTCGTCAACAGACGACGGGTTCGCAAAGCTCGATCCTGAACTTCTGGTGCTTGCGGCTGCGGTTGAAATCGAACGCCCGGTCGTCGAGGCACGAGACCCGTCCCTCGATCATGATCTCGTCGCCGAGCGGAATTTCTTGGTACATCAGGACCTCCTTGAGGTCACACCCTTTTTCCTTCTTGAGCTGATCCTGAAGGATGATCCGCCACGGCCCGTCACTCGGCTGAGGCGCCTCCTCGGCAGCCATCGCGAGCACGCCCCAAAGCACCACCGCAAGCGAGAGCCCCAGCGCAAACGCGGCCGCTGCATCGCCCCATCGCCCCACCCCTGCCATCGTCCCTCCTATTTGACCAAGCCACGTAAACATCATTCAACGCACAATGCGCGCGATCTTTGACGCGCGTCAAAAACCCCTTCGGCAACATGGATACGCTCTCCGCCAAAATCCGCGCGGCATTTCCGCTCACACGGGCGACCAGGGGACGCGACATGATCGAACATTCCATCGACGCCGCCTTTTCGCCGAAAGGCCGGATCACCCGCCTTGCATGGTGGATCGGCACCCTCGCGACGTTCGCGGCCGGCCTGATCGGCACGGCCCTCATGAACGCCGACACGTTCGACGAAAGCGCCAACGCGGTGCCCCACGCGCCCACCATGGCCGCATTCCTGTGGGCCACCCTCGCCGCCTACGTGGCAACGGTGCTCACGTTGAAGCGGCTCGACGACGCCGGCCGCCCCAAGTGGCTCGGCATCCTGTTCGGCGCCGCCGCGGCCCTCCTGCTCGCCGGCTGGGGAGTAGGCGCCTTCAGCGACCCGTTCGCGCCGCCGGCCACGCTGGCCACGATGTGGGGCCTCGTCCTCCTCATGACGCCCGCCCTCGTCGAGGCGGCGTACCGGCCCAGCCGGCCTCACCCTCTTCCTTGATCGCGCGCAAGGAGCATCGCTTCCGCCCGGCCCATGCTTGCCGCCGAACGACAACAGTCGCCGGATGGCGCCCGTGGACTCCCTGATCTTCAGCCTCATGACCGGCTTCGGGCTCGGCCTCGCAAGCACGCTCCACTGTGCGGGCATGTGCGGCGCCATTTCGTCCAGCCTGCTCCTGGCGGGGGCCCCGAAAGGAGCCGCCCATGCAGGACGCCTCCTGGCCCTCACGCATGGCGGCCGCATCACGTCGTACGTTCTGGCGGGCGCGCTGATCGGAGCCCTCGGCACGCCGGTCGTGGGCTGGCTCGACCGCGAGCTCGCCTTTCGCCTCGTGCAATGGGCGGGAGCCGTAGCGCTCATGTGGATCGGCATGTCGACCGCCGGCCTCCTGCCGGCGATGAGCGGCCTCGACCGCCTGCTCGCCCCCATCGCCGAGCGCCTGACCCGCGCCACGCGCGGCGTGCGCGGCACGCTCATGACACCCTTCGCGGCCGGGCTCGCCTGGGGCCTCATGCCCTGCGCGATGGTCTATGGCGCGCTCTTCATGAGCCTGCTCACCGGCGCGGCGGCACAAGGCGGCCTCGTCATGGCGGCGTTCGGCGCGGGAACCCTCCCGGGCCTCGTCGCCGCTTCCCTCGGCGTGCGCGCGCTCGCCGCCGCCGGACAGCGCCAAGTGCTTCGGACATCGGCCGGCCTCGCCATTGCTGGCCTCGCGATCCTCAGCGTCTGGCTTCCCCATCCCGCCAGCGATAATCTCTGTGTCGCCCCCGATCGCACCGCGGCGTTGGCCGAAAGCAATCGCATTCGCTAAAACGAGTTGTCGCCGGCGTTCCAAGGCAGAGGAGACCTTCCGTGCCGTTCATCCTTCGATCCATCCTGTGTGCCGCGCTGCTGGCGTCCTCCCTCGCGTCGGCTCAGGCCGAGCAGCTCGGCGACATAGGCAAGGGGCAGAACTACGCCCGCGCCCACTGCGCGGAGTGCCACGCGGTGGAGCAGGCTTCCGACGACATGTCGCCGGACTTCGCCGCCCCTCGTTTCGTGGACGTGGCCAACACGCCCGGCATGACCGCCCGCGCGCTCGCCGTGTGGATGCAGACGTCGCATCCGACGATGCCGAACTTCATCATCCCCGAACCCGAGCGGGACGACGTCATCGCCTATATCCTGAGCCTCAAGGTCGATCCGCCGCTCTAAAAAGGGCGCATGACGGCATGGAACCGAAGAGCAAGAAAAGAGCCTGAGGCGAGCAATGAGGATTTCGGCACCCCTGCGCGGTCTATGCATCGCGATGGCCACCGCTGCTGCCGGCTGCGGCGAGGCCACCACGGACGATCCGGGAAAAGCCGTGCTCGAATCGCGCTGTGCACGCTGTCACGGCATCGGCGAGACCGACGCGAGCGCGCACGCCGACGCTCCGCCATTCCGCGACGTGGTCAAGCGCTATCCGCCCGAATCCCTGGCGGAAGCGCTCGCGGAGGGCATCACCACCGGACATCCGGACATGCCCGAGTTCGTGCTGGCACCGGCCGAAATCGGCGCCGTCATCGACTATCTCACGACGCTCACGCCCAACCGTTCATGAGACACAAGGATCCCCGCGCAATCCGACGCGTTTCCTAGCTGAACGGGGATCTCGAGACCAATCGGAGCGACGACGCGCAATGGCGGACAATCATCCCTCCGGCGCTTCTACGGGCGCGAGCGCAACCCCGGAGGAGTTGGTCGCCTTCCTGTCCGATCCTGCGTCCTACGGCATCCCGACAGGCCACGTCGAAATCATCGAGACCCATGCCGCGCGCGTGTTTCTCGCAGGCCAGAAGGCCTACAAGATCAAAAAGCCGGTGACGCTGCCGTTCCTCGACTTTTCGACGGAGCCGCAGCGCCGCAAGGCCCTCGCCCGCGAATTCGAGCTCAACCATCCGCACGCGCCTGAAATCTACCTGGGACTCGAAAGCATCAACCGCGATCGGGCAGGCGCCCTCACCTTCGCCGAAGGAACGCCCGTCGAGTCCGTCCTCGTCATGAACCGGTTCGCGCAGGAGGATCTCCTCCAGCGCATCGCCGAAAACGGCCCGCTGCCGCGCGACACGGCGCGGGGCCTGGCCGCCATGATCGCGCGCTATCATCGCGCGGCACCTCCCGCGTCGGAGGTTTCCGGCCCCGGCATCGTCCGCGAAGTCGTCGACCAGTTGGCGGACGAATTGAAGGGCATTGCGCCACCGGGGAGCGAACCGGCCGTCGACGAGTTCGCCCACCTCGCCCATAGCGAGCTCGCGCGCATCGCCCCCCTTCTCGACGGGCGCGCAAAGGCGGGCTATGTCCGCCGCTGCCATGGCGACCTTCACCTCGGCAACATCGTCATGCTGGAGGACGCACCCGTGGCGTTCGACGCACTCGAGTTCGACGAGCGCCTCGCCACCACCGACGTGCTCTACGACCTCGCCTTCATCCTCATGGATCTCGACGTGCGCGGAGACCGGAGCGCCGCAAACGCCATCCTCAACGCCTATGTCACCGCCGCGCCCACGGGGGGCGAGATCGAAGGCCTGAGAACGCTTCCGCTCTTCCTCGCCACCCGCGCCGCCGTCCGTGGCGTCGTCGCCCTCGAACGCATGCGCCAGGAGTCCGACCAAGAAACGCGAGACCGTCAGACACGGCGCGGCCTCGTCTACCTCAAGGCCGCCAATGCCTATCTGGCGCCGCCACCGCCGATCCTCCTCGCCGTCGGCGGCCTCTCCGGCACAGGAAAATCGACGCTGGCGGCCGCGCTCGCGCCGCTCGTCGGTCCGGCCCCCGGAGCGCTCGTGCTCCGCACCGACGTGGAGCGCAAAGGCCTGTTCGGCGTCCCGGAAACACAACGGCTCTCAGCGGAGCATTATACGGAAGCCGTGTCCGCTCAGGTCTATGCCCGGCTCTACGACAAGTCCAAAGCGGTGCTCTCGGCCGGCCACGCCGTCATCTTCGACGGCGTCTCGGCGCGCGCCGAGGAGCGCGATCGCATCGTATCCATCGCGCTCGAGAGGGGCTGCAAGTTCAGGGGCCTGTGGCTCGACGCGCCGCTCGATACGCAAGTCGCCCGCGTCAGCGCCCGCAGGGGCGATGCGTCCGACTCGGATGCGACGGTGGTCAGAGCCCAGGCCGAACACGATCTCGGCCCGATCTCCTGGGCGCGCATCGACGCCGGTGAGACGCCCGAGCATACGCTCGCCCAGGCCAAGGCAATTCTCGGCCTCCCTCCGAACGACGGACGCGGACAACCCTGACTCGCGACAGCAACGGCCGCGTCCCCGACCGCAGCATTCGCGCCTCCGGGACTCAGGCCGCTGCCCGGCCCTTGGACATCACGCTTTCCGCCGTCTTGCGAAGTTCTGCGGCCTGTTGGCCGAGTTGCCGGGCAGACGCCAGCATCTGGCTGGCAGCCGACCCCGTCGTCGCAGCCGAGGTGTTGAGCCCGACCGCGTTGGAGGCCACTTCCGAGGTCCCGTGCGCGGCCTCCTGCACGTTGCGTGCGATCTCGACGGTCGCCGCCCCCTGCTCTTCCACCGCTGTTGCGATCGTACTCGCGATCTGATCCATCGATTTGATGATGTCGGCGATGGTCCCGATGGACCCAACGGCATCCACCGTCGAGCCCTGGATCGCATGGATCTGCGCGCTGATCTCGGCCGTGGCCTTCGCCGTCTGGTTCGCGAGCGATTTCACCTCCTGCGCGACGACCGCAAATCCCTTGCCCGCTTCGCCCGCCCGCGCCGCTTCGATCGTCGCGTTGAGGGCCAGCAGGTTCGTCTGCCGGGCGATGTTGCTGATCAGTTCCACGACATCGCCGATGGCCTGCGACGCCTGCGAAAGGTTGCGCACCTTGTCGGAGGTCGCGTCGGCCGTGACCACCGCCCGTCCGGCGATCTCCGTCGAGCCCGCAACCTGGCGCGAGATTTCCCGGACGGACGCCGAAAGCTCATCGGCAGCCGAAGCAACCGTACGGACGTTGACCGAGGCCTGCTCTGCCGCCGTCGCGACCGCGGACGTCTGGTCGGTGGCGGTCTTGGCGGCCTGCGCGACGGCGGCAGCCGCGCCTTCGAGTTCGCCCGCTGTCGTCGCCACCGATTCGGCCATCGAAACGACGGATCCCGCGAGTTGGTCGAGATCCCGCCGCCCGGCGTCGAGATAGACGGAGATGGCAAGATCCATGTCGAGCATCGCCGCCTTGATCACCGCGGACTGCAGCGCGATCTTGCGCTCCTCGAGGGAGGCGGGCTTTCCCTTCCAGTCCGAAGCGCCCGTGCGCGGCGGAAGCCTGAGCGCGATCGCCCGGATGAGCCCGGTGACCAGGCCGTTGTATCCGCCGATGTACCAGCGCGGATCGAGCCCGATGCGATGATGCGTTTCCCCGACCCGCCGGATCGAAGTCTCGTAAGCGATGTCGAAGTTGCCGTCGAGAATGGTGGCCCAGTGCCGGAGCTGCCCGTTCCTGGCTCCGGTCATGTCCGCGCGGCTCCTGAAGAAAGCGACCGTTTCCGGGTATTTGGCGAGATGGTCGTAGAAGGCATCCAGAACGCCGGCGAGCTCAGCGAGCAGAAAATCCTTGGATTCGCGGAGCAGTCGCCGGCTGTCTTCGTCGATCTGGTTGAACGACAGCCGTGCTGCCATGGACGTGTCCGCACTCATTTTCTCAAGCCCCCTGCTGGTGCAATGTCTGCCTAAAGCGCACGACTGCGCCCCCATGCGAATTCACGCATGCGAAAAACTTCGCAAAGCCTAGATTTGATCTGCATGAAGATAAAAACACGCCCGGAACGAGTCTCGGAAAAGGTCCTGCGAAGGATATATGTCACTCAACAATCAGCATTATTTGGAGGAATATTTTCGAAGCGATCATTTCGGAGACAAACTCGACTGAGTCGCGAGACAAAAGCAAGGTCTCAGCAGAGGCGGCTTTTAATTGCCCCATCAAAACATCTTTTGAGCAACATTGGAGCTTCGCGAGCGAAAATTTCAAACAGAAAGCGCATGCCGGCGTCGGGCCGTATCCCGTGAGAGATAAGGGTCGAACCACGCGCAGACCGAGCGCACGAACGGCCGCCCGCGGTCGGTCACGCGCATCCCTTCCTCGGTCACGGCAACCAGGCCGTCGTCGTCGCGGCGCGCCGCCTCCTGCGCCTCGAAGCGGACGCGAGCGACCTGCGCGCCGAACCGCTGCTTGAGATCGCGCCACGAGACGAAGAACGCGCACATCAGCCGCTCGATGAGATAGGCACGCAAGGCATCGTCCCCCGCCATCTCGTGCCCGCGCACCACGGCAAGTCCCTCGGCCGCCACCCGGCGGGTGTAATCGTCGACCGCGACGGCGTTCTGGACGAAGCCGTGCGGCAACCGCGAAATGGCCGACGCACCGAAAGCGAGCAACGCATCGGCCGTGTCCGTCGTGTAACCCTGGAAGTTCCGCGCAACCGCGCCTCTGGCGAGCGGATCCGTCGAACGGGCAAAATGATCGATCCCGATCTGGACGTAGCCCGCCGTCCCCAACAGCTCCGCGATGTGGCGCGACTGGCGGAAACGCTCGGCCGGTCCGGGGAGCGTGTTGGACTCGATCATGCGCTGATGCTTCAGCCGCTCCGGCAGGTGCGCATATCCGAACACCGCGATGCGATCCGGCGCGAGCGCGATCACGTCGGCGAGCGTCCGGCCGACGCTCTCGACCGTCTGATAGGGAAGCCCGTAGACCAGGTCTACGTTGAGGGAGCCGACGCCCCGCGTGCGAAAGAGCTCCGCGGCTTTGCGGGTGGTCTCGAAACTCTGGATGCGGCCGATCGCCGTCTGCACCTTGGGATCGAAGTCCTGCACCCCGATGGACACGCGGTTGACGCCAATCTCCGCGAAGGCATCCGCCTGCGCCTCGCTCAAGAGCCGAGGGTCGATCTCGACCGCAACTTCGGCCTCAGGCGCAACGGAAAACTGGGTGCGAAACGCACGACCCAGCAGCAGGATGTCGGCAGGTGTCAGGATGTCCGGCGAGCCCCCGCCCCAGTGGATGTGGGTTACGCGGTGAGCCGGCGGCACGAGCGCAGAGACGTGGGCGATCTCGGCCTGCAACGGAACCAGATACGCTTCGACAGGCGCATAGCGGCGCGAGGCCTTCGTGCTGCACCCGCAATAGAAGCAGAGCTCCCGGCAATACGGAATGTGCGCGTAGAGCGAAAGCGCAGGATCGGCCGGCAACGCCGCCAGCCAATCTCTCAAATGATCAGGCGTAACCGCAGCCGAAAAGTGGTTGGCCGTGGGATAGCTGGTGTAGCGCGGAACAGGCCCGCCATGACGTTGAATGAGATCGGATGTCATAGGAAAACCGGACACGAAGGGCCGCCCGGGGATGTCCGGGCCGCCTTCGGAGGATAGTCGTCGCCCCCCTCTCGACGTTGACCTGGATCAAGACTCGAGGCCGCGGCGCCCGGCCCCTATCCCCAACGAGCCTTGCCGGGGGATGCACCGGTTCATCCCCCGCCGAACGCACAAAGCTCGTGCACGCTGAAGTGCATGTCGGCGTCGGTCCAGAGCCGCCCGGGCTGCCAGCCTGCCGCACGCGCCGTCTCCCGGAATTGCGCGATCGTGTACTTGTAGGAGTTCTCGGTGTGGATGCTCTCCCCCGCCGCGAAACGAAACCTCCGGCCGAGCACCCGGATGTCCTGGGCGGCTTCGCTCACGAGGTGCATCTCGATGCGCCCGGCGCGCGGATCGTAGATCGCCTCATGACGGAACCCGTCGAGATCGATGTCTCCGTCGAGCTCCCGATTGATGCGCGCCAGAAGATTGAGGTTGAACGCCGCCGTCACGCCCCTGCTGTCGTTGTAGGCGGCAACCAGCGTGCGCGCCTCCTTCTTGAGATCCACGCCGACGATGAGCCGGCTGCCGCCCGCGAGCCCGCGCCCGAACGATCGCAGCAGACGAACGGCCTCCATCGGGCCGAAATTTCCGATCGTGGATCCAGGAAAAAAGCCGAGGTTGGGGCGCGCCTTGAGATCCTCCGGAAGCCGGATCGGGTGCGAGAAATCGCCGACGACAGGCCGGACATCGAGCTTTGGAAATCGCGAGGAAAGCCGCACGGCAGCGTCGTTGAGCGCGCTCTCCGAAACGTCGACCGGAACGTAGACGACGCCGGCGGGCGATCGGGAGAGAAGCAGCTCCGTTTTGACGCTGGACCCCGAGCCGAATTCGACCAGCACATCACGAGTTTTCAGGCCGTCCACCATCTCGGCTGCATGCGCCGCAAGGATCGCCGTCTCCGTCCGCGTCGGGTAATACTCGGGAAGCGTCGTGATCTCCTCGAAGAGCGCGCTCCCCCGCGCGTCGTAGAGGAACCGCGACGAGATCGCCTTTTGCGGCTTTGAAAGCCCGGCGATCACCGCGTCCGCGAATTCGGTGTCGGGCGTCGGCGTCGCGCCCTGCTGGCGGGCCAGCATGCCGCCGCGACGCATCACGCGCGCTCCGCTGCGAGCCGGACGCCCGCGAACTGCCAACGCTGATGCGGATAGAAGAAGTTGCGATACGTCGCACGGCTGTGGCCGTCCGGCGTCGCGCATGAGGCGCCGCGCAACACCTGCTGGCTCACCATGAACTTGCCGTTGTATTCGCCGATCGCCCCGTCCGGCGGCCGATAGCCGGGGTACGGCAGATAGGCGCTTTGCGTCCACTCCCACACATCGCCGAACATCTGCCGCGGCCGGCGATCCTGCTCTGCGGGCGCAGGACGCGGCCGCAGGGCGCGCGTCGCCAAGGTATTGCCGTCGACCGGGAGAGCAGCACCCGCAAGCTCCCATTCGAACTCCGTCGGCAGCCGATGGCCCGCCCATCGCGCAAACGCCTCCGCCTCGTAGTAGGAAACGTGGCAGACGGGCGCGGCCATCTCGACCGGAAGCAGCCCGTCGAGCGTCATCATGTGCCAGCCGCTTCCGTGCTCCTCCCAGTAACGAGGCGCGCGCCAGCCCTCGCGGTTGATCGTGGTCCACCCGTCCGCGAGCCACAGCGCGGCCGTTCGGTACCCACCGTCGGCCATGAATTCGAGCCATTCGCCGTTCGTGACGAGGCGGTCCGCCAGGCGGAAAGGATGGACCAGCGCGTCATGCCGCGGGCTTTCGTTGTCCCACGCATACCCGTCTCCGGCATGCCCGATCTTCACGATACCGCCGTCGTAGGAGATCCAGCCCAACGCCGCGGAGCCTCGCGTTTCGGCCGCCTCGCCCACGGAGGCAAGCGAAACCCGCGCACGCCCTTCGCGATACGCGGGCCGCAGAGGATTGACGGCGAACAGCGCGAGGATGTCCGTCAGCAGCAACTCCTGATGTTGCTGCTCGTGGTTGATGCCGATCTCGATCAGGCGCGCGAGGTCGCTCTCAGGTTCGAGCCCGCGCTCCGCCAGCCGCACGAGGGCATCGTCGACGTGGGCCCTGTAATCTATCACGCGCTCGGCGGAAGGACGCGTCAAAAGTCCGCGCGCGGACCTCGGCTGACGCGTGCCCAGCGCCTCGTAGTAGGAATTGAAACAGAAGTTGAAGCTCTCGTCGAAGAGCCGGTAGCCGGGAAGATGCGGCTTCAGCACGAACGTCTCGAAAAACCACGAGACATGCGCGAGATGCCATTTGGTCGGGCTCGCGTCCTCCATCGCCTGGGCCGCCATGTCCTCGGTGCTGAGCGGGGCCGCCAGCTCGAGCGACAGCCGCCGCGTCGCGAACAGCCGCTCCGTCAAGGCGCCGGAAGCATCCGGCGAGAGGGTTTCGGGCGAGGCGGAAAAGATGCGGTCGTGCGCAGGTCGAGCCATGGACGTCTCCTCCATGAGGCGTATCGGCTGCGAGTGATGTGAAGGCCTGGGATCCGGAGCAGACAATCGCCTGGGCGGCGTCGCACGAAACAGACCTCAAATCCGCGGTAACAGCCCGGATCGCATGAGAAGTTTGTCCGCAATAACGTCAGAAGACGGCGGCAGTTCCGGCCCTCGAACGACGATTTTCCAATAAAAAGAACGCGCCGCGGAGCGAAGCCTGCGGCGCGTTCGAACGCGTTTCGTCAGGGGACGGCGCGCCCCAAAATGCTATTCGGCGGGCGCTGGCGTCGGGTCGGCTACACCGTGTCCCCGCTGCACCTTGCCGCCGAAGCGCCGGCACAGCACGTAGAACACCGGCGTGAAGATGAGACCGAACACCGTGACGCCGATCATCCCGTAGAACACCGGCGTGCCGAGAGCCTGGCGGAGCTCCGCGCCCGCGCCCGTCGCCCACACCATCGGCGCCACGCCGAGGATGAACGCGAGCGATGTCATCAGAACGGGCCGCATCCTGATCCGCGCGGCTTCCGAAGCCGCCTGGAACCTGTTGCGTCCCTGCTCCTCGAGCTGGGCTGCGAACTCGACGATGAGAATGGCGTTCTTCGCCGCCAAGCCTATGAGCACGATGAAGCCGACCTGCGTCAGGATGTTGTTGTCCATGCCCCGCATGATGACGCCGCTGATCGCCGCGATCAGGCTCATCGGCACGATCAGGATCACCGCCATCGGAAGCGTGAGGCTCTCGAACTGCGCGGCCAGCACGAGGAACACGAACAGCACGCCGAGCGCGAACGCGAACGCCGCTGTGTTTCCGGCCCGGATCTGCTGGAACGCGAGATCGGTCCACTCGTAGCCGAAGCCTTGCGGGAGCACCTCCGCCGCGATCTCCTGCATCATCGCCAGCGCCTGGCCCTGCGAATAGCCCGGCGCGGCCGACCCGTCGAGCTCCGCCGCCGGATAAAGGTTGTAGCGGGGCACGCGGGCCGGACCCGAGATGTCGCTCACCGTCGTGAACGA
>ERZ869909.2215-NODE-2215-length-13498-cov-11.379107_pt1 | contig 13498 bp, 12 predicted proteins | sample MGYA00520892_ERZ869909 | MGnify/ENA primary metagenome ERZ869909 (study PRJEB32215, sample SAMEA104723947) | bioreactor metagenome | biome: bioreactor; feature: anaerobic bioreactor; material: water | place: China | collected 2015-03-12 ... | reverse complement strand
TATAGCTAAAACAAGTTACTGATTATCAGTGAAATGAACAACTTTTTTCTTTTAAATCATAATGCACAACGGGTTATTAAGATACCTTTATAAAAAGAAACGCCTTACGGTAGAAATGATAAGAAACCTCAATAAAGTACTTAACATTCCCACCAATGTGTTGGAGCAAGAGTATTAACTCAATTTCCCATAATAGTTAATTTTTTCTACTTCGTACTTTTAATTTCTAACTTAATTAAAATTGTTTACTTTCGCACAGAATTTTGGTTTGCAATTCCATACAAGGATGCGCGATTAAAAGGGAATCAAGTAATCCTCCCCCTAACCCCCTCCCAAGGAGGGGGATCTTTTACTCCCCTCCTTGGGAGGGGCCGGGGGAGGACCAATCTTGAGCTGTTCCCGCAACTGTAAAACTATGCCGAACTTGTTTCGGCATCTCGTTATCGAGTTGTTATGACTTCAAAACCACTGTTCGCATCAAGCGGGCGGGAAGGTACCATAACAAAGTAAAGCCAGGAGACCTGCCTAATTCAAAAACTATTGTCAAACTTTCGGGATAAAAGTTTGGGTGAAGCAGCCTTCATACCTTATTTCCCGGTTAATTCATTTAACCAATGAACAAATTTATTACTTCGGCACTTTTATGTGCTACCACACTGGTATCTGCCCAGGAACTTCAAAAAGCAGAACAACTCGACTCCGTTTTTATCGACACCAAAGTCCAACTCCACCGCAAAAACAGCGGTAAAGTGGTGACAAAAATCACTTCTGAGACCCTGGAGCGCAGTGCCGGAAAATCGGTGGCACAGGTGATTAACGAGGTTTCGGGTATCGAAATCAATGGAAGTCGCAGTTTTGAGGGGCAAAACTTAGGCTATTATGTGCGTGGCGGAAGAAACCGTCAGGTGGTGATTGTACTGGACGGTGTGCAGGTGACAGACGGTTCACAAATCGCTAACGACTATGACCTGCGACTGGTGCCGGCACAAAACATTGAACAAATTGAAATTGTAAAAGGCGCATCGAGTGTGCTTTACGGAAGCGGCGCAGCAGCAGCAGTTATCAACATAACCACCAAAAAATCGAGTGATCAACCCATTGCAGCGAGCTTTACTTCAACGATAGGAACCAATCAGGCGCAAGGGGCTAACAATTATCGAGCCGAGGAATTCACAAACTCAGTAAATATAAACGGAACCTTAGGAAAATTTTTCTATCTCGCGACCTTCAATAACCGCTATGTGGACGGGCTGTCAGCCATTGCAGCACCTGAAGGCGAAGAACCTTTTGAAAGCGATGTGTTCAACAGTTTTGACACCAAAATCAATCTGGGTGTTCACCTTACAGAAAACATCAAGGTGAGTCAGTTTTTTAGCTTGAATAAATTTAAAGCAGGCTATGACAACTTTGACTTTACCGATGCTAACCATCTTTCAGAATCGCGCCAATTGAGAACCGGAGGCAATTTTGAATGGAAATACAACAACGGAAAGTATGTGTTCAATGATTCCTATGCCTGGATAGAACGCGAACTTTCAGATAATTTTCCGGTGAAATATGACTCCCGTTTTTATGCGCTGGACAATTATCTGCAGCATCGGTTGGGGGAGCAGATTACGGCAATCGTTGGGTTTAACTTTTCAACATCCAATATGAACGCGTTCAGTATTCCTTTCGGCGAAAGCGAATTTGCACAGGTGATTGATAAAAATGATGCGCGTTTCACCATTTTTGATCCTTATGTGAACCTGGTTTACGTTTCCGACTTTGGACTGAATGTGAATGCCGGTGCACGTTTGAACACGCATTCGGTTTATGATAACAAGTTGGTGTATAATATTAATCCTTCTTATAATTTCGCTTTAAGCGAAAACAATTTAAAGGTGCTTGCTTCATACAGTACGGCCTATATCACACCTTCCTTGTTTCAGATTTATGACCCCTCGTTTGGAAATGAAGACCTGAAACCTGAGGAAAACACCACCCTTGAAGCCGGACTGGAATTTACTACCAATAACAACTTTAGAGCAAGTGCCGTGTATTTTACTCGCAACGAAAAAAACTATGTCGATTTTGTGACGGTGGACCCCGATAATTTTATTTCAGAATACCAGAACATCGCCGATGAGTTTACCGCAAGTGGAGTGGAAGTGGAGCTTTCCAAACGTTTTAACAGCCAATGGCTTGTGACGGCCAACTACACCTTCACCCAACCCGATGAGCACTTTGCATTGCGCATTCCCAAACATAAAGTGAATGCGAATGTTCAGTACCAACCCTCATTAAATACTACTTTATCATTGAGTTATCAATACAACAGCAGTCGGGAGGATCGTTTTTTCAGTATGGAAACTTTTCAGCAGGAAGCCGTAACGCTGGATGAATATGGTCTCTTGGACTTTTATGTAAGTCAGCGATTGACCGAAAACATCAGGTTGTTTGCAGGCTTGAATAATCTTTTGGATGAAACCTATGAAGAGTTGTTTCGCTACTCCACCCGTGGTCGCAATGTAAGATTGGGATTTAGTTTAGATTTTTAAAATTAGCCAAAATTAAATATGTTAAAGAGGTTGCCTTAGAGCAGCCTCTTTAGTTTTTAAGGTTTTTTTATAAAAATTGGGGTTGATAATGGTTAATTTTATTTGCACTCAACACAAGATTATGGCTAAATTTTTCAAAACCTTTTTTACACTGCTTAAAAAAGCATTTATTAGCTGGAATAAAAACGACCCATTTCCCAAAGGGGCAACCATTGCATACTATACCCTTTTTTCACTTCCTTCTTTGTTGATAATAGTCATGACCATAGCGAGTTCCTTTTTTGAACGTGATGCTGTGCAGGGCAGGATTACGGCGCAGATTAGCGATTTTATTGGAGGGGATTCTGCAAAAGCCATCGAGAATATGATTATTAATGTTTCGGCATCTGAAGATTCCACTTTGGCGATTATTTTTAGCGTGGGGATGGTTATTTTTGCTGCAACCGGAGTGTTTTTTCAGCTGAAAAAAACAATGAATAACATTTGGGGTGTAGCGGCAAAAAAATCAAATTTTGTAAGAATGCTGCTTGACCGGCTTATTTCTTTTGGGATGGTTTTGGTAATTGGGTTCTTACTGCTTATTTCTCTGATGATTTCTGCTTTGTTGAGAATTCTTAAAGAACATATTGAGAACATTTCAGAGACACTCACGGCTGTATTTGTGGATGTAATGAATTTTAGCTTGTCATTTGTAATTTTAACCACCCTTTTTGCAGCTCTATTTAAGCTGTTGCCGGATATAAAAATAAGATGGAGGGTCACATTTTTGGGAGCTGCATTGACAACCACTTTATTTTTAATAGGCGAGTTTTTGATTGGCTTTTACTTTGGTCAAAGTGAACCGGCCTCTGTTTATGGAGCTGCTGCATCTGTGGTGATTATATTGCTGTGGGTGAACTACATTTGCTTAATCTTGTTTTTTGGAGCCGAATTTACAGTGCAGTATGCTGTTTATAAAAATGAAAGGGTGACTCCCAATCGGTTTTCAGAGCCGGCTATTCATCAGGAAATCGAAAAGCTAAGTGCCCGCCATATCAGACCTGAAGAAGAAAAAAGAATTTTAGAAAAATTGCATTCCAATCTTGATATTACAAACAATGAAAATAAATCAAACAATAATTAAATTTCAATTATTTTTAGTAAGCCTTTGTTTTAAAATTAGCTAACTTAGACAGATGGAAAGTATTTTTAAAGAACGTATTCAGGAAATATATTATGATTTTTTACACCTGATTCCCAATCTGGTTTTTGCTGTCATTTTTTTTGGAATAGGTGCTTTAATCATTCATTTGATAAAAAAGCAAGTTTTTTCAAGAATTGTAAAAAAGGCCAAAGACCCTGTAGCTTCGCAGTTTGTTACTGATATTATTCTTGTGATTTTTTATATATTCCTAATCTTAATGACCTTCAGGGTTTTAGGGCTTAGTACTGTTACTCAAACCATCATTGGTGCAGCGGGATTGACCACTTTTATAATTGGTTTTGCGTTAAAGGACATAGGAGAAAACTTTCTGGCGGGTATTGTATTAATCTTCGACCGCCCTTTTGAAATGGGAGACCTCATTCAAATTGACAACCAGATGGGAAGGGTAATCAGGATTTCAATTAGGGAAACAACCATTAAAACCACCGATGGTAAAGATGTTTATATTCCCAACGGAGACATCATTAAAAAACATTTTATAAACTACACGATTAATGACCAACTCAGGGAAAGTTTTGAAATAAGCATTTTCAACAACAATAATATTAGGGAAGTAATCGATATGATTTTAGAAACAGTTGCTTCTTTCAACAGTATTTTAAAGTCTAAAAAACCGGCTGTGTCTATCAAAAATTTTGAAAATGGCACGGTACAACTCACGGTTTTCTATTGGTATAGTTTACGGGGAACACGCTCCAGAGACGGCAAGTTAAAGACTGATATCATGCTGACAGTGCTTGAAAAACTAAAAGAAAACAACATCGCCTTTCCTGATCATATTCAGGATGTGAAGCTAAACAAGGGTTAACCCCGGCTTTTAATATACTGTTCAAGCATTTTTCGGGTTTGCAGTTGAAGTTTGTTTCTGAAAAAGGGAGTCCATCCCAGTAAAAACCCTTTCCAGCCTAATGCCTGTTGCGACCAGCTCCAAAGGTTAAAGCGGTCGATATGTTTAACTATTTTTCCGTTTTGAATAGTGAGATGCGCAGTTATTTTATTGTGAACCTGTCTTCCGGTTTTTGAAAAAGGGTAGCGGGCTTCCCATTTCACAACAGCCGAATCTTCTGTAGATTCCACAACATTAAAATCTATTTTCAAATTTCCGCCGCTGCGTTCAACGAGCATTTTCCACATCATTTTTGCAGAATTTCCACGAAGCTTTCCAAAGGCAGGGTCTTCAAATTCAATGGCATCACTGTAAAAAGAAATCATGGTTTCTGTGTTGCTTTTCGCGAAAGCGGAATAAAACTCTTCGACAAGGGTGTGAGAATCCATAAGTGTGATATTTCTCATTTTGATAATGACAATTTACACTTATTTTTGGATATGTGACAGAGCAGGATTAATTATGAAAAAGCAACAGGCAAAAGCTGATACTATTCATTTTCACAACCTTTCGGCAGGAGAGGTTTTGAAATTTTTGAGAAGTTCGGCAAACGGGCTTACTGAAAAGCAGGTTGAAGAACTCAGAAAAACCTACGGCTGGAACGAGCTGCCCGAAGCCAAAAAAGTCTCGTGGCTGAAAATGCTGGGCAAGCAGTTTAAAAGCCTGCTGGTGGTAATTTTGATTATCGCAGCGGCAATTTCCTATTTTGTGGGACACCTGGTAGATATGTATGTCATACTTGCCGTGGTAATTATCAATTCGCTGATTGGGTTTATTCAGGAATTAAAGGCTGAGCAGGCAGTTTCTGCACTCAGAAAATTGATGGTTCAAAAAGCGCGGGTGATAAGAAATGGCAAAGAAACCCTGCTTTTTTCACGTGAACTCGTGCCGGGCGATATTATAATTTTGGAGGAGGGCGAAAGCATTCCTGCAGATGCACGCATTATTGAGTCAAAAAACCTACAGGTAACCGAAGCTTCACTTACCGGCGAATCGGTACCGGAATCAAAAAGTGATGAAACTTTACCGGAAGACACTCCGCTGGCTGACAGAAAAAATATGCTGTTTAAAAGCACATTTATCACTGGCGGCTATGCAAAAGCGGTGGTTTGTGGAACAGGTCTGAATACTGCCATTGGAGACATTGCCGAAACTCTCACCAAAATAAAAAGAGCACAAACCAACTTTCAGAAAAAAACAAACATTCTGGGCAGGCAGATGGCCGCAATAGCTGTCATTAGTGCCTTATTGCTGTTTACAGTGGGTTATTTTTCCGGAAACTATGAATTTGATGAATTGCTGCTCGTTTCTATTGCTGCTTTGGTTTCGGTAATTCCTGAAGGACTGCCGGCGGTGCTATCGGTGGTTTTGGCGATTGGTTCTTACCGAATGTCAAAACGCAATGCCATTATCAGGGATTTTACTTCAGTGGAAACTTTGGGTGCGGTTACAACCATTATAACCGATAAAACCGGAACGCTCACCCAAAACAAACTCACCGTAAAAAAAGTGTTTACCTATGGTGAAGATTTTATCGATGTTTCCGGCGAAGGTTGGTTTCCTGCCGGAAATTTTAGCTTGGATAAAAAAATCATTGAGCCTAAAGAAAATCTTGTTTTAAATCGATTACTCGAAATTTCAGCCTATTCCAATAATTCTTCCATCAAGCACAACAAGGAAACCGATGATTATGAACTTGCCGGCGACCCCACTGAAGGTGCCTTGTTGGTATTGGCTGCCAAGGCAGGCATAAAGTTTAAAAATACCGATGTACTCAAAAAAATAGACGACCTGCCCTTTAACTCCCGCTTAAAAATGCGTGCCTCCCTACTTGAAATTTCAGGAGAACGGTATTTGTATGTGATTGGTGCCCCTGAAAAAATACTGGCTGCCTCAACGTCTGTCGCTATAGACAATAAAGAGATTCCACTCGATGATTTAAAAAGAGATGAAATAAAAGAAGTAATGGATGCCTGGTCTGCAGATGCTATGCGTGTAATCGGGCTGGCATATAAAAAGGTATCTGCTTTAATCGACAAAATCGATGAAAACGCAGTAGATGAATTGGTTTTTTCCGGTTTAACCGGAATGATTGATCCGCCCAGACCCAACACCAAAGATGCGGTAATGCAATGTAAAACCGCAGGAATAAGGGTGATAATGGCCACCGGCGATCATATTAATACCGCTGTTGCCATCGCAAAAGCGGTGGGAATAATTGATGAAGAGAACGGCGACGAATTGGTCGCACTCAGTGAACAGCAATTGCTTCAGCTGGATGAAAAAGAATTTGATGATGTAATAAAAAAAGTATCCGTTTTTGCCCGTCTTACACCAACAATAAAATTGCGCATCGCCGAACGTTTGCAGGCAATGGGTGAGCTTGTGGCAATGACCGGAGACGGGGTCAACGATGCGCCCGCATTGAAAAAAGCCGATATTGGGGTGTCTATGGGAATTATGGGTACCGATGTTGCCCGTGAGTCTTCACAAGTGGTACTTGCCGATGATAATTTTGCGACTATTGTGAGTGCCATTGAAGAGGGCAGAATTGTTTTTTCAAACGCTCGAAAGACCAGCTTTTTTCTGGTAACCACCAATTTTGCCGAAATCACCACCCTCGTGTCGTTGGTTGCGATGGGTCTGCCTATGGCATTAACGGCCACCCAAATTTTGTGGTTAAACCTGGTGACAGACGGCGTTTGTGACAAAGCTCTGGCTACAGAAAAAGGTCATAAAGACCTGCTTAAAGAAAAACCCGTAAAACAGGAAGACAAAATACTGAATGCAGAAGTGCTTCCATTTTTGTTTATGATGGCAGGTATTATGACGGTTTTATCGTTGATGGTTTACTTTTGGTTTATTGATCAAAGTCTTGAAAAAGCCAGAACTACCGTTTTTATAGTGATGGCATTTTCGCAGCTGTTCAATCTGTACAATATGCGCTCGCTGAAAAAGTCAGTTTTTGAAGTTGGATTTTTCTCCAATAAATATGTAAATCTGGCAATTTTTATATCCATTTTAATCCAAGTTTTAATTATTGAACTCCCATTTTTTCAACGTGTTTTTTCATTTGAATTTGTTACTGTTTCAGAGTTTTTAATTCTTGCGGCAATGTCTTCAGTAGTGTTATGGAGCGGCGAATTTTATAAGTATCTGAAATATAAAATTTTTGCATAAATTGTGTTGTTAAATTTTAAATATGCAGGACATACCTTTTGACTTTTGGATGTTTTTAGCCGGACTGGGAATTTTCCTTTTCGGAATGCGCCATTTAGAAGAGGGCATCAAGGGGCTTGCAGGAAAATCGTTTCAAAACGCAATCCGTCGTTTTACCAACCGAAGCTGGAAAGGCATACTCACCGGAACTTTTGTAACGGCCGTTTTACAAAGCAGTTCCATGGTAACCTTGCTTGTACTGGCTTTTCTGGGCGCGGGAATGTTGAGTTTAAAAAATGCCTTGGGAGTTGTTTTGGGTGCCAATCTGGGAACCACATTTACGGCTTGGATTGTTGCCGCTCTGGGCTTTAAAATGAATATTGCCGATTTTTCATTTCCCTTTTTGGCACTGGGAATTTTGTCATATCTCTTTCTGGAAAGTAGGCCTTTTTTAAAAAATCTGGGCGTATTTCTTATCGGTTTTGGATTGCTTTTTTTGGGATTAGATTATATGAAAGATGCCCTTGATACTGTGGCAAATCATATTGATATGACCCTAATTTCGGAACTTGGTCTTTGGGCATTTTTATTAGTTGGTTTGATTGTAACTGCTATGGTACAGTCAAGTTCAGCGATGATTGTAATTATTTTGAGTGCTTTAAATTCAGGCTTAATCGATATTTACCAGTCCATGGCTATGATTATTGGTGCCAATATAGGAACCACATCCACCTTAATTTTAGGTTCACTTAAGGGTAATGCTGATAAAAAAAGGCTATCACTAGCCAATGTGGTTTTTAAAATTGTTCCCGGGGTATTTATATTTATTTTTCTTAAAGAGTCAATAGATTTTATTTACAACGTATTTGACGTAAAGGACCCGTTAATGGAACTGGTTTTACTTAATACACTATTGAATCTATTTGGAATTGTAATATTCTTACCATTTTTAGGGGTTATACAAAAAGAATTAAATAATAGATTTAAAGACCATGAAGCTGCAGGAGAAACGCTTTATATCAAAAATATTACTACAGAGTTTCCGGATGTAGCTTTAAAAGCTATAAAAGATGAGTTAGGGCAGGTGTATATCAATGTTCAGGATTTTATACAAAGCTGTTTTGCAGTAGATAATGAAAATCACAAGGCTTCAGGCTGGAAAACAATTTTTCAGACTGCTGTAAATCTCAATGAAAAATATGATAAAATTAAACGCCTCGAGGACGAGTTAACCATATTTTACCTGCAGCTTCAGGAACAAAACTTAACTGACAAAGAATCTGAACAACTCACCTCAAATATGATTGCGCTGCGGTCACTGGTTTATGGAGCCAAAGATATTAAGGATGTTGCACACAACATCAAATTCATCATCGATAGTGAAGACCCGCTGGCACTTGAAATGTTGGATAAACTCAGGGAGTTTGTTAAAAACAAAATAGATGAAATTCACCTTTATGTTGACATTGACTCGAAAAATGCACCCACATTAAACGAAATGCTTGAAAACAACGAAGATTTCTATAATGAAATGATTACTTTTTTATATCAAAATGCAAGAAGACTCAGTAAAAAAAGCGCTCAGGTGTCAACCATAACCAATGTAATCCGGCAAACGGTTTCTTCTATGAATCATATTTGCCAAGCGTTTATGCGCAATCAAATAAGTGTTGAACTTGCAGATATAAAGACCTAATTCATAGGTTTGTTTAATTGTTCTACATACATTCTGTTGAAAGTGGGGAGGTGCATTTTACTGTTGCCAACCTCTTTGAATTCAAATTGTGATTTGCTTAGAGGCCTTCTTCCAAAAATTTCGTCCAAAGCAGCTTCAAGCAGGGGTTCGTTAACATCACCCAAAACTCCCAGATTAGTTAAATCTTCAGGGAATTCAACAGTAGGAGGGATGCCATCTTCAAAACCGGTTATGCCATTTGCATTGGCTGAAGTAAATATCAAGGGTTGTATGGCATAATAATGTGAAAGACTGGCTTCAGACCTTCTGAAATTGGGCGGCGGGCCGTCATAAAAAGTGGTAGATGCCTGAAATTTCCCGGTGGTAGTTCTTCCAATGGTTATTACCTCAATATAAGGGTCAAGTCCGTTGATTACCAGTTCACTGGCTGATGCTGTGCTGCCTGTTGTTAAAATATACACTCGGTTGAGGTTTAGACTGTTTATAGCAGCTCCGGTTCTGATAGTATTGGTAAACCTGTTGATTAAACTTTCCGGGTCATTTTGTTGAAAAATAGCTTGAAGTTCAGGATTCCAAATTTCGGTAGAAAATACCTGTCCGGTAAACTGACCGGTGACCATACTTGACAAATCAATGGCACTTCTAATAGAGCCGCCACTGTTGTAGCGTAAATCCAAAACTAATTCGTTTATTCCTTCGGCTTTAAAAGTGCCGAAGACATTGTTGAGTTGGGTATCAAAATCAGCCGTAAAGCCATTGTACATCAAATAGCCTATTTTTTGCCCGTCGATGGTAAATGTATTTGCAATATGAATAGGGTTTTCAGTGAGTTCTACTTTGTTTAAAGTGGTAGTTTGACCGGTGGGGGTGATGTTGGTTCCATCAAAAGTTGCCCAACCGATTTCATAACTTGTCAACTCTCTTAAAAGTGTAAAGTTTTCGTTGGTAATTTGAGCTCCGTTTATGGTATTGAAAATCATACCACGTTGCACTCCTTTTTGAGCTGCATCGCTGTTGGGAAGCACATACCTTACATAACCAAAAACATTGGTTTGACTACCCGGATAGAAAACCAGACCATATTCCATACCGTGATTTAATGAAATTCCGGCTAAAGCAGCTTCCAGCAATCTGTAATCACTTACGATAAAACTAAAACGATCCTGAGGTGCTGTTAATGCTGAAAACAATTCTTCGGGAGTAGTGTAAGTGCCTAAATATTCATTCAATTCAATTTGGGTAGCAAAACGGTCATTGGCCAAATCGGGTACATCAGGCTTGTATAAATACCAGATGTTCATCGCTTTGTAAATAAAGTTTTGTATATCGAGCGTGGTGACATTTTGTATATTGTCATCAAAATCCTCAAAGCAGGATTGAAAACCAATTGCAACAAGCAGTATAACTGCCAAAAGTTTTATCTTTTTCATAAGTTTAACTTTGCAAAAAAGTATTGAACACTAAAAATAAGCACAATATTGTGAATGGCAATTTTTTTTGTAACAAAAATTAAGGTCATTCGTCTTCAAGTTATAAGCAGGATAAAAACCATCAAACCAACCCATGCAAAACCAAGAGTTCTTAAATACAGTAATGCCCTTGAAGGACAAATTATACCGAATGGCAAAGCGTATTTTGGTCTCTCACGATGAAGCTGAAGATGCAGTTCAGGAAGTGTTTTTAAAACTGTGGAACGGGAGAGAGAATATAAAAAAGTATTCAAAACCGGAAGCTTTTGCGATGACGATGACCAAAAATTATTGCTTGGACAGGCTCAAGTCAAAACAAGCTTCAAACCTGACCATAGTACATCAAAATTTCAAAAGCTATGATGCCAGAACTGAAGATCAGCTGGAAGCAAAAGACGGAGTGGGTATGGTTTTTGAAATTATGAAACAATTGCCCGAGCAACAGCGCATCATTTTACAATTGCGCGATGTGGAAGAATATGAATACAACGAAATTGCAGAAGTAATGGAAATGAATGAAACTGCGATTAGGGTCAACCTTTCCAGAGCTCGAAAAACAGTTAGAGAAGCACTATTAAAAAAATACAATTATGGACTTGCAAAAAATTGAACAACTACTGGACGCCTATTTTGAAGGTGAAACCGGTATTGAAGATGAAAAACAGCTAAAAGCTTATTTTTCAAGTAATGATGTTGCGCCCCATTTAGAAGCTTATCGTGAGATGTTTGTCTATTTCGCGCAGGCGAAATCAGAAAGCACCTCTTCTGAAATAAAAACTTTAAAACCTGCAAAACAAGGAATCTTGAAGCGTATGAGACCTTGGTATTCAATCGCTGCACTTTTTGTAGTGGCACTGGGGGTGACGTTCTTTTTACAGAATTCAAACAAAATTAGTGAAGCTGAGCGCATAGAAGCCGAAATTGCTTTTGAAAAAACGAAAGAAGCTTTAAACTTTTTTTCAACACATTTTAATACCGGTGCTGCTAATTTATCAGTTTTGAACGAGTTTGAAAATTCAACAAATAAAATCTTTAAATAATAACAATTAAAAACCCAATACAATGAAAACAACAATCGCAATATTTATAGTAGCTCTTGTTTCACAAGTTACTTTTGGTCAAAGTGTTTTTGATAAATATGAAAACCAAAGGGATGTCAATTCACTGGTGGTAACCAAGAGCATGTTCAGGCTGATGAGTAAAATCGATTTAAGCTCCAACGATCCTGAAGCGAAAAATTACCTGAAAATGGTTGAAAATTTAGATAATATTAGAATTTTCCGTACAGAAAGTCCAACTACTGCTACTGAAATGAAAAATACAGTAGATAATTATTTAAAATCTTCATCGGCACTTTCTGAACTGATGCGTGTAAATGAAGACGGAAAAAACATTCGCTTTTACATCAAAGAAGGAAAAAATGAAAATTTTGTAAGTGAGTTGTTCATGTTTTTGGAAGACCCCAACAGTAAAGACAGTAAGGCTGTTATAATGAGCATTACCGGAAATATTGACCTGCGACAAATTTCGCAACTCACATCAGACTTGAATGTTCCGGGCAGTGATAAGTTAAAAGATATCGATAAGAAAAAAAATAAGTAATTATGAAACCAATCATTTATATTACAACTTTAGCTTTAACAACACTATTGTTAAGTGCTTGTGGAAACGATGCTTCCTTGCAAAAATACATTGTTGAAAAACAAAATGACAACGATTTTATTACACTGGATCTTCCTTCCAGTTTAATTTTGACCGAAAACAACAATCTGAATGAAGAACAGTTGATGGCGGTGAAAAGTATCAAAAAGGTCAACATTCTTGCGCTACAATTAAAAGAGGATAACAGAGCCCGGTATGAGGTTGAAAAAGAAAGGATAAAAACAATATTGAGCGGTGATAAATATGAAACCCTGATGAAATATGGCTCAAACGATATGGGTGCTACCTTGTTGTTTACCGGTGATGTTGACGCTATTAATGAACTAATCATTTTCGCTTCAGATGAGGAAAAAGGTTTTGGGTTATTCAGGGTGATTGGCGATAAAATGAATCCTTCTCAGGTGGTAAAGTTGATGGACAATGTCAACTCAAATAGCTTTGACTTTTCTTTCTTAAAGGGGTTTGGGGCAGTTTTAAATTAAAAATTTATTAAGGGTATTAATAATAGACGCCATCTAAAAATTAATTTTTAGATGGCGTTTTTTTATCCAGGTTTATTTCAGATTTGTGTTGTGTAGTTAATTTTCGATTTCACTGCTGTTTTTGATACAGAAAAAAGTTACTGCAGAGGCTTAGCTACCCTAAGCTTAGCTTTTTGAGATTTTGGTGTCATTGCTATAAGTCCTATTTCGGTGGTATCTCCAGAGTTTATTTTGAGGCCTCTGGACTGAATGGGTTACTTAAATAATGAGTTTGTTCCTACATATAAACTTCTCATTAATTTAAGCAGCAGTTAAGAATATATTTCATTCTTTGAAACTAAAAGGTTGTATACCAGTTTATATAATATTTAACAAAAAATTAACAATAAAAATTTGTTTG
>ERZ869909.2214-NODE-2214-length-13500-cov-4.150488_pt1 | contig 13500 bp, 11 predicted proteins | sample MGYA00520892_ERZ869909 | MGnify/ENA primary metagenome ERZ869909 (study PRJEB32215, sample SAMEA104723947) | bioreactor metagenome | biome: bioreactor; feature: anaerobic bioreactor; material: water | place: China | collected 2015-03-12 ... | reverse complement strand
CTTTAACTTTGCGTTTGCAGGCTAGGGCCTAAGACGAAAAGGCGGCGTCAGGGATGATTCCCGGCCGCCTTTATTCGCGCCTGCGGCGTTAACCTTAACGGGGGCTAAAAATGAAGCTCAACTTTCACTCGGTGCAGACACGGCTGAACGGGGCTTTTGCCCTTGTAGCACTGGTGGGGGTTGCGGCGGCGCTGGCTGGTGTCATTGCCCTGCAGAGTACACGTAGCGCGCTGAGCGAAGTGGTGGACGAAGCGGCGCCGATGGCGGCGGCGGCGGGTGCGCTGGAGGCAGCCAGCAGTGCGATAACGGGCGAGCTGGCCGCGTTCGCGCGCTCGGTTGATACCGTCGATATGGCCGCATCCGAGGCGCGCCTTCGCACCCTTACCCAGCAGGCAGGCGATGCTGTCACCAGGCTCTCCCGGGCGGGGCTGGACAATGCCCGCACGGCCAGCCTTACCGAACTGCTTGATGATCTTGCGGCCGGCGTTGAAGCGGCGAATGCGCCGACGGCTGCCAATCTTGATGCGCGCAATGCCCGCCTCGACGCTATTGCCGCGGCTATCAGCGAACGCGCCCGGGCTGTCTCCGCTCTGGAGGAAGCGCTTGAGAGCGCCGGTCAGGCCGAGCTTGAGACATTCTTGCGCCTCATCATCGATCTGAACCTGATACTGACCCAGTATGCCGAGCTGGATGGCGCCCTGTCGGCCGATGAAGTGGCCGACGTGGAGGGGCGCTACGAGCTCGCCATGGATGAGCTTCTCGTCAATCTCGCCATTCTGGGCGATGCAGCAACGCCTCAGATCACGCAGACCAGCGAGGCACTGATTTCGCGCGGCGAGGGCCCGCAAGGGGTGTTCGCGCTGCGCCGGACCGAAATCGCGTCCGAGATCGCGGCAGCGAACGCCGTGGAAGATGCCCGCGTCGCACACGCGATGCTGGCCGCCGATATCGAACAGGTTGTCGCCGATGCCAACGCGCTGGCCGAATCCGCCCGTTCCAACGGTTACAGCGCCGTTCTGTCGGGCCAGATCCTGCTCATCGTCATGGCGATCGGCGCGGTGGCCATCGCTGGCGTCATCGGCTGGGTCTACGTGAATGGCAATCTGCTGCGCCGGCTGACGCGTATTTCGCGCACCACCACCGCGCTCGCCTCAGGCGATACCGGACAGGCGCTTGACGATGAGGGCCAGGACGAGATTGCCGACATGGCGCGCGCCGTTGCCGTCCTGCGCGAGAACGAGATCGAGCGCTTGCGTCTGGCCAGCGAGAGTGAGGCTGAGCGCGCCGCGAGGGAACAGCGCACGAAGGCGATCGAGGCTCTGGTGCAGGAGTTTGAATCCACCTCCGGGCGTGCTCTCGAGGCTGTATCGCAGGCCGCCGGAGAGATGGAAATGGCGGCCAACGCGCTGACCGAAAGCTCGCACAGTGCGGCCGGTCAGACCGCCGAGGTCAACGAGGCCGGCGTGCTGGCCGCCCAGAATGTCGACACGGTTGCCGCGGCAGCCGAGGAAATGACCTCCTCGATTGCCGAGATCGCCCAGCAGATCTCGCGCTCCTCCTCCATTGCGCGCAGCGCGGCAGATGAAGTCTCTGGTGCCAGCGCGGATGTGACCGCGCTTAGCGAGGCGGCGGGCCGGATTGATGGCGTCGTGCGCCTGATCAATGATATCGCGGAGAAGACCAATCTGCTGGCTCTCAACGCCACGATCGAGGCGGCGCGAGCGGGGGAGGCCGGCAAGGGCTTTGCGGTGGTGGCGTCCGAAGTGAAGACGCTCGCCGAGCAGACCGCGCGGGCAACCGGCTCCATCTCCGAACAGGTCAATGGCATTCAGAGTGCTACCGGCAAGGCCGTCAGCGCCATCACCGCCATCGGCACGGTCATCCGCGAGATGAACGAGATTTCCACCGCGATTGCGGCGGCGATGGAAGAACAGCGGGCCGCAGCCGAGGAGATCACCCGCTCCGCGCAGGAAGCGGCCGGCGGTGCGCGCCGGGTCTCGCAGGCCATTCAGGGCGTCGATGCTGCGGCGTCCGAAACCGGCCAGTGCGCCGCACAGGTCAACGAGGCCTCCCACGGGCTCACGCAGGAGGCAGGCACGCTGCGCACTGCGGTCGCCCGCTTCCTGGAAGGCGTTCGCGCGGCGTGATCTGAAGGGTGCTGAAAGCAGGTGAGTGCGCGCGCTTGCCTCTGCCCCGGCCTTTGCGTATATCCGCTGCCTCTGCCGTGAACCGCCGGTTCGCGGCAACGGGTAGCCCCCTCGTGGCGGGATAGCTCAGCTGGTTAGAGCGCAGGACTCATAATCCTGAGGTCGAGAGTTCAAGTCTCTCTCCCGCTACCAAAACGTTTCCTGAAAAATGCTGGGGCGGTGTATGCTCCGCTTTGCTGTCTGGTGCCTGTCGATTGCCGGGGCACGGGAGGATTGGTCATGTCTATGAAAACCGCTGTCCTTACTGCCGCTGCCGCCCTCTTGTTCGCCAGCCTGTCCCACGCGTCTATCCCGCCCCGCTATGCCTTGCTGGTCGTCTCTGCTGATGATGAAGCCCGCGCGATCGGTGATGCGCTTATCCAGTATATGAGCGCGGCGGGTGCGTTCTCCCGCCATCCTCTGACGGTTCAGCACGGGCCGCTTCGGGCGTGTCTTGCAGAGGCCGATTTTGCTGCCTGCGCGCGTTCGCTGGTGCCCGCTCGGGAGCACTGGCAGGAGCCAGCGCCAGTCATTGTCCGGGTCGAGGCGGCGGGGCCGGGCGGTGGTCTGGCTTTCAGCTGCGTGGGTTCGGGCACGTACCGCCAGCCAACTGCAGACCAGCAGGTGGACGTCGACGTACAGACAGCGCTATTCGGTGAGGGCGACGCGAGGAACGTTCAGCTTCGGGCCGCAATGACCTGTCTGCAGTCAGCCGCGCGAGAATCCAGCGCCCCTTAGCCAGCCTGCACAAACGGGTCATCGGCCTCAATGCCCAAACATGCCGCAGCCTCGTCCCAGGTGCCAAAAAGCGCGGACCCTTACACTCTCAAGATCAGCTGTTTGCAGTGCGGCTCAGTGCCAGACAGACCAGCTTCTGCTCCAGCCGTTCCTTGAGACCGGCAGGCTGCATCAGGTTCATGCGTTTGAGCTCGGTGGCAAAGCGGTGTGGCTCAGGTCCCCGCAGGAGAGCCGATGCAATCAGGCCCGCGCGCGCCTTCCAGCCCGCATTGCGCTGCGCCAGCCATTCCAGCGCTTCGCGCAAGGCCTGCTCGGTTTCGCTCAGATCGCTCCCGAAGGGGAATTTTACCAGCGTCCCGCGCGACATGGCGGGCTGAAGCTGTTCGGTGAGGTGTTCGGGGGTGTTCTGCCGCGCGCGCTCCGGCAGGGCATAATCCTTATCCACCTTGCCGGCTGACTTCGCCTCATCCAGGAACGCTTCCTGGAAGCGGCTGTCGGCAATCTGCGCCAAGGCGATGGCGACTTCACGGTCGGTGCGCCCGCGCAGGTCTGCCACGCCGTATTCGGTGACGACAATGTCGCGCAGATGGCGCGGTACGGTCACTTCGCCGCCCGTCCAGACGATGTTGGATCGTGTCTCGCCACCAGTCTGCCGCGTTGCGCGCACCAGAATGATGGACCTCGCTCCTTCCAGCTCGTGCGCCATGGCGGAGAAATTGTACTGCCCGCCCACACCGCTCACTACGCGCCCGTCTGCCAGCGTGTCGGATATTGCCGCCCCGCGCCCGTTGACCATCATGGCTGTGTTGATGAAGCGCGCGTGCTGGCGCTGCAGCCGGGCCAGTTCCTCGTGACCGTACAGATCGTTCACGCGTGCCACAGACGTCATGTCGATGCGCGCGCGTTCAGTATCGCTCAGCTTGCGCAGACGATCATAGAGCTCGCCCGGCCCGGCAAAGAAGCCGCCATGCAGCGCGATGCCCTCGTCCTCACGAAGGCTTGCCGGGTCCGTCAGCAATGCCTGCTGGCGGGTGATATCATCGCTCACCCGCCGCCCCAGCAGCCCGCTCTGGAAGAGGTCCAGCAGGCCAAGCGTGAGCATCTCGCTGCAGCCGTAAAGCCCGTCCTTGAAGGGGTCCAGACCGCCGCACCGCCCGGCAAGTGTCATGTCCGCGCCAATGGCGCCCACTGCGGTGCGCCACGCGCCATTGTCGAGATGGCGCAATTTCAGGGCTGCGGCCACGGCGTCAGAGAGCGCCCCGATACCGGTCTGCAGGGTGCCGCCATCGCGCACCAGCGTGCTGACATGCAGCCCGATGGACCAGGCGGGCGGGCCGACGGCCTCGCGCGGAATGGGAAACAGCGTGTACGTGCCCGCATCATGAAGCGCGTCGAACCAGTCTTCGGGTATGTCCGCGCCCTTGCCGAGGAAGGGCAGGGCGGTGTTGATTTCGCCCAGAACCACCGCCGGCGCGCCGTTCTTGCGCCTCTCATGCAGGGCCGGGATCATGTCCAGCGACAGGTCGGAATTGCACGACAGGCTTAACCGGCCCGGCGGTCCGGGGGCTACCATCTGGGCCACGACGTTGACGCCAGCTTCCAGGATGGCTCGTCCCGCATGGGTGTAGTTGGCGCTGACATAATCGCGTTGCGCTGACGCGTTGTTCAGCAAGCCCCCCGGCGGCAGGAAAAACTCCTTCACCCGCACATTGGCAGGCAGGGCGTTACGGCGCCGGTCGCGCGCATATTCAAGGTCGGGATAACCGTCGTAAAGACGCTCCGAAATCGGATCGAGCAGACGCGCAGCGAGCGCGTTGGGCGCTGCAGGCCGCTCCAGCGTCAGGGCGGTAAAGATCGTCAGCTCAATGCGCGGGTCGGCCTTGGCGCGGGCATAAAAGGCGTTGGCGAGATGGTTGGCCTTGCCCAGGCCCAGAGGCAGGCCGAGTACGACGCGCTTGCCGACGCGTTGAATGGCGAGGTCTACGCAGGCCTCGGCGGTGGCGGGGCGGGGCGTATTCACATCGGATCCGGGCAGGGTGGAAACTCCTTTCTACCTTATGGGAAAGGCTACGTCCGGTCAGCGTAATCGTTCAAAAATTCTGTTGCCAGTATACGGGGCAGGCCGGCCCGCCTCGCATACATCGTACACACAGATGACCCGCTTTTTTCTATCCGGCACCTTCCAGCGGCCAGATCATCGGGATCATCACGACGGCCACAATCAGCATGATGAAGTTCAGCGGCACGCCGATCTTCACAAAATCCATAAACCGATAATGCCCCGGCCCATACACGAGTGTGTTGGTCTGGTACCCGATTGGCGTTGCGAAGCTGGCGCTTGCAGCAAACATCACGGCGACCACGAAGGGCCGCGGGTCGAGGCCTGCCGCGACGGCCAAGGCGGCGGCAACCGGGGTTATGACGATGGCGACGGCGTTGTTGGTAACCGTCTCCGTCAGGAAAGATGTAACCGCATAGACCAGGGCGAGCAGAACGAGCGGGGATGCCACTGCCAGAAGCGGACGGGCTGCCCCTACGAGTAGATCGATCGAACCGGTACGGTCCAGCGCGGCCCCGATTGCCAGCATTGCGACGATGAGCGCCAGAATGCGCCAGTCAATGCTGTCAAAAGCCTCCTCAGGGTCAAGGCAGCCTGAAAACAGGACGATGGCTACCCCGATAACAGCCAGGCCGACAATTGGCATGATATTCAGAGCGGCCAGAACTACGACGCCTATCAGGGTCGCAATCGCAATCGGTGCGCGTTCCCGCCGGAAGGCCTGGTCCTCGGGCCGGGCCAGATCAACAAGGCCCAGCTCGCGTGACATGCGCTCTATATCCTCTGGCGCGCCTTCCAGCAGCACACTGTCACCCGGATTGAGCCGGATACGGCCCACATGGTCGCTGATCTCGCCTCCATGGCGGTGCACCGCGACGACATAGACCCCGAACCGGCGGCGCAGACGGTAGGACTTAAGCGGTGCGCCGGTGAGCCGGCTGCCTGGCCCGACCACGGCCTCCACCAGCACCGCCCTGCTTTCACTGACGTCTTCAAGATCGTCGGAACCGACACGCACCTCTCCGTCGCGGTGCAGGGATAGAACCTCGCTCATGGGCGATTCAAGGACGAGGCGGTCTCCGGCCTGCAATTCGATCTGATCGATGTCGTGGCGCAGGGTCTGGGAGTGGCGCACCACATCGAGGAGGCGCAGATCGCGCAGCTTCAGGAAAGGCACGTCTTCGGGGCGGCGTCCGATCAGCGACGATCCTTCCGGGATGCGGGCATCGGTGATGAAGCGGGATTCACCCGCACCGTCCAGCAGGGAGAAATCCTTGCGGTCAGGCAGGATGCGCGGTGCCACAATGGCGAGATAGATGAGGCCTGTGGCGGCCACAGCCAGACCTACTGCGCTTATTTCGAAAATACCGAAGGGTTCCAGGCCTGCCTGGCGGGCCGCGCCGTCCACGACGAGATTGGTCGACGTGCCGATCAGCGTGCAGGTGCCGCCCATGATCGCGCAATAGGACAGGGGAAGAAGTAGTTTTGACGGGGCAAGGTTCAGGTCGCGGGCAATCCCGGTAATGACCGGGATCAGGATCATCACAACCGGAATGTTGTTCATGAAGGCAGATACGACGACGGTCAGCAGGAAGGTCGATCCAATAACGATAATCTTGCTGGATCCGGCCTTTCGCTGGATGAAGCGGCTGACCTCAAGGATGGCGCCTGTTCGCACCAGCGCAGCCGAAATGACAAACATGCAGGCAATAGTCAGCGGCGCAGCATTGGCGAGGGCCCCCACCATGCTGGCGCTGTCGAGCAAGCCGAGGAGGAGAAACACGGCCACCGCCCCGATGGCCACCATTTCCGGCGGGAAGCGCTCGGACGCGAACACCGCCAGCATCACACCCAGAAGGGCGAGCGCCAGCCATCCCGCATTCGGGCCAAGCCATTCAATCATTGATATGCTCCCATGCCAGCGAACGATTTATTCACTGCTGGCCTGTGCTGTAAATGCTTCAACGGAGGGGCGGATACGTAAATCCCGCAATGGACTGCTTAAACCTCTTTCTGGATACAGGTGATGGCGTAAACAATCGCGTCGAGGGTGCGCCGCGCGCGCGGGCGGCAAGGGTTCTTCTGCGCGGCGGCATGCTATAGGCTGGGCTGCTCCAGCCATCAGGGGCTAAAGTCATGTTTGGTGGACGTAAGGCCGAGGAACGTCGGCGTGACGAGATTCGTCTGGCCCAGGCTGCGTGCAGCAATGCGCTTGAGGCCTTGCGCGCCGGCAATGTCGCCAAGGCGCGCGCGGAGCTGGCCGCTGTGCCGAAGAAAGTCGATTTTGCGGACATAGGCTGGAAGGTCGAACTTACCGCTGCCGTGCTTGATCTGGCTGCAGGGCGGCGCAAGCCTGCCACAACCCGGCTCACGGTCATCTGCGCGCGTCTCGACGAAACGGATCTGTCACGCGATGACAAGGGCTATCTGCGGCTGTTCGCGCTCTACCGCGCGATCGAGGCCTCCAGGGATGGCAAGGCCCCGCAGGAATTGCGCGACCTGGTGGAAGATTTCCGTTTCGACCACACGCTGGTTTCGCCGGAGCTGAAAGTCGGCTTTCCTCTCAAGAAGACCGAGGAAGCGGTACCCGCCCCGCCGCCCATGGCCCGGCCTGCCAATGCCGGAGCAGACGACCCGTTCGAGCAATAGCTGGAGCGGCGGCTTCTTACGGATGACTGCCGCGTAGCGCAGCGTCGTTCAGGCTGTCCCAGCGGCGCGGGCTGGTCATCATCGCCCGGACATAGGCCATGTTGGCGGCCGCCATCTGCGGCGTGGTGTCGATGGTGGCAATGCGCTCAGCCTCGTCAAACCGTCCCTGCAGGGCAAGCACAAGCGCCAGGTTCTGGCGGATTTGCGCCGAGGCAAGATCATTGTCCATGGCCCGGCGCAACAGCGTTTCGGCCTGCTCCGGTTCGCCTGCCAAGGCATGTGACAATGCCAGGTTGGACAGGATTGAAGGCTCATCGGGCGCGATTGTCATGGCTTCCTGGAACCGGGCACGTGCCGCACTGGTGCGCCCGGCCTGTTCCAGCGAGACACCCAGCGCATTGATGAGGCGCCAGTTTCCAGGCTCTGCCTGAGCCGCCCGTGTCAGCGGCTCGATGGCTTGCTGGCCTCGCCCTTCTGCTGCAAGTGCCAGCCCGTAGGCGCCCAGAAGCGCGGCATCCTCGGGAAACAGGGCCAGCGCCTGACGCGCGACTTCCATGGACCGCTGGGTGCTGCCGAGCTGGCGCAGAACGCCCGCCAGCTGCGTGGCGGCTTCCCGGTCGGCGGGGTTGAGCTCATAGGCCTCGGCCCAGAACGCAGCCTGCGTCAGCAGATCCTGATTGGCGATGGACCGGCGTTCGGCGGCTGTGGCCGGCACGATTGAGCGCGACTCCATGTCCAGAACCAGCGCGGCTTCCTGCGCAGAGGGAGGGGCGGCCGTGGTCGCACATGCGCCAAGGGCCAGCGCGCTGGCGGCGGTGAAGGCTGCAGCGGACAAACGCATGGACATGATCTAACCCTGTTAACGCGGACCGTTATGGTCCCTATCTTTCGGGTGGGCCGGTCAAGAAGCCGTTAACGCTTCGCTTTGCCGGTTCGTCCTTGTGAGTTGTCTGGAGAGTTTGATGAGTTTTGCATTCGCCGATGCCGCCGATACGGCCCGCACCGTCCACCTCACCGCGCGCGCTGATCTTGATTCGGTGCTGTCCGGGGTGGGCGAGGAGGCTGCTGGCCACGCCCGCGCCGCCGGTTTTTCCGGCAAGCTGGGTGAGATGGTCGTCCTTCCTGGCGACGGCGATGCGCTTTACGGCGTCGGTGACGCGCTCACTCCGTTTGACGCAGGCAATGCCGCGCTGACCCTGCCCGAGGGCGACTGGCGCATTGGCGGCATGCCGCGCAACTGGGATCCGACGGTGCTTGCCACGGCACTCGGCCTCGGCAGCTACCAGTTCACCCGCTACCGCGCCGCGCAACGTGCGCCTGCACGCTTTCATCTGCCTGCAGGCGCTGATGAAGCGGACGCCTTGCGTATCATTGCCGGCGTTACAGTTTGCCGCGACCTGATCAACACGCCAGCAGGCGATATGCTGCCGAGCCATCTGGAAGATGCGGCCCGCACCATCGCAAAGCCCTTTGGTGCCAAGGTGACGAGCATTGTCGGCGACGACCTGCTCAAGCAGAACTATCCGATGATCCATGCTGTTGGCCGCGCATCCACCGATGCGCCGCGCCTGATCGAGCTGGTCTGGGGAGACCCGTCCCATCCACGCGTCGCACTGGTCGGCAAGGGCGTGTGTTTTGATTCTGGCGGCCTCAATATCAAGGGCGGCAGCAATATGCTGCTGATGAAGAAGGATATGGGCGGCGCGGCCAACGTTCTTGGCCTTGCCACCATGATCATGGATGCGGGCTTGCCGGTTCACCTTCAGGTGCTGGTACCAGCCGTGGAGAACGCCATTTCCGGGAATGCCTTCCGTCCCGGCGATGTTTTGCCGTCGCGCAAAGGCCTGACGGTCGAGATCGGCAATACCGATGCCGAAGGGCGTCTGGTGCTCGGCGACGCACTGACGCGCGCCTGCGAGGACAAGCCGGAGCTCGTCATCGACATGGCGACGCTGACGGGCGCCGCGCGTATCGCGCTCGGGCCGGAGCTGGCGCCTGTCTACACCGACGATGACGCGCTTGCTGCAGACATCGCCGCAGCCGCCAGCCAAGTGGATGATCCGGTCTGGCGGATGCCGCTCTGGAGCGGATATGACAGCCAGCTTGAAGGCGAGATATCCGACCTCTCCAATACCGGGTCAGGCCCTATGGCAGGTTCCATCACCGCGGCATTGTTCCTGCGCCGCTTCGTCGATACCAAGGCTTGGGTCCATCTGGATATTTATGGCTGGAATCCCAAGGCCCGACCGGGCCGTCCGCTGGGCGGCGAAATGCTGGCGGGACGCGCGCTCTATCAACTTCTCAAAGTCCGTTATGGAGCGTCCAATGGCTGAAGACTTGCAGGTAACAGCGGGTGTGACGGCCATCCGGCGCGAGCCGCGTGACGACGCCATGATGGACAGCCAGCTGCTGGCTGGAGAGGTGTTTTGCGTCGAAGACGAATCGGATGGCTGGGCGCGGGGCATGTCGCGCCATGATGGCTATCGCGGCTATGTCGATATGGCGGCGCTGTCGGCGCCAGTGCTGATTCCGACGCACCGTGTCAGCGCGGTGCGCACCTATGTGTTCAGCGAGCCGGATCTGAAATCGCCCCCGCGTTTCCTGTTGTCGCTCAATGCCAAGATCGCGGCCGGCCGTCGGGAGGGGAAGTTTATCGAAAGCCAGCGTCAGGGCTGGGTCTTCACCGGGCACCTCACGGCACTGGATGCCAGCGAGCCTGACTGGGTGACCGTTGCCGAGCGCTTCCTGCACTCACCCTATCTGTGGGGCGGCAAGGAAAGCCTGGGGCTGGACTGCTCCGGCCTGATCCAGGTGAGCATGGAGGCGGCAGGCATACGCATCCCGCGCGATAGCGGTGATCAGGAGGCCTGGGCGCAGGAGCGCTGGAGCAAGGTGCCTGTGGCAGATTCGCTGGCCGGGCTGCAGCGCGGAGATCTGGTGTTCTGGCCGGGCCATGTCGGCATCATGACGGATGCGGTGCACCTGCTGCACGCCAACGCATTTCACATGGCGGCGGCGGTTGAGCCGCTCCATCTCGCAGCGGATCGCATTGCCCGCTATCATGCGCCGATCAGCGGTATTTTCCGCGCTCCCAACGCCAGAGGCTAGGGTGCTGCAGGCTCGGCAAACAAAAAGGGCGCTTCGATCGAAGCGCCCTTTTCAATGTGTGGCGGCGGGAAAGCGTTACTCCTCGCCTTCAGGTCGCTCCGCAGCATCGTCGACCGGCTCGGTGTCCGGCAGATCCTGAGCCGGCTGGGCCAGCTCGCCCATGTCCTCGCCAGCTTCGGTGGCTGTATCCGGTGCGCCAGGCGTTTCCGTTGCTGCAACTTGGGGCGTTTCGCCTTCTTCCTCAATGGCCGGCTCCTCGGGGAGCGGTTCGGGGAAGGGAAGGCCGGAGCTGCCCATGGAATGCATGTAGGCGATCAGGTTTATGCGGTCTTCCTGGCTGCGAAGGCCTGCAAAAGCCATCGAGGTGCCCGGCACATAGCGCCGCGGCGCTTCCAGATAGTCGTACATGTTCTGGTAGAGCCACTGGGTGCCATCGGCGCCATAATCGCGCATGGCACTGGAATAGTTGAAGCTGGAGACGCTGGCGACAGCGCGGCCAAGCACACCCCACATGTTGGGGCCGGTGCCGTTGGCGCCGCCTTGCTCAAACGTGTGGCAGGCTACGCAGCGCCGTGCGACGCGCTCACCCGCATCAACGCTGGCGGTGGCAAGCAGGCTGCCGAAATCAACCGGCCCGGACACTTCCTCTTGGGCACCGGCAGGCCCCTCCAGCAGAGCCGGGTCCACCGGGAAGCCCAGCGTTTCAGGCGCACGCGTGCTGAAGGCGATATCGCCAATTTCGCGCAGACCCATGACAACAAGCAGGATGGCCAGAACCGCGCCCGCTACCTTGTTCCAGAACAGATCGCCCATCGACGTCCTCTCGACCAGACATGACTGTAATTGCGCCGGTGTTTGGCACGCTCCGCCGCCCTGTGCAACCGCTTGACGCGATTAGCACCCCTGCAAATAGCAGGGTAAGTGACGCTTGAGCAGTACCAATGCGGTGACAGCCTGCCCATGGGGCAGGTCGTCGCGCCTGCCTTAGCCGCCGTTCAGCCACGTCTCAATCAGCAGGCGTGAAATCGAGTAGTGGGGCGGCCCCCAGCGCATCATGGGCCCTTCATAGAGCTCACGCACTTCTGCGCGGGTAAACCAGCGCGCCTCCTCAATGTCGTCGGCAGCCACCGGCTCGCCCGGCTCTATCTCGGCCAACAGGCCGATCATCAGCGTGGACGGGAAGGGCCAAGGCTGACTGGCTACATATCGTGCAGACATGACCTTCAGCCCGGTTTCCTCGGCGACCTCGCGTGCGCAAGCCTCCTCTATCGTTTCACCCGGCTCCATGAAGCCTGCCAGCGTGGCAAACAGGCCCGGCGGCCAGGCTGGCTGACGGCCCATGACGCAGCGGTCCCCGCTATAGGGCAGCATGATGACCGAGGGGTCCGTGCGCGGGAAATGTTCGGTCCCGCAGGAGGGGCAAACCAGCTTGGTGCCGCCTTCAGCGGGTGCGTTCTCCGCGCCGCAATTGGAGCAGTAATGCCTGCGGCCGTGCCAGCTCAATATGGCCCGCGCCCTTCCCAGTATGGCGGCCAGGTCCGGCTCTGCGATCATGGTGGCGCGCCGGAAGTCGAGGCCGGGAGGGATCGTGCCCGGCTGAATGCTCGCCGCAAACCAGGGTGTCTCACCTTCCAGCCCGAGAAACACGAGGCCCGGGCGCTCCAGAGCAAGGGTGCTGGTCTGTGCCGGGTGCAGTATCTCGGGCTCTCCCTCTGGCGAGAGCACCACATCGCCGCCGGTGAGCAGAATCGCTCTCGCCGCAGGGTGGGACAGGCAGGCTTCGATAAAGGCGGGATTGGTCCGCTGCGCGCCGGAATGGTCCAGCGGCGAACGGGTGAATGTCAGATGCATCAGCCATCCTCGTTTCTTCGAACGGCTCATTGCGCCCTGATGCGGCCGGACTGGCAAGCCCGTAGGGATATCGCATCTGCGAACATTACAGAAACCTTACCGAATCCTGTATAAAGGTTTGAGATCAAGGCATTATTGCCTCAATTGCCTTGCTTGCGCCTTAGTCCGTATCCGGAAAGACACAGGAGTGTATTGCACTGCGTCATTAACAGCTGGCGGCCTCTTGCGGATAACTGAGAGGCACCCTCATCTCTCGTCGCACGGGCCCGGGGGGTCCCAAAAAGACGAAAGGTCGAATCAGATGAAATCTCTCCTTATCGCAGTGTCTTCCATTGCTGTTCTCGCTGGTGCCGCTTCCGCTCAGGAAGGCCCGTTCCGTCTGGGTGCTGGCTACCAGGCCATCGACACCGACGGTGCTACGTATGACACGCTGACCCTGCGCGGCAGCTACGACATCACCCCGATGTTCTCGGTGGAAGGTGATCTGCTGTTCGGTCTGGGCGATGAGTCCACCACGTTCGGTGCGACCACCATCACGTCCGAGATCGACTATGGCGTCGGCATCTATGGCGTTGCCCGTCTGCCGCTGAACGACCAGTTCTCGGTCTTCGCGCGCGGTGGCTACACCTACTTCGACGTTAGCGCTTCGGCGGCTGGCATTGCCTTTAGCGGCGATGTGGACGGCTGGGCGTTCGGTGGTGGTGCAGAATGGGCTTTCGCCGGCCCGAACGCCATCCGCGTCGACTACACCCGCTATGACTTCGTGAACGGCAATGGCAATGCTGACGCGTTCGGCATTTCCTACGTCCGCCGCTTCTAGTCTGGCATGAATGTGCCGGCTCCGCTGTAGCGGGGCCGTACAAGAGCCCCCGTGGTCATTTGGCCGCGGGGGCTTTTTCATATCCACCT
>ERZ869909.2213-NODE-2213-length-13503-cov-4.416431_pt1 | contig 13503 bp, 12 predicted proteins | sample MGYA00520892_ERZ869909 | MGnify/ENA primary metagenome ERZ869909 (study PRJEB32215, sample SAMEA104723947) | bioreactor metagenome | biome: bioreactor; feature: anaerobic bioreactor; material: water | place: China | collected 2015-03-12 ... | reverse complement strand
AAAAGGTATCTTCAGCCTGGACCATCAAGGGGGCGCCCACCAGCAGTAGAAGGCTTATCAGTGGCAGGAACGCAATAGGAAAAACCCGGTTCATCGTCAGGCTCCTGGTCGGAGTTCTTGTCGGAAATCGTGGCAAACACGCATATTACTGTGGACTGGACGTTATCAAAAGTAATGCTTTGGCATTCCGTTATGCTCCTTTGAATAACGAGCGAAGGACGCATACTTTTTTTGATCGCTGTCAGAACCGGGAAACGTTTGGGCAAGATTGGCTTTACGTTGATTGGACAGAGGCGCACTCTTGTGCCAGGTCAACTACATTAACGCTGTAGGAAGACAACAAGACGCCTCCCGGTCACCCAACCGGAACGGCGCGCTCTTTCGTCACATGACTTGGCGACCAGACGGGGTATGACTATGAAAGCAGCAACACGATCCGCGGGTCAGGTATCGGTGCCCACGGTGAAGATCATCATCAATCCGGTTGGCATGGACAGGCCCAGGGCTTGGCTGGCCGCCGGTTTCGAGGATTTTCGCAAGGCCACGGCGGTCAGTCTCGCCTATGGCATGTTTTGGGTCGGGTTGAGCATTGCCGTGACCCTGGGTGCCATCATGCTTGACCTGTGGCACTGGTTGCTGCCCATGGCCGCCGGCTTCATGTTCCTTGGCCCGCTGGTCGCGGTTGGATCCTACGGGGTCAGCCGGGCAATCGAAGCCAATCGTACGCCGAATCTGGGAGACGCATTCAGTGCCTGGCGCCCGCACGCCGGTCAACTGGCAATGATGGGCGTGATGATGATGATCTTCTTCCTGGCCTGGATTCGCCTGGCCACCCTGCTTTTCGCACTTTTCTACGGTTTCGAGGCGCCTGGACCCGCAGCGCTCTATGCATCGCTGCTGACCACACCACAAGGGCTTGGGATGATTCTCGTCGGCTCGGGTGTCGGTGCCGTGCTGGCATTCGGAGCATTTGCCATCAGCGTGGTCGCCATACCGACCTTGATGGATCAGGATCTCACCTTCATGGAAGGTATCGAGGCAAGCGTGCGCTCGGTATCGAAGAATTTCCGCCCCATGCTGCTGTGGGCTGCGATACTGACCGGCTGTGTGCTGGTCGGAGTGCTTACCTTCTATATCGGTTTGGCCTTGATCCTGCCGGTGCTGGGACACGCCAGCTGGCACGCCTATGAGGACCTGGTGCGCTGTGAACCGGTGGAGAGTGTGGCCAGCTGATACTCTGCAAGGGCAGGGGGCGTGACCTCCTCCTGCCCGATCTGCGTTATAGAGACAATTCCGAAGGTTTCTTTCCCGCCTGACCTTTCAGTGCATTTCGCGTAACCTTGTCTGTAATTACCCGGTGATTGCGGACTGCCGTGATGTTGCTGACCAGACGATTTCGTTGTGTGTTTATCCTGCTGTCTCTATGTGTCCTGTCGCCGGTGGCGCTGGCCGACCTTTTTCCATCTCCGGAAGGTGAGGTTCTGTTGCGGCTGACCGGGGATATCGAGCATCCTAATGTCGGTGACGAGCTGCACCTGGATAGGGCCATGCTGATGTCCCTCTCGCCGAGGGTGATCGAAACCGGCACCCCCTGGACCGAGGGAGTGAGCCGTTTCGAGGGGCCTCTGGTCCGCGCAGTACTCGAAGCGGCCGGTGTCAGTGTGGAGCATGTGCGCGTGAGAGCGCTGGACGACTTCGAGGCCGAGGTGCCGGTATCGGACTTTCACGACTACGATGTGATCTTGGCTATCGAGCGCGATGGCCAGCCCATCGCCGTTCGCGACCTAGGTCCGGTTTTCGTCCTCTACCCCTTTGATGACCACCCTGAACTGCTTAATGAGACCATTCGCTTTCGCTCGGTTTGGCATGTGGGCACTATCCATGCTCCCTGAACGGTGTTGAGACGGGAGGCAAGGTAATGGTGCTGCGTCATCCGCTTCGACTGAAGCTGGGCGCCATGGCCGCTCTGCTCTTTTTCACTGCCGCTCTGGTCGTGGTGGGGCTGGCCGCCTGGCGCCAGGAAGGTCTCTACCAGAACGTGGGGGCGGATAGCTCCTGGCATGCCTACAAGCTCGACCGCGATATGGTGCAACTGCGCAGCGATCTGGCGCGTCGCAGCGGCAGCGGCCAGAGCCTGGATAGCCTGAGACTACGCTTCGAACTTCTCTACAGTCGCTTCAATCAACTGCGCCGAGCTGATGTTACCGAGCTGTTCGATTACAGCCCTGCGGCCCATCGACTGCTGCCCGAGCTTATCGACATGATGGATGCTTTCGATGACGGACTGCAGCAGCTCGAGCAATTGGACGAGCCCGCGCGCGATGCGTTGGACGCCAAGCTGGAAGTGCTCAGTGCCAATACCGAACAGCTGGTCATCGCCATCAACGGATATCTCGCCGAGGCGGCGACCCGCGACCGTGAAGTCTTGCAGACACTCTATGTGCTGTTACTGGCATTGATCCTGGCCATGAGCCTGGCCGGGCTGCTGGTGGTCATCTTTCTGGTGCGGGAAGCCCGTGACAATGCAGCGGCCCGTCGCTCGCTGGAGACCTTGAGCCGAGAGCTTCAGGGAACGGCCCGTCAGGCCGAGTCGGCCAGTCAGGCCAAGTCGGAATTTCTCGCCACGGTAAGCCACGAGATACGCACCCCGCTCAATGGGGTCATCGGTATGAGCGATCTGCTCATGGACCAGCCACTTGACACTCGTTCCCGAGAGTATGTCGGCACACTTCATGCCAGCGCCGAGCGTTTACTCGGATTGATCAACGATATTCTGGACTTTTCCAAGATCGAATCCGGCAAGCTTGAGCTTGAGCACCGACCGGTACGACTGGCAGCGTTGATCGACGATGCCTGCCGTCTCTTTGCGCCGCGAGCCGAGGCCAAGGGCCTCAAACTGGAAAGCCGCCTCTCGCCGACGCTGCCGGCGCAGTTCATGGGGGATCCAGCACGGCTGAGACAGGTGCTGCTCAATCTGCTTGCCAATGCCATCAAGTTTACCGAGCGGGGTGAAGTGGTCATCGAGGCGAAGGAGACGGATAGCGGTCGACTGTGTCTTGCGGTGTGCGATACCGGCCCCGGTATCGCCGAGGACCAGCAGGAGCGTCTCTTCGAGCCGTTTCGTCAAGCGGATGCCTCAACGGCACGCCGCTACGGGGGCACGGGCCTGGGCCTGGCCATCTGTCGGCGCCTGACCGATGCCATGGGAGGGGAGATTGGCATTGACAGTCAGCTCGGCCAGGGCAGCCGGTTCTGGATCGAGCTGCCGTTCGAGCCGGCCGAGGCTGAACCTGAAGCGCAGCGTGAAGAGTCGCCAGCACTCATGCTACCCAGCCTAGGCGGCAATGTGCTGCTGGTGGAGGATAACCCCGTCAACCAGCAGGTGGCGGTGGCAATGCTGGAACGCTTCGGCTGTTGCGTGGAGGTGGCTGGCAGCGGCCGGGAGGCCTTGGAGGCTGTCGCAACGGAGACGTTCGACCTCATCTTCATGGACGTGCAGATGCCCGAGATGGATGGTCTCGAAACCGTACGCAGAGTGCGGGCGAAAGGAGGGTGGTGGTGCCGGGTCCCAATCGTGGCGATGACTGCCGGCGGCCCCGGAGCCGAGCGCGCACGTTGCATGGATGCCGGCATGAATGACTATCTGACCAAGCCGCTGCTTCGTACAGAGCTTGCCGCCTGCCTGCGCCGCGCGCTGTCGGCGCCGGGAACGTCGGAAACAGGAGAGGTCGTGTCAGTTACCGGCGAGCTTGATGAGCAGGCCTTGGCCGAACTGCTGGAATCGCTTGGCGAGGCGACGGTGGCAACCTTGATTGCAGTGCATCGCGACCAGTTGCAATCACATAGCCGCGCCATGCAGTACGCCGTCGACCACGGCGACATGCGGGCGCTGGAAGCTGCCGCCCACAGCGTCAAGGGTGAATCGGCAAGCCTCGGTGCCCGCAAGCTCGCTGCCGTTGCCCAGCGTCTTGAAGCGCTGGCCCACCATGAATGCCAGGAGGACGTCACAGTTCAGCTTCAGCTTCTGTATGCGCTGATCCCTGTGACGCTCGAAGAGCTCGAACGGTGGCTGGTGGGGCAGAAGGCATCGGGCGATATGGCCAGGTAAGTGGTGTCAGACTAAGGCCTGCGTTGTAGCAAGTCCCGGGACCAGCCTAAACTGAAGGAAACACCTGCCGAGGTCGCCATGGACCTGCTTGCCGTCGACGCCACCAAGACAAGGCACCACTGCGACGCTCTGCCAGTGGTTACTGCCTACAGTACCCTGCGCGAGCCCGGCGAGGCGGCGCGAGAGCTGGCCAGGCAGTTGCGTCATGCGGAGTTGGGCTTCGTGCTGTTCTTCTGCAGCGCGGAGTATAAGCTCGAAGCGCTGGGGGCCGCGATGAACGCGGCTTTCGAGGGCACTCCCATTTCGGGCTGTACCACGGCAGGAGAAATCACACCTGCGGGCTACTGCCGGGGCTGCATCGTGGCCATCGGCTTCGATCGACGTTCCTTCGCCGTTGCACATACCCTGATCGACGATCTGGAGGGCTTCGGGCTGCTTCAGGCTCAGCGGCTGACCGGCGATTTGCTCGAGTCGTGTCGACAGGCGTCGGCAACGCTGGAGGGTGGGCAGCGCTTCGTGCTCACGCTGCTCGACGGACTCTCCAGCAGCGAGGAACGGGTGCTGGCTACGCTGGACACGGCACTCGGCAGCATCCCCAGCTTCGGCGGTTCGGCCGGTGACGACAACCGCCTGGCCTATACCCATGTCTATAGCGATGGCCGCTTTCACAGCGAAGCGGCGGTAGTGGTGATGATACAGACGCACCTGCCCTTTGAGGTCTTCACCACTCATCATCTGCGTCCGTGCCAGGAGAAGCTGGTGGTGACGCGGGCCGACCGCGAACGACGTCGGGTACTTGAGCTCAACGCTGCTCCTGCGGCCGAGGAGTATGCCCGCCTTGTGGGGCGTCCGGTCACGGCGCTGGAACCGGCCATCTTTGCCAGTCATCCCCTGGCGGTACGCATCGGTGAACAGCACTACGTGCGCTCTATCCAGGGCGCCAACGATGATGGCAGCCTCAGTTTCTACTGCGCGGTGGAGAACGGTATCGTTCTGACCGCCATGCAGCCGACCCCATTGCTCGATGACCTGCAGCTTACGCTTGGGGGGTTGCGTGAGCGACTGGGGGAGACGGTACTGATCCTGGGTTGCGACTGTTTCCTCCGGCGACTCGAACTGGAGGCTCTGGGCCAGGTTGATGAGGCATCGCGGCTTCTCGGGCTGGCGGGTGTCGTCGGCTTCAACACCTATGGTGAGCAGCACCATGGAATGCATATCAACCAGACGCTCACCGGGGTCGCCATTGGATCTGTTCCAACCATCTGAACTGCCCGACGAATGGCATGAACGGGAACGTGTGCTGCAGGACGAGAATACCCGGCTCCGGCGCATCTGCGCCTCATTGATCGAACGGGTTGAATCCGGCGGGGGGGGAGGCGGCGCGCCCTACGCATCCTTCGAACACTCGGTGCTGCTGGCCGAGCAGGTGCGGGAGCGTACCGAGGCGCTGCAGCAGACACTGACCGAGTTGCACCGGGCCAAGGCCGAGGCCGAGGCGGCCAACCTCTCCAAGACCAAGTTTCTGGCTGCCGTCAGTCACGACCTGTTGCAGCCGCTCAACGCCGCCCGTCTTTTCACCAGTGCGCTGGATGAGCATGAGCTGCCCGATGACTCGCACCGGCTGGTCGGCAATATCGGTCGCTCGCTCAAGGGGGTCGAGGCGCTGCTTGGCACGCTGGTGGATATTTCCCGTCTCGATGCCGGCGTGTTGACACCCGATATCGCCCCGTTTCCCGTTGCTCAGCTGCTCGATGTGCTGGCCGAGGAGTATCGACAGATGGCCGCCGCCCGAGGATTGGAGCTGCGCTACGTTTCCTGTGACGCCGTAGTCGAATCGGATTTGGCCCTGCTGGCGCGGGTTGTTCGTAATTTCCTGGCCAACGCGATTCGCTATACCCCGCAGGGTCGCATCTTGCTGGGTTGCCGACATCGCGCCGATGGTCTGGAGATCGCGGTGGGCGACACGGGGCTCGGCATCGAGGAGGCTCAGCGAGAGGCCATCTTTCTGGAGTTTCGTCGCCTTGGCGTCGAGTCGAGCGATCAGGACAGAGGCCTGGGGCTGGGACTTGCCATCGTCGACCGCATCAGTGGCATGCTGGGTCATCCACTGCGACTCGTCTCACAGCCCGGAAAGGGCTCGCTGTTCTCGGTGCGAGTGCCCTATGGTTCGCCACAGGGGCTGGCGACGCGGACAGTATTACCGACAGTAAGCGAGGGAGCCCCGGATAGCCTTTCGGGGGCCAAGATTTGGGTGATCGATAACGATCCTGCCATTTGCGAGGGGATGTCGGCCCTGCTGGGTGGCTGGGGTTGCCAAGTGATCACGGCAGCGTCGTTGGAACAGCTGGAGGCGCGTGCCGACAATGGCGTGGCCAACGTGTTGCTAGTGGACTACCACCTTGAAGAGGGTGGGCCAGATGGCTTGGCAGTGGCGGCCAAGCTGCGTAGACGCCATCCAGGGCTCCCGGTAGTGGTGATCACTGCCAACCACGATGCGGCACTAAAAGCTCGGGCCAGGCGACTTGGCCATGAGTGTCTGCTCAAGCCGCTGAAGCCGCTGCGACTCAAGATGATCCTGATGCACTATTTGAGCTGAGCTGACCCGACCGCCTGCCCGCCAGAGCTCGTCTGGCGGGCAGAAGGGTGCCGGACTCTCAGCTTTCGGGTTCGATACGGTAGAGCCCGCCATCGCTCTCGTCGGTGAGCACATAGAGCAGGCCGTCGGGCCCCTGACGCACGTCGCGAATGCGGCCCAGCTCATTCTCCAGCAGCACCTCTTCATGCGCCACCTCGTTGCCATCGAGGACCAGGCGGTGGAGGCGCTCCGCGTAGAGGGCGCCGACGAAGAGATTGCCCTGCCAGGCGGCGACTTGATCGCTGGTATAGAAGGCGAGGCCCGAAGGTGCCAGGGTGTCGTCCCACCAGTGGACCGGCGGTGTGACGCCGGGGGCCTCCTGGCCGATGCCGATGAACTCGTCGGTATCGTATTCGGTACCGAAGGAGACCTGGGGCCAGCCGTGGTTGTTGCCGGCTTCGGCAATATAGAGCTGCTCGCCACCGCCCGACGGGCCGTGGTCGACGGCCCACAGCGCCCCGGTTTCCGGATGCAACGCGAGCCCCTGATTGTTGCGATGACCGTAGGAGAATATCTCCGGACGAAGGTTGCCTGGTTCCACGCCGATGAAGGGGTTTCCTTCGAAGGCGCCGCCGTCCTCGTGGAGGCGAATGATCGAGCCGCCCGGGTCGGTAAGATCCTGGGAGGGGTAGCGGATGCCGCGATCGCCGATCGAGAACATCACGCTGCCGTCACCGGGAAAGACGATGCGTGAGCCATAGTGGCGGCCGGGAGCGGTGCGCGGTACCTGCGCGTAGAGCGTCTCCAGGTCGGTCAGTTCACCATCGTCGTCACTCAGTCGAGCGCGGGCCAGGGCGGTGCCGGTGCCGTACTCCTCGTCGCCCATGACCGAGTCGTCGTCCCCCGGGCTGGAGTAGGTGAAATAGATCCAGCCATTGTTCTCGTAGTCGGGATGCACGGCGACGTCCAACAGACCGCCCTGGTTACCCCCTTCCGGGGCGGTGAGCTGATCTTCGTCGGTATCGATCTTGGGCAGGTTGCCGATCTCGGTCACTTCGTCACCGTCCACCAGATAAAGTCTGCCGGGACGTTCGGTGATCAGCATGCGCTCATCCGGAAGCCAGGCCACCGCCCAGGGGTGCTCGAGCCCTTCCACGACGCGTGTGACGCGCAGATTGACCTCTTCGGTTTCCACGTCTGAGGTAACTTCGTCCTCGGAGACCTGAACGTCGGCATGTGCCAGGCCGCCGACGGCTAAGCTGGCGGCAACGGCGAGGCTGAGGTGAGTGCGAGAAAAGCGGGACGGAATATCGGATCCGTGTAGGCGCATATCGCTGGCTCCTTGCTGGCGAGTGGAATTCGGCTGGCGCTGCGGCGCCAATCTCTTTCCAGCGTAGAAAAGCCTCGCGGTGAGCTCAAGGCACCCGGACTCGAGATGGGCCGGCTCAATCGAGCGGTGACGGTGACTCGGCCTTCTTCCGATAGTGCTGGCTCAGGGCATGATCGGCTGCCAGGCCTTGGACACCCTCGCCGTACAGCGCCGCCAGACGATGCGCCGCGCGGCGGCTGCCGCCTTCGCTGGCCTGACGGTAGTAAGAGAGTGCCCGCTCCAGGTCGTGGGGTGTGCCACGGCCATCCTCCAGCATCACGCCCAGTTGAAACGCGGCGTCGGCATTTCCTTCCATTGCCAGGCGCTGCCAGATATCGAAAGCTTGTTCATAGCGCCCCATCTTGAACTGCCCATAAGCCAGATAGCTGTCAATCATGCGCCCCTGGGGCGACGCGACGGATGGTTCGTCGGCCAAGAGTGAGCCATGGGCCAAGGTAGCCATCAGCAGCAGAAGGTAAGGTTTCATCTGAGTTTCCGGCACGAAGAGGATCTCTCGAGGCTAGCCGGCAACCCACGGGCGCGCTAGCGTGCTCCCTCCCATTTGGTCCCAATGAAGGGGGCTATCTCCCTCCAAAGTACAGCCCATGAGCAGGGTGTCGGGTGCTTTACTGGGCCTGTGCCGCCAGCTGCGGCAGGTACGCAAACCGACAAGACCAACAGGAGAGATGCCATGTGGACCAAGCCTAGCTTTCGCGACCTTCGCCTCGGTTTCGAAGTCACCCTTTATATTGCCAACCGCTGATCGCTCGACGCGCCAATGGGGCCAGCAATGGCCCCGTTCGGGCAAGAAGGAGAAGCGCCATGCAGGTGCTGATACTCGGTTCGGCTGCCGGGGGTGGGTTTCCGCAGTGGAACTGCAACTGCCCCAACTGCCGTGGGGTGCGCCTGGGTGGAGGCGGTCTGAGTCCCAGGACACAATCCTCCATCGCCATCAGCATGGACGGCGATAACTGGCTGCTGTGCAACGCGTCGCCCGACATTCGTGCTCAGCTCAGTGCCCATCCGGCACTCTTTCCCAAGCGTGGCCTGCGCGGCAGTGGCATTGCCGAAGTCTTGCTGGTGGATGCTCAGATCGATCATGTCAGCGGGTTGCTGTCGCTGCGCGAAGGCTGTCCTCTCGACGTCTGGTGCACTGCGAGTGTCCACGATGACCTGTCCACCGGCTTCCCCCTGTTTCCCATGCTCTCCCACTGGAAGGGTGGCCTCGCGTGGCGTGAGATTCCCATGACGGGTGACACACACCATTGCAGCTTTGAGGTGCCAAGCTGCCCGGGGCTGGAGATCACCGCATTGTCGCTGCACTCCAATGCGCCTCCCTACTCTCCTCGGCGCGGTGCGCCGGCCGCCGGTGACAACCTGGGCCTGCTGTTTCGCGACACCCTGACGGGCGGCACGCTGTTCTATGGCCCGGGGCTGGGAGAGCCGAGCGATCAGGTGAGGGCGCTGATGGCCCGGGCCGATTGCGTGCTGGTGGATGGCACGCTATGGCACGACGATGAGATGTCGCGCCTCGGCATCGCCGATACCACCGGACGCGAGATGGGGCACCTGCCCCTGGCCGGGGTGGGCGGCATGATCGAAGAGCTCGACGCCTTGCCGGCGGACACGCGGCGCATCCTGATTCACATCAACAATACCAACCCTATTCTAGATGAAGCATCCGCCGAGCGCGCGGTGCTGGGCAGGCACGCCATCGAGGTGGCCCATGACGGAATGCGCCTGTCACTGTGATTGTCAGGGAAACCGGCGCCGTACAGACAATAACTTATAACAACTTACAGGACCCGACATGAACGCTACTCTCTCTTCCTCTTCGCCAGTCTCTTTCATGACCCCCGATTCATTTCGTCAGGCCCTGCTGGCCAAGGGTGATTACTATCATGTTCACCATCCCTATCAGGTCGACATGGCCGAAGGGCGAGCGACCCCCGAGCAGATCCGCGGCTGGGTGGCCAATCGCTTCTATTACCAGGTAATGATTCCGCAGAAGGATGCTGCGCTGCTGGCCAACTGCCCGGACGCCGGCGTGCGGCGCCGATGGATACAGCGGCTGCTGGATCATGATGGTCATGCCGACGATGCCGGTGGCATCGAGGCGTGGCTGGCGCTGGGGGAGGCGGTCGGCCTGTCACGAGAGGAACTGTGGTCCCAGCAGCATGTTCTTCCGGGTGTGCGTTTCGCCGTGGACGCCTACGTCAATTTCGTGCGAAGGGCCAGTTGGCAGGAGGCGGCCATATCCTCCTTGACCGAGCTGTTTGCGCCCCTGGCGCACCAAAGTCGCCTGGACACCTGGCCGAACCACTATCCCTGGATCGACGAGACCGGCTACGGTTACTTCCGCAAGCGCCTCAAGGAGGCTCGACGTGACGTCGAGCACGGCCTGGAGGTGGCCCTGGCGGTATGTGCCACCGTGGAGGCCCAACAGCGGGGGCTGGAGATCCTGCAGTTCAAGCTCGACGTGCTGTGGAGCATGCTGGACGCCATGTCTCTGGCCTACCAGCTTGGGCGTCCGCCCTATCACACCGTCACCGATCGCGCGGTGTTCCATCGGGGGCTGGCATGAACGCCCGGGCCGTGCCGGCGCTGCGGTCCGGCTGGCGGGTACAGTGGGAGCCAGCCCAGCAGCGGCATGTCGTTCTCTATCCCGAAGGCATGGTGCAGCTCAACGCCAGCGCCGGCGAGATCTTGGCACTGGTCGATGGCCGGCGCTCTCAGGGGGACATCGTGGCAGTGCTCGAGGCGCGCTTTCCCGATACGGCTGGCCTGGGCGAGGATGTGGTCGAATTCCTCGACGAGGCGCAGCGCCAGGGCTGGGTCGAGGCGGTGAGCTCATGAGCGTCCTGCCCGATACCGGGGAAATCGGGGCGCCCCTGTGGCTGCTGGCCGAGCTGACCTATCGCTGTCCCCTGCAGTGCCCCTACTGCTCCAACCCGCTCGACTTTGCCCACTACCGGGACGAACTGGATACCGATGCCTGGATCGATGTGATGCGCCAGGCGCGGGCCATGGGTGCCGTACAGCTTGGCTTCTCGGGCGGTGAGCCGCTGGTGAGACGTGACCTGGAGGTGCTGGTCGATGAAGCCCGGCGGCTCGGCTTCTACACCAACTTGATCACCTCCGGTGTGGGACTGACGACAGCGCGAATCGATGCGCTGCGCGACGCGGGGCTGGACCATATCCAGGTCAGCCTGCAGGCGGCGGATGCCGAAGTCGCCGCCGCCGTGGCGGGTTCGGCCAAGGCTCATGCCGGCAAACTGGTCATGGCTCGAGCGATCAAGGCGGCCGGCTATCCCATGGTGCTCAACGTGGTGCTGCATCGCCACAACATCGACGACATCGACCGGCTGATCGCCCTGTGCGACGAACTGGGTGCCGATGCCGTGGAGCTGGCTAGTTGCCAATACTACGGTTGGGCCAGGCTCAATCGCGCCGGCCTGCTGCCGAGCCGTGCCCAGGTCGAACGTGCCGAGGCAGTGACCCGGGAGTGGCGCGAGCGGCTGGCTGCGCGAGGGCGCAACATGCGCTTATTGTTCGTGGTGCCGGATTACCATGCCGAGCGTCCCAAGGCGTGCATGGGTGGTTGGGGCGCTATCTTCATGACCGTGGCGCCGGATGGCACCGTGCTGCCGTGTCACAGTGCCCGTGAGCTACCCATGCGTTTTCCCAGCGTACGCGACGCCTCGTTGAAGGCGATCTGGTACGCCAGCGACGCGTTTAACCGCTTTCGCGGCGACGCCTGGATGCCCGAGCCCTGCCGTGGCTGCAGTGAGCGTCATCAGGATTACGGCGGCTGTCGCTGCCAGGCCTATCTGTTGACGGGCGATCCTGCGGCCACTGACCCGGTATGCAGCAAATCGCCGCGACATGACTTGATCGAACAGGCCTGGGCCGAGGCTGGCGCCGATCGACGAGAGGTGGGGGGGCTGATATCGCGCCATGCTCGCAATTCGCGCATCCTTTGTCGCGGTTAGGCCAACTGGTCTGCGTGGGGCATTGAAAGCAGTCTGCGACTTTAGTCCTGATGTTGCCGGCTCGCTTCGACACTGAAGTGCTATGTTGCTGCTTTGCATCAAGACATAGACTGAAAGCCGGATCTAGGATCGAGAGAGACCAGCCATGCCAATGCCGTTAGCGGTCTCGGAAATGGAAGCATCGCAGGATGCGCCGCTGCGTGTGGCCCAGTCCGCCATCCGTGATCCGGAGCTGGCTGCTCAGTACCTCGCCAGCCAGTTGTTGCATCCTTACCTGGAAGGGGTGCTGTTCTTCTGCTCCGCGGAGTATGATCTGCCCGCCCTGGCCACTGCCCTGGAAGCCCACCTGGGGGGCGTAAGGCTGTGTGGCTGCACCACGGCGGGGGAGCTTGGCGTCGATGGCTACTCGCGCGGTTCCATCGTGGCGCTGGGCTTCGATCACCGTGCCTTTACCCTCGACTATCGTCTGGTCCATGAGCTGGATCGCTTCACGCTGGTCGATGCCCAGCGAATTACCGATCAACTGTTCGATCACTGCGTGCGCTATGGTGTGGCGCCGCTCAAGGGGCACACCTTCGCCATGACCCTGCTCGATGGCCTCTCGGCCTGCGAGGAGCAGGTGCTGCTGACCTTGACCTCTGTGCTGGCGGGTATTCCTCACTTCGGCGGTAGCGCCGGGGACGACAATCGCCTGACCGGTACCCATGTCTATGGCGAAGGTGCCTTTCATAGCCAGGCGGCAGTCGTGCTGATGATCAATACTGCGCTGGATTTTGAGGTGCTCTCCACCCACCATCTGCGGCCACGTGGCGAGAAGCTGGTGGTGACGGCTGCCGACAGTGAGAGGCGCAGGGTGCTGGAGCTCAACGCCGAGCCTGCGGCACAGGAGTATGCGCGACTGGTGGGGTGTCCGGTCGAGGCGCTGAGTCCCGAGGTCTTCGCCCGGCACCCGTTGGCCGTCAAGCTCCATGACAAGACCTACGTGCGCGCCATTCAAGGCGTCAATCGCGACCTCAGCCTGAGTTTCTACTGTGCGGTGGAGACCGGCATCGTCATGACCGCCATGCAGAGCGCCGACCTGCTGGAGGATCTGGCCTGCGAGATCGAGGCCATCGTCGAGCGGCTGGGACCGGCTGAGTGTATTCTCGGCTGCGACTGTTTTCTTCGCCGCCTGGAGCTCGAGCAGGCGGGTCTGCAGCCGGCCGCCAGAGAGCTCTATCGGCGTCAGCGTATCCTCGGCTTCAACACCTACGGTGAGCACTGCAACGGTCTGCATCTGAACCAGACCTTCAGCGGCGTCTTCATAGGCCGGTCCCGCCGTGATCTCTGAGCGCGAACGTGAACTGGAGCATCAGGTAGCCAAGCTGCAGCGCATCAATGCGGCCCTGATCGAGCGGGTCGAGTCGAGCCAGCTACCGCGCACCGCGCCCTATGCCGCCTTCGAGCATGCCGCTCTGCT
>ERZ869909.2211-NODE-2211-length-13512-cov-4.212281_pt1 | contig 13512 bp, 13 predicted proteins | sample MGYA00520892_ERZ869909 | MGnify/ENA primary metagenome ERZ869909 (study PRJEB32215, sample SAMEA104723947) | bioreactor metagenome | biome: bioreactor; feature: anaerobic bioreactor; material: water | place: China | collected 2015-03-12 ... | reverse complement strand
GAACACTGCGGCGGCGAACACTGCGGCGGCGAACACTGCGGCGGCGAACACTGCGGCGGCGAACACTGCGGCGGCGAACACTGCGGCGGCGAGCACCGGGACTGCGAACACCGTGGATCCGCGCGCCTGGCTCGCGGCGTGGGCGCGGGGTGTGCTGGCGGTGCTCAACGAGCCGGCGAACAGCAAGGGACACACCCTGACCTTCGTCGACTGCACGGCGACGTTGATGCCCGCTCTGGAAGGTCCCGGTTTCGTGGCGGGCGTGGCGGCCGTGCGTGGTGACGAGCCGTTCTCGACGCGCCAGCCCGGCGGCCTGTTGGCCGTGTACTTCGTGGAGCTGGACCAGGGTCGCCGGCTGCTGAGCCGAGCGCAGGTCGAGGGCTGGGGCGTCCACCCGGAGCGTCTGGAGAAGGCGGCGTTGTCCGTGCTGTTTCATCGGACGCGCCACACGAGCCCGGTGGACGACGAGGCGGACGGCGTCACGTGGCAGCGGCTGGCGGTGGGTGACGGATCGGACTCGGCGCGCGCGCTGCTGATGGACGTGCTGGAGTGGTCGCGGACGATGTCCGGGTTGTGGGTCGGCGTGCCGTCCCCCGGGGTCGTGATGTACCGCGACGTCGCAGACGACGCGGCGCTGGCGGCGTTTCAGGAGCAGGTCCGCCGCGCGTGGCTCACGTCCGCCGATCCGCTGAGCCCGGACGTCCTGCGCTGGCGATCCGGGACGCTCGAGCCGGCGCCGTGCAGCACGCCGGCGGCGGACGCGGAGTGGACGCTGACGGAGGGGTGACGTCAGCAGCGGCGCCGTGAGGAGTCGGGAACTGCAGCTTGTGGCCGTGTTGCGCCAGACCAACCAGTCAGCGAAGCCGATCAGTCAACACAGGACCGTAGATCAACATGGAGGTTGACTCGGTTCCGTAGTGTCGACACCCTGTCGTCCGCTGGGTATCCGTACGACCATCCCGACGATGGATGTGTTTCCATGTCTCGATCCCGGACTCTGGCCGCCTGGCAACAGCGACGGTTCTACCGGTGGGACACGCCGTGCGAGGAGCTCGCCTTCGCCACGGATGAACACTGCGCGGTCCGTTTCGGACCCGGCTACCGAGCTGACCACCGCCCGCGAGGACAACGATGAACGATACGACGACGCGCCGGCGCAACCAGCGCCGGAAGCAACCAGGAAGCAAGCTGCGGCAAGCCGCGGCGCTGGCGATGGCAGGCGTCACGCTGGGGCTGCTGGGCGCAGATGTCTCGACGCTCAGGGACGAATCCGCGTTCGTCGACAGCACCTACCTCGTCATCGAATTGGTCGCCGAGGACGGCACGCCGCTCGACGAGGCGTGCCGCTGGTGGGTGCTGTCCGAGTGGCCGTCCGGTCACGACGGACAGGAGACAACGGCCGCGCTGATTCCTCTCGCAGGAGTCGGTTGGGACCTGGAGCCCGGGTGCCTCGCCGCTGCATTCAACGCCGTCGACGGAGGGAGCTGCGATGACACGCCGTAGCAGCTCGGGAGTTCTGGCGATGGCAGCGACGCTCGGTGCCCTGGTCTGCGCGGGTTGCGAGCGGAGCCCATTCGTCGTCGAGACGTTTCCGCCTGGTGACGGTGAGTTCATCGTTGACATCACCATGGTTCCCGCCCGTGGCGCGTACGGCGCGACGTTCCACGTCGACGGATGCGGAACCCTGGTCGTCGACCGCGACGCGGGCACGGTGTCGCTTCGAGCGAGCAGCCTGCCGTCGTTCGACACCACCGGGCGAGGGGCAGCCGAGTTCACCGAAGCCCTGCTGTCGGAGACGGGAATCTCCTGGATCATCCGAGAACAGCACATCAGCCGTTTCACCGATTCGGCCTGGTCGACCAGCCCGCCGGTGACCCCGGACACGCTCGGGTCACCGCCTCCGTCCCCGCTCCCCCCAACCGTCGAGGAGCTCGACGCGCGCTACCCCCGGCCGTAGCCGCGTCGGGAGGAGCACGGACCGCACCCGGTTGATTCCGGCCCGCCGCTGGAGGCCGGGGGCGGCTGGACGCCACGCCGGGTGGTGGTGAGTACGTTGAGCCATCGCCCCGCGCAGCCGTCGACCCTTGTCAGTGAATGTCGATTCATTTAGGGGACTGTCGAACCACTCAGGGTCCCGCTGACCGGGACCCGCGGCCCACCGCGCGGTGGCGCCACCCGAAGGAGCTGTGAAAATGTCCGATGGAGCCATCCGACTGGTTGATGTGCAGGGCAACCGCCTGGCCGACCCGACGATCGTCAAGGGCGAGGTCATCCTCCCGGGTGACCTGACGTGGGTGTGGTGCCTCGACGCCCGCCACGAGCCCTACCCGGAGCTCGAGCTGTCGGAGGTCCTCAAGCGCGCAGCGACGAACCGGAAGCGGTACGTGCTCGTGAACGCCACGCAGCTGGGCGAGGCGCCCGAGGAAGGCGCCGAGGACTGAGCGCCGGTTCCGGCTACGCGCGACCGGCCCGGCCCTGACGAGCCTCCAGCCGGTGAACCTGCACCCGACGAGCCCGTGCCGGCCGGGCCTTCGCAGGCCCGGCTCCAACCATCGTTCCCCGCGGGCTGCGCGACCGTCGCTCAGCGACGAGCTCGTCAGCGGATCAGCTTCGAGAAGTGCTTGAACTGGTCCGTTCCGGCGACCTGCAGCGCCTGGAACACCAGCGTCTCCGTGTTCGTGATCACGGCGCCGCACTGCCGCATCAGCTCGAGGCCGTTCGCGCGGTTCGCCTCCGTGCGGCTTGCGACGGCGTCCTGGGCGACGAAGACCTGATGGCCGCGGGCCTGGAGGTCAGCGACGGTCTGCAGCACGCAGATGTGGGTCTCCATCCCGGCGACGACGATGTGGGACGGCAGCTGCGGCAGGATCGTCTGGTTGAAGACCGCGTTGCGCGCGCACGAGAACTCGACCTTCTCGAGGCGCCGCGAGCCGGCGCGCTCCAGCGCCTCGCGCAGCGGCTGGACGGTGTGGCCCAGGCCCTTCGGGTACTGCTCGGAGTGCACGATGGGCCAGCCGAAGGCCGTGGCGAGCTCAACGAGCGTCCCGGTCTGGCGAACGACCAGCTGCTGGTCCTCGGTGCGCATCGCCGGCAGCAGGCGCTCCTGGATATCGATGACGATCAGCGCGGTGGCGCCGGGGCGTGGGAAGATGGAGTCGCTCATCGTGGGTTCCGTGGCTGGTGGCGGTGTCGCGCGGGCGCGACGCTGGCCCGGCGGTCGTCCGCGCCCGGTGCCTGTCGTCAGAGTAGGTCGGCCGCGAGCGCTGGCCCGCGACGCGGTGTCGGGAGGCCACGTATAGCGACTCGCGCTCCGTTCGGCCACCCTGCGCACCGCTCGGCCTGGCCGCCCACCCGGCTCGCGCGCGACCGCGACCCTGCGAGCGGCGGGTCGCGCTCGTTGGCAGGTTCGATGGTTGACGAGGGGCGCGTCTGCGGCTTGGAGGGAGAGCAACTGAATCATCCTTCAGCCCCAGGAGAGCCGATGACCACGCGTGCCCTGACAGCCCTGACCGACGACGAGCGTTCCTTCCGCGACAGCGTCCGCAAGTTCGCCCGCGAGCGCATCGGCCCGCTTGTCTCCGAGATGGACCAGAGCGCGAAGATGAACCCCGAGCTGCTCCCGCAGCTCTTCTCGATGGGGCTGATGGGCATCGAGATCCCCGAGGAGTACGGCGGCGCCGGCGGCACGATCTTCTCGGCCGTCCAGGTCATCGAGACCCTCGCCGAGGTCGACCCCAGCGTCTCGGTGCTCGTCGACGTGCAGAACACGCTGGTCAACAAGGCGATCGTCGAGTGGGGGACGGAGGACCAGCGGCAGCGTTACCTGCCGCGGCTGGCGAGCGACACGGTGGGATCGTACTGCCTGAGCGAGCCGTCGAGCGGCTCGGACGCGTTCGCGCTCAAGACCCGCGCCGAGCGGCGCGGTGACGGCTGGGTGCTCAACGGCGGCAAGATGTGGATCACCAACGCCGGCGAGTCGGACCTGTTCCTCGTCTTCGCCAACGTCGACTTCTCGAAGGGCCACCGCGGCATCACCTGCTTCATCGTCGAACGCGGCTTCAAGGGCTTCACCATCGGCAAGCGCGAGGACAAGCTGGGTATCCGCGCGTCGTCGACCTGCGAGCTGATCTTCGAGGACTGCGAGGTCCCCGCAGAGAACGTGCTCGGCGAGGTGGGCGTCGGCTACCGCATCGCGATCGAGACGCTGAACCAGGGGCGCATCGGCATCGGCGCGCAGATGCTGGGGCTGGCCCAGGGCGCGTTCGACTACGCGATGGGCTACATGATGCAGCGCGAGCAGTTCGGCACCCGCCTGGTGGACTTCCAGGGCATGGAATTCCAGTACGCGCGCGTCGCGATGGAGATCGAGGCCGCGCGCCTGATGGTCTACAACGCCGCTCGGCTCAAGGACGCCGGTCAGCCGTTCCTGACGGAGGCGGCGATGGCCAAGTTGCTCGCGTCGGAGGTCGCCGAGCGCACGGCGTCGCTGTGCGTGGAGTTCCTGGGCGGGGTCGGCTTCACGAAGGAGTTCCCGGCAGAGAAGTTCTACCGGGACGCCAAGATCGGGAAGATCTACGAGGGCACGTCCAACCTGCAGCTGACGACGATCGCCAAGCAGCTCAAGGCGCTCTACGGGCGCCGGGCCTGACGCCTGCCGAGGCCTCCGGCCCCGCAGCGCGGGCCGGCGGCCGCCAGGCCCCGGGTGGCCCGCACTGAAGGCTTGCCGTCCGGGGCGCAATACGCAAAGGGGGCGCTCGTCGGTGCGCCGGGATGCGCACGCGGCGCTGGGCACACTCGTCGAGGCATCACATGTGCGGAATCGTCGGTCTGGTCGGGCGTTCGAACGCGAACCAGGTTCTCTATGACGCCCTGACCGTCCTGCAGCACCGCGGGCAGGACGCGGCCGGCATCATGACCGCTCGCCGGGACCGGCTCTTCCTGCGCAAGTCGAACGGCCTGGTCAGCGACGTCTTCCGGCAGAACGACATGGTTCGCCTCGAGGGCAACGTGGGCATCGGCCACGTCCGCTACCCGACCGCCGGCACCCCCAGCGCCAGCGAGGCCCAGCCGTTCTACGTCAACAGCCCCTACGGGATGGCGCTGGCGCACAACGGCAACCTCACGAACACCCACGAGCTCAAGCGCGAGCTGTTCGAGGAGGACCTCCGGCACATCAACACCGGGTCCGACTCGGAGGTGCTCCTCAACGTGCTCGCGCACGAGCTGAGCGGCCTGTCGGGCGTCACGTTCAACATCGAGGCGGTCTTCAAGGCCGTCCGCCGTGTGCACCGCCGCTGCCGCGGCGCCTACGCCGTCGTCGTCCTCATCGCCGGCCACGGCCTGCTCGCCTTCCGCGACCCCAACGGCATCCGCCCGCTCGTCTACGGCCGCTGCGACGCGCCCGACGGCCCCGAGTACATGGTCGCCTCCGAGTCCGTCGCCCTCGACGTCCTCGGCTTCCGCGACCAGCAGGACGTCGCGCCCGGAGAGGCCGTCTTCATCACGTACGACGGCCAGGTCGTCACCCAGCAGTGCGCTGACCCCGCGCCGCACACCCCGTGCCTGTTCGAGTTCGTCTACTTCGCGCGCCCGGACTCGGTGATCGACAACATCTCGGTCTACAAGTCCCGCATCCGCATGGGCGAGAAGCTGGCCCAGCGCATCCGCACCGAGTGGGCCCACCTCGACATCGACGTCGTCGTCCCCGTCCCCGACACCTCGCGGACCGCAGCCCTCAAGCTCGCCCGCGACCTCGACCTCAAGTACCGCGAGGGCTTCGTCAAGAACCGCTACATCGGCCGGACCTTCATCATGCCCGGCCAGACCCAGCGCAAGCGCTCCGTGCGCCGCAAGCTCAACGCCATCGACCTCGAGTTCCGCAACAAGAACGTCCTGATCGTCGACGACTCCATCGTCCGCGGCACGACCAGCGAGCAGATCATCCAGATGGCCCGCGACGCCGGCGCGAACAAGGTCTACATGGCCTCCGCCGCGCCGCCGATCCGCTACCCCAACGTCTACGGCATCGACATGCCCGCGAAGACCGAGCTCATCGCCTGGAACCGCGACGTCGACGAGGTCTGCAAGCTGATCGGCGCAGACGCCCTGCTCTACCAGTCCCTCGAGGACCTCATCGAGTCGTGCCGCGACGGCAACCCCTCCATCGAGCGCTTCGAGGCCAGCGTCTTCAACGGCGAATACATCACCGGAGACGTCGACGAGGATTACCTGAACGGCCTCGAGGCCGCGCGCAACGACCACACCCGCCAGCTGCAGCTGGAGATCGTCGACGCCCAGGCCCGCACCACCAGCTGAGCCGCTCCAGCCGAGCCGCTCCAGCCGAGCGACCCCAGCCTCGCCGCTCCAGCCGAGTCGCTTCTTTGCCTCCGGTGCCCTGCCGGCGTATCACCACCTCACGACCTGCACCGTGAGGGACCCATGACCGCGCCCGCCCGCCGGCAGATGCCGCCGCTCCCGCCCCTCGAGGCGATCCGCAACGTCCACATCATCGGCATCTGCGGCACCGCCATGGGCTCGCTCGCCGCCCTGCTCGCCGAGCGCGGTCTGCGCGTCCGCGGCACGGACACCGCCGCGTACGAGCCCATGAACAGCTGGCTCGCTGACCGCGGCCTCGCCATCCTCCCCGGCTGGGACCCGGCCGCCATCGCGCCCGACACCGACCTCGTCGTCGTGGGCAACGTCGCCCGACGCGACAACCCCGAGGTCCTCGAGGCAGCGCGCCGCGGGCTGCCCGCCCTGAGCATGCCGGAGGTCCTCCGCGCCCTCGTCTTCCCCGGCCGCACGGTGCTGGCCGTCACCGGTACCCACGGCAAGACGACCACCTCCTCGATGACCGCCTGGCTGCTCGATCAGGCCGGCCAGGACCCGGGCTTCTTCATCGGCGGCATCACCGGCAACTTCGGCTCCAACTACCGGATCGGCACCGGCAACGCCTTCGTCATCGAGGGCGACGAGTACGACACCGCCTGGTTCGACAAGGTCCCCAAGTTCTGGCACTACCCGGCGGTCGCCGCGACGATCAACAACGTCGAATTCGACCACGCGGACATCTACCCGTCCCTCGACGACATCCGCCACGTGTTCACGCGGTTCGCCGAGCAGCTCCCCCGCAACGGCCTGCTGGCGGTCAACGGCGATGACCCCGTCGCGCTCGACTGCGCCGCCCACGCGGCGTGCCAGCGGGTGACCTTCGGGCTGGGCCCCGGCAACGCGCTGCGCGCCACGGAGCTCGCCCCGGACGGCGACGGCATGCGCGCGTCCGTGCACTTCGACGGCGAGCTCCTGGGCGAGGTCCACGTGCCCATGCCCGGCGCCTACAACGTCCGGAACTTCCTGGGCGCGGCGCTGATCGCCCGGTTCATGGGCGTCCCGCTCACCGACTCGCTCCGCGCGATCAGCGGCTTTCGCGGCGTCCGTCGCCGCCAGGAGCTCATCTGCGACGTGGGCGGCGTCACCGTCATCGACGACTTCGCGCACCACCCGACCGCTGTCCGCAACACGCTCGACGCCGTCCGCGCGCGGTATCCCGGCCGCCCCATCCACGCGGTCTTCGAGGCGAAGAGCAACACGTCGCGCCGCGCGGTGTTCCAGCAGGACTACGCCAACGCGCTCGCCGACTGCGCGCACGTGGTGCTGAGCCCCCCGTGGAAGCGCGACGCCCTCCCCGAGTCCGAGCTGCTGTCGATCCCGCGCCTCGTCGACGACCTGCTCCAGCGCGGTGTCGACGCCCGGGCGCTCCCGTCGGTCGACGAGATCCTCGCCCACCTCGTCGCGACCACCGCCGCCGGCGACGTCGTGGTGCTGCTGTCCGGCTCCGCGTTCGAGGGCCTCGCCGCGCGGCTGGGCGACGGCCTCCGGGCCCGGTTCACGCCCACCGCCCGCTGACCGCAGCGCAGATTCGTGTCCCTCCCTCTTCTGGGCACCCCTCTCCTGGGCACCACTTTCCTGTGCAACACTCGGCTCACGCCGCCGACCTCCCGGTGAGACCCTCCCGCTCACCCCGAGGTACTGACGATGCACAGCGACCACTCCTCCGTCCCGGCGCCCACGAGCGCGCCCACCGCCCGGATCGACGCCGTGCGCCACGGCGCAGCGGTCCTGCTCACGGCCGCCGCCCTCCTCTCGCTGCTCGCGCGCCCTGCGGCGGCGGACGTGCTCCCGGACGAGCTCTGCGGCTGCGGGCCGGTCCTCGAAGCCCGCGGCCTGCCGCGCATGCTCGTCGACGACGTGCTCGCGAGCATCGGCTGCGGCAACCCCTTCACCGGCGCTGACGACGTCATCATCGTGGACGGCGAGGCGCTGAGCGCGGAGGAGGTCCTGCGGCTGCTGGCGGACTCCGTCAGCGAGGAGAGGTGCCTCGACGAGGCCGCGATCGAGCTCGAGCACTGGCTCGAGGTCGCGGGCATGCGCCTTCCGGACGAGCTCGTGCTGCGCATGACGACGGCCCCGGTGCTCGCCTCGACGGACGACGACGCGGAAGGATCAGCAGGCGGGCGTGTCCTCCCGGGCGATGACGCGGCGGCAGACTCGGCTCGCGGCGGCGGGATCGGCGCCGCGGGATCCGACGGCGGGCGAGGCGACGGCGGGCGAGGCGACGGTGAACCCCGCGACGGTGAACAGCGCCACGGCGAACAGCGCGACGGTGAACAGCGGGGTGGAGGCCATCATGGCGGCGGGCGAGGCGAGGACGGCGCTGCAGGCCGCGGACATCAGGGCGGGGGCTCTCGCGCCGAGGTCGGCGTTCCCGGCCGCGGCGACCACGCCACGCCCGCCAGCTGGCAGGCGCAGGCGCCACCACCGCCGTCCACGGAGCGGCCCCGCGGGTGCCGCGCGTCGCGTCTGGTCCCTGAGCGCGCGCTGCTCGACACCCGGTACGTCGCGCGCACGCGGTCGGCGTCGCTGGCCAGCGGTGACCTGCGGCTAGGGCGGCCGTACTGGAGCGTGCGGGTGTTGCTCACGTGGCTCGCCGCCTCGCAGGTGGCGTCCTGTGGCGTGGGGAGGTGAGGCGATGGTCTGGAGTGAACGACCGTTGGGGCTGCTCGTCGCCAGCCTGCTCGTGCCCGCCCGGCTGGTCATGCCCGCCCGGCTGGTCATCGTCGCCCGGCTGTGGGTGGCCGTCCCGCTGCTCGTCGCCGTCATGGGGCTCGCGCTGGCCCCGTCGTCGGCGGTCGCGCAGGGGCGCCGCGGCGTGGCAGCCGGCGGCGGGCTGGCCGGTGCCTCGCTCCCGGACGACGCGTGGGCGTTGCTTGCGCTCGAGCCCGGCCCGGACGAGGTGGCGGCGGTGATCCGCGCGCTGGTCGCAGGCGACGCGGCACGTCTGGGCGCGCTGGAGCGGCGCGCGAGGCGCAGCCACTGGGCCCCGGAGGTGGTCCGGGTGACGGGCGCGACGCGGATGAACCGGGACTTCGAGCAGCGCTACCGGCAGCAGCAGGACTTCACGGAGGGCAACGTGCCGGGGCGGTCGGTGCTGGAGGACCGCACGACGCGCGACCGGGATGACCTGTACGAGGTGCGGCTGCAGGTCGACTGGCGGCCGTCGCGGATCGTGTACGACGGCGACACGGTGGCGATCGAGCGGCTGCGCTACCAGCGGGAGCAGGCGGGGGAGCAGCTGGTGCGGGAGGCGGTGACGTTGTGGTTCGGCCGGCGCACGGCGCAGGTGCGGTGGATGGTGCTGGATCCGGCGGCGCGCGAGCTGCACGGGCTCGAGCTCGAGCTCCAGGTGCTGGAGCTGACGTGGCGGCTGGACCTGCTGACGAACGGGTGGTTCGCGGCGGAGCTGCGCACGCTGGGCCTGGGCGCAGGGGCGCACGTCCTGTGGCTCGTTGACAGCGGCGGGCCGGCGCCGTAGCTCGTCGCCAGCCATGAACCACGGAGAGCGACGATGAGCGAAGCGAAGGCACGTCTGCGGGAGCTGCTGCGTACCCACTCCTACCGCGAGGGTGACTTCGTGCTCGCGAGCGGTCGGCGCAGCTCGTTCTACGTGGACGTGCGGCGGACGTCGTTGACGGCCGAGGGCGCGGCGCTGATCGGCGAGACGCTGCTGGAGCTGATGCTCGCGCAGGGCTGGCGTCCGGACGGCGTGGGCGGGATGACGCTGGGCGCGGATCCGCTGACGACGGCGGTGGGCATCGCGGCGCACCGCGCCGGTGTGCCGCTGTCGTGCTTCATCGTGCGCAAGCAGGCGAAGGACCACGGGACGGGTCGGCAGATCGAGGCGGGCGGGGACCTGCCGGACGGCGGCGCGGTGGTGGTGCTCGACGACACGGTGACGACGGGCGGCTCGACGTTGCAGTCGGTCGAGGCGCTGCAGCGCGCGGGCTACCGGGTGCTGGGCGCGCTGTGTCTCGTGGACCGCGAGGAAGGCGGCGCGCAGGCGCTGGCAGACGCCGGCGTGGCGCTGGTGCCGCTGTTCCGGCTGAGCGACCTGCGGGAGCCCGGCGCCTGACAGCTGGAGGTCGCGGTCGCCGCGTGCCTGGTTGTTCGTGCGGTTCGTGGCCGGAGCCGCGGACGTGCAGGTCGCGGCGTGCCCGGTTGTTCGGCGGCATGATGCGCGACCGGGTCGGACAACTGGCCGGGTCGAGCGACTGGCAGGGTTGAGTGACTGGCAGGGTCGAGCGACTGGCCGGGTTGAGCGACTGGCAGGGTCGAGCGACTGGCAGGGTTGAGTGACTGGCAGGGTCGAGCGACTGGCCGGGTTGAGAGACTGGCCGGGTTGAGCGACTGGGGGGCACGAGCGGCCTGCGGCGGCGAGACGCTGACCGAAGCGCTCGGCCGAGCGCCGCCCAAGGGTGGGCGCGCCGGGGAGCGCGGGGCTGAAAACAGCGGTCCGGCTTGCGTCTGCGCGACCGGTGTTGGTAGAACAGCCGGGGTGCGGCGCGCGCATCGGCCCGGCGAAGACGTCGAGACCGGCGTGACGCGCGCGGCTGTGGCGCATGGCGTGAGCTGGCGCCCCGGCCCTGAACAGGCTTGCTCGGCGAGAACGCTCGCAACGGTGGAGGACGACGGTGATCATCTGTTCCAAGTGCGGCAGGGAAAACGAGGACTCCTACAAGTACTGCCTGGGCTGCGGCGCTTCGCTGGCGGAGCAGCGGCAGGCGGCCGCGCCGGCGGCGGGGATCAACTGCCCGCAGTGCAGCGCACAGATCACACCCGGCCAGCGGTTCTGCGGCGGGTGCGGGTACAAGGTCGGCGAGACCGCCTCGGTGCAGCCGATCCAGCCCGCCGAGCTCGCGCAGCCCCCGGCCCCGGAGCCGGCACCCACGCAGATCAACGCGCCGGCGCCCGAGCCGGCGCCGGTCCCCGCAGCTGAACCCGCGCCCGTACCTGCGCCTGCTCCGGCGGCCGCTCCGGCGCCCGAGCCTGTCGCAGCAGCGCCTGTCGCGGCCGCTCCCGCAGCCCAGCCGATCGCGCATCCGTCCCACGAGCCCACCTCGCCGGCCTCGATGCCCGCCCAGAGCCCGCCGGTCTCCGGCGCCCCGGGCGCGCCCGGCCGTCTGATCATGATCCGCCCGGACGGCAGCTCCGGAGAGGTCTTCGACCTCGTGACGGGCGAGAACATCATCGGGCGCGCCACGCCCGCGCCGGTGTTCCAGCGCGACGAGTTCCTGTCGCCGCAGCACGCGCGCTTCGTGATCCAGGGTGACCAGCTGATGGTCGAGGACCTGGGCTCGATGAACGGGGTGTACTACCGCATCGTCGAGGAGGTCGAGCTGACGCCCGGGGACCACATCCGCGTGGGCCAGGAGGTGCTGCACTTCCAGACGCCGGACATGTTCCCCGTAGTCCACGGCAGCCCGGACCCGTCCGTCCAGCCGGACGGCGGCCCGCTGCACGGCGCGTGGGGACGCCTCGCGCGCGTGTCGGCTCCCGAGAACGCCGCCACGACTGCGTTCCTGCTGACGGCGCCGGAGCACAGCTTCGGGCGGGAGCGCGGCGACTTCACGTTCCCGGATGACGGGTACGTCTCCGGCCTGCACGCCCGGATCTCGACGCGTGAGGGGCGCTTCTTCCTCGAGGACCTGCGCAGCTCGAACGGGACGTTCGTCCGGATTCGCAGCACGCGCACGGTACCCAACGGCACGCTGATCCTGATGGGCCGCCAGCCGTTCCGGATCCAGCTGGGCTGAGCGCCGGTCGCTCTGACCGGCGGTCGCTCTGACCGGCGGTTGCTCGAACCAACAGCTGCCAGGACCGCCGCCGCTCGCGCCGCCCACGGCAGGCGAGCGTCGCTCGCGACCGCAGGGAGCTCGCAGGAGCGCGCGCAGGGACGCGCGACGTGACGCCGCGCCGGCCCGACAGCGGGCATCACGCCGCCGCGACGTCATGCAGCCGGCCACGCTCGGTGCGTGGGTCCGGGAACCGGCGCCGCGTTCGTCCCTACCGCGCCGCGGTGCCCATCACCAGCGGCAGGCAGGCGCGGACGCGGGCACCTCCATCCTCGTCACCGCCGCCGCGCTGCAGCCAGACCGCGGCGGCGGAGTGGTCACCGCCGCCCAACGCGAGCGCGGCGAGCTCAGCCGCGACGTCGTCGTGCAGCACGAAGCCCAGACGCCCAACGCGAAACGGCGCATCCGGGCCGTGCGCCCAGCGCGCCAGCCACTGGCGGGCGTGGGCGGCGGCGCGGCCGGCCTCGGGCTGATCCTCTGCCCCGTGGTCCTCGAGGAAGATGGTCGCCGCCTGGGCCTGCAGGGCGTCGAACCACGCCTCCGCCTGCCGCAGGGCGTCGAGGCGCTGGGCGGCGGTGCGCTGATGCGTGAGGGCATCGACCACCGCGCTCCAGCGCTCGTCGTCTGCCGTGACGTGGGCGACGTCCCGGCTCGCCACACAGGCGCCGCGCGGCGCGGCCCGGCTGACCGTGCTGCGCGGCGGACGCGAGACCACGCTGTCGCTGCCGCTCGAGCCGCCGCCGGAACGGCCGGCGCGCCAGGCGACGCTGGTGCGCGGCAACCATGCCTTCGCCGGCGCCGAGATCGGCAATCTCTCGCCTGCGCTCGCTGATGAGCTCGGCCTCGACCTTCTGGAGACGGGTGTTGCGGTGATCGACGTCCGCGAGGGCTCGCCGGCCGCGCGCATCGGCCTGCGTCCAGGCGACGTGATCCTGCGCGTCGCCGGCATCGAGGTGCGCAGTGTGCGCGACCTGCTCGCTGTCCTGGAGGGGCGGCGGCCGGGCCCGTTCCGCGCCGCGATCCGCCGCGACGGCCGGGTGATGGAGGCCACACTTGCCGGCTGATGCCGACCTGTTCGGCGTCGAGGCGCCAACCCTTCCGGTGCGCGACGATGCCTCGCGCCCACTGGCCGACCGGCTGCGGCCGCAGACGCTGGAGGAGGTGGTCGGGCAGGACCATCTGACCGGGCCGGAGGGCGCGATCACGCGGATGCTGGCGCAGGGGAGCCTGTCCTCGATTGTCCTCTGGGGCCCGCCCGGGACCGGCAAGACGACGATCGCCCGGCTGCTCGCCGAGCGCGGGGGCCTCGCCTTCGTCGCACTCC